>Ga0222655_1000445_pt1 | contig 18628 bp, 21 predicted proteins | sample AntAcemetagen423_FD_179857 | JGI IMG/M metagenome (GOLD analysis project Ga0222655, IMG submission 179857) | Saline water microbial communities from Ace Lake, Antarctica - #423 | ecosystem: Environmental > Aquatic > Non-marine Saline and Alkaline > Saline | place: Antarctica: Ace Lake... | reverse complement strand
ATGGCCTAGTCGCTTCATCGTCAAATAAAAATTCTCTCCCCTGTTGGAATACACCCAACTGGTACGAAAGATATAAATGTGCCCGCCCACTGCCTGAACCGCCTCCTCCCCGGCACACTTCGATTGACCATAAATACCGAGCGGATTCGTTGGGTCCGTCTCAACATAAGCCCCGTTCTTTTCCCCATCAAACACATAGTCAGTCGAGAAGTGAATGAATGGGATATTATATTCGCGTGCTTTTTCGGCCATGACTCTTGGGGCATCACAGTTAATCTTAAAGGCCAGATCTTTTTCATCCTCCGCCTGGTCTACATTAGTGTAAGCCGCTGGGTTGATAATAAGATCGGGCCGGTGAAAATCAATAGTTTTTTTAATTTGATTAAGGTTGGCTAGGTCACATTCATTACGAGTGATGGGAATGAGCTTATGTTCGGTAAGCGTGTTTAAAAGTGCATGGCCAACCTGACCGTTGGTGCCGGTAATTAGAATTTTCATGAGTAGTTTTTATTGAGCCAGTTTTGGTATTCACCCGACTGCACGTGGCTCACCCAATCTTGGTTATCCAGGTACCATTGCACGGTCTTACGGATACCCGTCTCAAAGGTTTCTTCGGGTTTCCAGCCGAGTTCATTCGAAATTTTCGTGGCGTCAATAGCATAACGCTTATCATGCCCAGGACGATCCATTACAAAAGTAATTAGCTCTTTGTAGGACTTTCCATCATCACGAGGTTTGAGCTCATCCAATAAATTGCAGAGGGTGTGTACGACTTCAAGGTTAGTTTTTTCATTCCACCCACCAATATTATAGGTCTCACCAATTTTCCCCTTATCAAGAACGGTTTCAATGCCCTTACAGTGATCAACTACATAAAGCCAATCCCTTACCTGCTTCCCATCTCCGTAAATCGGCAAGTCCTTTCCATTCAATGCATTGAGGATGCATAAAGGAATTAACTTTTCTGGAAAGTGGTAGGGTCCATAGTTATTCGAGCAGTTTGTTGTTAATACCGGCAATCCATAAGTATGGTGCCATGCACGAACAAGATGATCGGATGCGGCCTTAGAAGCGCTGTAAGGGCTATTCGGCTCATACCTTCTATCTTCTTTAAATGCCGGATCATCGGCACTCAATGTGCCATACACCTCATCGGTTGAGACATGCAAAAAACGAAAATCATTTTTATGTTCACTTTCAAGTGTATTAAAATAATTTCGCGCCTCCTCTAGTAATCGGTAGGTACCCATAATATTGGTCAACATGAATTCATCGGGGCCATGAATCGATCGATCCACATGACTTTCTGCAGCAAAATTAATAATTGCTCGAGGTTCGTATTCATCTAGGATTTCAGCAACGAGCTTAGCATCAGCAATGTCGCCTTGGATAAAATGATAGTTGGGATTGATTTCCACCGACTGTAGGTTTTCTAAATTACCAGCATAAGTTAGTTTGTCCAGGGCGATCACTTTTTCTTCAGAATGGGTCAGCCAACTAAGAACAAAGTTCGACCCAATAAAGCCGGCGGCACCAGTAACAACAATGGTCATACGTTTAGCCCTAAGCCTTCCTCAATCAGTTCACACAGAATATGGCCGATGGTGATGTGCATCTCCTGGATGCGTGCAGTGGATTGCGAAGGAATAATGATTGCATGGTCTACTATCTCTGATGCTTGACCGCCACCTTTGCCTAACAATCCTATGGTATGCATTTTTTTGTTCTTCGCTGTATTAAGGGCATGATTGACGTTGGCGCTTTGACCTGAGGTTGATATGCCAACCAGGATGTCACCTTCCTCACCCAATGCCTCAACCTGCCGAGAAAAAATGTGCTCATATCCGTAGTCATTGACAATGCAGGTCATGACAGCCGAGTCCGCGTTCAGTGAGATCGACTTTAAAGGCTTTCTGTCTTCCTTGAATCGACCGATCAATTCACCCGCTAAGTGTTGCGCGTCGGATGCACTACCCCCGTTACCACACCAAAAAATGGTCTTGCCGTTTTTTAATGCATCAACCATCAAGACGGCAGTCTGCTGAATGCTACCCTCAAGCATGTGGAGTTGGGCTAATACCTCTTGGTGCTCAGCCAGGTTTCTTTGAATTGTTTTTTTCATGGAATAATTATAATCGGAAAGCGAGAGATACTATAAAAAAAACCGGCGTTCGCCGGTTTTTTTATTAGGCCGCTTTTTGTTCTTTTTCTAGCAGCTGTTTGATGCGTAATTTTTCTTTTTTGTAACGTCTCACCCGTAGATCGGGGACATAATTTTGATAGCTTGTTTGAATAATGCTTTCGAGTTCTTGGTGCCTACTTTTGAGTGCTTTTAAGTCCATATTTATCCTCTCAATAATAAATTTAAATGATATTAAACTTAGACCTACACTTCAACTCTATACCTTTGAAAAATAAAATTCTAGTCTTTTTTTTAAAAGCCTTTAAGTTTGAAAAAAAGATAAAAAAGGACTCCTAGGAAAACAATAGGAATGGCTAGTAAAAATGACTCTTTTGGGGTCTTAAGGATACTTTCAATGGAATGACGATAGAAAAAAACGATCATCAAGAAAGCAAACATTAAACCTAGTATCTGAAAACCGGAATTCATCATATAATTATAGATTAACCTTTGACCATTTTGAGGATTTTATGAAAGCGTTAGTAAAAAGGCATGCCAAAGAGGGGTTGTGGCTGGAGGATATGCCGGAACCTGAGGTTAGCAACAACGATGTACTGGTAAAAATTGAGAAGACGGCTATCTGTGGTACCGACATTCATATCTACAACTGGGACGAATGGGCACAAAAAACGATACCCGTCCCTATGATCACCGGGCATGAATATGCCGGTGAAATTGTTGAGCTTGGCTCTAACGTGAATGACCTTAAAGTCGGTGACATAGTCTCGGGTGAAGGGCACATTACGTGTGGACGTTGCCGCAACTGCTTAGCTGGAAGAATTCATTTATGCCCCAACACTATCGGGGTGGGGGTAAATCGTACCGGGGCATTTGCTGAGTACCTTTCTGTGCCGGCTAAGAATATTTTTAAACCAAGCCGAGAGATATCGACCGACCTCCTTGCTATCTTTGATCCGTATGGTAATGCGGTCCATACCGCCCTATCCTTTAATATGGTCGGCGAGGATGTCCTAATCACTGGGGCGGGTCCTATTGGTATGATGGCGGCGATGGTAGCCAATCATGCGGGTGCACGAAACATTGTGATCACGGATATTAATGCCTACCGTCTGGATATGATTAAAAAGATTCTACCTAAAGTGATTACCATAGATGTGACAAAGAATAAGATCACCAAAGAGCTGATGCATTCCCTAGGGATTTTTGAAGGGTTTGATGTGGGGCTGGAAATGTCAGGTTCACCTAAGGCATTCGGTGACATGCTGGACAATATGATTAACGGTGGGCATATTGCGATGCTGGCGATCATGCCGGCAGGTTCAGGTATTGATTGGGATATGGTGGTATTCAAAGGTCTCACGATTAAAGGTATATACGGTCGCGAAATATTTGAGACCTGGTACAAAGGATCCATGATGGTCCAAAGTGGGTTACCCTTAGAAAAAATGATCACCCATCGTTATGGCTATGAAGACTTTCAGGAAGGCTTTGATGTCATGCGTTCAGGCAAGTCAGGCAAGGTCATTCTTAACTGGCAACCATAAAGGATAAAATTATTCATGAGTTTTAAATCGACAAGACAGGCATTAGCCAAAGACCTCGAGGCTATTAAAGCAAACGGGTTGTGGAAAACCGAACGCCATATCAATTCCGATCAAAAAAGTGCCATTACCTTAGCTGATGGTTCTGAAGTGATTAATATGTGTGCTAATAATTATCTTGGTTTGGCGAATAACCCGCAAGTGATTGAGGCAGCTAAACAAGGATTAGATCGATGGGGTTTTGGTTTGGCATCCGTACGATTTATTTGTGGGACCCAGACGATTCATAAGACCTTAGAAGAAAAAGTCAGTCAGTTCTTAGGTATGGAGGACACGATACTTTATGCCGCATGCTTTGATGCGAATGGGGGGTTATTTGAGTCCATTCTTACTAATGAGGATGCGGTGATATCGGACGAATTAAATCATGCCTCCATTATTGATGGGGTCAGGCTGTGTAAGGCTGACCGTTACCGTTATAAAAATAATGACATGCACGATTTGCGTGCAAAATTAGTGGAAGCAAAAGAGAGTGGTGCGCGAAGGATTCTGATTACCACCGATGGGGTCTTTTCCATGGATGGTACGATAGCTCAGCTTGATAAAATTTGTGATTTAGCAGATGAATTTGATGCCATGGTGCATCATGATGATTGTCACGCTACCGGCTTTATTGGCAAGACCGGCCGGGGTGTTCATGAGTATTGTGGCGTGATGGATCGAGTGGATATCATTACCAGCACCTTTGGTAAAGCACTTGGCGGTGCATCGGGGGGTTTTACTTCGGGCAGAAAAGAAATTATTGATATGCTCAGGCAGCGTTCACGTCCCTACCTTTTTTCTAATACCGTAGCTCCTAGCATCTGTGCGGCAACGCTTGAAGTGATTGATATGTTGTCAGAGTCAACGGCATTGCGCGACAAGCTAGAAGCAAACACCCACTACTTTAGAAAAGGTATGAAAGATGCAGGCTTCGCTATCGACGATGGCGATCACCCCATCGTCCCTGTTATGTTAGGCGATGCGAACCTAGCCCAGAATATGAGTAAGCAATTATTGGAAGAAGGTATCTACGCAATCGGCTTTTTCTTCCCGGTCGTGCCAAAAGATAAAGCAAGGATCAGGACTCAGATTTCGGCAGCCCATAGTAAGGATGATCTTGATAAAGCTATCCGTGCCTTTGCAAAAGTTAGGGGCGAACTGCAAAACTAAGTAGGTTTACTTTTCTAAAGGGATAGCTTGAATGCTTAACTTGACCTGCTCAAAGAGGTCATTTAAGTACGCTAAGGTATCCTCAGGAAAATCAATAAACTCAAAATAAGTGTTCGCTATGGGGCAAATAGGATTTTCAGAACTGCTATGGGTGAAGTCAGTATCCACATCTGTGACTTTATCTTCATCATCCACCGTAAAAATGTTTTGCTGGGACCATACCTCACCATCCTTGCTCCGGATATCCATGCCAATAAAAGCTGTCTGATCTTCCTGCACAAAAGCTGATGCCCTTGCAACGGCAGTTGCATGGTATTTTTCCGCTAAAAAATTCACGAAGTAGGTTTCTAGCTCATCACTAATACCCTTCCCGCCGTTAACCTCAGCGAACATGCCAGTGAACAATAGGTACTGCTGTTGATCATCACAAAAAGATATCACCTTATTGACCGCTTTATGCTCCAAAACTAGATCTCTGTATTTATTCGGAAATGTTGATTTTAAGTACTCAAAAGCTTTGTCCACAACCTACCCTTTCTTTAATTTATTATTCAATTGATCAATCTTAGCATTGATCTTATAGAGCTCGTCGATAATGTACTTAGTGCTATGTGCTTTTTGTTTCACCGATCCCAAATGTTGCGCAATCATAAAGTAGATGCCAACCAAAATAAGCACATTGGTAACATAACCAGATCCTAACCACTGATATAACCACTCCATAAATTTTCCTTGTTAAATATTGAAGGTTTATGACTCGTAATCGTTAATGACGCCTTTGGATAGATGCACCTCTCTCAAGAAGCATAGAAGGCCAACAATTAAACCTGCCATAGCCGCGATAAATAAACCGGCTAGATAGGTATCCAAATCAACAAACACTTCCGTAGCAATAAAAATCATAGCAATCAATAAAGAGATCAATAAGGCTGATATGGTAGTAAACGCAATAGCCCAATGCGTCCATTTAGCACGGCATTTTAATAAGGATAATTCCGTCACCGTTTTTTTAGCAATAGAAAGCTTTTTTACTTCTCTGAGCACGCGGTGTCGATCAACGATTCTTGATAGTCGGTTGGCCATAACAGAAAGGATGGCACCTAGGCCGGTTAAAAGAAAAGCAGGTGCTACTGCCATCTGAATAACAGCTGAAATCTCTACGAAATCTTCCATCTTATACATACTCCTTTTTTAACTATCGGATAAAGTTGATTAATCCTGACTAATAAATCATTTTTTTCAAAAATTCTAAAACTATTATTCAATACTACCTTTAAGCTGCATTGGCGTTAGTGTAAAAAAATCTATAGTGACTCTCTGATATCTTGTGCTTTTTGACCCAACATAAAAGAAATTTTACCCTTCAACCTGAACCATGAAGGTATTATTCTTTTTTTATTCAAAATAAGGGAAAAAATAGTTACCCTTTTGAAATAATTCAACGTTGACAGAAGGTTTTTGCGTCGTGCTACTCCTGGTGCATTGTGCTTAGCATTGAAATAGGATTCTGACCAACCATAATGAAAGTTTTTCAGCGCAGTGATGTGGTGGGACGGAGTCGAACTCCCCTCTCCTTGATGGTAGATAAAACAATCTTTTAGTATTATTTTTTTTAGGTGCTTTTTTTCAATCTGTCGCGATAAATCGTTATCTTCATAAAACATAAAGATATTTTCATCAAAAATTTTTCTGTCAGTAAAAAGATCAGGCTTGATTAAGAAGCAGGCTCCACTTATAAAGTCTACTGATAAATCTCTTTTGTGCAGCTGATGACTCTCTTGCCTTGGGAAGTCAGAATTAGGAGAAGTGGAAAAATGGTTGTCACTAAGAATGGTTGGGGCAATTAATCCAGCATCAGGGTGTCTCAGCATACCAAGACTAAGCTCATCAAAGAATGAAGTCGAAAGAAAAGTGTCTGGATTAATGACTAGAGAATACATAGAGCTATTACTAGCCAGGCCTATATTAACTGCAGACCCAAAGCCAATGTTATTTTTTAGCTTAATAAGCTGAACGTCCCCTCGATTCTTTTGTATTATTGAAACAGTGGCATCACTGCTCGCATTGTCCACAATGGTGATATTTTTATAATATCTGAGCGGTGCTTGTAAAAGAAAATTTTTGATGATGTCTTCGCTGTTGAATGTAACCAGAACTACCGAAATATTTTGCTTTAAAGCCAAGGGATAAAACCTTCAATAAATATATTTGTATGCCAACAACTATATCAAAAGGGAGTGACCTTTTTAATAAATTTTATAATATATATTTATTAAAAAATATTCATAGATAATAGCATCAAATCTTACATAAAAAAAATAGCTCTCACAAAAAAATTTAGTAGAGATAGAGGGTTTTACTAAAATTGAATTTGGTACAGAGATTATTTACAGAGAGGACAAGTTATTGGCGGGCATAATTGCCGGCTCACCTTTGGCATCAATTTCAGCTCACTCCATGATAGGCGTTTTATGCGAATTATTTCCAGGTGTTCGTCAAGGCACAATAAGAAATATTGTGCCCGGTTATGGGCATGCTTTGAATAAAAACCTTAAAAAATTAAATTTTACAAGAAAGAAAGTTTGCGCACAGCTTGGGCTATAAAAAATCCAGTTTCGTTTATCTGTAAAAAAAAATAAACCTTTCCAACAAAATGATAATATTTATTATAGGGTATAATTGCTGCATGAAAAAATCAAAAATTATTTTCGAATCGAACCTACCCAGCAACAAATGTTTTGGTATTTTTTTTTCATTAATATTTTTATTTTTTGGGGGTTACTTTATATATAAAAGCTCATATATACTAACATTTATAAGCTTTAGCTTTACATGTATTTTTCTCATTATTACCATCTTAAGATCCGATCTCTTACTTCCATTAAATAAGCTATGGATGGCTTTTGGTATGTTGCTCGGTAAGATAGTTAGTCCAATTATCCTTGGAATTATTTTCTTTGGTCTATTTACACCGCTTGGTATATTTATGCGCATTATTGGACGAGATGAATTAAGATTAAAACCTAAAGATAGGACCTCATTCTGGAAAAATAAGAATGCAACCACTATCGCCGCGCAAAACTTCAAACAACAATTTTAACTAAGGATTTAGCTTAATGAATTTTTTGAAAGAACTTTTTCAGTTTCTTAGGTTTCGTAAAAAGATCTGGCTAGCACCAATCATTCTAATAATGCTAATATTGGGCGGCCTATTGATCTTAGCTCAAGGGTCGGTAGTTGCTCCATTTATTTACACTCTATTTTAAACTTTTATAAATGTATATTTTAGGAATTTCGGCCTTCTATCATGACAGTGCTGCATGCTTATTGCATAATGGATTAATAGTGGCGGCTGCTCAGGAAGAGCGCTTTACAAGAAAAAAACATGATGCTGATTTCCCGCACCATGCAATAAAGTACTGCATTAGAGAAGCAGGAATTTCGTCAGACGATATTACTAATATAGTTTTTTACGAGAAGCCTTTTGTAAAATTTGAGAGGCTTCTTGAAACATACCTTGCTTTTGCGCCACGAGGATTTCGAAGTTTTGTTGCAGCAATGCCTTTGTGGGTTAAGGACAAGTTATTTCAAAAGTCTATCCTCACAAATGAACTTACCAGGCTATTTGGGAAAAAAGTAAATTGGGCTGATCGATTGCTTTTTTCTGAGCATCACCTGTCTCATGCAGCTAGTGCTTTTTTCCCATCACCATTCAAAAGTGCTGCCGTGCTTACATTAGATGGGGTTGGTGAGTGGACAACCACTTCGCTGGCTATTGGTAACGGCAAAAGTCTAAAAGTTATCAAAGAGATACACTTTCCCCACTCATTGGGCCTTCTTTACTCTGCCTTTACTTACTACACCGGATTCAAAGTTAATTCCGGTGAATACAAGGTAATGGGGCTAGCGCCATATGGAAGACCAATATTTGCACAAATAATCAGAGAAAACCTTATTACAATTGCTAGTGATGGAAGTTTTCACCTGGATATGAGTTACTTTGATTACGCCACTGGATTAACAATGACAAATAAGAAGTTTGATACCTTGTTCGGCGGCCCTGCCCGACAGTCAGAATCTGAGCTAACACAACGTGAAATGGACCTTGCCGCATCGGTACAGCAAGTTACAGAGGAGGTTGTTATTAACCTTGCAAAAAAAATAGCTGCAGAAACGGGGGAAAAAAACTTATGTTTAGCAGGTGGAGTTGCTCTTAATTGTGTTGCTAACGGCAAGCTCTTGCGCGAGAAAATATTTGATAAAATATGGATTCAGCCAGCAGCTGGAGATGCTGGAGGGGCAATTGGAGCAGCATTATCTGCATGGCATATACATCATGCCATGAATCGAAAGTATTCAAATAATCGTGACGAAATGCGTGGATCTTTTTTAGGTCCGGAATTCTCAGACGAAGAAATTGAAACTGAGTTAATTGAGTGTTCTGCCAAGTACCAGAAACTATCAGAGATAGATATGATAGATAAGGTTGCTACAGCCTTAGCGGATGGCAAAGCTGTTGGTTGGATGCAAGGTCGCATGGAATTTGGCCCAAGGTCACTGGGTGGGAGAAGCATTCTTGCTGATCCTAGATCGCCAACAATGCAAAAACAACTCAACCTCAAGGTAAAATATCGAGAAAGTTTTAGGCCGTTCGCACCTAGCATCATTCGCGAGCAACTTGATGAATGGTTTGAGCATGATACGGATAGTCCATACATGTTGTTAGTTGCCAATATTAAAAAAGATAAGCGACTCCCTATTGCAAAAGATGCTAAAAAATTATTCGGAATTGATAAATTAAACGTACCGCGCTCCTCTGTCCCAAGCATTACACATGTTGATTTCTCTGCACGAATACAGACAGTGCATGCTGATACAAACTCAAGATATCATGCTTTAATCAGTAGCTTTTATAAAAAAACCGGCTGCCCAATTTTGGTCAATACCTCCTTTAATGTAAGAGGCGAGCCTATAGTTTGCTCGCCAACGGATGCATTTAAATGCTTTATGGGCACTGACCTAGATGTGCTTGCTATTGGTAAATATTTTTTACTCAAAGACGAACAAAGCGAAAATCTTAGAGAAAGTTATACGGAGAAGTATGAGCTGGATTAAATCAACTTGCTTAGTTTTGCTGGTAACTTTAGTCTTATTAATACTGTTAGAGCTAATTTTTTTCTATGGTTTTGGATATAGAACCATATCTACAAGTGCAACATGTAGTCGCAAAAATTCAGAGAAAGACTACAGTTATTATCAAAAAAATTGTGTGATGGTCATTAAGCACTGGGAGCAAAAAGAACCAATCACTTATAGCATTAATTCCTCGGGTAGACGAGATGCTCTATTCGAGGGTAAAACAGGCGCAAAAATAATTGCGTTTATAGGGGATAGCTTTACTTTTGGGGCCATGGTCCCAATTGAACGAAATTATAATTATCTAGCTTTTTATAGCTTGCTTGGTGGTAGATATGAAGCTCACAACTATGGAGTGCCTGGCGAGGAATTTCTAAATATAATAAATAAATTGAATGACATTGATTTTTCTTCATACGAGCATATTATTTATGGGTTGACCCCAAACGATCTTTTTAATCTTACGGACAACAGTCAGTTTCAAGATAACCTAGAGGTTAGCGAAAAACTACCTAAAGTGCCTGCAACATCACGATACAAAAAAAATAGCATCATCAATAAAGCGAAAAATATAGTGCTGTCGAGTGCAACGAGTCGCTTTCTTCTTCATAAATTAATGACTAATGACCGGTTTTATTTAACTTTATATCAATCACGCAAACCATACTCAGGCTATTTGTATGACAATTATTCAGAGGAGTGGCGTAAGGCATTAAGTGTATTCGAGCAAAAAATTACTGCACTTCCTAGCGATATAAAGAAAAAACTTAAAGTATTTATACTTCCCCAAAGAGCTGAGGTCATTTTATTTAGGCAGGGATTGTATAGAGGAGAATTTTCAAGTCAAATTATGTCTATCTGCACGAGTATTGGTATCGATTGTGGGTTTGCTAATTTATCTAATTTAAGTCAGTTAGATGAATCACACTTCCCCGTAGACGGACACCTTACCCTTGAAGGAAATAAATCGGTTGCTCAGGATTTTTCAAACTGGGTTAATTCCTGGTAAACAAAGTATTAAAGGCTTTTTTTAAGATGCCCCATGAAAATAAAGGTAAATTCTCTCGATAAACTTCGCCTTGAAGCCAAGTGCATAGAGCTATACTAAAATGAGGGTATCTTTTTTATTAATTTTTTAGAATCTGATCTTTTTTTTCAGGTAGTAATTTTTTTACTTTAAACCTGCCACACTCTTTGTCAATTTTAACTAATAAGAAAGGAAATAAAGCATGGGTTTCATAAGATGGTTTTTAGGCAAGTTAATTCTTTTTATCAATGCAGTAACTCTTCCTAAGCCCATTCTCAGGAATGGGGCTGATCAAGATAAGGTTGACAAGAAAACACAGCATTTCACCCTCTACCAATTTGAGGCCTGTCCTTTTTGTGTAAAAGTGCGAAGGTTTATCAGAAAAAATAGCCTTAAAATAGAGCTAAAAGATGCAAAAAATAATATGGTCAACAAATCGGAATTGGTCAATAACGGAGGTAAGCATAAGGTTCCATGCCTCAAGATTGAAAAAATAAATGCAAAAACAACATGGCTTTACGAATCGGACGCAATCATTAAATTCTTAGCAAAAGAGACAGGGCTTTACTGAAACCTTAACTAACAAGCAAGCTTCATCTCATCGCAATAGGGTAATTTTACGTCCCACAAAAGGTTTGGTAATGCGGATCAGGCAATAGGGCTGGGTTTCGGTACATCTCATTAGAAGATGTTTCTTCAAACGGATGCTGTAATGCTTCAAGCAAAGCTAAAAAAGGTTTCAGGTCACCATCTTCTGCGGAGCTCAATGATTCTTCTACATGATGGTTGTTTGGGGTGATTGCTGGATTACTTTTACGCATAAGATTAATTGAGGCGTCTAACGACCCTGCATCTCTCTTCCTTCTTTCATGCCAAAGTGTCTGCCATTGTTGAAATAAAGGGAGTTTATAGCTGTCATTGTCTGGAAGAGTTTCTTGGCTTAGCTCACGAAAAGTTCGAGTGTAGTCAGCTTTTGAGATTTGCATCCATTCTAAGAGGCCTTGTACTAGCGAAAAATCATTTGTCTCCTCATCCAATAAACCAAGCTTGCGACGCATACCTGATATCCATGCCTGATTAAAGATGTCGCCAAAGCTTGCAATGGCTTCCTCTGCCAACTTTATGGCACTTTTTACATCATCATCTAACAGGGATAACAAGCTATCGGCCAGCCTTGCAAGATTCCATTGGGCGGCATGCGCTTGACTTCCATACTTATAACGTCCTTGGGTATCAATCGAGCTGAATACGGTATCCATAGAAAAAATATCCATAAACGCACACGGGCCGTAATCAATGGTTTCGCCACTAATCGTCATATTGTCTGTATTCATGACCCCATGAATAAACCCTACATGCATCCAAGAGGCGACCAGTTTCGCTTGCCTTTCAATCACTGCATTAAGTAAACCGAGGTAAGGATTCTCCAGGTCGCTAAGCTCAGGGTAATGCCTTGCTATGGCATAATCAGCCAACTGTTTAAGTCCGTCGCGGCCCATCATTCTATTAGCATACTCGAATGTCCCTACCCGTATATGGCTAGAAGCAACCCGCGTTAGTATGGCTCCATCTAATAAAGCGGTGCGCATAATAGATTCGCCCGTTGACACTACCGCCAGACTTCGGGTGGTAGAAATGTTCAGTGCGTGCATCGCCTCACTAATGATGTATTCACGTAGCATAGGGGCGAGAGCGGCACGTCCATCACCACCTCGTGAATAAGGTGTTCGTCCCGAGCCTTTAAGCTGAATATCAAAGCGCTTACCATCCGGTGCAATTTGTTCTCCTATAAGATGCGCACGTCCATCGCCAAGGATGGAAAAATGACCAAACTGATGCCCCGCGTAAGCTTGTGCAATAGGTGACCCACCTTCAGGTAATGCATTACCGGAAAACAGTTGTGCCAGTATCTCCTTGTCATCGACGGGTAAATTAATACCGAGTGATTTAGCAAGCTCGATGTTGAACAACAAAAGCTTAGGTGCGCTAACAGATGTCGGATTTATACGAGTAAAAAATTGTTCGGGCAAGTCAGCATAACTATGCTTCAGATGCCAAACTTTCGAATGATTCATACATAATGCTTAGGATTTAAAGAATCACTATAGCAAGGTAACTGATTTTAGGGAGAGCTTTTCTCCATCTCATCTAGAATACTTGCTGCAATAAGATAACCACCAATTACGGATGAAGTTAATATCCAATAGATAGCATTAAATGTTGTTTGAATTAATGGTGGAGCTGGGGGGAATCATATTATACAAATAATAGTATATAAAACAGGTACTTATATTTATATATTATCTATGTTATCCCAAAAGTTATCCCTTTAGTGTTATTTAGCCTTGTGATTATTTTGTTGGTATTTTACACAGAATAAAAGGAATATGATTGCAAATGAAATAAGTGAAATAGGAGTAGCTAATACGGGAGCAAGATATATAAAGCTGAGGAAAGCAACAATCAAGATTAAAGTTTGAATATATTTCACTTTGTAATTACTTAAGAAGTGCATTATGAAGCTCTTTATCTCCAGCAATTTTGGTAATTAAATCAGTTAGAGTGCCCTCTAGCGCTACTTTTGCATTTGATCCAATTGCAAGCTGTATATTTTTATTAATAAAACCACCTTCGTATGATCTTGAAAATAAAATCTGTTCGTCTTTTGACATAACAATTATTTGAACCAAACCATCGGCAACAGCATCACCCGCCCACCATCCAATCTTAAAGTCATTATAAAACCTTACAACCTCAACTTTAACTGTTTTTCCGCCTGAACCTATATTGAACCCTAAATTCTCTAATTCAAACTCAACAGCCTTGCTAAAAATCTCTGAAACGTCTTTATTGGAGGTTATTTTGGCCATTTCCATACCATATCCATTAAGCTTAACCCCAACCCTATCCTTATAAACTGATCGTCTATCATGTTTAGTCACAGTAACATTTACTTTGTCGGCACCATCAACCACATCAATATTACCTCTACCAATATAATTGATATCAATCTGATCTTCCATTACTGCGCAACCAGATAAGTAAAGCAATGCTATAGATATTACATAAAGTTTATTCATCTTTAAATTTTATCCCTTTAGGTCTGTCAATTTCAGTCGGCAATGCATTGGCTGGAAGCACTCTTTGATATTTACCATTTATTTGTACCATCACCCGATCACCTTGACTATGAAATATATCTTTATCTGATATATTTTGAGCCACTGTGAGAGTTTTACCATTTTCTAGGGTTACAGTATATTCAACGCCACCTCTATTACGCACAAGTTGCTCTATCGCTGAGCCTGCAATACTTCCTACAACCGCCCCTACAACCGCCCCTGCTAATTCACCGCTTCCCGAGGTTGCATTAGCTCCAACTGTTCCCCCTACAACTGCCCCTGCTAAACCACCAGCACCACTATTATCAGAAATGATGTCAATGTCTCTTACTGCAACGACGGTTCCAAACTTCACTACCTGAATTTGTCCTACCTCACTATATCCATATCTACTTTGTGAAGCATAGTCACAGCTTACAAGAAATAAAGAAGCCAATAATAATAAATACAATGTTAAATTTTTCATTACAAACCTTTCTTGCATCCTAGAATTTAATTAAACTTTTCCTCATGTAACTTATAATACAGTGTTACAGCTAGTTTACTACCAGTGATATGTAAACCGTACCAATGACAACCCTCTTCTAAGTTGTTGATTCTTTAAAGTATAGGCTCTAATATGGATTACTTAAGCCATTGTGTTTAATGTCTTTCTTTTATAAATCTTTCATCTAAATTAAAACCACAGCTTACCCAAATCATCCATCTACTTATCAATAAGCTTATTAGGTCCTATAAAACTTTTGTCTTTGGTGGCAATTCTTCTCTAGTTTTAACTTCAGACAAATCATTCTCTAAAACCCAGTCGATAAGCTTATCTTGTGCGCATCCATTCTTTAAATTACCTATAGTTCTCCAAAAATTAGCCTTTTTTTCACTTGAGATGCTCTAATCGTAGATGCTGTGCCAACATCCATTAAAGTAATTTTCTTCTCATTACTGTCAAAGTTGTCATGATTAGTATCAATATTTTCTTTTTTGGAGGAGTTATATAGATAGTCTACTGGATAGTTAGTGTTACCCTCCTTCCCTACCTTAGGTCCGTTAGATACCCTAGGTAAGTCTTCAGGTTCCCTCCTAGGGGAATATAAGCGACCTTGGGTTGGAAAGATGCCTTTATAGATATTATTAAGAAACTGATTGCCCGGTTGCTTAGCTTTGAATTTTTTTAACCATCCAAGTTTTTCTGCTTGCTCAGTATGTTTGCTTATGGTCTTCATTGACAACCCAGTATCTCTAGCCAGGCTTGGTCTGTTCGGGTAACACTCGAGCGTTGTGTCATCCATGTATACATGAATTGCATGTAGGACCAACCTAGTCGTCGCTGTTAAACGATCATCGGCGGTAAAGGACTTCCTCCATATGAAATAATTATTAGTGTTTTTAGCCATCAGGGCTTGCTCCACATGCAATAATTATTAGTGTCATTAGTCATCAGGACTTGCTAGAAATTGTGATTAAACTCTAGATGAGACCCAATCTTCGATATCGGATTTTCGAAAAAGAACGACACCGTCTGAAATTTTTATCGGCTGAGGAAATGTGCCTTTATTTAACCAATTGTAAATTGATGCTCTAGATACGCTGAGGATTTTCGTTAGTTCATTTACTCTGTAAAACTGTAATTCTTCCATATTTGTCCCTATCTAAATGTTTTAATATGAGACTATTAAAACTTATCTAGGTATAACGGGCAAAGGAATTAACCACGGAAAAATCAAACGTTTTCTGTGGTGAAATTTGGATCTAAAAGTGCCTTTATAGTTTTGATTTCATTTGGTGTAAATTTGATCTTGAGTAGCTCTTTTTCCAGTAACAGACCATCCAAAAAATCTTGCTTATAAAACTTGATATCATCCCTGAGCTTGGATGGTGATGTGAAGATTTTGGCGGCAACTGAATTAATAGCGCTATCCTTACCCACTCCATTAAGCATCTCACGATAAATATTACTAATGGAATTAGGCAAACCTCCCAGCTCTGCAGGTTGATTGCTTTTTCTTCCTTGCTTCCGAACGCTCAAAAGGGCTTGATCTAGTGAAACATCATCAGCGGCATACCTTTGTGAAACACGTGACAAGTAATCGATGAATTCCTCAGACAATTCTTGCTTACCTTTAAGGGCCTTAACTATAACGGCAAGTAATAATCGGATCTGGTCTTTGTTTCCTTTGCCAGACTCGATATGATTGATGAGCTTATCCCAATCTATAGGCTGAATATTTGTTGTATTTTTTAACTTTCGCATCAGCTACTTTCCAAAGCTCACTCGAAGTAAACCTGACATTAAAGTCATTTATCTTTCACTTCAATAAAAATTATATAAACTGTTTTTCTATCACTTTTTGGCACTTCAGATTCATTTCTCCACCCTGTTCTAGGCGAACCTACCACATCGTTAAATACCCAGGGAGTATTTCCTACCTTCTTACTTAGCCCTAAAGCTCTTTTATGCTCACTTTTACTAGATTGGCCAACCCATTGTCGTCTTATACTTACAAATATTTTATCTTTATAACACTTGAAGTATTCATCAAAAGTATAGCAATGCACATTATCCGACCTTAAATCTAATTTAGGCATAGTTAATATATATGAAGCTGGAAAATCAGACTCTTTTAAATTAATGCTCCCATCCATCATTAAAAATTTAAGGAGTAATTTAATCAAAATACTTATTAGCTGCTTCAATCTGCCACGGCTCATAAGTCTTAATCCAATTTGTTCTAATCTCTTCGGAGACTTCTCCCCTTGCTACCGCTTGATTAATAGCCAGAAGCATGAAAAAGCTATCGTCAATGCAGCGGGTGCGATTGTATGCTTTCCTAAAGGTTTATACTTAAAAAGTTAAGAGCATCAGAGGTCGGTATAAAAAAATTGATTCCTGAGACAACAGTGTCGCCAACTTTAAATATCCCCGCTGAAGTTATCCCTATGACTTCTCCACGACCATTAATCATTGGGCCACCACTATTACCAGGTAAAATATTTGCATTGCTTTGAATTGTAACTAATCCATCAATATTTCTAATTGCACTAACAATACCTGAAGACATTGTAAATCCTAGGGAAGTGTCCATTGGCGCACCAATCACATAAATATCTTCGCCTTGGTCGGGTAAGCTACTGTTAAGCATAAAATATCTGTCTGACTTGGAATTGATGCGAAGCAAAGCAACATCCCTTTTTTGGTTTGTTCTCACTACTTTAGCCGATATTTTTTCGCCATTCGCCTTTTGCACAATCACTGATTTTTGTTCAGATACGACATGTTGATTGGTGAGAATTAAGTCCTCAGTAATAAAAAAACCACTCCCATGACCATTTTCTACCAGTACAGTAACTACAGAATTTTTCCAATATTTTCTTTCCTTGCCCTGGCTTTTTTTAGTATTTTGTACAATTTGCAGATTTTCATAAATTTTATCTTGAAGCTGTAAAGCTTTTGCTTCATATTCTGCTTTATCACCTCTTGTTGTATCTGGTATTTTTACTTGGGCTAAATTTGAGTCAAGAGTATTCCAAAACTTATTCGAGCCAATTCTTACGGCTTCTGGCGGTGCGATTTTGCTCGGAGTCATACCCATTGCTTCATACTCAGGCATCCTAAGAGCGTAATCAATCGTAATCATTGTTTTTTTTCCTACAGGCTTTACTGTTGCCCTTACAGTTAAAATATAATCACTGGGATCTTCAGCAAGATACATCATCCAACCTCCAATTTCCCTCACTCTTGGGGACTCAATCTCCCTAACCCTCATCCATTCTTCTTGAGTTAAAGGTGTTGGTGCATTAGTCTCGGCATAGATCTCACCTTTATCATAATCTTTAGCTATAACAGGCAAACCCAAACTGATAAAAGTTTTTTGGACTTGCTCGTATGTTTGGATGTAAGGTGCATCAACCACTCTAAACCGATATTTCTCTTCTTCTTTTTGATATTCAAGAAGCCAAACTCTATCGATTGCTGCAAATTTTTGGTTTAGGTCTCCTACGGTAACGCATGAGGATAATAGGAATATACCGATAACTAACGTAAAGATTTTTTTAAAGATACTCATGATACAAGGTCAAAATAAAAAATTAACATAGAGCTATTATATCCAAGATTGTTATAAGCAAACAGTCTAATTTTCGAGAAAAATTTACGTGTCATACCTCTATAGTTAGGCTTGGGGTACAGGGGGTAAGGGGTCCTTTATTTAGCCTTGCTTTAATTGATCCAGATAATCTGCCCACTTTTGCATAAGCTGGATTCTATCGTCTATGAAGCGAGTGCGATTGTATGCTTGCCCTAGGGCATCAGGTACTTTGTGTCCTAGTTGATGCTCAATAACCTCAGGCTTTATATACAAACGTTCATGACAGAGTGTTCGCGCCATAGCACGGAATCCATGCACACTCATTTCTTCTTTTGGTATCCCTAGTTTTCTCAACGCCGATGATA
>Ga0222655_1000437_pt1 | contig 18726 bp, 26 predicted proteins | sample AntAcemetagen423_FD_179857 | JGI IMG/M metagenome (GOLD analysis project Ga0222655, IMG submission 179857) | Saline water microbial communities from Ace Lake, Antarctica - #423 | ecosystem: Environmental > Aquatic > Non-marine Saline and Alkaline > Saline | place: Antarctica: Ace Lake... | reverse complement strand
CTGGCTTGTATCACGCCAAGCAAAACCTTCCCCCGAATCAAACGACCGGAGAGAAATACCTAACGGGAACATCCGTAGTCGTTCTTAACCCAGAGGACCATAGCGCTGGAGCTGGTAGGGCATCCCAAATTACCGTGTCGGGCGTAGCGGTTCAGCTACCTATTGCACCACTGCCCTACAGACGAGCCATTGCGATTCGTAATGTTGGAAGTGGCACATTGTATATTGGGTTTAATGCTGACGTTGATTCAGTCTCTGGATTCCCGGTCATGGCAAATGAGTCACTTCCCATGGATGTCAATGGTGGGCTTCAAGTCTGGGGTGTCACACCTACATCTCTAGATGTAAGAATTCTGGAGTTAAGCTAATGTCTCTACTAGGGAGCTCTATTTTAATTGGAGCCATAGCTACAACAAGTTCTTCTTCTTCTGGTGGTGGAGTTACAGCTCATAGCGCCCTAACCGGACTGACCACGGGTAATGATCATACTCAGTATCTGCTGAAGGCTGGCGGGACGATGACTGGGGCGCTGGTCACAAGCGCAGGCACCGCTGCGCTCCCCGCCGTCGCAGTCGCACAGTCGAACCTGGGGCTGTTCCAGGCAGCGACCAACACCCTCGGGTTTGCTACGGCGGGTAACGAGCGCATGCGGATCACGTCGGCGGGCAACGTGCTCATCGGCACGACGACCGACCTCGCATCGTCCATCCTGACAATGGGCAGCACCACAAAAGGCTTCCTGCCACCACGTATGACCGGGACCCAGCGCGACGCGATCAGCTCGCCCGCGACTGGACTCGTCGTCTACAACACCACCACCGACAAACTCAACTTCTACAACGGCTCCGCATGGGAAGCCGTAACGAGCGCATAATGCCTACAAGACAAGAAATCAGAACAGGGTTCACCCTCCCCAATAACTTTTACCACCCATACCCATACCCATACCCTAAAAAAGGAAAGATATATGACAAACAAGGAACACATGACGAGTAATGAGAAAGAACCGCTTCAAAAACTAGCTACCGCAATTGTTGAGAGAGTAGGTCTCGTCAATGCTCAGCAAGAAATCGCATCAGCCCTACTAAGAAATGAGGGAATTCAGCTTGGTCTAGGGTCTGTAATCCTGCCAAAAGATATGAGCGTTCAAGAAGCTCTTGAAAAGAATATCTGTGGGCTGCAAGATCTTGCTAACGAAATCCTAGAGCGTGAGAATCGTAAGGCTAAAATAGAGCAAGAAAAGCAAATTGCCAAGCCAAATAAGACTAACTCGCCAAAACTCAAGGCTGTTAATCTTGTCAAGCAATAAGACATAGCTAGTTTACTTACTTACTTAGCGTATAACCTAGTAGCCTACCAACCTTAAGGATATAGATGCTCGGACTACTAGCAATTACAACACTGGGACCACTAGCAGAATTCGGTGTGTTAGGCGTCTTCCTTGCAATGGTTTGGGGTTTAATGATCCGTAAGGACAAAAAAAACTATGATTTAGTCGAAAAGCAGAACGAGGAACGTAAGGAGATGTATGCTTCTCAAAGTGAGATTATCAAAGAAGTAGTTGAAGCATTAACTGATAAAAACAGCACAGACTATGCTATGGCACAAGCACTTGAAAAACTCACTGAGCAACTTAGAAAACTAAGAGAGAAACCATAATGAAAAAAGCATTTCCAATATCCGAACTGGTAAGACATGGAGCAACATCTCATGAAGAAGCCTGAACCCAAGTATGAAGCTATGGATGTTCCGCGTCTCGATGCCGAAGTCAAAAAGATGAACGGCAGATCAACTAGGCACCTAAAGGAGTGCATAGGTCACCTAACAGACGTGCTAGATGAGATAGAGGAGGGCGGGCAAGCTCCTGGCTGCCCCGCTAAGTCTCCAAAAGAAGACTAACCCCCTCTGAGGCTCATTACTTAAAATGAGAAGCTAGTGCCGCAACCACAGCCGCCTGTGGCGCTCGGGAACTCCCATTTGAAGCCCCGGTCTAGCAAACCACCACCGAAGTCAAGCTTCGCGCCCGTGACCAAGGTTGCACTCTTCATATCCACGACAAATTCGATGTCATCCTCGTGGAAAATCTGGTCAAACTCCTGGTCCGGTGGGAACTTAGTGAAGTTCATGTCGATCTTATAGCCAGAACATCCGCCACCATGCATGGCGATACGCACGCGGGGGGCATTCCCCTCAGCGGCTGCGATGCGCTTAAGCTCAGTGATCGCTGACTCAGTAATACTAATCACCTTCTGTTACCTGCCTGATCTCTGTCTCACCATCTTCGTTCACAAAAGATTCATGAGCCTTGCCTGTTTCCATTACCTCGTGATTGTATTTGTCGCGTGCCGTCTTACTTAGTAGTCGTTTAATCAAAGAGATCATCTATGCTTTTCCTTTTTGCTGGGTGGTATATGTAAGCGCTGTGTGTCCACAGCCTATTAAGAAGGTAGTCCCTACCCTCATGTGTCACTGTTATGGGTGGTGTGATCTTACCCAGTGTGTTTGGGTAGCGTTTCTGTGAGATGACAGCTATCAGAGCTTCATCATCCTCACGAACCAGTATCAATTGTAGCGTTTCACTTGTTGCCACTTGACTTATTCTCTAGGTAGTCCCGGAACGTTCTCTGAAAGATAAGAGCATGGTCCCATGGGATATCAGCGCTGTCAACTAGGTCATCCAACTCAAGAACTGACGATGTGGCTAGGTAGGCTGCCGTCTCATCATCTAGAACCGCCTCGCAGTATCCCATCTTGATTAGATGATGGCGAATCCTATGGCGGAATGTCTTTGGAAGCGACTCTACCATTCCCTGCATCATCTCGCGATACTCCCTATGGAGATACCAGAATGCGTGGGATAACTCGTGATTCATAATCGAGTCTCCGCCAGATTCAAACGTGCCAATCACGTAATAGGGCTCGTCGCCTACTGGCCTGTGGCATTTGATGGTTCTGATTAACCCAGCCTCCATAAAGTCTGGCTCAAACGTCCATATGAATCTATCAGCTACGTCACCGGGGACGTTGAATCCACCCCAGTCATCGTAGTAGGTAAACTCCTCATAGCCAACTCCCGTCCCCATCGTTTTCGCGTAAGCCTTCTTGAACTCATCACGCGTAAAATGCTTACCTCTAAAGCCAGGAATCCCTGACTCATAGAACTCCTGCATCCGCATGAATGCCCTAGCAAGCATTGTCTGGTTGGGGCAGACGACGTGGACTATGCCGGGGAACGGGGTTAGGACTTTCATTTCCCTATGGGTATGTTACAGTGCCCGTGCCAGTTAAATTACTACCCCAGGGGGTTCCGTTAGGATAAAATCCCTGACACCAGTATTTTACCCACGTAAACGTGTCGGGGTCGTCGGGATTCTGCTGAAAGAGATAGTAGTCATTTGTTGGGCTCATACCGGTGCCGTATCGGTTTTTCCAAACACGATAGTATTCCACATTAGAGCCATTGGGGTTGGTGCCGCCAATAGTAAAAATCAAAGACTCGCTAGTTCTAGAGTTAGAGAAGTCAACCTTGGCGGCAAGGCCATTGGCATCACATGTAAACTTGCCCGTCGTAGTAGGACCCTCCTGATAAGCACCCGTGCTGCTTGTTCCGATCGGCTTGACGGTTTCTTGTGATAGCGCTGGGAGCGCAAGAAGAGCGATGGTTGTGATAAATGCTAGTGTGTTCATATTATTTTCTTACTGGCTGCAATAGATCGAAAGTGATCTGTTCTTACTTAGTTGGTGGGACATAATTGTCAAGATGCTCTCCCTTCAGCATCTTCCTGTATTGAATCCAGCCTTTGAAGTTACCACTCCAGGCATTAGGATTGGCGTCAGGGGTCGCAATATGCTCAAATGGACTGAGGTGTTTGCTGCTAAATAGCCTATCATACAAAGCTATGTCTAGGTCGATAGTCGGTGTCTTGTTATCATGCGTCAAGTAAGACACACGAGCACACCTAGCGATCGATGCGCGGATTAGACTGCGCTCGTTCTTAAGATGACTATTCTTCGTGTGTCCCGGAGCGAACCGTTCCTCATCTTGAATATACGGTAGATGCCATTGGCCAGGGTTAAGACGACGGGGTTGACCAGAGTAATACAAGTCCCTCATCTGATCAGCTAGGACTTTGATCTCAGGCTGTGCGTCGGGATGACAACGAAGTGAGAAAAAGTTGTCGAACTCTGTTGCCGTAAGCACTACCGATATGTGTGCCCATGGCTCGGTCATTCGATTAACTACCTGCTTATGTAGCCCCATGCTTTCTAGACCGCGTGCGATAGCTAGAACTCCATCTCTTGCTTCTAGCCATAGCTTTTCACAAGCCTTAGCCTGGAAGGCGTCCATCTCCTTTTCTGCCTGCATACCCTTCTGGTTCAAACCCCAGTGAATAGGCATGGCTGGATTGGTCTCGATGTCATTAAAGAGTCGAGCGGCTGGAATCGCACGGCTAGACGATGCGTTACGACTAAAGAGTCGATGAGTCATCAATTCCGCGTGAATAAACCTAGGGTAACGCAGTTGAAACGTAGTCAACCTAGCCCGTGTTGGGCTGATCGAGTCTTCAATGATTTTTGCTTCGATTGTCATACTTCTCTAATGGAGTTGCTTTCAGCGCTATAGATCATATGGTCGATAATAGCGCCGCCGAACTCGTGGACTTGATAAAAACAGTCAACGTCAAGCTTTTGCTTGCTAGTCATCGTGACACCTAGATTTCCATAGCACCTAGCCATTAAGGAGTCTCTAAGGCTGTCAAAGATGCCAACAATAAAGTGGTGATGTTCGCTTTCGACATGCATCACGAGGACATACTTGCTGTCTTGCTTATCATACTTTTTAGCCAAGTCCTTATGAATAAAGTTACGATGCCCAGGTGCTGGAGGAGGGAGTTCGGTCCAATCTTTATTTACGGATGTCATTTTTAGAACTGACCTGGATTGCCGAACTCCTTAAGCTTGGCGTTGGCGTCCTCTAGGCGGGTATTCATGGTGATCCTTTCTGCCGCTAGGATAAAAGACCTTTCCGTCACTTCATCAAGCTCGACTTGCGTCGTAGCACATTGCTTAAACAAGCCTACTACCTGCTGGTTGGTGAGGTGGACGGTTTCTCCGTCTACATCAATCTTAATCGTCTTATCAAACATTCCCTTCTCCTGTTAGCTTGTATACATCAGCTAGTGTTGTGCCGTTGTGCGTTAGTCGTTTATTGTTATACTCTGCGTTAGTGTTACTAACCCTACGAGTAAGAGCTTCTATCAGAGCGTCCTTGGTTCTTCCATCAGCGACTTGACTACTGAGGTCGTGGATATCTTTTGCAAAATCCTCTATGATCAATTGGCTAGCGGCGAGGTCAGCCCTCGCCTCCTTATGGGCGCTTTCCGCTTGACCCCTAGACCTTTCTGCACGCCGTGCAATACGACGCAGTTCGTCACAACGAAACATGAGGTTGAATCCCATGATGCCTAGTCCAGCCAACACTGATGTCATAATGCCCATCGTTAATCCTATCAGAAGATAGACCATAGCAAAGTTGACTACCATGTAGGCAACTAGATTAGTATAGGAGCTAGTCTTCAGTAGCGGGATCGTCGCCAAAGATCTTGTCGATAAGGTCTTGGGTCTCTTTATATTCTGCTCGTTCTCGTTCGGTATTGTAGTAGACACGTGGTTTTAGAATCTCTGTTGAAATATGACCGCAGGCTGCTTCGCCAGCGTGAGCGCAGACCGAGCTACCGTAGTCCGCCTCTTCATTCTCCGCAGCGTCCAGGAAGACCGCCCTTAGCTCTAAGACCTCTTGCCTAACGAGGCGATTCTCTCGCACCATCAGCTTAGAAAGCTCTGCATACAGGGCGTCTTGCATCCCTACTGGGATCTTAGCGGCGTCAATCGCTTGGTAGATACGTGCTCTAAGCTCGACAGGAAGTGGATAGCTCATACCCCTATTATGTGGCAACTAGGGTTTTTCGTGCGGTTTTTTATCGGCGTTTTATAGCTCCACCATCTCCACTCCAGCCTCATCAGCCATTTCGTTAGCTAGTTGAAAAGATTCCCCCCAACGCTCAAGCTCGTCAGCGCTAGGCTTTGGGAAGACAACACGTTTAATGCCAGCGTTAATCATAAGCTTCATACAATCAGAGCAAGGAGCTAACGAGTTGTAGGCGGTAGCCCCCACTGTTGACTGAGTTGCGTTTAGGACCGCGTTTACCTCAGCATGAACAACTAGTTTGTATTTAGTAGGGCGATGATTCAGCCTCTCTGGTGTGTCGGCAATCTTACGAGGAAAGCCATTGTAGCCTAGGCCAATTGGGATGTGTCGGTCATTAGCCAACACGCACCCGACTTTGGTTGACGGGTCCTTGCTCCATTTAGAGCCAATGTAATTCGCCAACCCTACAAGTTTCTTGTCCCACTCTTCGCTCATTTTTATCTCTCTTACATGATAGCCAAAGCTTCCCATCTCCCATACTCAGCAAAAGCGTGAGGTTGTGGTAGATAGTTACTTCTTTGAAAGGCTAGGTATTCAGTTGCTAGTTCAGAAGTCTGACCAAACAACGCTGGATTCTCTGCGATCAACTTAATTGCTGGAGTTCCCCATAGTTGTAGTCCGCCGCCCGCGTGCTCGAATAGTGCAGGGTCTAGGTATTGTGCCGGGGTCAATGGGCTACCATCTGGATTCCACTTAACGCCAGCACCGACCTGTGCGTTTAGTAGGGTGGGACCATCACGAGTTGCAAGCCAGCCATGCTCGACAAGGGCAACGCCCCACGCGATCATAAGATCACGCACGATAGGATCATGAGTAGTATTATAGAGTGCGACTACACCAACAAAGCCGAGGGTCTCATTCCACGGAACCCAAGCTTCTACTAGCCCATTAAGGACCCTGTTGTCTAAGACGTGACCCCAGTTCCTAACCGGAGAGATGTTAGCACCATCCCATTGGATATTACATACTTCATGGAATCGATTAAGCATATGCTGCTTGATCTCTTCTCGTCCAGTTAGAAGATAGTGGTTACAGACCGCGTGAGTATTTCTACCAAAGCCACGGGGTGCGCGCTTGTCACAAGTTGACCAGCCTGGATACTCACTAGGTAGCGTCATCCCAGCAAAGTAATGCTCCATCTCTACGTCTGCTTCGTCTTGGAGCATGTAAGAACCGGTGAGCAGCGCAGCCATAGTTAAGAGATTGCTAGAGTGATGCTGGGCGTCCTTACCAAACCAACCATGATGAACATCACCTGGACCCGCGAGGGTTTTACCAAGACGATCTGGTGACACGGACGTATGCCAGTGAGTCTGACCCGACCATGTCACCCATTGTGGGTGGCTTGTGTGCCTTACTGGACTAGCGTCAGCTTCATAATAGTGTCCTGGTCGCTTCGTATCTTCAGTAGCCATAAACAGGTAAGCATCTAGCAACTCAGCAGCTCCAAGATACAATACTTCGCCACCTTCGATACAACCGAAGTCTCGCTGCGCACCAGTTTGTCCAGCGGTCTTAGCCAAACCTAGAAGATACGAGTCCCAGGGGTTACCATTGTCGTTCATGTAAGAACTAAACGTATGATAGCGGGTATAGACATGACTCCACGGGTTATTACCCTGTGGTGGCTGGATTATACCGAACGAAGCGTATGCGTTGGTGTCCTTCCACGAGGTAGACATACCATACAGTGGGAAGTTAAGGGCAGCTAGACCGTTAGATGCTTGGAATGTATCAGTAAGGTCGATAGCTGGCATCAGCTCGCCATACCATACCTGCTTCTGTCCATCACCAAAGTAGCTATTCATAGGCATGAGACGGAAGTCAGCATGCGGCTCTAAAGCCTCTACGCCACGCCTTCTCATCCCACGGACATTCATTAGGTTCCCACCACCAGAGAGTAGGCGGATATCCTCAAACGGATAGGAGTATAGCGTGTTGTCTGGGTTAGACCCAGTGATCGCCAATTCAAACTTGATGAGCTGTTGCTGTGACGATATGTAATACTTCATATCAACCACAAAGTTACCCATGCGGTGACGAGACTGATAGACCCCACGTAGTCTATTGTGCTCTAGAAGCGTTACATCTCCAGTAAACTGAGTCCACTCCCAGTTGCCATTTACCTTAATACCTAGCCTGGGGGAGTTGGCACCGGCAGTGTCAAGAACTGCTTGATGAATTCGGTATCTCGGCTGGACTAATAGCTGACCGTCAACTAGGTTATGAACTTGTGTTGTCTGTCCTGGAATCGTAAGCCGAGCCAGTAGCCTAGCGTAACGGACTGTCCCGTCGTCCCACCTAGCGCCAAAGGGCTCAACAAGGGAGTCAATTTGTTCCCCCGCGCTGTCCTCTAAGACTAGGGGTGACTGTCCATCCCATTCGCCAGTGGCAAAGTCTACGGTAGCATAAGCCACCTCTGTTCGATCAAAGTTGGATAGATTAGGGAAACGGATTTGCTTGTTGATCATATGATCGCCTCGATGGATATTTAGTTAAATCTCACAGATGTCGTTACTACAATACTTCTCCCCCTCCGCCTCTCCGCCACGTAACGACGCAAGTCGTAGCTTCTTCAAGCCTGCAACATAAAGATCAAAGTCTTCCTTTTCGCATTTTTGATAGGGGGCCTGTTCATACTTATGGTCTTGTAATGGCAAGAAGCTTAGTGTCTTAACGTAAGGAGCGTGATACTCAATAGCGCTCTTCAGGTCGGGCACTTCTTCTGGCTTGAATGTCACGGTGATACTCACAGAGTTATCAGACCACTTGTCCTGCATTTCACGAGCTAGACAAAGCTGCTCCCACAGAGAGATGTCGAACTTACTCTTAGTGAAGTTCTTCTCTTTGACTGGGAAGTAGACAACTAGCGATCCACCAGCGGCGGCGAATGCATCCAGCGTATCCTGACTAACCTCTTCGATCGTTAGTCCAACACGCCATGCCGTATCTTTATTTACAGCAATAACCTTCTCATAAACCTTTTGGTCTGTTGCAGAGAATTCAATGCGGTAGTTAGCAGTAGACAGCTTGGCAACCAGAGGATGCATTGCAGCGATCCGGAAGGTGCGCCAGTAGTATTCAGAGTGAGTGCAATGAACACCTGGAGTAGCGCCAGCTAATAGCGACACCGTGCCACTTGGCTTGACTGTTGTCACCTTGATAGAGGTAGGAATACCCAACCAGCGTGAATATACTCGATCCCAGTGCTTGACTACGTCATATCCCTTATCGCAGAAGTCACTGAAGAACTTGGCTGATCCAAACTTCTTTAGCGCTTGCTGAATACCTGACATGCTAAGCCCAATACGACGATTGCTTAACATAACCTGATTAGTTAGGGCATTATGCGTTGGGATCAACGTAACGGTCTTCGCATACATAAATGCATACTTGAGCGTCTCGTGATACTCTTCAACAGTCTCGTGGTTAGCGGGGAATGTTTCAACTAGACAGCATAATTCACCATGCTTAAGACTTTGCTCAGCACAGGGATTAAATCCATCTACATCATCAAAGCGACTGCTTGTTTCCGGCATCCAACCATCCTTAAGTCTGCCATAGTGGCGCGCATTCTTAAGAAAGATGAGTCCAGGCTCTCCATTCTTAGCGATAGACTCAACCGCATTCTCAAATGTGCTGTCGGACGTTACGAAGATAGAGTTGTTCGACGCCCAGCGACGATCCATTAGCTCCTTAGAGAAGCGCTCAGGGTCTTTCATTTGGACGAAGTCCAAGTCATCCTCTTCACCAATAGCAATCTCGGCTCCGCGACGCACGTTTCCGCTCACTACAAACTTACCGATGAAATTCATTACGTCGGTAATACCAACAGACGTTAGTGTCTGACCCGCAAATCCATCTAGAAGAATACGGATAGACTTCAACCCCTCTTTAAGTGGCTCTGGTCCACATGCAATACCACCAAAGCCACGAATAGGCTCGCCAGCCTTGCGGATAAGATGGAACTCGAAATCAACGCGCTGCTGACCCGCCCTAGAATACGAGTCTAGTAGCAATTTGACAGCCTCAACCCAACCCTCTCTGGTATCAGGGATGGTGTAGGTGACCCCATCATCTTTGGGCTTGTGGATAGTGGCCTTGCCCGCACCCTTTACGTCAAAACCTACACCGACACCGAGCATCATCATATCAGCACACCAAACGAATGGCATGGAGAACTCGCGATGGATGTCCCTTGTGCTAATGAAGCCACAGTTCTGTAGCGCGGCTGATCCGATCTTCTCTACGACTGGTGAGCCCATGATCCATAGACCACGTCCGGGTGGTAGGAACTTGAATTCCCACATCTTCTGAAACATCTTATGTGCGGTAGCCTGAGCCTTTTGAGGAATCCACTCTAGCCCTACCTGCTTGCAGTGCTTTAGCTGAATGTTGAAGATGCCCTCAACTACACGCTGACAAGTCTCCCAATACTCTTCTTGCTGTCCATTAGTTTTCTTCCTGGCATACTTAGTCTTGTAGACAAAATATGACAGATCTCCAAAGCCCCATTCTGGTTGCTTTCCTTTATACTGACCAATGAATAGGTCGGATAATCTAAACACTTACTCTCCCTGTTCTAGCCTTTTCGGCGTAAAGATGTTAAACTCAGGAATACTCAACTTTGATCGAAGAATCTTCTCTGCTATGTTTTTTGCGCCTGCGAAAGCAAGTCCAAATTTATTGCGCCCGTGAGCGGCGTTAATGTAATGATTCTCGAAGTGTGGAATCTCTCCCATAAGCGGAAGACCATCCTCCATCTCGGTCTCAATGTAAGTCCATGCGTGAGTAACCTCCATATGGTTTGTAATAGGGATACTATTCATCATGGTCTTATCTAGCTGGCCTAGCACTCTCTCATTAAACCCAGTGTCATCAGTGATGCCAACCTCTGGATCCTTCGTAAGTCCGTTCTTACCACCGGTCATAATTACAGAACGGTTATGGATCCTGACCGAGTCTAGTCCACGGTTTAGTTCTACTGGCATGAGAGGTAGCGGCATGTCATCTAGATCCATAGATAGAGGTTCTGTGCGGATAACCTGCTCGCGACGATGGATCACTGTTTCTTGGATACGATCCCATGGTGCGGTATCCGTAGATGTGTGAATGATCTTACCTGCGGTTAGGACGTGACCGTTCGACAAGTGGAGCTGCGGGCCAAACTCCTCTGATGTTTCAGCGCGCTTAACTCTAGTGCCATAAGCCATCCATACGTTATTCTTACGCATCAATCGTGCCAACTTATTAGTAAAGGCAAACGGATCAAACATCCCCTCACCAGGAACGAATAGAGAGCCCTTAACATAAGGGACAACCATTACGTGCTGTGACTGACTGTGGTCAAATCGTGCGGGGTAGTATCCCCACTTACGTAGTAGTTCAAAGCTTTCATCTAGCTCAACCAACTCTTTAGCGGTAGATGCCATGCGGAGGCCACCATTAAACTCTGCGTCGCAATCAATACCACGCTCGATAAGATCCCGGAGAGCGATGTTGTTCTTTGAGCTGTAGGCATACAGCTTCTTCGCCGTGTTTTTACCCAATAGGTCCGACATGTATCTAGCCGGGTGGTTACTACCAAGATAGACACTCCCATTCATTCGACCACTAGACTTGAACCCCGGGTAGGAGGCTTCATCAAGCACTATGACGCGCAAAACCTTCTTATTCTTCTTCGCTAAGCGAGTAAGCCAGTAGGCTGTGCTGATGCCACTAAACCCAGCACCAATGATAGCCACGTCAGCATACTGTGGTAGTTGCGTTTGGAATGCAAAGTCAGGAGCCGTATTCTCCCACCAAAAACTATACTTCTTTGAGGTCGCACCCATATTAATTTAGTGAAAAGTCCTTGTGATCTGTATCTCTATCATCGTCAGCGGCCTCTTGCTTTATCATTGCCTTAGAAAGCTTCCGAAGGTTTTCTCTTACAAAAACTTTGTCTTGTTGTTGGTATCTACTTACACAGAATGTGCATGCCTCAAGGTGTCTTTCACTGCCACGAACAGCTACGGTCTCTTGACTAGGTTGCGTTATGCTACCATCACTATTCACATACTTACCAAGACGCTTCTTATTACATGCAGGGCAGTCAACCATCCTGATTGTTGGGATACCATTACTGCTGTTGTTTACGCTGAACATCTTTCCTCCATTATACACTAATCATTTGCCGGTAGAACCAAATCCACCAGCGCCACGAGTTGTTTCATCCGGATCCGGATACTCATACTCAACTTCATCTTCTAGCTCGTGAATTTTTACGATACGAGCTTGCGCGATGCGGTCGCCAGCCTTGACCAAGTAGTCTATACCGCTGTGGTTATAGAGCAAGATCTTAATTAAGCCACGATAATCAGAGTCGATCTCACCAGCCTCTACAGTGACTGCTTTTTTGGCAGCCAGCCCCGAACGGGAACGTAACACCAATGCATATCCTGGAGGTATTGAGGCAACTACCAGTGAATTTATGAGGGCGCTACCCACGCCCAGAATGGGGTCATGCTTGGGGATGACGATAGTTTCGGGTGAGACTAGGTCAAAAGCCATAGAACCGACAGTCACGCGGATAGGGATTAGGTCATCCCTATTCTCTGGCACATGCCAGGTAATGCGCGGTGCGGGTTCTGGCTTATTACTTGGCCAGAACCACCCCATCCTATTCCTCTACTCCGAACCCCAGCATACGGGTGAGTGACTCGCGAGTAAAGTGAGCGAGGATACCCAACTCTTCTGCGTTAAGGAACATCTGAACACGTTGTGTGCTTCCCCCGGCAGTGCGACTCAACTTAAAGCCGAAGTTAGGCTCACCGTTGTATTCCCCAGCATTGATCTCAAGCACGCTAGTGATTTGCTTCTCTGGTTGGCTATGCAGGCACTTAGCCTGACTCTTCCGACCATTAAAGAGAGGTAGCAGCTTAGCAATATCTGCTACTCCGATCTTAAATACGATCTTGCCGTTCCAATCAAACTGATCCTTTGCGCCAATCGCAAGCTTCGGACCTCTCTGATTTGCCGCCTCTAGGAAGATAGCCTTCTTGACGGGATCGTAAGAGAACTGAATAGCCGCACCGGCATCATCCTTCTTTAGCGGCTTGTAAACATTCCAGTGTGGCTTCTTGCGATATGCCCGATTCTGTGTGTCATCATCTCGATTTTGCGTGTCACTCATAGCTTCTTACCCTTCTTTTTTGCCTTCTTCTTTAGATCGTTAAGTATACGAAGCGCCTTACGGGCTTCTCCCGTAGTCAGCTTCTCGACAGAGAATACCTCTCTGGTGGTAATCCCCTCTAGTAATTCCTTCAGGGATAACTCAAGACCTGTCAGTATCTTATCGATAAGCTTTGCTTGTTCAGCCTTAATTGGACTATCATCATCTGGCGCTAGCTCTTCACCAGCATCCTTATCCACGATCTCTTCCGCTGCGTGAGCTGCAATGCCAAGAACCTTACGCAAGCAACGCGCCTCCGCACGAGCTGATGCTACCGCTGTTGGGAAAAGCGCTAACTCTTCACAGTTAGAATAAAAGGCGTCAGCCGAATCAGAGAACGTCCTGCCATCCTTCAGAGTGATATTGAAGGTCACGGATGCCATCGGAAAGTTATGCGTTGCGATCTCTTCATGCACGGACATGACATCATCATCTCCATTCTTACTTGTTAACTCTTGAATGTGTTCCCGTGGCACAATTATGAGTTGATTAACCTTGCTCTCTTCTTTTAGGATGAAGGGTTTGGCTAAGCGTCGCAAGCCATGTAGTCGTGGAGCTGGCCCCTTAGCTGAATTGAAGACCTCGCCCTCCTTGAGCTTACTCATCCAGTCCTCTGTGTCTAGGTCTGGCTCAATTTCAGGAGTCTCCTCAACAACTTCCTCCGCAGCTTGTTCTTCGATTACCTCGTCGGTTGAAACAATTTCTTCGGTGATAGGCTCATCCAGTATGATGTTGTTAACATCCACTTTCTCGCCGTCCTCTTTAGTTTTGTTCAACATACCAGACTGATGCTCTGTCATCTTCACCTATCTCCTTAATCGCTTGTTCGATTTTGTCAATTCTCAGTTGGCTAAGTGGACCATTATTATCCCGCACTCGTAAAACGTTGTAACCCACTGCATTGATCATGTCATCCTTGCGGGTATCGCGTTCCTGTTGTTGGGCAAGATGCTCCTCTCCATAGATAGGCAGGAAGTGTGTGGGGCCGTCAACTTCAATAGCGATACGTTCCTTTGGTAGACCTAAGTCTACTTCAAAATCCTTACCGGTGGTATAGTTAGTTGACCTCTCTTCTACTGTGTATCCTCGCTTACGAAGCTCTTCTGCAATGAAGCGTTCTAGACGAGAGCCTTGACCTTGCGCCTCCTTAGCCTTGCTGGCGAGACCCTCCATCATTAGCTTTCGATCTTGTTCAGACATACCAGCCCACTTGCGCTGCCATGCTGATCCGATCTTGCGTTTGACTTCGTCACGCTGTTCGTCATCTAGAGATTCCCAGAAGTCACCTAGACTATGAGAAATCTTCTTCTTGGTTTCATCCGTATGCTTACGACCCTTCATTTGATGGTCGTGCTCTTTTAGGAAGTTCTTTTGTGCCTCGCCCTTAGATCGAGCGGTGATACCCACCTTTTTCATAAAGCGAGATAAGGATGCCAGGGGCACCTTCATCTTTTTAGCTGTGGCACGCATACTTAATCCCTCTTCGAGATAGAACTCGCGCACAATCTGTTCGTTGATTTCAGCCATTATGGTCTCATTAGGTCTGGGTCCATATCAGGAACTAATCGCTTGACTTCATTCATGATATCCACCGCCGTGCCACCAAACCTACGTTGTAGATGAGAGACTCCATGTGGCGCGTTCTTCTTAAAGTCGCGAATGTCCGCCAGTGCAATGCGGAAGCTGGTCTTACCAGTCGCGGGATCTAGCCCCTCAGAGATTAACTGACGGAGGCGATCCTCTTTATTCTTTCTCTGAGCAACGTCTCGACGGGTTGTCATGGTGGCGTCAACGTCCTCTGGCGACTTGACTACCTCCTTCATAGCTTCCTGTTGATCAACTAGCTTCTGCTCTGCCACTGCGTGGTCTGTAACACTCTGTGCTTGACGTTCCTGCTCGTTCTGTGCATGGGCACTATCCAGTTCGGCAATCACTCCTGAGTTGACTAGGGACTTCGCATCCTCAATTGACCTAATATCGAATGCGGCCAGCACTCTACGAACCTCTTCAACTGACACATCAAATCGATTCGAAAGATAATGAGCGTCGCCAATATCGGCATACATCTTCACTAAACTGACTGCACTCTTCGTGGTTAGCTTATTGGAGGCTGCGAGCAACTTATCGCGCAACGCATCTCCCTTACCACGGTTCCATGCATCAATCTCGCCTTGCTTGATCTCTGGCACTTCTTCGTGATTTAATCGCTTCTTGTCGTTCATCAATATCCTCCTATTCTATTATGTGTCTACTTGACGAATTCGTCCTTCATTTTTACCCTATCAACTACTCCTTCTCGCAGACAGTCGCGGTATACCATACTATACACTAAGTCTTGGAAGTCGTGTTCGGGGGTCCAGCCTAGCTTGTTGTGTGCTTTGGCTGAGTTGCCAATCAGAACATCAACTTCCGATGGGCGAACAAACTCTGGGTTAATGGTTACGTATTGGCTCCAATCATCAATACCGACAAAGCCGAAGGCAAGATCTAGGAAGTCTCTGATGCGATAAGTCTGCCCCATAGAGATTACAAAATCCTCCGGGTCCTTTTGTTGTAGCATCATCCATGCTGCGCGCATGTAGTCTTCTGCATGCCCCCAGTCACGATAGGCATCTAGGTTACCAAGTTCTATAGTGCTCTTCTCTCCTGTTAGGATACGCGCAATGCCATCAGTGATCTTACGAGTCACAAACTCAATGCCGCGATAGGGAGATTCATGATTGAACAGGATGCCGCCGACCGCGAACATGTCATAAGCCTCTCGGTAGTTACGCACCAACGAATGGGCTGTAAGCTTAGCTACGCCATAAGGTGAGCGCGGAATCATAGGAGAGTTCTCATCCAGAACCTTCTCGAAGACCACACCTTTCTCTGGCCTATCCTTACCTAAGATAGCCGAGTTACCGAACTGCTCTGAGCTACCCGCTTGATAGAAGCGTGTCTTTGGAGAGAACTGTCGAACGGCTTCTAGACAGATAGCAGCGCCTTGACCGGTGATCTCTAAGGTAGAAAGCGGAGACTTGAATGAGTGCCACACCTGACTTTGTGCTGCGAGATTGTAGAAGAATTCTGGCTTGTATTCAACGACGATGCGAGCAATTGATGACAAGTCTGTGATGTCACCCGCCTCAATAATAAGATGTCCATCGGCGCAAAACTTCTCATATCCTGGAATATCTGTTAGCCGCCATCCAGTGGATGAGCTAGTCCGGCGCTGGATGCCAACAACACGATGTCCCTTCTCTAATAAGAGCTTAGCGAGGTAAAAGCCATCTTGTCCATAAATTCCAGTAATGATTGATGTTGGTTGATTCATAATACCTCGTTCTCCTGTGCCCACTTGTAGCTCCGGTCTAGCATTACATCTAGACTAGTTTGAGCTGTAAAACCAAAGCCGGTTCGCGCACGACTCACGTCGAGACAACGCCTCGGCTGTCCATTGGGTTTGGTCTTGTCCCAGATGGTTATGCCTTCATATCCGACTACCTTCTTAATCTTCTCGGCTAACTCCAGGATCGTTACCTCTCTACCCGTGCCAATGTTTACAGGCTCCTGATCATCGTGTAGTAATGTTGCGCGGAGGATCGCATCTGCGCAATCGCCCGCATATAGAAACTCTCGTGACGCAGACCCGTCACCCCACAACGTTACGCTAGGTGCGCCGCTGATCTTTGCCTGATGGAACTTCTTAAGCATCGCAGGAATGACGTGACTACTTTCGTCCTTAAAGTTATCCCACTCTCCAGCCATGTTAACTGGGATGAGAAAGATTCCGCTAAGCCCATACTGGGCACGGTATGCCTTAAGCATCTCTAGCTGCACACGTTTGGCGATACCATAGGGCGCGTTAGTCTCCTCGGGGTAACCGTTGTATAGGTCTTCCTCCTTGAACGGAACCTGGGTGTGCTTGGGGTAACTACAGACAGTGCCGATACCAACAAACTTACATTGTGGTAAGACGCATCGCGTTTCCTCAATAAGGTTAGTGGTCATCATCAAGTTATTATAAAGGAACTCTCCTGGCTTATTTTGATTGATTCCAATACCACCACATTGAGCAGCTAGATGAATAATAATGTCTGGCTGCTGCTTAAACAGATAGGTGTTGATGTGATCCTGTTCCAAAAGATTAAGCCGTGAACGAGTTGGTGTTAGAATCTTGATATCAAGTCTTGCTCCATTAGTGCCTCCTTCACGATACTCCTCTAGAGCCTTAACGACGTGATGTCCCAAGAAACCGCCAGCGCCAGTCACAAGAATGGTTGAATTATCAGCTATCACCGTTCACCGCCTTAATGATGATGTCTGACATAGCGTCGATATCAGAAAGTTCTAACTCAGGATGCACTCCGACATAGAACCCCTGACGATTGATCCTTTCGGCGTTAGGAAACTCCGTCTGTAACGTGCTGCCGAAATACTTCTGCACGACAGGCTGGGTGGTGATAGGCATCATACGCCTGACTTCGATACCACCATCGTTAAGCTCGCGAATGATTCTGTTGGCATCCATCTTTTCACCTAGCAGGATTGGGTATACCATAAAGGTGTGACCATTCCTATCGGGAAGGTCAACGCCACGAACCCTTAGGTCGTGTAAGCGCTGCCGGAAATTCTCAGCGTTCAGCTTTCGCTTCTCGTAAAGCTCATCCCTGCGCTCAATCTGAGCCTTTGCTAGGGCTGCTGGAACATCACTCCACTTCATGGAGTGTCCCCAGATATCGAAGTGGAACTTGTCAGCAATCTGATGGATGTTCTCATTACCAAATCTAGCACTACGACCATGGTTGATCAACTTCCAGCAGTGATGGTCGAGCGCTGAGTCATTAGTCATAATGACACCACCACCACCGGCAGAGATCAGGTGATTGCTAAAGAAGGACGTAGTGAGAATATGTCCTCGACCTATGCCAGGAGCAAACGTTGACTCACATGCATCTTCCACGACCCACACATCATGCTTCTCACATACGTCGAACACCTTAGGACTACAAGCCTTGCCAAACAGGTGAACAGGAACTACAATGTCTACTGGTCGACCAATATTACTGGCGTCGTTCAAGACATTCTGTAGACTGGCAGGACACATGTTAGCGGAAGGTAGTTCTACATCGACTAGCACGATATCACATCCGGGTAGGACAGCGGCAGCTAGAGTAGAAATGTATGTGCAAGCTGGCACTGCGACTAGTGGCCTACGCCCATTATTAGCGAGGCGCGTTTCTACGATCGCTTGGATTGCTACGTGAATAGCGCTCTGTCCTGAGTTAAGTGCTAGCCCATGCTTCATACCATGTAGTCGCGCCGTTTCTTTCTCGACGTGATCTACGACAGGACCGGGAGAAATAAAGTTTGCGCTCAATACATCCATGACGTAACGCTTCTCTAATTCTCCTATGCTTGAACTTCCTAGTGTGAAACGTTTCATCGTGCTTTGTAGTCCTTAAGGTCCGGTTCTTTAATGATATCAGCGTCTTTACCCAAGATGGCTTCTGCCGCCATGTCACCTAGAGAAGCGATAAGA
>Ga0222655_1000402_pt1 | contig 19717 bp, 12 predicted proteins | sample AntAcemetagen423_FD_179857 | JGI IMG/M metagenome (GOLD analysis project Ga0222655, IMG submission 179857) | Saline water microbial communities from Ace Lake, Antarctica - #423 | ecosystem: Environmental > Aquatic > Non-marine Saline and Alkaline > Saline | place: Antarctica: Ace Lake... | reverse complement strand
TAACATCAGTTACACCAGAAGTATATTCACCAGTAGTTTCTCCACTAGCTTTCCAATCATCATAAACAGCTTGTCTTAATCGTTTAGCATCTTGATTATCAGAACTATCATTTGTATTTTTAGTAGTCCTAAGAGTACCTATACGTACTAATTTACCATCAATAACAGTATTAGTAATAATAGTAAAATCATCTTTACTTACTTTAGTAGGTGAGTATGTAGAATCTAAAAACATTGTAAATGTAATTGGATTACCAATAAGTTTAGTATTTACATCATCTAATGCTAGAAAAGTTTCATCAGATACAAGTTCTATAGTTTCAGAAGTTGATTCATTTAAAGCAGCTAATTCAGTATCGTATTTAGAGTTAATTTTACTTTCTTTTTGTTTTACTTGTTCTTTGAGGTTTTTAAGATATTTTTCACCAGCTTCCTTAGAATCAAAATGCCCAACTAAAACTTCAGCTCCTTGTGTCATTACACCATCAGTATTTATCTGTGGTTTTCTGACATTTATTATCATCATGTAAGGGTCTTCTTCAAATCCTTTTGACGTATGGTCTTGAAAAGAAGCTTTATACTGATTTCCTTTGGAATGTTTTTTACCAATCATTTTCACAACTTCAACATTAGAAGTCGCATCTTTTTGAAAAGATTCTTCTATTTGAAAACGGTCTCTCTTACTTAATTTATCTAATTCTTCTGTTCTTCTTTTCTCAATATTAGTTTTAGCACTTGTATTGTCAGTTCCTTCAATTTCAATAGTATTAAGCTCACTTCTAATAGGTTCTCCATCATTATCGTATAGTACATGGGGACCACCTTCTTCAAGATTTTCAAATGTACTTGGGTCAGCTTTAGTAATAGATACATCTTTTGTTTGAAGGAATTTAATTTTTCCATCCTTCATTGTATACATTACATAAGGATTACTTTGTACATTTAATTTATTAGCAAAACTAATCTCTCTAGCTTGATTATTATTACCGTTATCTGGAGTTGGAGAAGCTTGATTAGCTTCAACATCAATATCTGGTAATGGTTCTTGATTAAAAGATTCAAGTATTTTATTTTCAAAATACCTATCTACAATATCTTTAAAATTTTTATTACTATTATACTTATCTACAAAAGATTGTGCATCAGTAATACCACTTACATTAAGTCCTTTTTTAGCAAATGCTGCTAATTCACGTTTAAGTAATGGTTTACTAGCATACCTTTCTAAGAAGTCTTCTGTTGTAGTAGGATTTGTTATTACTCCTTTACTAGCAGCATTAGCTAATATTGTAAGTTTAGCTTTAACAGCAGCACCTACAGTTTCATCATTAAGAAGTTTTTCTTGTTCTTCTAAAGATGTTTCATTATTTACAGTAGCAAGTACTCTATTTTTAAAAGCTTCTGCTTTTCTTAATGGTTCATCAGCATCAAAAACTTCTTGTCCTTTTTTAGTAGATAGTTTATTAAGGATATTATCCGTCATACCTATCTGTACTTCATTTTCAACCTTTTGCATAACTTGTTTATCAAGTTCTGATTCTTCAGCAAATGATGGAGCTATTGGTAATTTACCTATGTCAGTAAGTGATTTTTTTATTTCTGCTATCTTTTTAGAACTATCTTTAATCTTAAAATTAAGTTCCGTGTTTAAAGCATCATTTTCAGAACTGTCTTCTGTATCGTTATATTGTCTTTTTCCTTCAATATAATGCTTATTAAGAGCTAATTGCTCCATAAGATCTATATGTAAAGAATCTGTTCCTATAGAAGCTTCTGTTTTAAGTTTTGAAGTTCTAGCTTCAATATCTTTCATAGTTCGTCCTAAAAGACGTTTAGTATAAAAACTTGCAAGTTGTTCTTTTTTAACAGCTTCAGAAGTAGTTTTATCACTAAATATATTTACATACTGTTCTCCAATATATTCAAGGTCTTCTGCTATTTGTTTATCTGCTACTTTTTTATCTGCTATAGCTTCTTTAGTCCAACCATCAGCTTCAAGGTCTGCATCAGATACTTCAGCAACTTGTTTGTAATGTTCTTTAAGGTCATTTAATTTACCTTCACTTGCATATTTATATATTTCGTTTAAAAGTAAACCACCTTTTGCTTTTGCTACAGTATTTAAGTCATGCTTATCTATACCTGCATATATAGCTAATGCAGCATCTTGTAATCTTTCTGTTCTGTCACCAACAGTATCTGATATTTGTTGTGCGCCTGAAAAGAAACCTCCACCAACTGCACCAAGTGTTACAGCAGCTTTAAATTCTGGGTCTTCAATATAATCACTTAAACGACCTCCTAAACCTTCTAATTCAAAGTAACTAGCTTTTTTATCTAATGCTGTACGTTCTGCTTCTTTAGATATTGTAAATTGACCACCTTCTTCAAGACCTTCAGCAGTTACATCTCTAGCAAACTTAAATGCTCTATCTCCTAAACCTTCACGAAACTCTTTAGAAGCTTGTGTAGCCATATTAGAACCTTTGCTAAGTACGTTATATTGTATAACGTCTGTTGCTAAGTTTACCCAATTGGTATTCCACGCTTTAGAAGCTGCTTCACCTGCTCTCATACGAGCTTCTTCATCACCTACACCTTGCTGTAATAATTGCTGATATGAACTATTAAAGGTTTCATTAGCTTCCATAGTGTTTTCAGCATATCGTGAAAATACAGCACTCGAAATACCTTTTATACGAGCAGGTGTAGCTATAGTCTTTAATGCTTTATTTATTTTCATTAGCTTACTAGCTCCAGAAGCTAATGCAGTCATACCATAAGCAGGAATCATCAATGATAAACTTGTTGCTATACTTTCTGCATTATAAGCCCACCAACTAGCATCTCCAGGTGCAAAACCTGTTTGTGCAGCTTCACTACGATATATAGGTGCAAACTCTTTAACAGATTCTTGAGCTTGCTTCATAGATTCAGCAAACCAGTTAGTATACTCTTGTTCAGTACCTTTAACTATACCTATTGCTTGGTCAGCATCAACAAAATAAGATAATCCTTCTAAACCTCCTAAAACAACTGTAGAAGCTCCTTGTGCTAAAGCATTAGCGGTTTGTTGCCATCCTGATTGTGTGGCAGATAATACAGCTTCTCTATTTTGTCCTGGAGAAAATTGTATAGCATCATCAAATGATGTTTCGTAATTTGAAAATGTATCTATACGTCCACCTGAAACAGCACTGCCTATTTGCTCATTAGGGACTTGAAATATATCATTAGATGATTTTCTTCTCTTTATAGGTTGATTATTACGATCTAACTCCCCATTCTCTACTATAGGATCAAATATACCCATTAAATTATTTTTATGTTATTATAGGTTATTACCTATTGCAAATGCACTATCAATAAGCTTTTCTAATTCAGCATCAGAAGCTTTTTCTAATCCAACCCATCTAATTTTAAGACGTTCTTTTAGTTTACTCCTTGATGTAGTACGTTTGGCTTCATCTTTTATAAGCTCTAATGCCATTCTTTGTTGTACTTCAGGAGTTACTTTTGAATCATAAGGAATGTTCAATTTATCAGCATACTCTTTGAAAGTATCTTTTGTAAATTGAAATTTACCAACCGCATGAATCCTATCTCCACTATCCTTACTGTCTTTTGGTATGTTTTGACGTTTCATTACGTCTGATATAGTCATGTCTACGACACGTTTACCAATAATGTTATAACTATTTCCCCCATTGAAAACCTCACGTCCCTCATCAGCACCTCCTTGGTTCATTGCATTGTACTCACCTGTGTTACCCTCACTTTCATAATTACCTATAGTATTGAATGCATAATCGACATCTGCTTTAAATTCTTTTGGGATGTTTAAAGATGTAGTACCTACTTTTTCTTGTTCACCATAATACATTTGATTTTTAAATATAGAAGATAAATGTTCTTTAGCATCTACTTTATTCATTTTTAAAGGGTTTTCTCCTGCCTCTACTAGCATTTCAGTAATACTCCTTACAGTACCTTTTTCAGGGTCAAATACTTTTCCTGATATTGAATAACTTCCAGTAGGTGTTACAGATACAACAATATCTCCATATGATCCTGTAACATCATCGGGTCTTCCAAATTTAGCCACTGTAGAAGTACCTTTGTAAGTACCTTCGATAATATCAACGGCTCTGTCTGTCGCAATAACTTCTTTCATTTGAGGATTTGTCATAAATTGCCGCATATTATCTGTAACATCAACATCATATTCGGAACTTTTAATTATTTCTCCATCTTTAGTTGTAGAGAATAACCCTCTTACCATCCACTTATCGTTAATATTATCAAAGTAAAAACTTCTAGGAACGTAATTACCATTACTAAAATCATGAGTGTCATTATCAGTACCTGCTACGTATAAACTTTTTATATTTTGACCGTCTTCCCCATCAGGTTGTGTCATAGCATTCAAAGGTGAGCCTTTATAGTAAACACCTGTACCTCCTTGCATACGAGCAATCGCAGCATCGTTGATAATTTTATGAGACATTGGTATTTCCTTAGATGTAAGATCTCCATCTGTCTTTGTCAATAAATATCCTGTAGTAGTAAACTCTTCTTGTCCAAAGTTAGACTCAATAGCTTCGTTTAAATTAGAATAATACTTTTCGTATTTTTTAGGAATGAGTTGATCATTTTGAATAATAAAATCATCTCTCAACTTATGTTTAACAAGCTTGACTCTAGAAGCTCTATCCATTTCATCGCTTAATCTTGTAGTTTCTTCAGCCCATTTTTTATAAGAAATTCCATTACTTTTTTCTGAAATATAAAAACCACCATGTTTATCAGTAAAATCTTTAGTTTCATCCAAAAGGTTTTTATAATCAATAGTAGCATCATAAACAGCTCTTATTCCAGGAGTTAACTTATTTAATTCTTCTTTTATTTTTTCCTCGGTAGGTACTTCATCCCCTTCAGAAAGAGTTTTAAGTGCGGCATCATTAGTTGATTTTGAAGCTTTACGTCTTTTTAACAGCATAGCATCTGTATCTTGACGAGCTTGTTCTTCAACTTCTGAAGGCTCTGTTTTATATTGCCAATTTCCGTCAGGCATTTGAACAGGTTTATTATTTTCTTTTAATTTATTATGAATAACATCAAAAGTACTTGCATATATATTTCTTTGTTTTTCTATAAATGTTGTATCATAATCTCTACGTTCTTGAGGATTAAATGTTCTACTTGGAGCATAACTCATATCATTCAATGAATATCCAGTTTCCGAATCTATACCTGTAAGTGCGTTTGTACCAATGGCTTTTGACATATTGGCTATATTAGTAATTTCTCCAGCAGGTGTATTTGTAGCGTTAACAACATTATAATCTATTTCCCCGATAGGTCTAAGTGGTATTGATGATTCTTGTCCGTATTCACTAGACCCATCAGCACCAGCACCAGTAAGATTTTGCTTACCTTCTGTAAAGAATGATAATTCTGCAATATTCATATAATTATCAAATAAAGAATCCCATTTATATTGCCCTTCTCTACCTTCTCTTTTTAAAGACTCCATTTTCCAAGCTGCATTTTGAGCCATTTCAGGATCTAAAGCAGTTAATGCTTCCATATTAATAGTACCATCATCATTCCTAAATGAACTAAGAAACTTTATAGAGTGGTTCTTTACACCTTCATAATCTAATATTTTATCTGTTTGTTTATGTCTATACTCAGGTTTACCAGTTTCAGGATTATTTACTAAAGTATATTGATCATCTATAATAGGTTTTATTTTTTCAATATAAGGAGAGTATGTTTTAAGGTCTGATACGTTTTCTTGAAAATTATAATGAGCACCAGTAATCATTTCGTTTCTACCAGCCATAGCTTCTAAATCACCAACATTCCATTGTCCAGTTTTATCATCATGAGCACCAAAACGACTGCTAACACCATAACCTTTTGCATTTATACGGTCATCAACAAATTTCTTTGTATCATAATCAGACTGTATTAGTTTGATTCTAGGGTCAGCAGCTCTTTCTTGAGAAAACTTAGATAATCCTCTTGCGGCAGCTCTATAATTTCCATCTGTAGCATATGCATCAGATATAGCATTAAATTTTGTTTGATAGTCTTGTTCAACTTTGTTAGCATACTCTCCTTGTGTAGCATAACCTGCATTTAAACCTAAACCAGCTTCAGCTTTACCTAAGGCTATATTCATAGCATCATTACGTCCTTGATTTATTTGACCCATTTGCATCATAGCTCCAATAGGTAATGGGTCTATTGTATCTTGAAATTCTTTTGCTGAAAATTGAGTAAATCTGTTAGCCACTTGTTATTTGTTTAAGTAAGGTTTAAGCATCATCTCATCAAATGTTTCTGATATGTTAGCTCTATTTATATTGTGTATACCTCCGTTATGGAAGTTAGGTTTCTCTATTTGTTTATATCCTTGTAACCAATCTTCAGTATAGAATTTAGAATTATTATCTATAGGAATTGGAGATTCTGAATATCCATAAATTCTTTTTTTACTTGGGCTTTCTAATAATGAACCTTTATATTCTACAAAATCAGGTCCTTTATAACCCATATATAAAGATTTATCAATCCTTTCATTCATAGGAATACCTTTATTGAACCATACTTTATTAGCATTATCAGTATTATCCATCATCCAATTATTACTTGTTCCTTTGGGTGCAGCCCTTAAAACACCACTCTCAGCAGCATCTTTATAACCAGTATTTCCAAGCATTCTATAATAAGATTCTGAATCTGGTTTAAAAGCTAAAGGATTATATTTATAAGTATTTTTTAAGGGAGTTTCTTCTGTCAGATATTTACCAGCTTGTTGTACTGTATTTTTTATTTGAGGTAATTTTTCAATACCTTTCATAACACCTAAACCTAATAGTTCACCACCTATAATATCTCTATGATAAGCTTCAGCATCAGCTCTTTGCTTACCAGTCATATTAGGTGCTGCAAATGCCCAATTAGGATTACCTACATAATTAGCTGATCTATTATCTGTATTAGGAAAATCTATTTTGTCATTATTAATAGGTTGTTGTACAACACTATTAGGATTAGCTTTAGCATAATTAGATGCTAATCTATTATTTTCTTGTATTAATAAATCTTCATTAATAATGTTATTTAAATAATTATCAGGTAAAACCCCTAAATTATTAATACCTGTATTTCCATTGTTTAACGGTTTAGTAGGATCTGTAGGATCACTTCTTAACCCACCATCTTCAAAACTAGTTTTTACTGCATATTTTTTAGCTGAAGTATCACCTTCTTGGCTACCAAATAATTGAGCCACATTTCTTACAAAGCCATATGGACTACTTGCTTTTCCAACCGATTCTTTTATTTTATCAGTAGATGTTCCATTTCTATTCAAATGTGTGTATGCATCATTGTTAAAATCATAATTATCGAGAACTAAAGTATCTGGTTCAGATGTAAATGTTTGAGGTGTTGTCACTATAGATGCTCTACCTAATACAGATTGAGTTTGAAATGCAGGGTCTGTAAGTAATGATACCGCAGTTTTTACTCCAGAATTTGAACTGTAGGCTTTACTTGGTCTAACCGTTTCATAATCTTTATAATCTATGTATGATTTTCCAGCAGCTAAATTTTTTCTAGTTATATCCCGTAAAACACCAACTTGATCTTCTGTAAAATCTCCTTCGGTTCTAATTGGATTTTTATCATTAGAACCATAATCCATAAATTGCTTTCTGAAAATATCATCAGTAATGGCAGATATAGTAGTCATTGCTCCAGGAAAAGCAGCCTCTAAAAACCCTGTAACTGGTGCGCCCTCTCTTATATTTCTTCTGTTTTCTCCGTCACTTTTAGGATTATCACTTTTAAATTTTTGATAGAGATTATGGGTATTTTCTCCCCACTTACCGTCTTCAGCAATAGCCTCTCCTAATTTACCCAATTCAGGATAAGATTCGTTTAAAAATTTTTGTAGAACACGAATGTTAGTCCCTTCTTCGATAGTAGGAGAATAGACCTTAGAGACATCTTTAGTATCTTCCTCACCACCTAAAGGCTTTTTAGTAGGATCTGGCATACTATGCTGTTTTAGCTACTCCAAATGTATTTTCATACATCTCTCTAAGCATTGCGTTAGTATCCATAGTATTCATTTGTCTTGTTGTACCAGCACCTGCTCTACCTAAACCATCAATAGCTTCATAATAATTAGATTGTGCTACACCTTTATTAGCAGCTTCATCTTGCATAGCTCTCATTATAGTACCATTGTTAATTTGATCTTCTTGTGCTTGAAGTGATATATTAGTATTAGCTACACTTTCACGTATACCTGCAACATTTTGAGAACCACTTGTAGCTAAAGTTGCTAATGTACTAGGGTCAGCTCTACCTGATTGTCTAGCTACTTCCATTGCAGTAGCTCCCATATCTCTAGCTGCTCTTAATTGATGTTGTGCAGACATTCTACCACTTTTAAATGTAGGGTAATTTACTGGATCACCATCTTTAGGTTCTTTTGCTAAATAAGCCAATGAACTTGCTGCATTACCTCCAAAACTTAATACTCCTTGATACAATTGTTTAATTTGTTCAGGAGTCATACCTTCTTTTTTAGGTGGAGGTATAGCAGCTTCATCTGTAGGTATATTAGAGTATTCATCTAAATTAACAGCATTATTAGCATTATCAAACATAGATTTATAATCTACTTGTGGTAATTTATTAGTAGAAAGTCTATCTTGCCCTGTACCACCACTAACTTTTAATCTATCTAAAAAAGCTGTTTGAAGTTCATCTCCTGATAATCCTTCTACACCAGTAGTATTATATAGAGGATTCATAGTAGGTGTACTATCAAATTCAGTACTCCAAGGGTCGTTAGATGGGTCATTAGGATCAGTAGGTCTTACAGAACCATAGTTACCTGCATATTTCTTTTTCATACCACCATTCTTAAATTCTGTTGTATCATTATATCTTGTTCTAGGAACTTCAGCTTCACCTTGAAATCTACCTCTAGCAGCCCTACTTTTTTCGTTTTTTATAAAAGCATTTGCATCTGATAATGCTGTTTTTTCTTCTTTATCTAATGCTGCTGTACCTACACCCCCTGCAATAGCTGTACCTGCGCCTACAACGGCAGATGCAATTTGTCCAAATACGGGCACTGCGTTTAATGCTACTGCTGTTGTACCTGCTATAGCAGTTCCTGTAGTAAGGTCTTTTCTTTTTTTTGCAATCTTAGCCATTGTGTCGATGTAATCTTTATTTTGCATTGCATCTTGATTTACAGTATTTGGTTTTTTGAATGTGTCATACATAGTACTAGCCGCATTAATTGCTGCAGTAGCCGTATTGAAACCAGTTGATGCTTTTGCTGTAGTCGAAGGTACTGCTGTATCGGATTTTATAGGTGCAGACGTATTAGGCATTACAGAAGCTTCATTATATCTTTGAGGGTCTGCAAATAAAGGATCTTCATTAGGCAAAAACGAATTTTCATTTGTAAAATCTTCGCCAGCATTGAATGATTCGTTTCCAAATTGCTTTGGAGCACTAAAAAAATTATTAAGCTGTGTGGGATTTTCTTGTGTTGTACCAAGACCAACATTATTAGTATTGGTGTTAAGATTAGATCCTGGGTTTATCGTTGTTGGGCTTGATGTAGGAGTAAATCCTATGTTTTCATTTGCGTAATTAGGGTCTATATTATTAGTATTAGCATCGTCACTTATAGTAGGTGTGCTGTATCTAGGTCTATTAGTACCGCCAGTAGCATAATTAACACCACCAGTTTTAAACTCATTTTGGTCTTGATTACCTTCTACATTAAAAGGATCTATACCTTCAGAGACTAAATCATTAACTTCTTTAAGTATAATCTCTGTAGCAGCAGCATCAAATGATATATCTGAAATTCTATCTCCTACAGGTCTATTTTGACGTTTATTATCTTCAGCTTTAAGTTCCTTAATGTGCTTAGATATTTTACGAAATATAAATTCATTCTTAGAACCTCTAGGAGTATAAGCTTTTTCACCACCTTCTACTTCAGCATCATCAGTATAATCTAATCCTTTTAACGCATGAGGTAATCCCTCAAAGTCTTTTATTCGTGTTTGTTTATTAAAAGTTCCCATATTGTTTACAAAGATACATTATTTAAAGTCATTTGTCAAGTATTATTTTCTAATATTATTTATCACCTTTTCTAAAATAGTTTATTATGTGATAAAGCTTGAACTCTTTATTGTTATTATTAAGGAATGAAAACTTTTGTTTCATCCAATGGGAACGTATTCTATTACGTGTACCAAATTCATAAGTAATAGCATGTCTCCAATTACGTAAAGTACGTTTAATATCAGCACGTATGCCAGTTGTTTGATAAGAATTACTAGATGTAACACTATCAAATGTTTCATCCGTAACTTCTACACCATTAGTATCTATAACATCAGTAAGAAATTCAGTATTATCAAATATCTTAGTTATAGTAGCCATAGGGTTAACTGTAATTGTTATACTAGATTCCGTAGGAACATTATCATAAAATACACCTCTCTCGCCTATATCGTGTAGATATAAATCATTTAAGTCGCTAGGATTAGCTGTAAGGACATATCTTCCATCATTGATATAAGTAGTAGGCTTAAAGCTTCTATAGCTCACAAAACGATCCTTAGTGTCATTGTAGGCTATTGTAAAGGAACGTCCAACCATATCAAATAATCCATTGTTATTAATGTTACTATCATTATCATAGAAAGTAATGAGGTATTCTTTATTACGTATGTCATACGTACCACAGACACCCATAGGAGTTATATTACCACTTTGTGCAGGACTATCTACTTTTAGTATGTTACCTCTTGTATTAGAGTATAACCATCCTTTAATCTTATCGGCAGAGATATCCTTTAATCCTTCAGAATTATATACATAAAGTCCTGCATCTTTAGAATCCCAAAACATAATCCCATTAGGAGATTTTATAAATGAAAACTGATGCCATGAACCTATACTTTCTGATATATAATTAAATCTAGGTAATACACCTGATTGACCTAATACAATACCTCCACCAGTATTATCATTTACTACAGATCGTTCATTAACAGATGCTACACCAAAACCTCTTTGTTGCCAAGCTACTATATTATCACTTGCTTTCATAAGTTGACGTATTTCACCTAAATCACCTTGTATATCAATATATTTTTCAGAATCAAATATTCTCCAAGCATCAGCAAGTTCACCATATACTTTAGGAGCTGAAGCCCATATTCTTACAGGATGTCTTAAAACTTCAGTAGTATTTAATGGTATTGGAAATGAACGTTGTGTGTCCATTTGTTCAGAAAATACATAATTGTATTTAAAATCTTCTCCGTAATCTAATGGGTACTGTTCCGCATCAGGTGCTTGGTCGTCAGTACCATACATATATCCGATAGGATTTTGAGTCCCATTAATTGAATAACCATGTCTCATATCAGTATTAACAAATGATTCGCATGGGTAGTATAATCCTACTGCTATTCTTTTATCCCCGTTTCCCTTGGGTTCATTGTTTCCAGTAAAATCATCAAAACTTTTGGTCATTTTTAAAGTGTCAAATACATTGACATAAGTATCTCCACCGTAAACCTTAACTGTATGTTGTAAAGTATTGCTATTTAAAATAACATGTGCTCCTGTGTTAATATAAACATTTTGAGAACGTGCTGAATATCCTGGACCTCCGTATTGTCCATCGTTTTCACGCTCGTAATTTACTAGGTATTTATCAGCATGGAAATCAACATCGCCACCTCTAGGATAAAAATTACTTGTAGAACCCATCATATTTATATAGAAATCATAAGGTATTCCTCTGTCTAATACAACAGCAGCAGTATCTGTACCTCTTGAACGTCTACCATCAGGACTTGTTATAAAAGGACTACGATTCTCAAATTGATAAGTATCTATTAAAAAATCATCATCAAAAGCAGCATTTCTAATCTCTTTAACATCAAACGTATTACTGGTTCCTGCTGGGTCTTCATAAGGTATATTATGATATATTTTAGAGTATACGGTTTTAATTGCTGGCTGTAAAGCATTATCTTTTGTGGTTTGATAAGTACCTAATCCTTGTACAATCCTTATTTTATCATTGGTTTTTTTATTAATGTCTCTACCAAATAATAAATCTGGAGAATGAAATGTTACTATCGGATATGATTCTAAATTACCAGAAAAAGAATTACTAGGATTCAATGTAGAATCTGGCAAACTACTTATATTATTAAGATAATGATTTTCACCTAAAGTAGGATGATAAGTAGCGGGAATATGCGAATTATCTCTTACACACATATGAATAATACCTTGTGCCAAAACAGTTCTATCTTCAGGCTCTAATTTGACACGTTTAATAACCCAACTATCTATTTGATCTGCAATATTGGCAGGAATATTTACAGTAAATTCTACACCTAATGTATTTACATACCATACGTTATTTGCTTTTGACATAAGTGGAAATACTTTACCTTCATTTTCAGCAGCATCTACTGCAAATCCACTTTGAAAATCTTCAAATATATCGGGCATACGAATATCTCCTATCCACTTAGCATAACCTTCATTACTGGCTTTTGTAGGTACTAATGAAAATCTATACGTTTCTCCTCTACGGTATCCTTTATAGGTATGATCTATATAAGGAGATTTAAAATCAGTAAAATAGTTACCTTCCGTATATAATGTACCATCTCCTAAATTAACAGTAGCATTACCTCTCCAAGGTAATCTATAAGGGTATACATAACCTGGGTCTGTTCTTGCATCTGCTAATAATTTTTGATTAACAAATTTATATTTAATATTTGGACCCTCACCACCTAAAGTAACACCATCAGCTTGGTATTTGTAAATCTTTTGATTAGGATTAATAGCATCAGAAGTTTCATCAAGACCTGTTAAATCTAATACAGAATTATATGGTGCGCTAGGAGTAGCACTTACATCATTTAAAATTACTTCTTGTGTATTATCAAATCTATAAGCTCTAGCATCAAAATTTAAGTTAAAAGGGTCTCTTTTAGTGTTAGCTGCAAATAAGATATTATCTTTTTGAGCTATCGCATGACATTTATCAAATAAGTTATTACGTCTATTAAAAGCATCTTCTGTAATGATTACAGCAGGTTCACTTCCTGTATAAGTGTATTCAACTGTAGAGCTAGTAATAGTAAGTTCTGCTACTTTTGCTATTAAAGGACTTGCATCAGCTCCTTCAGTTTTTATTATTACTATATCAATACTATTAAATGATGTATCTACATCTGGTATCGTTATAGTAAACGATTTAGAAGTAATAATACCACTTTCTCCACCTTGGTACTCTGGATACCCACTCGATAAAGAATCTTCATTTATATATATACTATTAGATGCATGTGCGTAATTAGTTATTCCTCCACCAGCAGTTCTTAAAGCATAAGAAACTTCATAATGCCCTAATGTAATAGAACCTCCATTTTGTATACTTTTTAATACTGGTTTTTTTAAATCTACAATAGGTTTAATACCTAATTGTAAAGGTGGTACAGCCATTATATTAGGGTCAGCAAGATTCATAGACCTAAAATCATTAGCATCTAAACCATCTGTCCAATATGTACGTACAAATTCATCATTTTCTTTAACAGACTCAATACCTCCAGGATTAGCTACTGGAAATCTAGTTGACATACTAAGGTCATCTGAGTATATAAGTGTTATATTAGGTACTAATGATACCTTATCGTATGTTACTTTGTAAAAAGCTGCAATACCTCCTATAGCAGTATCGTTATTTGTAGAAATAATATATATATCGTCATCAATACGTGTCCAACCAATAGGTATTTGAGCAGCTTGATTAATTTGTAATGCAGTAGTTGTAAGTGTAGCACTAGTATTAAAAGTAAGTATGTCTGTTGTAACAGACCATATTCTAATAGTATTACCACTACGAGCTACATTAAGCTGTAATGGTACGAATGCATTACCTGTACGTAATTCATTTTCAATAGCATCCATTAATCCATCAGGACTATTTGTACTGCCATTAATAGAGTTACCAAAGCTGTTACCTCCAGTATGCCCTACAATTATGTTTGTTGCCCAGCTAGTAGGTATTGTATCAGGCGTAATAGTTAATATGTTAGGAATATCAGGTACACTAAAAGAAAATTTATTACCTTTAATATTTACTATAACATTATCAGAATCTGAACTATTAGAATTTAATCTAACATCTAGAGCATCTTCATAAGTAGAAGGTTCTTTCATTTTATCAGAAAGATCTTTTACCATACCTTTAAAAAACCCATTTTCAATACGTTCAGCCATTATCTTCTGGAGTTTGTATTATTTCTAAAATTTGTTTGATTTCTCAATACTTGCATCTTACCTGAATTAGCATGTCCTCCAGCATGTTCATCTTCAAAAGATACTATACGTCTAAATTGGTTAGCAATACTTCTAGTTTTATCTCTATTGGGTATTAATGCTTTATTTTGTGCAGCACCAATATAATACATTCTTTCTGTTTTTATATCATCGTATACATCTTTAGCCATTTTACCTCTAATCCTGAGTTTCATTGCTATACGTTCAGCTACATAAGCTGTAGCAGCTTGTTTAAACTTTTCATCATCAGGTACTGTTGGGTAACCCCTTTCATCAGTAGGAAATGCCATGTAAGCCATTTCAAGTTTACCTTCTTTAAAGTTAGTCCATATGTAATTATCATTAACTTTATAAGTCAAATCAGAACTACATATTAAGTCTGGGCATTGTGCCGAATGCATACGTTTATGAAAACTATCCGTAGAATATCTCATAGGTGTACCTTCACATGTACGTGTTTGTACAATAATTATAAGATCACATGGTAGCTCTCCTCTACCATTAATAATCTCTATATAAGGCTTATCATGTCCATCAGTAATACGTTCAGTATACTGCATAGGAGCGTTAATAAGATCAATGACACTACCAATCCATTCAGCAATATCTGTCCAATCAGTATCTACGGTAAAACCATAGTCTCTGTGTACACGTTCAACAATTGTTTCTAAACTTACGCTTTTACCTGAGAGCATTTATAGAGGGTTTTTAAATTATTTATACAATATCTCCATCAAGAAAACTAAACATTTCTTCTTTGGACATTGGTGATTTTATGTTTTCTTTTTTACCTTCTAAAGGATTTTTAGTAGAAATATATTTTTTAGTTTCATCAATATGTTTATCTTCATCTTCTACATACCCATATTTATTTTTGGTTATAATAAAACCATTTTCTGCTTCTTCTACTTTAAGTGATTTGGTAACTCCGTCTTTTTCTTCGGTAATTGACCAATGTTTGTTTTTATCCATTGTTCTTATTGATTTTAGTTCGTACATTATATTTTTTTAGTTATTACTTTTTCATAAAAGTCTACTTTTACCGATGTATCTTTTAATGCAGCTACTAACTCTCGTTTAGCACCTTTTACAGGACTAAAACGGTATCCTTTAATGTTACGTACATTTGTACCTGATTTAACCCATTTAAAGTGCATTAAATAACCTCCTGTATGTAAGTTTCTATGATATACAAATTTTCTATTTTCTTTAGCTACAGCATCATCTTTCCAAAGCTTATTAGTTGCTTTATAATCTATTGGTAATGATAATGTACCATTCTTTTTAAATTTAGGTTCAGGTTTAAGTTTTAATATCATAATAGTACCTAATCTAAATGGTAGTTTAAAGAATCTATTATGGAGTATCATTTCCGTCATAATTTCTTTATTAACATCTGCTACAGCATTATTAATAACACCTAAACCTAAATTAAAACCATCATTCCTTTCGATGTTATCTAAGTCTTTAACGTAACGTCTATGCAGTTCAGCAGAACTTATATCAATTTTGTTTCTCGCCACTTACAGTATTGTTTGCATCATTCGTAGTATCATTAGCTAATTGATACTTTAATAGTATCTGCTTAATGATATGTTCTTTCATATAGTTCCACATGTAATCTGATAAAGGATATTCAGTATCGTCTGTATAACAAGGATCTCCAGCACATGTATTAAATACTGCTGCTGAAGTAGGGTCACTAGCTACCATTCTAATATTAATAAACTCTGTAAGGTCTGCTAGAGAACCTTTAGAAGATAAATATATTCTATCGTTTCTATAGTAAGCTACAGTCATGTTATGGTTAAATCTACCATTACCAAAGAATATAGCTTCTTTGTAATCTTTAAGTGAATATGGTTTACTTGTAAAGTCAGATGGTCCTACACGCTCAATAGATTCTCTATGATGTAATACAATAGGTACTGGTATTTTATTTACAGTACGTAGTATTTGACAATCAGAACTAAAGTCACAACATTCAGTTGTAGAAGCTAATTCCATTTCTACACACCCTAAGTCTTGTATAATAGACTCAGGGATGTCTCTATCTTTATTAAGCTCATTACGTATCCATAAAGCTCTTTGGTTGTGTATAAGGTCTTTAATATAACGTAAGTCAAGAACGTCATCATCGTGAAATTCAGGTCTTACAGCTTCTACTATTTGATATGTAAGTTCGTTAAGAGTCATGTCCGTATGTCATTCTAGTTTTATATACTTTAGGTGAGTTAAGTTCTGATACTTCATAATCAACACCTGCTTCTCCACTACCAAAGTTAGTATGAATCCATTTAGAAGAACCATACATACTCATTACTTTTTTATATCTAAATCGTTTAGCAAATGTTTCTGCTGATTGATGTAAATCACCTGTTACTACATGAATATATTTAGAACGTATTTTTTTACGGTCAATATAATCATTAATAAATCCTTCTGTCTTATCATTCAATACTACTGGCATTCCAAACTTCATATCAGAATCATCTTTACCATGTCCAAAGATATATGTATGTTCTCCAAAAGTAATATGCTCTAACATCTTAGCAGTAACCAAAGTCTTAATTTGTGGATATTTCGCTTGTAAATACATTTGAATTGCTCTTACTGCACCATGACCAAAGCTACCTGAGTGATTGCAGTTAGTAGTAGCAATAAACCAAATTTCCTCTGCTATATCAGCATTAATAAGGGTTTCCATAGTTTTAATAGTAACTTCAATAAAAGTGTCTATTTGCTCACGAGAATCCATATTTTGAGGTAAATTATGTCCACCTCTAGTAGTTTGACCATTATTACCATCTAAAGCATCTCCTAGGTCATAAAATACAAGTTTTTTAAATTGTCCAAAAGTATCATGTTCATCAAGAATATTATCTACTAATTTCTCATGTCTGATAAATATTTCATCTCTATCATAATCATTACTGTAAATACTATTTCTAGCAGTCATAGCACCGATATGTTTGTCTGATGAAAAGATAGAAATCATTTTATCGTTCTTACTTCTTGAAGCACGTACACCAAAAGGAGTTACACCATCTTCAATAATTTTTTGTAAAGATTCAATTACATCATTATCTTGTACTTCAGTTTTATCAAGTGCATAAGAAAACCCTTGTTTACCATTTGCTGTAATATGAGTTCTAACGAGTTTCATATTATCAGGTACTTTGGGAACATCTTCTTTTTGATTGCAAATAGGAGGTAAATCTTCTAGTTTACAATTACCATCAATTACTTTTTGACAATCCTTAAATTCTTTGGAATCTTCAGAGAAATTCTTTTGATACGCTCTTATTTTACTGTTTTCAACAATTTGCATAGCCCCCTTACTAATTAAATCTTCAGCATTATAAATGGGAAAATCGTTAAGTTCCTTAATTTCATCATTAAAAAATTGAGTGTTTTCAATAATGGTTTTTTGATATTCTTTTAAGTTGATATTGGATTTTTTAGCAAGTTCTAATGTTTCTGCTTGTGTAAAATATTCATTCTTAATATTAAATTTAATTTCTTTAATGTCAGAAATTGATACGTTAATACCTAATTTGTAAAGTCTTTCTTGTACTACTTTAGGAGATTTCTTTAAATAACCTTTATGCTCACTTAGAAATTTGTATGCTTCTTCTTTCATGTTTTAGTTTTTAGTTATAGACAAAGGTACAAATAATAATTGTAACCACCAAATTTATTTTGTCTGACTAACTATTACGCCATATAATATACCTGCTATACCTACACCAATACCTACACCTCCTACAACTGTCATTATTTTACCTGCAAAAGCTTTTTTCTTATAATCTTTAAGTACTAGCTCAATATTTTCACTTTTAATAACTTCATTGTCAAATTTACCTACCATAGCATCAAACTTTACTTTTTGAGCTTCTGTAGCTTTATCAGCAAGCATAACTTCTTTATCGCAGTCTGCAAGTGCTAATTGTAGTATAACGTTCTTAGATTCAGCTAAAATACGCTTTTCATTAATTTCTCTAATGATATCCATACCGACACCAGTAGTACGGAACATTTCACCGTGTTCTTTGCTAAAAATGATGTCATTATAAAATGCTCTACCATCTGCTGTAGTATCTCTAATTGCTACTACTATGCTGTCTAAAGATACTATTGATTTCGCTGAAATCAGTGTTGGTATCATCAGTAGTAATATGATTAATATTTTTTTCATAAGTTTTATTTATATCTACAAGAGTACCTTCTTGTTTTACTCTACGTTTTTGAATAACTTTACGTTCTTTATTAATACCTTTTAATAACTTATTTTTAACATCTATAGTATCTTGTAAAGATTTTTGTTCTATAGTAAGTGTGTTATTTTGTTTTTGTAATAAATCATTAGTTACTTGCGTATTAAATAACTGCTGTACGGCTATTATAGTTATAACTAATAGTATAATAGCTAATGCACCGATAACTATTTTAAATATTTTATTTTGGTCCATATTGTCCTCCGTTACCACAAATTTCTAATTCTATACTATCTTCGTCTTTAATAAGTTTCATTATTTTATCAAATGTAGTTTTAGAAGATGTAATGTCTTGTATACCATCACCATCAATATCAATGTGTGATACACCTACTAATATACATCCTAAAATATCAGATTTACCTGTTTTTTTATTAATACTACCTGCATAATTACCCCAATGAATTAAAATAAATGTTCTACCATTTACATCAGTAATATGAAGATGTCTACTATACTTATTAGAGTAACGTACTACAACTTTATAAATACCTTCTGGTATACAACTTACTTGTGTTTTATTATCTAACCAAGCTAATTCTAATGTTTTACATTGATACTTTGCAGTATCAGTAGTCATTAAAAAATCTCCTTTAGTTTGCTTACTTTCGTAATGTCTATCTATTTTTATTTTTATCATTAGCAACTTTTACAGTAGTTATCTATCCAAGACTTTAAATCACAAAGTTGTACTTTGGTTAAGCAATTATCTGTTTTTACTGTTGTAACGGTTATAGCTCTAACAGTACCAGTAGTATCAAATAGACTATTAAACATTCCTCCTATACTTAAAATATTTGGCACATTAGTATCATTACCCCATGATTCATTCCAAACAAACGTAAAATCATATAAATCTGTTGTGGTATTATAAACATAAGTTAAAAATATATCATCTGCATTTTGTGCATTAAATGCTGCAACAATAGCTTCTGAAATTTCTACATTTGCAATATCGTTATCTGCCGAATTAAATATTCCATTTACATTACCTG
>Ga0222655_1000397_pt1 | contig 19888 bp, 29 predicted proteins | sample AntAcemetagen423_FD_179857 | JGI IMG/M metagenome (GOLD analysis project Ga0222655, IMG submission 179857) | Saline water microbial communities from Ace Lake, Antarctica - #423 | ecosystem: Environmental > Aquatic > Non-marine Saline and Alkaline > Saline | place: Antarctica: Ace Lake... | reverse complement strand
GCTTTTTATCCGCGCCCTGATGAACTTTTTCAGGCTCATTATTTGATACGCAGTCGTCGCCTTATCTGAGTCGGTCGTGATAGTTACTTTAAGTTTCATAATCTGTTTTGGTTCCCGCCCCCGCATGGCGCGAGGAGGGGAATGAAACAGGCGGCACCGTTGCCGCGCTGTGATTTACGCTGCCTCGAGTAGGTCTGCTAGTTTCAGCATGGTCTCCTTGAAGGCGTCTGGGCCGTCGAGGTAGCGCGGGATAGTCACGTGATCGGGAAGCGAAGCGGGGCGCACTAGTTTCAGCTCGCAATAGGCGTGGTCAATCGCCCCGCACCGTAAATCGTCCAGCGCGTGGAGCCTGGCCTCTACGTCTTCGGGGAAGCTGTCCGGATACTTGTGGGCATCAGTATCAGCGCCGAGGCGCCGGGACATGACAGACCCGGCGAGGCATTGCAGGCACACGCCGCCGTATTGGGAGTGCCAATGACCCATGCGGATCTCGACGCCCTTCTGCTTCTCTTGCAGCGTCAGGTCGTGTATGGCGTCGCGGATGAGAGTCCACGGCTCGTTGACGGGAGCGAGCGTCCCGGATTGTTTCAATTTCATAATCTGTTTTGGTTCCCGCCCCCGCTTTTTTGCGAGGAGGGGAATGAAACAGGCGGCACCGTTGCCGCACTGTGATTTACGCCCCCCGCTAGTGAGAAAGCAGGCAAGGCACACTCACTATGTGCCCCTGTGCGTTTCGCACCACTCCCGGGTGCCCGGTAGCGGGGGCGAAAACGTCGCCGCGGTCGGTGGCACCAAATACCATACCGCTCACGATGTAACTCACGCCCATCGTCGGTGAGGGCAATCCCGTGATCTCGCCGAACGTCTGATGGCATACGCCACCAACAATCGGGGAGAAAGACGCGGACACCCTGGCAATGTCGCCATCGGGCGAGTAGGTCACTCCCGCCACCGTGATGGCGTGAGGAGTGAGATTGATTGTTTCTTGTATTCTTTTTTTCATAATCTGTTTTGGTTCCCGCCCCCGCTTTTTTGCGAGGAGGGGAATGAAACAGGCGGTATCGCTACCGCACTGTGATGTTATTCGGTGGCGATTCCAACTAGGGCGAGGGTGGCGTTGCGCTCCTCGCGTAGTCCAGCGAGCCAATCCGGCCCCTCGTCATTTTCATGGTTTGAGTAAAAACCTAGGCAATAAGCCCAGTGGTTTCTCTCATCGGCAGCTCCACCGATATAGGCACCGATATAGGCACCGGCGTAATTGCCGTCCGCATACTGCCGGTGGATCTCAACCTCTTCTTCTTCTGTCATCGTAGTAGTCATAATTATGTTCAGTTTCCCGCCCCCGCATGACGCGAGGAGGGGAATGAAACAGGCGGCACCGTTGCCGCTCTGTGATTTACGCTGACTCGAGTAGGTCTGCTAGTTCGCGCATGGCGGGTGATGTGGCTAGCAAGGTGGTGGCTATTGATTAAACCCGTATCCGGCACCTCCGCCTCCTCCAAGATCCCGCGAACCTAAGTAGCGGCATGTGGAAATCTCGTAGGTGTGGAGGTGAGAATCGGAGTCGATTACCGTTAAGATGCCGTCACCCAAAGAGACTCTAGAGCGCGTCGTCCGTCTCTCGACGGTCCAAGCGCGTATGGACTCTTCCTTCCGCGCTCTCCATTGAGCGGTCTCAACGTCTCTTTGGCGAGATGCGGTCAGCGCCAACTGGCACGTCTTGCATGCTCTGACGGCGACTTTGATGGCCGACTCCTTTGCGAGCACCTCGCCAAAAGGGTAGCCTTCTGGGCCCATTGGGAGACCTACTGATGTGTAGATCTCACGGGAGACTGATTTTGCTACTCCGAAGGAGTCCATAAACTCCCCCTTGTTTTCAGGTCCGGATTTGTATTCGGCCTCCGTCATTGCGGGCGCTCCCGGAGCGAGTGCTGCGGCGCGCTTAGCTTTGTCTGCTGCTGCACGCTCGGCACGCTCAGCGATTTGTTGTGGGGTTTTCATACTGTTTTGGTTCCCGCCTCCGCTTTTTTGCGAGGAGGGGAATGAAACAGGCGGCACCGTTGCCGCTCTGTGAATTACGCTGCCTCAAGTAGGTCTGCTAGTTTCAGCATGGCCTCCTTGAAGGCGTCTGGGCCGTCGAGGTAGCGCGGGATAGTCACGTGATCGGGAAGCGAAGCGGGGCGCACTAGTTTCAGCTCGCAATAGGCGTGGTCAATCGCCCCGCACCGTAAATCGTCCAGCGCGTGGAGCCTGTCTCTCACGTCGTCGGGGTAGCCTCTGGGGTTTGAGTAGTTATCCGTATCAGCGCCGAGGCGCCGGGACATGACAGACCCGGCGAGGCACTGGTGACACGCGCCGTCGCCGCGTTGACCGTGCCACTCGTTCATATCGATCGTAACGCCCTTCTGCTTCTCTTGAAGCGTCAGGTCGTGTATGGCGTCGCGGATGAGAGTCCACGGCTCGTTAGCGGGCGCAAGAGGCCCTGATTGTTCTAGTATCATAATCTGTTTTGATCCCCGCCCCGCTTTTTGCGAGGAGGGGAATGAAACAGGCGGCACCGTTGCCACTCTGTGATTTACGCTGACGCTAATTGGTCGGCGGCAGCTACGCGAGTGGCTGTCCGCACGCGATAGACTCTGGAGAGTGCCCCTCTATTCTGTCCTCATAGTCCACGTCGTGAAGTTTGAGGTCTTGAACGGCTTCTCGGAGAAGAGACTCTGCGCGGCGGGGCGCGTTCTCTTTGACCGCAGAGACCTCCTTCTCATTGTGAGTTTTGAGGTCTTGGGCGTCCTCTAGGACGAGCGATACTGTAAATGTGCAATTGATTTTCATAATCTGTTTTGGTTCCCGCCCCCGCTTTTTTGCGAGGGAGGGAATGAAACAGGCGGCACCGTTGCCGCTCTGTGAATTACGCCGACTCGAGTTGGTCGGCGAGGTTTAGCATGGCTGCCTTGACGCTAAAGTTTAAACTCTACGTGTCCCTCGAAATCACCGTCGCGCGCGCGACGGTAGTTAGCGAGGACGTCTCCCGCAGCAGTGAAGCCCAAGAGGCCCGTTAACAGAGCGGGTAATATACAGGAGGCAATCATGACGCCTCCGCTAATAATTTCGGTAAAGTCCCACTCGCTCTCCGCGATGCTGCAGTAACCTGTAGTAACCACGAACCACGAACATCCCGACGCGAGGAGAAGGCACGCAGACGCAGACGCGCCAATAACTTGGTTTTTTTTATACTTGTTCATAGAATTTGTGCCAGCGCTTTAGCGTGGCGAAAGGTTCCGGCATTGTAACCCCCGGCGGGTATTGTGCTAAAGCCGCATGGACCTGGCGACTTTCCGGGACCGCCAGGCCTCCCGCATGCGCTTCGCCGTGTACAGCATTGCGAAAATCGCGACTACCAAGAACGGCACCACGATTTTCACTACCCCTATAATGTAGAGTAGGATGTTCTCGACTATAGCGAATACCATAAGAACCGCGATGGCCGCGGAGAGCGTTAGTGCTGCTACTCTGTATATTTTTTCATAGAATTTGTGCCAGCGCTTTAGCGTGGCGAAAGGTTCCGGCATTGTAACCCCCGGCGGGTAGCGTGCTAAATCTGCATGGACCTGACGACCTTGACGACTTTCCGGGACCGCCGGGCCTCCCGCATGCGCTTCGTCGTGTCCAGCATTGCGAAAATCGCGACTACCAAGAACGGCACCCCGACCACGATTTGCACTACCCCTACGATGTAGAGTAGGATGTTCGTATCAAGAACGACGGAGCGGACGCCGTCGACTATGGCGAATACCATAAGAACCGCGATGGCCGCGGAGAGCGTTAGTGCTGCTACTCTGTATATTTTTTTCATAGAATTTGTGCCAGCGCTTTAGCGTGGCGAAAGGTTCCGGCATTGTAACCCCCGGCGGGTAGTGTGCTAAATCTGCATGGACCTGGCGACTTTCCGGGACCGCCGGGCCTCCCGCATGCGCTTCGTCGTGTACAGCATTGCGAAAATCGCGACTACCAAGAACGACACCCCGACCACGATTTGCACTACCCCTACGATGTAGAGTAGGATGTTCTCGACTATGGAGAATACCATAAGAACCGCGATGGCCGCGGAGAGCGTTAGTGCTGCTACTCTGTGTATTTTTTTCATAGAATTTGTGCCAGCGCTTTAGCGTGGCGAAAGGTTCCGGCATTGTAACCCCCGGCGGGTATGCTTTTGGCGCCCCCTCAGATTTTTATCTACAAGGGAAAAGTTTGCCAAACGAAGTAACTCTCTCTAGCAAATTATTATGGCACAAATACGCACGTAATTGCGCTTACACCGACGGAGCCATTTTGCTCCGCGGTATGTGAAACTGGAACCCAGTAGGCTTGTGTGTGACGCCCAGGACGCCCTTGCCGTCGTCACTATCGACCGCCCAGTCACCGGGGGAGTCGGTCATCATTTTGCGGAGCATCATGTGCTTCACGCCGTATTGCCTCTTGTCGGAGTGCTCCTTGACCTTGCGGAGGCCTGGTAGTGCCCCGCCCGATTTCCTCAAATTGTTCGCTTTCTGCTGCTGCCACGCTTTGTAAGACAGAGTCCCGCCCGTGCCCAACAACCCCCCGTAGAGTGCGACTGGGGGTGCGTAGTAGGGAATCTTGGCCAGACCCTTTGCGTCGCCTACGTATTTCGGCGCGACTTCGGCCCACTGCAGGAGGCCCTTGGGTATGCTCTTGTATCCGGCAGAGTAGGCCTGCATCTCCATCGCCGATTGACCGAGGGCCGCCCGGAACGGTCTGGATCCCTGTCGCCAGTCCGTCATGCGCTTCATAGCCCCGCCACCTCCGTATTGATAAGCGTGGCGCATCTCGTGCCTCAGCATCTGACGTGCTTCCCGCCCCACCAATTCGGAACCAATCGAAACGCGGTCGATAGATTTGTCGAACGCTCCAAACTTTCCGGGGTCTTCGGAGGGGGCGCCTTTGAACTTCGGCGTCACTCCCGGTTTGAATTTCACCACTTCAGTTCCGCGTCGTATGCGTAGCATGTCTTTGAAGCTGGGCTTCATGCCGTGCTTCAGCGCGAAGCTACCGACGGCTTTGCCGAGTCCGGCCTCCTTTTTCTGCTCACTCTGCGCAGGGTCCGTTATTATGCGCGGAGATGTGCGCAGGTAGCGCGAAAGAAAGGAGGAGTGCATGCGCGCATCGTATCGCCAAACTTGCACCAGGTAAAGAAAAGCACGCGGCGGACCCTGCGGCCCGCGGCGTGCTTGTTTCATACGACGCGGAATTCCTTCCGACGATCGGGCACCGTTCCGTCAGGTCCGGGGATCGGATAAATAAACATGCGCTTGTTTCGCATGGCCTTATACCTCTCAGCTCGATAGACGCGGAAGTGCCCGCGGCGTCCGTTAAACTGATTCTTGCCTTTGGCCTCCGCCGCCTGCTTCTGACGCTCCGACCGCTGGTGCGGCAGGTATTCGACGATGAGGCGGGCGGTCTTGGGCCTCCCGTTGAACCCGGGCTTACCGCCCTGCTTCTTGGTAGGCTTCTCAAGGGTGGCCCGCGGGGCGTTACCTTCGCTACTAGCGTATAGGAGCACCTTGTAGGTCAGATTGAGCAGACGCTGGTTTTTCTTATCGGCGTCTTTCTTGTCGATGCCCTCGTCTTCGAAGCAATCTCCGCGGACGTAGAGATCACCCGCAGTGGCGAAGCTATTCATACGGGTTCCTGGGCCCGTCACAACCACGGAGTAACCCCGCACGTGCACCAAAGACAGGAACGTTAGCTCGTCTGCCGGGGTAGACGAAATGATCGAGGCAGTCTCCCACCACTTCGCATCGATGCCGGCGTCTTTTTCTAGCCGCTCTAGGAATGCAGGCCTCGAGTAACGCTGCATCAGCGTCGACGGGATCTGCGGATCCTCAAAGCAGACCTCGAGGAAATCGGCGGGCCAAGGAAGCGTGTCGAAGTCTACGTCGTCCAGCTGCGTATGCAGGAGGTCATCACTGACCTCCTGGCTCACCCACAGTTGCTGCCCGTAAGCCGTGTGCGCAGCTTTCGTGGACGCCACTATAAGACGCGGCGCGAATTCCGCGCGCGGCGCAGACGCTTCACGCCTCAGCGCTCTCACGTGCGATTTTCTCGCGAATTCATGGCGGCTGAGTAGCGGTATGGATTTATTAAATCCACGGAAGGGACCGCTGGCGATCACGATGCTTCTCTCGCCTCCCGCTCAGCCAGCATAGTAGCGACGACGCGTGGAACTTCGTTCGCTTCGCAAAACGGAGAGCGGCGGTCGAAATACGTAACGCTAGCGCCCCGCTTTCCCCAGTAGATTAAAATAGACTCCGGACGGTCCGCAGAAGCCGATAGGTTTAGTATGACCCTGGGAGAGATGCCGTTGTCGTTGTAGCAGTGCGCGCGGAGGTTGAAAACGCGCTTTCCCGCTGCCTCCGCCGCGCGCAGCACAGACGGCAGGACCCGGAACATTTGATCCATCGTAGTTGCCTCGGATGGTGCGGCCAGTAATTCTGCAACGCGGCGCTTTAATGGCGCCTTTTGATTTTTGTTCATCGGTATTTTTTTTAGGTTATTTGAGAGGTTAAACTTTAGTGTTCCTTTCAAATTATTATGACCCACATACCGGGGTAATTGCGCTACTCCTTGTAGTATTTGATTAGCGAGTCGATCGCCTCGACTTGAGACTTCGCACGGGTGATTTTCTCGCCTTCGCTAAGAGCATCCCACTCCGCGCGCGCGACGCCACCGCACGCGTCGCAGACGATGGACCGCTTATATCCGCGATAGGCCTCTTTACAGCGGGCGCACACGTTGTTGTATTTTCCGTGCGCGGGGTAATCGGAGGAGTCGCGAGGGGTGTCGGTGGCGTCCATGCTTATCCGTTTATGATTTTGATGTGCGTCGCGGATGCGGGCAACTTGGACAGGTCGACTACCCATCCGCCATACTCGTCGTCGGTCTCGCGGATTGCCCCCTCGTCATGCAATACCTCAGCACCCGGATTGTTCTCGGGGGTTCCGCTAAACTCCGCAGCATGGTCGCACTCGCTGGTGGTGCCCTGCTCTACGTCGCGGAGGCTTTTCAGGAACTCTGGTTCATTGGCGTTCAGGGCGAACACCATGGTTTGTGTGGACATACTAGCGTGACTTCGGGTTTCGGTTTTTCATAACGAAGTCACGTTACGAAAGACGACCACGCCGTGTCCAGCCTTCTAACCTGTCGGGTTGATGTATTTCGATGCGCGCCGCTGGAGGATGTCGTTGTAGGATTTCGGGTTACTGTCCAAGAGTCGAAGTAGTCGCGGCGACATTTCGCTCGTGTCCCCTGCGAGGGACGCCTTACGCGGGTCCCACTTATACAGGCCAGGCGACATCGGCATAGATGTCTCCTTCATGTAGTTGGCCAACGCTTGTTGCTCCCGCGGCTTCGTCACGAATCGACTAGCACCACCCGACGCGGAAAAAGGCGTCACAATAGCCCCCACATGCCGGTTCACGGCTGGGTGAATCGACGTCTCGTAATCGTTGATCCCACGGCTCCCGCGTGCGTCACTCGTACTCTGTCGTCGGACGCCGTGCCTCTTTGCTGCACGCGCTGGGTTCCCGGACTTCAGTACATGCTCCAGCGAGTAGTCAGGCCCGAAGACCTGCTGCTTACCGCCGCGGTATGCGTTGGCTACACTGATAGTGTCAGAGAGCCCATACCCCTGGGCTTCGCTCAAGTTAGCGGTCGCGTGTCGAATGTTACCACTCGCGTAACCGCCGCCCCACTGCAACGACTGCGGCGAGGGCTTAAAACGAAGAGCGGCCGGCCCGCTGAGTTTTGTGCCGCGGTAGAGAAGCTGGGATTTTAAGCGCGGACCGCGGGGACGCATCGGCGTGCCAAGCTTCGCCCCGAAGTCGTCCCAAGTGTGCGCACCGCTGCCGGGGATCACTTTTTCGTAAGAGCGCGGCGTCTGCGGTATTTGGCGGGGTGTTGTGATAAAATCGGGCGACACCCCTTGCGGCACCCCTTGCGGCACCCCTTGCGGCGCTTTCTTGAGCTTGAGCTTTTCCAGTATCGACGTGATCCGGGTTGGCACCGGCCTGCCGAGGGGGGTTGGCACCGGCCTGCCGAGGGGGAATTGCGCGAATTCGCGAGCATCCCTTAGCCTATAATGCTGCGCCACCACGCCCTCCCGGGCGCCGTATGGTACTAGCATAGGATCTCTCGTCCTGCGCAGCCTACTCCCGAGGGACTGACGCGCACTCGCTGCAGTGCCTCTGGAAAGGCCGCCCATGCGTTCGCTCACCTTCGCTAGGTTCTTCAGCATGCGCCACTTGGCCTGCGCTGCCTTCACAAGCTGCCCAGCGAAGGGCTTGGTGTGGTCGCCGTCCTTGAGCCACTCCTTGAGCTGCGGCACCGTGGTGGTCGACACGGGGCCAAGCTTCCACCCTTTCGCGTAGCAGTCCAGGTAGGCCTTCTCGCCCTGCTCCTGGCTGGTGACGCCTACGACGAACTTACTCTCGTCGTATTTGCCCTTGAAGTATTGGTCGACGACAACAACGAAGTCACTCTCGAGGTCTGGCCCGATGAAGACGTCGATCGCGTCACCGTCGACAGCGAGGGGCTGAGCTTTACCGGGGGCGCCGGTGAAGTATCCGTAGTCGCTCGACATGGTGTTCTCCCATGCTACCCCAGCGTCCGACGTGCCGCGGCGAACGCTGTCCTTGGGGTTCTCGATGGCGATGTGGATTCCTTTGAAGTTCAGCCGACCTTTGGCGTAGTTCCCGGCGTCCGCTTGCGCCTCCGTGGGATAGGTGTCGGTCGCTCTGCGCGCCTTGCGTAGGTCAGTAGCGGGGCTTGATTGCTTAGCCATAAATTTGGACATGCGTTTAGGGATATCACGGACGGACTTGCCGAGGTATGGCGCAATGCCGTCGATGTTTTTGGGGTCGACCTGGTTGATGATGTTCTTTAAGAGCGGTTGAAAAACGCTAGCCTCACGCGGGTTCGCCATAACGCGGCCCGGACGCACGACGTCGCCGTCAACCTGCCAACGATACGGCATTGACTTCTTGAGACTGCCCACAGTCTCATAAAGGGAGTCCGGAGCCGATGACATTCTACCTGCCAGCTCGCGCGTATCTTGGAGACCTTTCCACCTTTTGCGCGGGTCTATCGAGGCGGCGTGCCCGGTGTAAAACATCTGCTTACTTTTTACGGCGTCCTCCGCAGTCAAGGTCTGCCTCCCGTTGCGGAACTTTGGTAGAGGCGCGCTAAACTGATGCGATTTTACGCGCGCCAAGAGGCCACCGTCGTAGGAGTATTCTATTGCTGATGTCCGCGGACTGCCCGAAAAGAACTGACCTTTATCAGTGGGAATTCTACCTGTTGTCAGTGCGTGTTTGGCGCGTCGGGGAGCGGCGGGTTTCCCCTTCCACGCAAACTTGGAGGGATCTGCGATAAGTTTATCAATCGGAATAGAAGAGTTACCGCGACGGAAGAACTCCGTCGGATATATACCAGTAGACTCCCTCAGGTATTGCGCCGCCTCATTTGAGGAATGTTGCCTAGCCAGCGCTAGCGACTTTCGGTTCCGCCATCGGCTGAGTAGACTACCGGTTACAGTGTTCTTCATCTCCAAGAGTGTAGCTGCGCTGCTGTTAGTAGGATACGTCGACGCACGCAGTCCGAAATTTCGTGCTGCCGCGCTAGCATCACCTGAGTCGCGCGCCTTGTTCCTAAGATTCATCAGTTTGTAACGCAGAGGATATCCTCCTTCGCCCTCGAGCTTAGAAGCCAGCGCGGGAGATTTAGAACGCATCCATGCTGCTCTTGCCTTATCTATATCGGCCGTTTGACGATTAGGTAAATCGTCCATAAGCCCCAGCCCCTTCTTATTACTATCCAGACGTCTCCCAGCCCAGCTCGTTCGGGATAGCGCGTCGGGCTTTTTCTTTAGAATGTCAATAATGCGTCGGAACGCCTTATTGCCCCCTGCCTGCTTCATTATTGAGGCCTGGTTGTCGGCCGCCTTGCGTAGGTCAGTAGCGGGGCTTGATTGCTTATCCATAAATTTGGACATTTATTGAGGTCTGGTTGTCGGCCGCCTTGCGTAGGGCAGTAGCGGGGCTTGATTGCTTAGCCATAAATTTGGACATGCGCTTAGGAATGTCACGGACGGACTTGCCGAGGTATGGTGTGAGGCCGTCGATGTTTTTGGGGTCGACCTGGTTGATGATGTTCTTTAAGAGCGGTTGAAAAACGCTAGCCTCACGCGGGTTCGCCATAACGCGGCCCGGACGCACGACGTCGCCGTCAACCTGCCAACGATACGGCATTGACTTCTTGAGACTGCCCACAGTCTCATAAGGGGAGTCCGGACCCGCTTTCAGATGGCCATACATCTCGCGCTGATCTTGGAGACCTTTCCACCTTTTGCGCGGGTCTATCTGGCTGAGCCACCCGGTGTAAAACATCTGCTTACTTTTTAAGGCGTCCTCCGCAGTCAAGGCCTGCCTCCCGTTGCGGAACTTCGGTAGCGGCGTGCTAAACTGATGCGATTTTACGCGCGCCAAGACGCCACCACCACCGGCGTATTGCGTTGCTGACGAGTGCGGAGCACTCGCAAAGAACAGATTTTTATCAGTGGGAATTCTACCTGTTGTCGGCAAGACACCAGAATGGCGCCCCAAGCCAATAGGCTGCCCCTTCCACGCAAACTTGGAGGGATCTGCGATAAGTTTATCAATCGGAATAGAAGAGTTACCGCGCGGGAAGAACTCCGTCGGATATATACCGGTAGACCCCCTCAGGCCGTAAGCCACCTCATTTAAGGCATCTCGCCTAGCCATCGCTATCGACTTTCGGTTCCGCCACCGGCTGAGTAGACTACCGGGTATAGTGTCCTGCATCTCCAAGAGTGTAGCTGCGCTGCTGTTAGCAGGCTGCGTCGGTGCACGCAGTCCGAAATTTGGTGTCGCCGCGCTACGCCCTGAGTCGCGCGCCTTGTTCCTAAGAAGCGCCAGTCTGTCACTCAGATCAAATGCTCCGCCCTCGAGCTTAGAAGCCAGCGCGGGAGATTTAGAACGCATCCATGCTGCTCTTGCCTTATCTATATCGGCCGTTTGACGATTAGGTAACTCGTCCATAAGACCCAGCCCCTTTTTATTACTATCCAGACGTCTCCCAGCCCAGCTCGTTCGGGACAGTGCGTCGGGCTTTTTCTTTAGAATGTCAATAATGCGTCGGAACGCCTTATTGCCCCCTGCCTGCTTCATTATTGAGGCCTGGTTGTCGTTCTTCTCTCGCACCGGGCGGATCGTGTCGGTCGCCCAGCTTGGCCTACCAATCTCAGTGTCGTCGGGTCGCTCGAAATCTTCCCAGTGGGCTAGGCCGAATTGGATAGCGCATTCCGTAGCTTCTTCTTCGTGCCAGTCACCGGTGAAGAGCGTGGCACGCTCATGGCCGTCAGTGTAATACTCCATGTCGCCCGGGATGGCGGACTCGTCCAGGAGCTGCTGCGTCTCCTTCATGTCTTCGCTGCCTGACTTCTCGATCTCGGACGCGGCCTTAAGGAACGTGGCGCGCGCCTCTTTTTCAGCTTCCTGGCACTCACACGGCTGGTAGGGCGGCTGGTCAGGCGCCCCGCAGTGCTCGCACTCGCCCCGGCGAAGTCGTAGGCTCTTCAGCTTCGCGCCGTAGTCGTTGCTGGAGTATTTGATGATGCCGATCACGGTGTTACTATGTTTATTCTTTGGGGCTACGCAAGCTTGAGTTGGGACTTTGCACCCTCCCACGCGCCCTTGCTCTTAGCGATAACCGAGTCGACTCCGGACTTACCGCGATCAACGACGTCGTCGAGGACCTCCCCGGGGCTGTCGTCCTTGTAGTTCTGAGCTACGGCGATACCGCCGCCCGCGGCTGCTCCGACGCCGGCGCCGGTCATGGCGTTGCGTAGAGCCTTCATGAGGCTGGGGTTTTTCTGGAATAGAGTAGCGAGCGCCCCGATGGTCGCGCCGCCTCCTGCCCCGTATCCGATCTTCTGCCCGGTGGTGGCGGCGCCGACGGTATCGGCGATGGATGAGATGACACCACCGGCGGTGTCGGCGGCGGATGAGAGTGTGTCGGCGACACCTGCGACTTTAATGATTCCGATCATACGGAGATGCTACCTGAACCGCAGGGTCCGGACAAGCCCATACTACTACCGCACCTTGCGTAAAAAAATGTCGTTGAACGTCACACCCAATACCCAGGACCACCGCGCCAGACGTCCGACATCGTCGAGATGGTCCAGCATAGCGACACCGACCTGCCTGGCTTGTTTCAGCGTAATCTCGCCCGCCTTCCACATGTCGAGCGCGCGGTCATGCACAGCAGACGCTGGAGCGTGCGGGCCGAGCTGGGGCAGCGCCCATAGTAGAGCGCGAGGAGTCGACGTGAGGTCAGTCTCCCACCCGACAGGGAACACGATAGCGATAATGCTGTCACCGCTGCGCACCTCGACTCGACCAGCGGTCACGCACCGGAATAAGCGCCACCCGCCGTCGGGTAAAAGCTTGAACTCCGGGGAGCGACACACGTTGACGGCTGCTTGCATGTCGCGAGCGGTTAAGGCTCCCCCAGCGACTCTGCTACGGGTAGGTCTCCCGGCTTGAACAAAGAGTCGGACACTGCGCCGAGATCGGCGAGAGCGTAATACCGACGTCCGTCGCTCGCCTCGAAGAACGAGCGTCCCTGGCGCACAACTGGCGCACGCCATTCAGCCCATGTCTTAACCGTCGATGTGGACTCGATGGCTTCGCCGTCCTCGTCGAAGTCTGCGGTCGTCAAAATACGATTCGGCACTCCCTCGGGAACTTCGTCGTCCGGGTCAGCCTCGATATACAGGGGGTAGCCCGTTACTTTAGCGCCGACTACGGTCGCATACTTAGCGTGCTCCAGCGACAAAGACTCGGGGCGCATCTCGTAAACGACGGTGTCGCCCTCAGGCGTAGCCCGCGCGCCGAGCGCGACAGCGAGCTTTACAAGTTCTTGGACAGACGAGTTGTTTAGGATCAGCGACCTATCGCAAATGATTTTAGTATTCATGGTTTTTGTCTCCAGTGTCACGGGCACGTGGTGCGCCCTCTTTAAATTTGTTGGTCATAACGTCAGCAGTCTTATAATCCTGTTGGCTCGGGCTTCACAGCGTCAAATTCCGCTTGCGAGAGCTGGTCGATGAGACCGTCGTTAATCGCACCTATTACCAGTTCTGCTCTTTTGCCCGCAAGGCGCCCCTTTGGGATCCTCTGGAATTTTCTACCGTCAGTCAGCGTCTCCGGGTCTAGCGGGATGACGCGGTCCGTTAGCAGCTGGGGCATGCCCGATAGCTCGTCGAGCTTCTCGGACATCTCCAAGTAAACTGCGGAAGATGCCGCAAGAATGTAAACCCCTCCGGTGCTAGCCAGCTTGATCTCAATATCGGTTAGTTCTTCGTCTTCGTTCATTTATTCGTAGGTGTGGCCGAGTTCGGCGGCTAGGAGTGGCATTGCGGCGGCGACTGTGTCGGCGGAGAATGTCTTGGGGAGGATTAGGACTTCTTGGAGGAAGAGGGTGGCGTTATTTGAGGAATCGGCTTTTGCGAAAATGTTAATTTCATTCCAGTCCATGGCGCTAATGTCAACCGTGGCCGTCTTCGCTGTCCCGCCGTTTACGCGGCTGAAATATGTGTCTCCGGCGAATGCCTCATAAATTATAGATCCAACGAAAGCCCCAGTATGGGACGTCGCGGTCGATCCGTTATGTTGCGAGTTAAGGCCACCAAGCGAGTTGAAAACAGCGATCCAACCGGTGGTTGTGCTTCCATCCGCGCTTCCCGTTTGGTTGCATGACACAACGCGACCAGCTTGATCCCCCCCATCCCCCAGCACGGTGAAGACGGCGATGACCCACCCGCCGTTCTGCCCCTCGGTCAGCGTGCTGAGTAGGTGGCTCGCGTCGTCTGACACGATTCCCGGGTGACGGACGATCATTGCGGGATCTTGGCCGGACTGGTTTACAGTTACTGTCTGGCCGGATGTGGCGGTGAATGAGGTCGCCATGTGGGGGGCGTCGCGGGAGATGTCGATGCCGAAGGCACTCGCTCCTGTTAATGCCACGGATTTAATATACCCCGCGAACGGATTATTCAAACCACTCCCAATCTGCTCGATTGGAACATTAGAGGGGTTAGAAAGCCCCTCGGTTGAAACTAAGACTCCGTTATTAGTAAGGGTTAATTCCGACTCGGAGGCGTCCCAAGAAAAAACTAAAGTTTGCTCAGTAGCAGGAATGTAAGCCGAATCAAAAAAAACCGCGCTCTCTCCTTCTGTATTCCCACCAGCCCGTAAGTCTATCCGGCCATTAGATGTAAAGAAAATTCGCTTAAACCCGTCACCGCTAGAGCCTAACAAAGTTTGCTGTGTCTCGGCTATTGGGAGCATCACCACAGTTAAAACAAAGTCGGCACTAAAATCTATTTCCGCGCTTCCTCCAATGCCTAAATAGTTCCCATCCACCCCCGGAAACGAAGCGTATTCCGCACCCGGCGAGCACGGGAACGCGAGGGGTTGTTTTGACAACGTCGCCTGCGCGAATGCGGTGGCGGTCGGCTGGCGATACGATACGCCGTTGACTACTAGGTTTGTGATTTGATGGACGTTTATAGGCCATCCTGAGAATCCACCTAAATATAAGTTTTCCGAAACTGAAGTCGAAATTGTGACATCGTGCGTTCCAGAAACGGCGAGCAACGCGTAAAGTTCTCCTCGGGTTCCAGAAAAAGAAACCCCGTCAATCGTATATGTGCAGGTTCCAAATCCGTTAGTAATATTCGAATTGCTTGACCCAGCTGAAGCTGCTAGAAGGAAACTTGATCCGCTATTAGATAATAAAATAACATTATCCACGCCCCCATTCATATCAATCGTAAAATTGATGCTGGTCAGCGTCAAACCTGCAACAATTAGCGTGTCGTCCCCCGTCCACATGTCCAACTCAATAGGACTCCGGTTAGGAGACAACGCAATGGGATCACGAAAGCCGCACGCGCTACCGTCGCCTTTGAGCCAGCCGGTTCCAGCTGACAAGATCGAAAGAGCGGCTGCACGCATTCGACTCAACAGGTTGAATCTGTAGGGATTGATGCCCGCCTTTCGGACTATGCCAGCGAGATCACGGATGACCCCGGCGTTTTTCTTAATCTTGTGATACGGCGAGATCATACTTGAACTAAGGGGTGCTCCGTCATGATCGTTCCAGTTTCCGTGGGGGTGGCCCACAGCTTACCGGTTTTACTGCTCGTAATCACGATCACCTCCTCGTCCTCGACCACCGGGGAACCTTGCACTGGGTCCAGCGAGTCGTCCTCGTTAACGGACTCGAGAGAGAAGCCGCCCTTACGCGCTTTGAAATAGTGAGGGCGTCCGTTCGTGATGCGGACTTCTATGGGGTCGAGAGATTCGAAAATCATGATCTTAAGGGTGCCCTGGCATGGTTCTCAGCCAGTTCGTGCCCGGACTATACCAACGGTCTGTTTGCTTTGGAAGGTTTTTGTTGTCGCTTAACCGACCATGACGCCCGCCTCCAAGGGTGAGGGAGTGCCGGGTGCTTACTTGATCACGAACCATGAGTTGTCGCCGACCCCCCCATATGTCCCGAGCGTCACTGACCCGTAATCATCTGAGATAACAAAGGTGCTGGCCCCGTTGATTTTGTCCGCCGGGCTGGTGGTGCCTTCGGGGATTGTGGTGTTAGCGGTGACCGTGATGTTGTTGGTGCCGGCGTTCCCCACTGTGTCTAAAATGGTGACTTTACGCATCTGGGTCGCGCTTGCTCGGAGTCTCGATGAGTCGGCGCGTCGCAAAATAACCGTCCGATTGCTGGTGTTGGACATCCCGATAACATCCTCATACCCTTGCATGTTATAGACCGTGGCGGCGCCATTTGCAAAAAAGTTGTTGGTCTTGAAAACGTCGGCCCGCATCACGGTGCCAGCAACATCAATGTGCCCCTGGATGTCATCCATGTCGAGGTTGCTTGCTGAGACGGCCTCGCGCCAGTGCATGACGCCACGGGTTGTTGCCAACGCCATGAATGGTCCAGCTCCAGGGAGCCACGGGATTGGCCCGAGGTAGACCTGGGCACCACTCGACAACTGGATGCGTGATGTCGCGAGACTTCCTGGCGCACTGTTGTTCATGTTCGCCGCCGGCGTCCCGAAAACTTTGGTTTGGACGGCGTGGCATTTCGCCAAAACTGCGGTGCTACCGGCTTGTGCCAAGCGTGAATTAATAAGCTCAACGCTGGAGTAGGACGGTGTAGCCATGGCGGATGAGTCCTCATCAATCTGGATGGGGATCAAGGTTGTTGACGCTAGGAATCGAGCACCCCGGATGGTGACAAGCGACGAGGTGATCTTGAAAAACGTTGTGGTGTAGTCTTCCAGCTCACCCCCTTGGAAATCAACCTGGCTACTCTGGACATCGACCCCGATAGCGCAGCGAGCAAAATCTTGGAGGACGAACATGCCAGCATTAACACCGAGAAGTTGAACCCCAGTATCACAATTAAGGCAATTTATTCCATTGAAGATATGGCAGTTATTTGTTGCGGTGCCTCCATTGGTGATCAGCATCCCGATATCGCAAGTCTTAAATGTGAGTGACCGGCTGTTGTATCTGGCTGCGTTTTGGGAAAAAAGACCGACCTGCCATTGCAGGAATGTGCAGAAATCGATACGCCACCCCTCGCCAATCCATAACGTGCCAACACCCGACTCATTTTTGATGCCTTTTTTCGTGGAATTAGCCACACCATAAAATAGCAAATTTTCAATCCGGCCCCATGAGTTTGATCCAAGTGAACTCATCGGGTAGTTGTTATTGGTGTTGGCCTCGGTGCTCTCGACGATGTGGAATCCATCGACGTCGGTAACCCATTGGAGGATAGACTGAGTGGGAGATTCCCCAGAGATGACCTGGCCACGGGTGACGAGGTCAACAGTTGTGGACATCTGGTATCGACCATTGGGGATGTGAACGTGCCGCCCCGTGTCGAGAGCTTTTTGAATAGCGAGCCCGTCGATCTCCTCAGTAAGCGCTGCACATCGCGGGTAGACGACTTGTGCCGCCGCCAGGTTGTCAAAATTATCGTCCGCGGTATTGCTGGCACTGTCACCGACGGCCCCGAATTCCTGCGGGGTGACTGGCGCAGCGGCTAGGACGTTCGCGTCTGTGGCGGGCCCCCATACGGACCCATCAGTGCACACCCAGACGTCTGTCCCCACGATAGCGTGCTGTCCCGCGACGCCCGGGGTCACACCGCTCACGGGTGCGTCTGTGAGTAGTAACGGCGCTGGGATGATGCGAGCCTCGGCCCCGCCGCTCAAGCTGCCGGTGGTGTCATAGTTATCCTCTGTGTCGACCAGAGTGTAAGTGATCTCGTTTCCCGACAGTCCGCCCACTTTGGCAGTGAGCGTCAAGGAGGTTGTAGTGCCGACGGTTACTACTGTCGCAGTCACCGGCGCAGCAGAGGCGTCGCCGTTCAAGGTGAAGGCGGTCTCAGCGACGGCCCCGGTGTTGACGACGTCTCGTATCGCCTGCGCCCACTGCTGCCACCCAACGGCTTGCGCGGAGTTAATTAAGAGCAGAGCGCCGTTCGCATTCGCCGACTCACTCCCCACGAAAAGGTTGAGAACCCACGATCCCACCGTAAGACTACCCTCCTGGCTTAAAACCTGACTCGAATTGTTGAACGTCAGAGTCACCGCCGCCGGGGCGCCTCTGGTAAGCGGGTCGACGTCGGAAGTCATAGCGAGGCTCAGGAGGTCGCTCACTGTGGCCTTCCCGACCACCCCGCCGATAGCGGCTAGCTTGTCGGAACGGCTTGCGACCACTTCTGCGTCGAGGGGGATTGTGTTCATGCGCAGACGCTAGCGCATAACAACGGAGCAGGGAAGTCGTAACTCGACGGGCGTGCTAGGTAAAAAAGAGCGTAAGGGGCCTGCACGGCCCTTCTTACGCTCTTGCAGCTTAGTGGAAGTCGACGCAGCCGCCGTCCGACGCATGCCGGAAGGCTTCCTCCCACGCGCAGTATCTCACGAACCATTGCTGGTCGCCTTTCGCGAACGCGGACGCTCGTCCGCGATACGCAACGAAGTCGGCGTGTAGCTTGGCGGAAACATCCGCCCCGATCACGCCCTCGCAGTCAGAGAAGTTGATGAGTTCCCAGAATGGACCCTCCGTAGCGTCCCATGCCCCGACGGAATGACTTAGACGCCCAGCGCGCCCCAGCCCAACTGCGTCAGCATCTAGCTTGGCCTCGTAGCCAGCCAGCTCGGCTAGCCCTTCGCGCCACGTGTTGTAGGAGGAGTAGGCGCTTGAGAATGCGTGGTCTCTTTCCTTGAAGCTGTAATATCCGTCTTTGAAGTCCTCGCACCGCTCCGGCCAAGGGTCACGGCGCATTTCGTAGAAGTTACCCTCCTCGTATACATGCCCGTCCGTCCCTATTAGGTCGCCGCTTTCATTCTGTGTGCCTTCGATGCGCGTCAGTCCGCGGTAGTATGTTGTATCAAGTCCCATATTATGGTTGTGGCTTACCTCGGCGCTTCATGGCCTTGGCTATTTTTAAGATGTCGTTTAGGTCGTGCTGTCCGCTCCATAGAATGGGCGCCTTCTTCGTGACCTCTAGTTCTGTTGTTGCTGAGTCGTATGTCATGTGGCCCGCCCACTTCGGCAGCTCACCGCCCCGGACAATGCCGGGAGGTGTGACATACCAGAAGCGATTAGGCCTCTTGCCGCGCCGCTCTTCGTTGTAGATAGCGTGGCGCCTTTTCTTGAAGTCCCGCAGGAAGTCGGAGCGTGAGATCTTCACCTCATACTCGTAGATCTGGCCCGAGGCCGTTACGGCAGCGAAGTCAGCGTCCACGCACCCATTCAGGAACTGCTGCTTGTCATTGATCGCGATCGGGTGCTTATACGTGTAAAGCCTCAGGGCTTCCGTGACGGTCTTTGACGTTGCTTTGGGAGTCAGCATCTCACCGTCAGGCTTGATGACGCGGGCGAGTCGATGCTTCCACTCCGCGCGGTATTGCTTGAGCTCAGAACGCACCAACGCCTCCGTGTCAGAGTCCCCGCACGGGTATGACTTGAATCTCTGCCATTCCCGGGGTCCCTTGATGCGCGCCGACTCGATGTGGTAGTGGTCGCTTTGCATACTCGCTACGGGGCGATTCTCCTTATTTCAAAGATGAGGTAAATCAAGGAGGCGACCGAGCCGAAGACCACCCCCGCAGTAAAGCCTTCCGATACGGCGCCCGAAAGTCCGACCGAGGCGACGAAGGCTGTCGTGGCGCACACGTAAGCCAGGTTAGTCAAATCGGCCTTTAGTTTACGTCGACCGTCGCGAAGTCGTTCGGCGTGTGTCTGCAAGCCATACCGATACAGCACCTTGAGTTGGCGACGCCGATCGCTTTTCTGTTCGGTGCGCCTCTCAGGTAACTTCATTGGATTCTGAGTCAGTAGTATCTTCAGGCGTCAAGGCTATCACCATGGAGCGCGGCACGAAGCCCACGAGGGTCCCGTCACTCTCCCGGGCGGCGAGGATGCTACCCTCCCCGCCGGTGACGGAGCTCAGCAGCTTGCCGAGGACGCGGGTTAGCATCTCAGGGATGACGCCTGTTGCGTCGTCGAGCAGATCGTTCAGGGCCGAGCCTTTTACGGCAATTTGGGCGTTGAGAGACTGCGTGAATTGTTCGGCTATTTTCTTCTGTGGATTTGTCATTATTCGTTAAGTTTTGGTTCTGGTAGGGCCTAGGCGGGCGTGCATACTATTCTTCGGTTGTGTTCGCGAGGCAGGCGTAGCGCGCCATGACGACGTTGGCGCC
>Ga0222655_1000393_pt1 | contig 20057 bp, 16 predicted proteins | sample AntAcemetagen423_FD_179857 | JGI IMG/M metagenome (GOLD analysis project Ga0222655, IMG submission 179857) | Saline water microbial communities from Ace Lake, Antarctica - #423 | ecosystem: Environmental > Aquatic > Non-marine Saline and Alkaline > Saline | place: Antarctica: Ace Lake... | reverse complement strand
CGCTGCCTTGCCACCACTCCGGTTGAGCTAGCACGAAATCGATTAATGAGCCATTAACCCTTCACTGCAACCGTTTACCGGCCTTTCTACCCAAAGAAGATAGGACAATTCGATGTTTCAGCCAGAGCAGATTGATAAGGAAACCCTCGCCCATATCCTGGCAGGCGCATCATTCGCGGATCATCCGGACTTTGTTATTTGGGGAAGGGTGCCGTTTGTCGGTCGAACGTCCGCCGTGCGAGTGGGGGCGCTTGGAATATTCGCAGTCGCGGTCTACTCGGAGACTTGTGTGCACGTCATCGGTCGGTCAGAGAGAGACGCTGAGGCGGGCGTGCCGTTACCCGACCAAGCAATCGTTCGCGAAATCGGGCTGGGTGAAATCAACTCGGTTGGACTCACAACCGCTGGCGGACTTGGAGGACTCCTCACCATCAAGTTGGGCGACAGCGTGGGCCTCCTCCAAGACACGCTCGCGGGGGGCAACGTCATGCTCACTCTGAGCAAAGAGCAACTCCAGGCGCAACGGGAACTCATTAGCGACTTGAAGGCCCGGGTAGCCGATGCTTCCCATCCCAGCCCAACGAAAACCGTGCTGCCGGACGACGATCTGTCCCGCCAACTTGCCGACCTTACGGAGCTCTGGTCGCGTGGGGCACTGAACGATGTTGAATTTGACACCGCTAAAAAACGCATCCTCGGCTCATAGGCCCTTCCGCGCACTTCCCTTGCCGGCGCAGATTGCAACTGGGCTTACCCCCCATGAGGACGCTGGGAACTCAGATCACGCTTGGGTCGATCTAAACCGTCGAAGCAAGCGCCACCAAAACCGCAAATATCCAGAGCGAACCGAAGGCTGTGAAAACCCAGCCCACGATTATTCCTGCAAGCGCAAGCCCTTTTCCTTCTTCGCCGGTGCGCTTTATTTGGCTGCTGGCGACATGTCCAAAAATGGCGCCTAACAGGGGGAAAAAGAAGGCGAAAATGAGCGAGAGAATCGCCATCGTGTTTGTCTTCATGGGTTGCGCCGGGTTGGTCATTTCTTCCTTTCACACAGCGCAGGGTGCGCCGGTTCGTTTCTTCTAGATTGCAGAGTTACTGGACCCAACCTCGGATCCGCTCTTGAGTGCTTTGGTCCGAAGTGCGCGGCTGTCATTTAGCCAGTCCATTAGGGCAAACAGAACGCCAGACACAACAAAAGTTACGTGAATCGCAATCCGCCAAAAAAGTGTTGCTTCATCCTCGACCGCAGACCCCAGCCCCAGCTCAACAAAGTCTGCGAGAAGTTCAATGACCGAAATCGCGACAATCGACCCAATCAGTTTGATTTTCAACCCTGAGAAGTCGACGGTTCCCATCCAGCTCGGCCTATCAACGTCCTCTTGGGCCACTTCGATTTTGGACACAAAGTTCTCGTAACCGGCGAACAAGACAATCACGATGAGGTTGCCGAGAAGAACAAGATCAAGGAGACCCAACAAATCAAGGATGAATACGTCTTTGTCGTTTTGCGTGACATGGACGACTAGTTCCACAATCTCGACGATGAACTTATAGGCCAACACAGCGAGGACCAAGAGGAGGCCAACATACATTGGGGCTAGGAGCCATCGACCCCGGAAAATAAGCTCTTCAACGAAGTGTGAGATTCTCATAGTTTTGCTCACTTCCTATTAGTGATCAAACTTTATTACAAACACTCATATTTTTAGCAATTCAATCCGGTCGAAGCCGGGGTAGCGACTTTGTCACCCTTTAAAATTAAGCTTCGAATCCCCCTCAGCCGATTCTGTTAGTTGCAGAGTGTGGAGGCGAGCCAATATCATTTTATTGTCTGCCTGCCTTAGTGCGGAAAAGAGATGACAATTTGTCCGCGCCAAAGCTACCGCCGCGAAGCTCAACTGGAGCTCCGCCACAGCGGGCGCAGTCAAGCCCCCAACAGAATGCGAAGAAGGGGTCTGGTCGATCGGGAAGTAACTCGCTCCGCGCGTCTCCACTTCCGCTTGTGTTGGGAATCGTCAGCGTGGGGTTCGGGCTGATTCTTCTTGCAATCGCCGTTGGCGAAGACAACGGGGGCACCCTTGTGCTCGAAGGTGTGATTGGGTACTTGATGGCCGGGTTTGCCACCCCCCTTCTTTGGGGCTGGGACGCAGCCGCTCAACGCCGGGGTCGGATCAATCCGAATTTTGCTTCCCGGCGGAACTACTCCAGCATTCTTCGAGTGTTGGCGCTCGCGGGCATTCTTATTTCTGTAATTCACCTGCTCCTGATTAGTATCCCGATTGCCGAGCGAGTGAGTGAGTGGCTCTACATTTCAGGAATCGTCGGCGTGTGACATGAAAAAGGCCCTCGCAGGAATCATCACCACTCTCTTTGTGTTGGGGGGCATTGGTTTTGCCCAATCCGCGGTGGCCACCCCCATCCCCACCGCAGCCCTTGCGGGTGTGACTGGCGCCACACTTTCCCCCGTAGGTGAACGTGCCGTGGAAGACGTCAGAAGGTGCCTGAGCTCCTCTGATGTTCTCAACGTCTTTTATCTCATCGACAATTCGGGCAGCCTGGCCGCTACACCCGATGGTGGGCCCGGCACTGATGAGGACTTCCGGCGGGTCGACATCATCAACCAGAGCCTGCGAAGTCTTTCAGAACTGACAGAGGGGTCTTCGGCTAAAAACATTAATCTCTCCCTGGGGTTTTTCGCGAGCTCTTTCTCTCCTGCCGTGGGATGGACACCTCTGACAAAAAACACAGTTTCTGAGCTCGAATCCCGCATCACCACAGAAATCACGATTAACCAACGACCCAACGGGCTCACGAACTGGGAAGCTGGAGTGACGCAGGCCCATCGTGCGATCCAAGAACAGCAGAGCGTCAGCCCCGGTTGCCAAATGATGGTGTGGTTGACCGATGGCGGAATCAACGTCGACCGGTCCATCGCCGCCGCCCTTCAAAGCGGAGTGAATCTTTGTGGTACTGACTTCTCCGGGGAGGGGTATTCCCCCATCGCGCCAAACGGAACCTTTAATTCTCTCCGGCAGAGCGGCGTTGCCGTTTTTGCCGTGTTGCTCAACGTCAACGGTAAGCCGAAAGAGTGGCGGGAAGAGCTTCTCCAACCCTTGGCTGAGGGAAGCGGTCAGATTCAGGGGCAGTCCGCCACATGCGGTGTCAATCCGATACCCGAGAACTTTACAGCGGGCGCCTACATCGAAGCAGACAGTGTGGGTTCTCTGTCCAATGAATTCCTCAAGCTTGCTGCTCGACTCAGCGGCGGCAGCGACGCCACGATGATTTCCAAGGACAAAATCTCCGTCCCGAAGGGTGTCGCACGACTCCAGGTCATTGGAGTAGACGCGGGAGCAATTTTGACCAGCCCCAGCGGGAGGGCGATCATGCCTTCAGTCGGAAGTGATGGCTTTATTGACGCCCAAGTGCTCAATGATGCGGAATATGGAACATGGTCTGTTACCGCGACTGGTTGGAGCCCGCCAGCGATTGTCTGGGGCGCACTGGTCTTGGTGCCCGAACGTGACCCCAAAGCTGCCGGTGGTGCTGAGCAAAGCGTGCGCTTCACTCTGGACACCGCAGGGTCAACTTCCGTCGCCGTCACGGATTATGACTTCACCCTCGCCGTGCGCCTGACCTACCCCGATGGCACGCAAGAAACCCAATCCATTCCCTCCACTGAGCTCGTGTCGGGAGCAAACACTCTTGTGTTTGAACCGAATCCGGCATACAGCGAAGTTCAAATCCGATACACCACAGAAAACCTTCGAACCAAACAGGGTCAAGTTCCTCTGGCAGCGATTGTCGCAGAGCAAAACGTCACCATCACCCCACCAACGCAATTCCCTACGGTCAGTAACCCGGCGATCACCCAAGCGTTGATTGGGTCGATCACCCCTGCTCAAGGAACCTTCACTATTACGGCACCGGCCGATGGTAACCCGGGTGAAGTTTGCTTCCCGGGCCTTTCTTCCGGCGAGCTGACGCCAGCCCCCACCATTGTTGGAGATAGTGCGGACCGATTGACTGACTGGCAGTGGTCGATAGCTGCCACCGATCAGGCAAGTGTTATCGATGATTGTGTTCAGCTGGCTCCAGGGGCTCAAACGACTGTGGCTTTCAGCGCTAGCCACCCATCTAGCGCCGACTCGGCTGTCCAAGCCTTGACCACCATCACACTGGGTGACGGCAGTGGGGGCGTGTTGCCGATAACTAAAGAAATCGTTTTCCCATCCGAGCGGATCTACTTTCCTGTCGTAGGAAATATCGTCCGAATCGTTTTGATTGCCCTGGGAATCATTTTGCCTTTCTTGGTGCTCTATCTCGTGGCACTCCTCACGACAAAGGGCTTCCACGGAAGGGAATTGCGCCGTGCCACATTCCCGGTCATCTACAACACAGAAAAGAAGACCCTCGTTCCCGCAGATGGCAAAGCTAGTTCTATGGCGGACCTGGGTAAAGACGCGTTCACGTTCCTCACCCCGATCGATGATTTCAAGAAGTTCAACGATCCAGAATTGGGAACCCTGTCAGCGGTCGTTTCCGCCAACCCTTTGCGTGCCCCTTGGTTTGAAATCACCCCACGGGCGGGAACAACTGTTTTCACAGACAAGACAGCCCCACCAATCTATAAAAAGCGGTTCGAAGGGGGCCAGAAGGCGCTGTTCTCGGGCGATATGAGCAAACTGTGGGCTTTGAGTTTCTCGGAATCCGAGCTCAGAAAGCCCGAATCGGGTTCTGATGATATTCGCGGCAAGCTCGTCGTTTTCTCGAGGGATTCTTTTGGCGCATCGGTCAATATGCAAGACACCACGGCTGGGATTCTGAACAGCTTGCGGAGCTCCAACGCGATTAAGGATGCGCAGGTGGTTCTGCTAGCTAGGCAGTCGCAAAAGGGTAGTTCCCAAGGCGACAAGCCTGGCAATGAGAGCGGCGCTACTGCGCCCCCGCGTCCGCCTCTTCCGGGGCGCGGTCCCGGATCGCTGCCGTCATCATCTCCATCCGGAAGCGGTCCTGCTTTGCCTCCCCCGCCACCACGACCTGGTTCACGTTCATAAACACTGATTAACAACCCCCACAACACAAGGAGACATCATGCTCAGGCCCTTCCTCATAGTCGGCGTCGGCGGTTCCGGCGGAAAAACTCTTCGCGCGGTGCGATACGCCCTTGATTTGCGACTTCGCGTGGCTGGCTGGGACGAAGGAATTCCTGATGCATGGCAATTCGTTCACATCGATACCCCCCTGGTACAGGATGGTGCAGACTTTCCCGCTCCTTTCTTGCCTCACGATTCCTATACCGGTCTCGTCACCGCCGGCGCCAAGTACAGCAACGTGGTCAACAGCATCAACGCAAAACTGGCCGGGAAAAACAAGGAAGCAATCAACCGGCAGTTCCCAGACCCCAATAAAGTTGCGGTACCTATTCACCTAGGTGCAGGACAGTACAGAGGGGTCGGGCGAACCGTCGCCATCGCGCAGCTTGGCGCTATCGCTGGCGCGGCGCAAGCTGCCTACAATCGGCTCAAGAAGCCCGACAGCATCAGCCAGCTTCAACGGCTAGGAAAACTTCTTGGCGCAGACCAAAAACAGGGCAGTCAAGCGGACCCCATCTTCATCGTGGTTTCTTCTGTTGCCGGCGGTTCCGGCGCCGGGCAGTACCTGGACGTAGTGGAGGCCATTAAGGCTCAATTTGGTGGAGCGCAATGGGCGCTCCAGAGCTACGGTGTTCTCTACGCTCCGGATGTTTTCGACGGTATCAAGGGCGCGTCGGGGATCCCCCGCAACGCGTTGGCCACCATATCCGAGACTGTCAACGGGTATTGGAACAATCTGCCCGATTCTTCGACGATTGATATGTTCCAAACCGCCGGGCTCCAACTGGGCAGTGGCGGCGCTCTCGACCGGACCGGTGTGAGATACCCCTTCATCGTCGGACGTCAGGGGCAAAACGCATCATTCCAGGGGCAGTCAGATGTCTACTTGGCCATTTCAACAACGCTCGCTGCGTGGATGACTGATGACAAATTCCAGGACACCATTGGAACGTATGCAACCGGAAACTGGGACACTGCAGCCCTCAGTACACCTGACCACACGCCCTTCCGGAAAAAGGATGCGCTGGGACCGGTCGCTTGCGCCATCGGCTTTGGCCGGGTGACGCTAGCAAGAGAAAAGTTTGTGGAGTACTCCTCCGAGCGCTTCGCGAGGGCCTGTATCGACCGAATCCTGAAGGCCCACACCGAGTCGGACCCCAACTTCGAAATCATGGACGAAGATGCCCACGTAATGGATATTGCGGAAAAGAACGAAATCGCTTTCTTCCATGCTTCGGGTATGTACGAACTCAACGATGACCGTGGAGAAAATGACCAGGTTATCGACGCCCTTCGTCCGACGAACGAGCTTGCCCAGCTAGCAAGTGAATACAAGTTCGAAATTGCCGGCAAGACTGCTGTTGGCCTCGACAAAAATGGTGGGCTCGATGTCGACACATGGCATGCGCGCCTGATTCAAGTCCGCACCGACCTGCTCCCCCGGGCGCTTAAGCGGGAGCGTGAGTTGCGCCAGGACAAAATGACGGCGTGGGCAAACCGGATTCAGGCCGATTTCCCCAAGACGGTGTCATCCTTCATTGCCGATTACGGGCTCAGGGTCACAGAAGAATTGGTGGCACGACTCGGTGGTGCCGTGACGCGATCTGCCGACCAACTCCGTAGTGAATCAGGGACTTATCGGGAGTACCTCAACCATCTCTCGAGCTATGTATTCGAGGAATTGCGGAAGGCGGGCGACTCCAACAGCCTCCGACCCGACAGCGACGCCGTTGTCGAAGCGCTCTCTCGGATTGAAGATTCTCTTTTGTGGGAGTCAGAAGCAGAACTGAGGGAAACAGCAGCAAATCTGTTGGTAGAGGTCCAGAAAGAATTCCTCAACCCTCTCCGGCTCTTCCTGCGGTCAAGTTTCGACGCACTTACCGGAAGCGTCCAAGCTCCAGAGAGAAGTGACGGCCGAGACAATGATTATCCTTTCTGGCCAGAACGGAACTCATCATCCGTTGCCAAAAAGTTCTACCCCAGCTCAAACGAAAAGATGCTGCTGGAAGCCGACGAGTTTGCTGGGGAATTTAGCCGGCTGGTTCAGGCATCCACAGAGTCTGACAAATACATGGACGCCATTCTCGCTGTGATGAACCAACAATTGGCTGGTTTTGAAGATCATGATTTAGTGTCTGTCGTTCAATCATGGAGTCCCACCACGTCCGCCGATCCGACCATGATGGGTGTCAAGGGGAAACGCCCCCAGTTCGCCATGGACAACGAGGTGGACAATTATCTCCACCGGGCCACGGAATGGATGTCCCAACGCGGAACCCCGTTTTATGCCTTCATCACCCAGAATCTCAAGGATTACTTGGACCCCACGATTCCACCGGCCGAGTACGCCAAGCGCGAGTCGAGATTCCTCGGTCACGTAAAAACTGCTTTCAAGGCAGCGGGGCCGTTGGTCTTGGTCGATTCGGGGCTTTTAGGTGAAACCCATGAATTAGCTGTGGGAGAAGACGACCGCTTGATTGTCTCGGCCCTTCCCTTCGGGAAGGACGCACCAGTCTATGAAGCTCTCCACAGTTTCTTTGTCGAAGAATTCTCGAAGGTCCCCTCGAGCGTCCCGGGCCAAGGCAATAACATCAAGAGCGAAGTCGATAAGTTCTTCCGAGACCAAAATGTCGACAGTATCGAGTTCTTCTCCATGCAGGGCTACCCCATTCAGCCCATGGTCATGTCATCCATGATGAAGCCCATTGCAGCAGCCTGGCAATCCCAATCGACCACAGCCTTCGGGCGAACCGAATTCTGGCGCTGGGCGCGCTCGCGGCTGTTGCCGGCAGCCGTGCCCATGGATGTCGAAGCGTTTCGGTCGATTCTTCGAGGGTATTACGCCGCGAAGTTCATGGGAATACTGAGCAAAACAGACGATCCCGATCTTGGGCCCAAATTCGAGGTCGAGACGAAGGCCGGAGGAAAAGTTCCCTTCCCTCACCCCCTTCTCCACGCGGGCAAGCTCAAGAACGTTGATGATTCTGCGGCAATTATGGAATCCAGCATCATTGCTACAGCACTCTGCTCTGCCTATGGAAACCTCAAGCCGCTCGAAGCCTATGGGCGCCTCAGGGAGCTCGGAGGAGAAGAGAGCGAACTCAGCTACGAGGTGGAAGCGCTCGTGCGGGATACCAGTGGATCCGGCGGGAACCCCAATGACAGCACCGCCCTGTTTGAGCGAAAGCAAACCGGGATCACCTGGTTTGACGAGCAAATACAGAAATTCGACACGGATCTTGGCCAAAGCATGGCCTCGAAAAGCGTCTATGAATTCCCTGTGGCGTGGGAAATCCAAGACGAAATCCGCGACGCACTTCGAACCCTACGCAGTCTGATTTCTGAACTAGAAGTCGCGGATTCGGGAATGACGAAATCGGCTTATGGCAAATAGCGGCTTCTGGCTGGATGGGAAGGCAACGATCGTTGTCCTCCCTAGTGGAGACGAAGGCAAAGAACTCTTCCACCTTGCAGAAAACTGGTCCGAAGTGGGACTTCTCGGCCCCGCATTGTGGGTGGAGCCGAAGCGGGTCTCAACTCCGGAGGGTGAGCCAGTTGTGGTCGAGGCGGTCGTGCTCGGCAACGACCGCTCCGGCAACCATGTGCAAATAGCTGTAGATCTGTTCGAACAGCTCGCCAAAGAGAATCTGAACACCATCCGGCTGATTCAAGTGAGGTCTGTCCGACCTTCTGTTGAGTTTGACGAGATTCAAAACACTGTCGCGCGGCTTGTCGAAGACGCCGTGTATTCCGTGATTCCAGCGGGTGATACCCGGGACAACCGCAGGGTCTATATGGGCTTTCACGTGATCAATCTGATCGCAGCGCCCTCGTCACACACCGTTGAGCAGCGCCTTCACGAGGTGCTCTCAAGCGGGGGAGGTGCCACCATCGTTGCCTCACCGGAAGACCGCTCCAGCCCGTGGTCCACGGACGCCTTCGTGCGCAACGGGAAGAAGTTCGTGGGTTTTGTTCTGATGCACCTCGCGACCGCTGGAGGCCTGTGGAAGGGGTTGCCAGTGGGAACACTGGAACTCTTCGAGCGCGAAAACTCTGCCGGTGAATCTGTTTTTCTTTCCCGGGTTTTCGTGTCGTCGGTTCTCACCGATGGGCTTGCGCGTCGCGTCTCTGCCCAGGTTCTAGAGGACGCGATAGATCCCCGCGTGAAGCACACCGTTGCGCCCTCAGGTTCGGCATACATCGAGGACAACGTCAAGGACGAATACATCGACTCGATGGTCAATTATTTGATGAAGCTCGATGACGCAGTCTTGGATTACCACCAGCCCCCCACACTCGAGGACCCTGACAAGGCCAATATGGGGATCTGGCAGGCTCTCGTGGCTTTTTTTGGGTTTGCATGGACCAAGTCCCTCAGAATTCCCTACTGGGCCTATCGATTTGTCCGCAACATCTTCGCCCAGGGTGTCCAAAAACGGCTCCAAGGAAAAGACGGCTACGCCGATGTGGAACGTGAGCTGCGCGAAGAGCCGCTCGACATGCGCGACCGAGTGATCCTGACCCGTCAAGGAATGTTAGAAGAGCGAGAACGTGCAGCTCGCAAGGCCAGTGCCGCCCCCGTGCGGTTGAGCGAAATTCGCTCAACCCCCTATTTGTGGTCCAGCATTCGGGACATGGTGTTTGGCTCCCTTGATGGTGGCGCTGACCTCTCGGAAAAGGGCTTTCCCCGGGTCGACACGACAATTCGTCCTGTCTTTCGATCGCCAGAAGAGCTCTTCCCCAGCCCCGACGCTGTTTTTGCTCTGACCCAAAATGCTTCCTTCCCTCAGGGCATGCCGACAAGCATTGACTGGGATAACTTTGGCGACGCCTCTGACATTGGACGGCAGCTTGCGAAGTGGGCCAAAGAATCAGAGGAAAGCATCGACAGAATCAACACCGATTTGGGCGATTGGGCCATGGAGCGCAGTGACATTGGTAAACGCCTCGATGAATTAGAACCTCTTCTTCGCGAGCACGACGCTCTGACCGACCTCGATGATGGGGCGGTGAAAATAATTAGCATTGCCGAGGCTAAGCGGATCGACAAGGCCTCGCTAGCAACCCCCAGGGCCGAGGTGGTACCAGAGGAATCCGATTCTGAGTCTGAGTCAAGCTCTGAGCGCGCTGAACAGCCGGAATCTATCACTCTGGAACAATCGGTGGAAGCCCTCGTTCGTGAGTATAAGACTCTCAGTTCCAGGGAATCCACTTTGGCATCTGCTATCCCCGAAGCGGAGAACTCTTCTCTCGCGGCGCAAGATGAGGCAGCTGAACGCGCAGAAGTTGTTGAGGAGTTTCGTCAGTGGCAATCCAGCACGGATCGCTCCTTATTGTGGAAGCTTCGTTCTCGAATGGACCGCGCACTTACTCAGGGCCAATCTGACTTAGCGAAGTTCCAGGCTGCGCTGGAAACCATCGAGCCTCACACCATCGGAACCCTCACGATTCTCCGGCGGAAGTTTCACAAGAGCCTCCTGATTACCCATGGGATCTTGTTTGCCCTCGCCGGTATCGCAGCAGGTATTGGTTGGTCACTGTGGGCGACAGGCGATAACCAGGTGGACTCGCTCGTCCCCATCGCCACTCAACAACAAGCCGGACTGGGTGAAATCATCACGCAGCCCTTGGCTCCCACCAAGGCAAACCTCCCGGTCCTTTCAGGCGAGGCCGCCTCCGTGGCGTCCACGCTGTCGACAGATTTGGTTGAAGCCCAGGCGGCACTTGTCACAGACCCCAATGATCAGGAAGCCCAATCAAAAATTGAAACTCTGGAGCCCCAGATCGAACAGGTTCGGGATTATCAAAACACCCTCACAACTTTGGTTGCCGCCCACGGAGTAAGAGATCTTGGCTCACAAATTCTTTTCTGGACTGCCGTGGCAACCCCGCTGGTTCTGCTGACCAGCCTTCTTCTCTTGTTTATCCCCTACTACCGAAAGTGGTCAGCCTTTGAGCGTGCTGTCGAAGTCCAGCTCACCAACCTGGAACGGATAGAAAAAGGTACTCAAATCGCTCGCAGTGAGATTCAGCGCATCACTGCACTGCATTCCCAAGGAATCGAATGGCTCAAGATCCTCGCAACCGTGACACACCAGCCCTGGGAAGTGCGACCATCATGGCTGGAATCGGGACTGAAGACGCTGGACTTGGATGCTCTTCCCTACGCCATGCGCGTGGCGCAGGCCGATGAAGGTGACCATGCTTCTTTCGCGACTCTCTTAGATGCCGCCCAAACCAAGCTGGGGCAGCCCGGTTGGCGACGCCAGGCCTTTGATCGCCTCGTGAAAGCAATACAAGATCACACGGGAAAGAGCGCCAAAGCTTTCAGCCTTGATTCCCTCGACCGCGATCTGCCCCACGCGTCAAACAACTCCAGGGCCCACCTTCAGAAATACATGAGCAATAGCACTATTTTGCAAAAAATCGCCGTGACGTATTTGAAGCCACTCATTGAAGACCTCCAAGGGAAAGCGATGGCTAACGCGAGGCCCGAAGTGGTTCAAGCTGAAGAAGATCCACTCCGTGAGTTCCGCGGTGACATCGAAGAAATTGATGAATATACCAACCGGCAAAAGTGGGACGACTTCCTCAGTCACACCCTGACACTCAACAATGGTGAAGCGGACCCGGTTACTGCGCTCTCGGCGATGTCGATTGCGCCTGAGCGCGTGATGGAGGGAGAGCACGAAAATGTCACCTCCTACGCCCTCGTCCCGGAACATGTATACGCAAAGCTCGACCCGGCTCTCTCGGCGGGTCTTTCGGCAAAAACGTACGACTCGAAAGTAGCGAGACCTCTCGATTCAGTCATTCGGGTGGACATTGTGGGACCGATCAATCTTCGAGCTCTTCGAGTGGTATCGGGCCATCGCGCCAGCGCCGTGGCAGTAGAAGACGATGATTCATCCCAGAGCAGCCTGGTTCCCGGCGCATTCGACAAGGGCCGGAGCAAGAAGCCCTCCTCCTAGCGAGGAACTGCTGCATCACTCGCAATGTCCTCTCCCCCCACGCTCCCCTCATGCCCCCGTTGCCAGAGGCCTTTTCGCCCGGGCAGCTCACAGTGTGGGCACTGCTCGATGCCGGCGCCAGCTTCGATGGGGTCGGGGCCAGCACTTCGAACATCAGCTCCGCAGCCCCCCTCTCCGCCCGCATCTCCTCGTGGCAGGCAGGGACAGGCCCCTTCCCGAAGCCAGACCGTTGTTCGACGGGTATTGGCATTTGTGGTCGATGTGGTCCTTGGCATCGTCACCGTGGGCGTGGGATGGCTCATCTGGGCAGGACTTGTTCTTAGACGCTCTCAAACCCCCGCTGGAAGCCTTTTTCGCTTCACCCTGGTTGATTCCGTCTCAGGATTACCCCTGGGCGCCTGGCGCATGATCCTCCGCACAACTGTGTCGTTCCTTTTCGGTCTCTATGTAGTGGCTGGGCTCTTATGGGGTTTTGGCTTGCTGATTGATGTAGGGGGATACTCGCTGCACTCGAGGTTGATTCCTGGGCTCATCCTTACTCTCCTCGCATTCGATTTGATCGCCTTGTTTTTTCCCGGCCAGCGCCGTGGGATTGATCGACTCTTTCGCATCACCCCACGGGCTAGCCCCGCACGGTCCTCCCAAGGTGTCCGATGATGCGCACGCGGGGTCGACGTCTTTCCCTGCTGCTCGTCTTGCCCCTCGCCCTCGGCGGATGCAGTTTTTTCAGCCAGGATCTTCGCGACACAGAGGCTTGTCAGGGTGTGGCGACTATTTCTGCGCCTGATTCTCTGGAATTGGGGGGCGCAGAGCCCCTATTTCTCGCCCAAGAACTGCGAACCAAGGCTCTTCCGCCCGCTTCTGCTCGACTAGGTCGCGACATCAACTCCTTGGCGAGGGAGCTTGAGAACACTTCAGCGCCAGTGGACGACGGACGTGAATCAGCCGCAGTGCTCGAAATCACTTCCCTCTCGCAACGCATCTCTTTGCGATGCCAAGAATTAGCGTTCGCACCCAACATCGCCCAAATAACGTTTGCGACCGAGTCCGTCCCAGAAACGCTTCCTCCTTCGGAGAGTCAAAGCGAAAGCCAGGAGAGGGAAAGCGACGAGTCAGCGCCCACCGATGACGCCCAATTTGTCGGAAATGCCGCATCCCTTCGGATAGAAGCAGAACGCCCAGATGGCTACAACCGAGACCTTTTTAACCACTGGATCGATGCCGACGGGAATGGGTGCGACACCCGGCGAGAAGTGTTGATTGAAGAATCACGGGTACCGGTAACCGTGGGAGCTGGGTGCTCCCTGCAGGGTGGGGAATGGTTCTCCGCATATGACGGCGCCACCACGACAAACCCTTCAGACTTCGATGTCGATCATATGGTGCCACTAAAGGAGGCTTGGGACAGCGGGGCCTATGAGTGGTCAGCGGATCGTAGGCAAGATTTTGCCAACGATCTCAGTAACCGCAATTCCCTCATCGCAGTCACAGCCGGATCAAATCGCTCCAAGGGGGCCGACGATCCGGCCGAATGGCTCCCACCCAATGCGGGTTATCACTGTAGCTACCTCAACGATTGGGTCGCAGTGAAATTGTTTTGGGACCTCAGCGTGGATAATTTCGAGTTCGAGGCCATCCGAACGGGGCTGGCTAACTGCTAAGAAAACTAGACCCATAGACGTCTGGACGACCATTGGGCTCTAAAGACAGAGAAATGGGCCCACAAATTAGCTGAACGCATCACGATCTGACGGAAAGCTAATCACTAGGCGGGTTGGGTCCATCTCGCACTTGTTCGATCCTCACCAGCATGCTGGCCGAGGGGGTGACCTGGCCCGAGACATACGTACTAAACCGGGAAGCGGAGGTCCCAATCCGAGTAGCAAAATCGGATTGGGACAGGCCTGAAGCGAGGAGGGCTGCCTTAATCCGAGTGATGACGACCTCCTTCTCTGCTTCCTCCAGAGTGTGGCGGGAGCGTTTCAGGGCAAGGGCGAAGAATGCCGCGGCAGGCTGATCGTCAGGGTCAGATTTCACATACCCCGCCACGGAGCGAGCCGCGCGACCGAAGGGTTGCTCCCGTATAGCTGTGAGAATCGGTTGCCAGTCAGAGACCATCCCCCGCTCCATCGTCGTGACCAGGGCTTCATAGGGCCACGACTCAACGGGGTCTTCACCTGTGATGCGGAGGTTTCGAAACGGAACAACCATTACGCCTGACCCACCGCGAGAGCAAGCTCGTGACAGACTGCCTCAACGCTCTTCCAGTCGTGCCATTTCTCAGCAAGCCCTCGGTAGTGATGAAGCTCGTTCATCACTACCGGGTCATGGGGAGCGGGCTTGGCAAGCTTGAGGACCAACTGTGTTCGAACCGAATCATCGGATTCGCTTCGATCGAGGTAGTAGTCATCAATACCGATCAGCGTTTCTGCCGCAAAGGCGATGCCGGCCCGATCAGCAAGGCCCACCACATCGAGATAGTCGCGTACCGCGTTTCTCTGGACGACCAGGTAGGCCTTGATGCGTAACGCTTCGCGAAGCGTGGGCACAGCGAGGCGGGCACCATCGGGCAACACGTACTCCGCCGTCTCGAGCGGCCGAGATCGGCGTAATTGACGCAAGCCCGCCTCCACCCCATCCAGGGACCCCAGAAGTGTTAGGGGTGGTCGGGAAGCGCGAACAGAGGTAGCCCACCCTTCGCTAGCCTCTACGGCGTCCAAGACCATCTCGTAGCGCTCTGCGAGATCTGCCACCACGTGATCATGGTCCAGCGAATCCCGATGCCTGGCATAAATAATTGCTGCCGTCCCGCCGACCAGAACAGCATCGGGAATCACCATCTGCAGCTTCGCAGCAGATTTCATCACTCGTTGCATCGTGGGAGTGAGCCTGACGAAATCAGACGCTTGATTGTTTTGCTCGTCCATCCACAAAGATTATCATATTCGATAAGAATAGGGTGTATTGCTTCACCATCAGACTCCCCTTCACACGGCTTCGGATGGTTGCCCTCACCCGATCCGGGTGGAATTCGAATCCAGTCCCTCTGAGCAGGAGGGGTTGTCGGATGGACTGTCCTGCCAGACACTATTGGGTCTACGTCACTCACAGACCTCCTGGTTTACTCACCCGGGATAACTACCGCGCAATAGCGGGTGGCAACACGGGCTAGCTTCCTATCTGTGGTGGCCAGGGGGACCTGCAGTGCCATCGCCAGCGCCACAGAGACCGCGTCGTAAAGGGATACATCATGCCGAAGCGGCCAGGTGAGTTGACCGAAAGAGCCACAGGGTACTCGATCCCAGGGCAACCAGAGAAGGGACGCACACTCCTGTTCCATCGAGGGCTGCTGGCGGACTTCTTCTCTGCGCAGAGCATTGCTGACTTCCGGATAGAGGAGATCAGAAACATACACCCCAGATTGCCCCATCTATGCGCGGGCGAGACCCGAATGTCCGTGTCCGAGAGTGCACGAATGCGCAGGCTATCGACGTTGTGCGAGCCAGTCTCGGTCTCGTGGAGGATGAGCCACACGCGTGGACCCTGGTTGACGGTCCACGCGCTGCGGCTGATCGGCTCGGTATGAGGCGAAGAGCAGGTTTCTGTGATGAAAGACAGGGGCAAAAATCCAGCAACGCCGGCTAACGTGGTGCTTCACGCCATCGTTGCCGTGTTGCCCCCCTTCTGCCAACGAAAGGCCTGATAGATGTCGAACAACCCTGTTTCTGGTCGCCGTATTTCTACCTCAGTGCTGGTCATTGGCACCGGAGGCTCGGGACTGCGCGCAGCGATTGAGCTTTCCGAGCGGGGGGTTGATGTTCTTGCGGTGGGAAAGAGGCCGAAAAACGATGCCCACACCTCGCTGGCAGCCGGTGGAATCAACGCTGCACTTGCCACCATGGATGCCGAGGACAGCTGGCAACAGCACGCGGCAGACACGATCCAGGAAAGCTATTTTCTTTCTAACCCGCACACCGCAGAGATCGTCACCAAAAATGCGGCCCGGGGAATCGAAGATCTTGAGCGCTGGGGGATGCAATTCGCGCGGGAAAGTGATGGCCGCATCAGCCAGCGATATTTTGGCGCCCACAAGTACCGTCGGACCGCTTTCGCGGGCGACTACACGGGTTTAGGGATTCAGCGCACCCTTGTCGCCAGGGCCACCCAGTTGGAGATCCCCATCCTTGACTCGGTCTACATCACCCGCATCTTGGTCAAAGACAACGTGGTTTTTGGTGCCTACGGGTTTGACCTGCGAAACGGGACCCGGGTCACGATCATCGCTGATGCTGTGATTATTGCCGCCGGTGGCCACAACCGCATCTGGCGGCGAACCTCCAGTCGCCGGGACGAAAACACGGGTGACTCATTCAAGTTGGCCGTGGATGCTGGGGGCCGTCTGCGCGATGCCGAATTGGTGCAGTTTCATCCCAGCGGCATCCTCGAACCAGAAAATGCCGCGGGAACCCTGATCAGCGAAGCTGCCAGGGGTGAAGGCGGAGTGTTGCGAAACGCTCTGGGCGAGCGCTTCATGGTCAACTACGACCCGGAGCGCATGGAGCTCTCCACCCGGGACCGAGTGGCGCTCGCGGCCTACACCGAGATCAAAGAAGGCCGTGGCACACCAAAAGGTGGCGTTCTGCTGGATATTTCCCACCTGCCGCGGGAAACAATCATGAGCCGGCTCCCCCGCGTGTACCAAACCATGCTCGAGTTGCAGGTTCTGGATGTGACCACCACCGCCATTGAAATCGCGCCCACCGCGCACTACTCGATGGGTGGCGTGTGGGTGCGCCCTGAGGACCACTCCACCGATGTCGAGGGAATGTATGCCATTGGTGAAGCCTCCAGTGGGTTGCACGGCGCCAACCGCCTTGGGGGAAACTCGCTCATTGAGCTACTGGTCTTTGGCCGAATTGTGGGTGAAGCTGCCGCCGCATACAGCGCGGGAATTACCACCCAGCACCGCTCGCAAGAAGTTATTGACGCTGCTGAGAAGGAAGTCAGCGACATTGTTGCCTCTGACGGAGAAGAAAATGTGCGGGCACTGCAGCGCGATATTCGCGACACCATGACCGATTGCGGTGGCGTGGTGCGCGATGAGGCTGGACTGCTCGAAGGGTTACGCCAACTCGATGTGCTCGATGATCGCCAAACCCGAATCGGTGTGCACCCCGATGTGGCTGGTTTCTCGGGCCTAGCCCACGCCTTCGACCTTCGTGCCTCCCTCATGGCTGCCCGGGCAACGCTTGCCTGCGCGCTGGAGCGGAGAGAAAGTCGCGGCGCCCACAACCGCAGTGACTACCCCGACATGGACCCTGCCCTGCAGGTCAACCTGGTGTGGTCTGCTGATGGCACCATCGCCCACGAAGCGATCCCGCCGGTCCCCGTCGAGATCGCTGCCCTGATGGAGGACGTGAGCCAGGCGGGCAAGCTGCTCGAGTAGGCAAGCGTTCTTCGCATGACTCCCCAGAGCGATGAAAGACGTGGGGGCAGGGAAGGGCTGTGTTTTACCCGCGAAAGCGGTGTGGTCTCCTGGAGCATTGGCAAGAATGACACCCGACACGACACCGTGGCGGCAATCCATCCGGGCTCGAGCCCGCTGACGAGCGGGTAGACATTATTCCCGGACCATGTCAGGCCGGCAGAATACACTCGGAGTGAAAGAAAGCACGGGCCACCAGTCCCGCCACAGCGTCCCAGGAGCTCACCCCATGATCCGTTTCTCGCTTGTCGCCTCTGCCGCTGTTGTGGCCTTTGCCTTATCGGCCTGCGCACCAGCGAGCGAAACCCCCGTGCTCAGCGAAGAAGAAACCGAACTCTTGATGACGGGGGATCGAGACCTCACCCCCTACCTAACTCAAGACTTTTCCTGGGGTAGCTGCCCCACCGACTGGTTATTCGAGGGCCCCAGTTCGGTGTTGGCGCAATCTGAAGTGGAATGTGGCACCGTATTGGTCCCTGCTACCTACCAGGGCAACCAGGACATCCCTGATTTCGCCCTTGCGGTGATGCGGGTCATCCGTGACGGTGCAGATTCAAACCCCACCACCGGAATTTTCATCAATCCCGGTGGCCCCGGTGGTTCTGGCCTGGAACAGGTGCAAACCTCTAACTTCCCTAGGGAGCTTCACGATGAATTTCCTTTTATTGGCTTTGACCCGCGAGGGGTAGGGTTCTCTGACTTTTCTGATGGCACCGAAATCGAGTGCTCGGATGAATTGGACTACATCAGCTATTTCCAGGAAGGGTCCCCTGCAAGTGAGGCAGAACTCGATGTCCTGATTGAAGGCAGTGACGCTTACTACCAAGACTGCGTTGACGCCAACCCCTATTGGTGGACGCTTTCTACCGACAATGTCGCCAGGGACCTCGACCTTCTTCGCCACGTTCTCACCCCCGGTGAAGCGCTGAACTTCATTGGTGCTTCCTATGGCACGACCATTGCTGGTCGCTACGTCAGCCTTTTCCCCGACGGGGTGGGGAAAGTCGTCTTCGATAGCCCCACCACCGTTGATGACGACCGGATCGCCAGCGCAGTGGAGGGCTACGCAGCCGACGAAGCAAAGCTTCGCGGCTTTGTCGAGGGCTATGCCAACTACTCCGAAATCAGCTTTGACGAAGCGTGGGAGCGCATGTTGACCATCCGCCAAAAAGCGGATGATGACCAGTTGATTGGGTATGCCGGCTATATCGAAAGCGAAGCGAGCCCGGGGAATATGGTCAGCTCTGAAGCGCTGTTTGTGAGGGGGGTGCGGACCCTGAATTACTACCCCCAGGATTATGCGCAAGAAATCTTCAATACCGCCATCGATGACGCGTATTTTTCGAGCTGGAATGGAACCTTCGAGCAGTTGGGTCTCTCCCTCGATGGTTATGACCCCGATTCCCTGGATGGCAGATCACTCGAGGCTAAAAACCTCATCCGCTCGAATCAGTACGAAGTCATGGTCATTGTGAACACAATGGATTACTCCGGGGACCCGCTGACCATCGAAGAACAGCAGGAACTCAGCGAAAAGCTCTTAGCGGTCGCCCCACTGCTGTCTGCCCTCACGTCTGACACCAGTGGTTATGAATACATTGGGCCCCCCAAGGGACTGAGCTGGGAGGACTTCGCCAAAGATGACAATCTGATTCCCGACCCTCCAAGCACTCCCTTTATTCCGTCGAATCCTTCCGGCAAGCAGCTGCTGATCATTGGCTCGATTAATGAATCAGTCACCCCGTATGCGTTTGCGCAAGACACCGCAGAGCTTCTTGGTGCACCGCTGGTGAGTGTGGAATCTAGCAAGCACGCACCGGCTGCAGGCTATGACAACGCGTGCATCAACGACGTCCTGGTGGCCTACTTCCTCGGCACTGCCGAGGTTGTCGATGTGACGTGTCCGGGCTAGAGGAAGCCGACCCAGCTACTGGTCGCTGGCAGCAATTCCTCTTTGCCCGGCAAGCTCTCGGGCTGTATCCCTATCTGCGCCAGGGGGCTGCGTTCTCACTCGTTGCCCTTGCTGCGGGGTTAGGTTCCTTTTTCTTCCTGCCTGTGGCGCTTCTTATCCCTGTTGTGTATTACCTCTTTGGTGTTGCCACCCTCAAGCGTCTGCGGGACATGGATCGAGGGTGGTACTGGCTTTTCTTGGCGCTTTTGCCCTTCGTCGGGCCGATACTCATCTCCCTTGCTCTCTCCAGTGACACCGCGGGTGAACCAGGTCCTCCCTCACTCTTTCGCTTTCCCCTCGCCACCGGCGCCGTCTTTGGATTTCAGAGCGCCTTCTTCTTGGCCCTGGTATTCGCAGGCTTTGCGGAAACGGGTGAGTCTCTTTCTTTTCTTACCTAGGCAATCGAGCCTTCTGCTTGCTTAGGCCAACGCATCAAAATGCATGTCGTAGTGGGCTAGCTCTTGCCCGCTTTCTTCCACCAACAAGCGCAGTGAGGTGGGGGTTTCTTCCCTGGTGTGGTGAAGCTCCAGAAAATAGCTATCCAGAAACGCCAA
>Ga0222655_1000391_pt1 | contig 20104 bp, 22 predicted proteins | sample AntAcemetagen423_FD_179857 | JGI IMG/M metagenome (GOLD analysis project Ga0222655, IMG submission 179857) | Saline water microbial communities from Ace Lake, Antarctica - #423 | ecosystem: Environmental > Aquatic > Non-marine Saline and Alkaline > Saline | place: Antarctica: Ace Lake... | reverse complement strand
CCATGCAACAGGAAAAATTGTTTCAGGAGTTGTGGCATCGAACAGTGTGGCTTCAATCTCGCTTTCTGTGTCTTGAATACTTTGCAAACAACGTTCAGCATATGACAAACTCCAGACATCTTTCATCAATGTTATTATGAATGCTTTCATTTTTTAATAACATATACTTTGGCTTTAGTGCCATTTTTTAAAGCACTTGTTATAAATGTATCTTGGAGAGTTAAACTATTTTCACTCAATAAATTTTTTATTTCATCGTCATTAATTTCTAATGGATCTGTAATAGTAGATTTATTATCTTTTTCAGTAATTCCAACTTCAATAAACATTAAACCTTTTTCTTTCAATTGTTCTTTCCAAGTTGTAAGACTTTTGACAGGATCATAAGAATGATCCCAACTATTAGAATAAACTATATCAAATTTATCTTTCCATTCTTCTTTGATATTATGAAAGTCCCATTCAACAACATTTCTAAATTTAGAAGCAGTGGTAGATATCTCAGTTCCGATAACATTCGCTTTTGTAAAATGTTTTTGAAAAAACACTATTTCTTTTGCGTTGCGTACTCCATGGCATAAAATATCTTTACATTCGCTGACAAAAAATGATTTAATCTTATTTACTGTAGACTCATTGATCCACACATTTACAATTTTTTGAATATTGGCTTTTGTTTGTGCTTGTTTATATTCCTCATAGTTTTTGTATTGATAAAGTTTCATTATATCATTATCTCAAATTGATTACGGAAATAATTGTCTAATTGAAATCCATTTTCTTTTACAAACTCATCTACAGCCTGTTTCACTCCAGGCTTTCGAAGATAATCGTCACCAAAAATTTTGCCATTCGTGTTTAATATTTTTAAACAATTTTTAAAATCTTGTTTTACCTGTTTGTATTCGTGCGAACCATCGACATATATCCAATCTACTTTTTCTTTGAAATTTGAAAAGAAATCGTCACTTGTACAACGATGAATTTTTACTGGTTTGTTTTGAAATTTCTTAACCACACTCTGAAAAATACTTTCATAATACGTTTGAAAATCATTTAAATTACTTGATTTTACAAGTGTTTTGTATCTTTTTATAAATTGTTTGTCGGTATTGAATTCTTTTGATTTTAAATAAGGATCTACATGATAAGGATCTACAAGATGCATGAATTTACTTTTTAATAAAAATTTTTCACTGGATTCGCCTTTCCAAACACCAATTTCTACACCAATTTTATCATTCGGAATGCGTTCAAGAACTTGTTCGGTTTCTTTATTTTCTCCGTGCATCATATTCTATATTTATTTTTCGTTGTTAAGTGAGTTTATAAATTTTGATATATCTTTTTTTCTCTGGAACAAGGTCCACCATAAAATTCAGGATCTTTGGCAAATAGATAATCTGCACCAATAAATTTAGCATAATCTTCCATATTTTTCTTTCCTGCTAGTGCAGATTCTTTTGGCTCTGAACCATACCAATACTGATATATTAAAGTTTTCATTTTATTGCTTCCATTAGTTTTGAAACATTTTCACCTTTTTCAGGTAATAAGTCTCTCAAAAAGAAGTGAGTAAAGAAACTTTCATGTTGTCTGTCTTTGGTTACTGCTGTGTACAAAGAGTTCCAACGCCAGTCCATGTTTTTACATTTCATTTTTTCTTTTTTTACAAACCAGTTTAATAACATTTGGTCTGTGCTCCATTTGTAAAAACCAACACCATCAACAAAATCTTTAAATTCTGGTCTAGTAATAAATTCTTTAGGTGTTTGACCTTTAAGGTATTTGGCAAATGAACGGTTCATTACCATCAGTCCCATGTTGTAAAATTCAGCACCTAAGTGATTCCAATGCCAATCAACGTCTTTTAGATTGGTGAAAGCACTGCGTGAGTATTTGGTAATTTTGTTTTTATATTTAGGTGTCAACGGTAATTCTCTTTCAGCAACACCACCAAAGTCATATTCTTGTGTTAAGTCTAAAAATATATCAGGTGCTGTTGGTTTTATGTATATGTCGCTGTCTACTATTGCAATTTGATCATATCTATCAAAGTATTCAAAAGCATTTTCTTTCTCGTAAATAGGCATGTAACCTAATTTTTCCACTGCTTGTAAACTTCTACCTGTTCTTGAAGGATCTGGTCTTATTTTTAGTTTTGGTTCCGTTAACACTATGTGATCTATTGAATATTTTTTACAATATTCTGCCACACTGTTGATACAAGTGGTGTACAACTTGCTAGGTTTACCTACACTTACTTGAAATACTAACCTTTTCATTTTAAATCCTTTGTGAAACTAAATTTTTTTGAATCAAATGTAACTTTGTTATTTAAATCAAACTTAACATCCAATATGCCATTGTTGATACACCAATCTGCTGGCATGGCTCCTTTGTGCTTAACAAAATCTAACAGTTTTTTAGCACCAGAAGGCTTCAAACAGTATGCTCTAGCACCTTCCCACCATTGTCCTACAGGCATCGGTTTAGCAGGTTGAAATCCTTCAAACTTTAAAATGTCTGAAAATTCTTGCTCAATGCTGAAAGGTTTTTTAAACACAACATCATGTTCAAATACACAAATTTCCTTATTTTCTTTAAAACATTTTTTCCATAATTTGTATTGACTGAGAAAACATCCTTGTGTTCCGGGTCTCGATAACAGTCTAACACATTTTTTGTTGTGTGGGTAAATTTTTACTTTGTAGTCTTCTAACTTTTCTTTTGTGCCATCAACACCATCATACAGTTCTAGTTTCCATCCAAATTTTTGTCCTGTTGTAAGTGCATGATTACTCCATTCAACAGATTTTTGATGATTTTTTAAATGTATAATGTATCCTTTAGGATTTGTCATTTTTTCTATTTTTCTTTGCCATTTTTTGTTGCATCTTTTCCAGTTGTATTTTGTCCGACATATTTTTATGAAATTTCAATTTGTCTTTGTCATCGAACCATGCATATTTTAATGCTTTGTATCTAAATCCATATTTCTTATTGCCTTTTGCTGTGCTGAATATTTCTCCACCAGATTTAAGTCCCCAACTGTTCCATTTGTACGGTATAGACACAAACTCTCTTGCATCTAACAATTCCTTCAATACATGTTGATCCACAAACCAATAAATTGGTTTTTTAAATGCTTCAATCATGTTTTGTGATAATTCTTTTTTAAATTTATCGCCAGGTTCGCCTATTCCGGGCGTCACGCAACTAGCAATATACACATTCGGATCTTTGGGTTTACGCATTGCCGCGGGCCATGTTGAAATCAGTTTGAATTCGTGTAAAGGAATTCGTTCTCTAGCAATACCATCCGAATCCAGTTGAACAACATGTTGGAATTTTTCAAAAAATCTATCAAAATAAAAAAATCTAGCACTGGATAGATATATTTTTCTTTTTAGTTCATCGTCTGATTTTGTGTTACATATCTCTGGTCCTCTACTAAACTTTGGGTGATCCTTTGCTAATTGAAACTGATCATAAAATCCTTCGCTGTGAGTTTCATAGGTGTATGTTATATTTTCGTCTTGGATTAAATTTTCTAAGTTGTGTGTTTGATTGTGTTCGTAGATCATATGCACATGTACATGGATAAGATTCTTTTTGTTTAAAGACAGTGTACTTCTTGCCAAGTATTGTCCATGTTCTGCCCAGTATGCAGGATCACAACTGAAGAATATCACATGAGATTTTTTAATAGGTAAGTCTCCGCCAATGTGTAGTTTGTCAAATTCCATTATTAGCCTCTCTCATTAATTTCTTATCTTGTTTAGTGGGTCTGGTAAAAGAATTGGTGCCCTTCATTCGTTTTGAGTCCCAGAACTGCGGATTTATTCGACAATAACTGGTATCTGAATAAGTTAACACACAACTTATGCTGTTGATGGAAACATCTGACGCCAATGCACCAGAGGCCCATACCCAATCCACTAGTCTCTGAGCACCTCGTGGTTTAACAATATAACCATGAGCACCTTTGATGTGTGTTTTATTATACAGTTCTAATCCTGATGCCATTGGTCTTGATTTCATGAACACAGTTACACCTTCTCCACGATGTTCTTGAACTTTGTTGTCATAGTCTGTAGTTAATCTACTCAGTCTATCAAGATTGCACACTTCGTCAAATTTAGCAACAATGCTGTGAGGAATGGGTCTGATTATTAATGCATCGTGCTCGAGTATCAGTATAGGTTTGTTTATTTCTATACTTTTTTTCCATAATAAAAAATGTGATAACGTACACCCTTTCATGCCCAAACTTAATTTTTTTATTCTTTGATTAAATTTAAAATCTTTCAAATTGTGTTTTCCCCATTCAATGTCTATTTGTTTGCCATGAATTGCAGGGAAAATTTTTGGTTCTATACTAAATTTTTTGGCAGAATCAAAACATTGTTGAGATAGCAATTCACTTGTTTGATTGCCTTGCATTGTGATGATGTATGATGGAATATCCAAGTTCATTTTGAATATTTATTGGAATGTGTTTTGGTAATGTGTTATATGGAAGCGTCTTCCATGCCAGCCACTCTTAACTTAACAATATTGGTTATTTGCCATTGTTTTTGATCGAGTCCTTTGGTAATACCTAGCCACTTGTTTCTCAACAGTGCAAATTCGTTAATTATTTTTTCATAATCAACCACATCTGATTCACCGTCTACATATTTTTCAACATCTCTGCTGGACAATGCTCTCTGATAGTTTTCTAGATATTTTTTAAAATGTGACGAACGCAATCTACGTAGTTCGATATTCATATACTGTAAGACTGCTTCTATTTCTTGTAATTGATTAAATCTTTGTTCAACAATACCAGGCATTTCTGCTGATGTTTTTTCAAGATTACCTCTGATTCTAATTTCTGACTTTGCTACTTCCAGTTCGTCTTCATAGTGTCTGATGGCATCAGGAATAACACCAATATCTCTTGCTATTTTCTGATACCAACCAGCCATTAATAATCCTCGTCCTCAGATTCAGCATCCAAATAGTATTGAATTGCTTTATCAAGGTCATCATCTGCACCTAAGGCATCTTGGAAATCTTCATCACCAACGCCATAGTCTGCCATTAAATCTACAAATTTTTCAGCAATTACCTTAACAGGTTGTTTCCTGTCGAGGTATTCTTTAAAAAATTGCCAAATTTCAACTAATTGACTTCCTTCCATGTCTTATTCCTCTTCTGTGCTAATGTTTGTTTCTTTAATTTCTTCTATAGAATTAGAACCATCTGAAAACTCTTTCATAATGTTGTCTAATGGTTCTCCACCACTTTCCCATACCTTACGATATTCCTTGCTTTCTACTCCTTTAGAATCAATATATTTTAGTCTGTTTCCGTCTTTAACAAGCAAGCCTTTTTTCTCAAAAAGATCAACAAGTCCTGAGTAAGGATTCATTCCAGTTTCATATGGAATCTTAACTTGTACAGCCTCAAACGGTTTTGCGTAACGTGTTTTCATTACTTTACAACCTGCTCTAATACCACGTACTTCTGATATCTTGTTACCGTCTTCATCTTCTTTTAGTTTCAATTTTTTCATTGCTACTACAATAGATGATGCATAGATAAAGCCTTGTCCACCTGATATCTTATCATCTGGATCAAACATATCTTGTGATGCATATGTGTGATTAGTACAAACTAATCCTACGTTACAACTACCAATCATGTTAACAGTATTTCTAACCAACGATGTAAGTGCTTTAGGTTTACGACCCATATCACCTTTCATGTCACCCTTGTTAAACTGATCAACATCAGTAGGCGTCAATAGCATACCAAGTGAGTCAATCACAAACAAAATCTTAGGACGTTCTTCGTCTGGCATTGTTTTGTAGTCAATCATGAACGTGCTAATAGTTTTAGCAACATCATCAATCATTGACATGTTTAGTTTAAGAAGTTTATCTTCTGCTGTGTCAACTTGTAGAGCTTTAAGCCAACTCTCGTCAAGTGCGTTCTCTGAGTCAATTAATACCACAAAGATGCCTTGGTCTTGTGCCGCTTTTACAATGTTACCTGCACAGATGTAACTTTTACCTGCACCAGATTCTCCTGCAAACACAGTAACCTTACCTAGCGGAACACCTTTGTTGAAGTCACCACTAATAAGATAATTTAAGGCATAGTTACCTGTACTAATCCAATCAGTAGGATCGTTAAATCCACTACTCATGCCTGTGATTGATTTAGTTAAGTTTTTACGAAACTTAGAAACGTCAAATGCTTTCACCATAATTTTTTACCTTCAAGTTGTGTGGGGAGTTGCCTCCCCAACAATATACTTTATTATTTTTGTTGTCTTGCTCTTATCATTGCTAAGATGTCCTCTGCTTTTCCGCTTGATTCAGCAGTTGGCTTTGGTGCTTCTTGCGGTGTTTCAACAACCGGTTCTGCTTTCACTTCAGCCGCTGGTGCTGGAGTTTCTGCTTTCGGAGTTATTGGATCACCTGTTCTTGATGACAAGCCTGCGGGTCTAAAGTATTGACCAAATTTATCTTGATCATATGCTTCACCGTCAACAGATGCTTCAAACATCTCCTTCATAACCTTAACTTCAACTTCGCTAGGTTTTTTTGGAAGGAAATCATTAAGATTGAAAAGTGTATTATTCTCAATCGCTTTGTTTTCATCTTCTGCTAAAGGTCTTGATTTTCTAGACCATGATGATGTTGAATAATCAGCATATCCACCTTTGGATGTTTTGATAATTCTAAAATCAACACCACTTGTTGAATCAGTTGGAAGATCTTCCATATCTGGATCCATTAATGCTCCTTTAATTATTTGGAATATTTGTGGACCAATTATGAATCTTCTAATTGGATTCGTTGGAGTTGATTCTTCTCCGATTGGATCGTCTTTTACAAAACCTTGGAAAATATAACTTCTTTTCTTCCAATATTTTCTTCCTAAATCTTCTAATTTAGGATCTTTGAACCATCCTCTTACTTCGGATAAGATTGAACAAGACTCGCCGTACATTTCCATACATGGAACTTGTACTTGCACTGGTCTTGAATCTGTTTCACCTTTGATTCCTGCGAAAGGTAATTTGATCATTAACCTTTCTTTCCAGAAAAAAGTGTTTTCTTTATTGCCATCTGGCAAGAAACGAACAGTTGCCTGCTCTCCTTCTTTTAGATTCCAAAATGGGTAAATGGCGTTGTCTCCGCCTGTTCTTGTGTTAGAGCTACCTGATTTAACTTCTTGTTCTTTCAGTTTTGCTCTTATCTCTTGTAGTGTTGCCATAATCTTAAGCCTCCTTTATTATGCCTGTTTTTTATTATGTTATGTGCCTTTAAAATATTAGTATATACAAATAACATTAAGTCAAATAATATACTAATATTACTATTTAGTCAACCGATAATGGTAAAGTTTTTTATTGAATGCCTGCTAGTTTTTTGATTTTGGCAATTTCGGGATCTTTATTTGCCATTAAGTTTTGGATTGTTTCCTGTGCAGTTGCCACAGCATTGTCGCCGAATTTCTTTTCTACTGACGTTAATACTGCTGTTTCACCTTTAGGAAATTGGTTTGATGTGTAGTCGAAGAAACTTTTCACAAAGTCTTCCACAGTGTTTTCTTTGTTGCTTAACTCTTTATCGTCTTGATTTTCCATGCCAAATTTTGATTTCATACGTCCTGCTTCATACTCATAATCTTCTTGAGCGGCTTTCAGTGCTTCTTCGTGTTCCTCACCGCCTGGTTGAATCATTTGATTTGCGTACTCATCGTCAACTTTATGATTACCATCATATTCATAACTACCTTCCAGCGATTTTGGATCAACCACACCGTTGATTGCTTTGTAGTGTATTGTGCCGTGAGCTACTTCTCCGTCATCACCTGATAGTTCATAGTCCATTGAACCTTCGTAATCTGTTTCCGGATTCTCATTCACGCCACCCATTTCTGCTGATTCTGACACGTAGTCAATACGAACCCAGTCAATAAGTTCTTCTGTGCCTTCTAATTCTTCTAATTCCTTCTCGTCCAGTTCCGTACCATCGGCATAGTTCGCTGATTGCAGTTCAAAGATCAAATCGCTGTAATCTTCCATCTTGTACACTATGCTATCTTGGTCTATCTCCTTGCCACGTAGATACAAGTAATCGCTGTCTCTTTGCATATCTTTTGCTTGTTCAGAATCTAAAGGATCACGCATTATAGGTTTGCCGTCATCTTCCTTCTGCATTCCAATTTCTTGTTTTCTCTTTTGGATTTCTGCATCACCTTTTTTTAATTTGTCAAAATTTTTGCTTAAAAAATCTATTGCATCTTTGGCATTGTTAAACGTTGTTACACTTTTGCCGTCTTTGTCTAATATATCATGCACAATCTTTCCATCTTTGCCCTTGTACATAGACACATAAGGTTTAATATCTTCAAATGTAATTGCTTCTACTTCTTGTTTCATATCGCCTGTTTCAATTTTCGAAACTAATGTAGGGTCTTTTTGTGAAATGTAATCCATGATTATTGGACGCATACAAGCATCTGAATCTTCATTTGCCGCTTTTTCAATTTCAGAATTTAATTCTTCATCATCTATAATGCCTTGCAAACTTTCAATTCCATTTGTACCGTTCACTCCTGCTGGAAAATGTTTTGCCATCAGTGTGTTTAATTTTTCTACTGCTTCTGCTTGTTCATCTGCATCTTGTGAAAACAATCCGTTGTCTTCTCTTACAATATCGTCCATTGCTGATTCAAACTCGTGGAAGTTATCCACAGTTTCAATCATACCGCCCAATACTTTTTCAACTTCTTCTGGAGAGGAATCTGTGTGTACAACTACACTTTGAAAGTTTGCTGGATCAGATTGTACATCTGCTGAAATACCTGCTTTGGATAATAAATTTTGAACATTGTCTATTTCCATGTCACTGATTGGATTTTCAGGATCAAAGTCACCAACTAGATCATACTTTAAAGTTCTTGGTTCAATGCCACCTTGGTATCCATGTGCTTCAAAAGATGTTGGTCCTAATTCTTCTATTGCTGTTCTTTCTGAAATCAGTTTGTAGATGTAAGGAAATACATCTTGTAATTCTTCGTTGAAAGATTTAATTGTTAATTCATCGATCCAAGATTTTTTAACATCTTCTGGAACTTCTGCTAATTCTGATTTGCTATAACTTTCAAAAGTTTCTTTATAGTTGTTTTGTTTTTGTAATTTTAAACAACTTGATTTAATTTCTTCAATTCTTTCATCCACAATAGATTGATATTGTTTTAAGCCTTCTGCCATAACATTTGATCTGTTCATGTATGTTTTGAATTTTCTTAATTGATTTAACTCTGCACTCATTTCTGAAATGTGTTTACCAAAGTCATCAAATGGATTTCCACCTTCTGATACGTGACGAGCCATTGCTCTAGCACCGTTCAAATGTTTGATTGGATATTTGAATCTTTCGCCTGCACTGCTTTCTATAAAAAGAGATTCTATTCTGTGAGTACGTCCACCTGCTACTGCTGGATTTACAGGTGCTGAATGTTTGATTACTAGTCTTGCTTCGCCAACTGTTTGAAAACTTGTTTTTGTTGTACCGTATAAATTTGATTCGCTCACTGTTTCTACCTCTTTCCCTTGTCCTAAAAAATCATAGTCTCTTTTTTCAAGATTGCTTTTTGTGATATCTCTTGTATCAAAACCAAGCACTCTTGCTTTGGCAAAACTTCTTAATTCTTTTAAAAAGTTATACCAACCGTGTTTTAATGGCTCATCTGACTGTTCAACAAAGTCTTTGCTGTGCATTACAACCAGCCCATCTTCCTCACTAATACTAATACTTACCTTTCCTAGGGTGTTTCCGCTCTCTTTGAAATCGAAGTCAAAGAACCTTGCTTCAGTGGGCTCAGTGGTTGCTTGTCCACCTGAATTGCCCAATGTAACCTGTGAGAATTGTCCTCTGATCTTGTTAAAAAGGTCTTTTGCTATAACATTTAAGTTCATACAGTATATTTATCTGTTAGTGGCTTACAAATATAGGCATTGGCATGACTCTGTCTGCTGTATCTTCGTCTGCTTGACTGAATGATGCATAGATTTTTGGATCCCAATCTTTTAACACACTGATTATACGCATAATCAACAAAGTAGCACTGACTAGATCATCTGTTTGTCCTGATTTTGCTTTGAATGACGAGCCCGAAGCAATGAAACTTTTTAATTCACTTATTAACGGTTTACTGTTTATTTTAAGTTTTTCTTTTTCAATCATATTTTTTAATCTAGAACAAGCAGTGATTTTTGATTTATGTGTTGTGTTAAAACCTTTTCTAAACTTTCTTATGTGACCTTTTCTAATAGGCTCTGAAACAAACAATCCAGGGATAGAATCTTCACCAAAATCGTTTATCACCAGCAGTGCTGATTCTCCTATTGAGTTGTTTTCCACACTCCAATAGATGTTTGATCCTGCAGAATTCGTTTCGTCTTTTATGTGATTGCAAATATCACGCATGATTCTTATTTGTTGCGGAATAGGAGTTGTGTTGTGTTTCCATTCTGCTACCTGTGTGTATGACGGTAATTCAAAAACTTCAATTGCGGCATTGTCGCCACCTGTTCCCATTGCTGGATCCAGTGCCACCACATAAGTTGCGTTAGCATCTAATTTTTTATACCAACGTGTTTGTCCCATATTGAGTGTGGGTTCTTTCCCTTCTAACGTTGTTAAAACTAGACTGTTTACTAGAGTTTCATCATAAACTAAAAACTCACAACCATATTCACGTCTGAATCTTTCTTCACCAATACGTCCTAACTCTTGTTTTTTCCATTCTTCATCTCTGTCTGGATGTTCGTCCCACGATGCGGTGTATCCATGAAATCCATTTATTCCTAATGTTTGTTCATTACCATGTTCATCAAATTTGTTTTGACTTTCACGCCATATTGTTGCAAACACATCTTCATCTGAATTGGGTGTGCTTGTAATAATTGCACGTCCTCCAGTTGCCAGTGTTGGAGAAATAGAAGTCCAAAACTCTTGTGCTATTCCTGGGTTAACAAATGCAAACTCATCACAGTACAGCAAAGATATTGACATACCTCTACCAGTGTTTCCTGTTGTGGTTGCTGAAACAATTCTTGATCCATTTTCAAATTCCATAGATCCTTTGTTGTAGTTTGTTACACCAGCTCTGATATAATCAGGACACAGTTCGTATCCATAACGGATACGTTGCATAATCTCTTGAGCACCTGTGTATTTGTGTGCGGCAATTAGTATTGTTTGATCTGGATGAAACATTGTATACCATAAAAGATAACAAGCGGCAGTTGTAGTTTTACCACTCTGTCTTGGTAGCATGTTGATATTAAATCTAAAATTATGATAACTTGATAACAACTTTGTTTGGTATTCAAAGGGTTCGAATACACATTTTCCTCTTACAGGGTGTTGTATAAAAAAGAATTTTTTTGCAAAATAATCGTATCCTGTTACAGGATCTGAACAATGCACTAAGTCTGCTATTTGTTCTTCTGTAAATTTTTCTCGTTGGTGTGCTTTTTTGGTAAGGACGCCATCTAAACTTTTATTACTCATATACAATACTTATGCTGAAAATTGATGGAGAATTGCTTTTTGACTATGCGTTTTTCTTAAAGTCTTGGTAGGCTTGTAGCAAAGTTTCTTTGATAGAAGAGTGAACTTCCTCTTCAGTTTTTTCAAATGCCATTGGATTATCTCCGTCTGCAACTTTAGGATATGTTTTTTTGATCTTGTTTATACCGCCTGATAAATCTTTTGTCATGTATTGAGTATCTTTATACTCTGGCTCAGGTGTTGTTGATGCTTTTCCAGGAACTTCTTCAACTGCTTTTACTTCTGCTTCTGCTTGTACTGCTTCTGGTGTTGGACCTTCAACTGGTGCTGGAGGAGATACTCCTGCGTTTTTAAAAATTTGTGCAATAGCATTCATGTCTTCTGGAGTATCTCCATACAACATTACTTGTGATGCTTCGTTAAGATGTATTTTTTTTACATCTTCTTTCATTTGCTCTTTGCTTTGAATAGCATCTATTTTTGTTAAAAAATCTCTTATGTCCATGTTACTATTTACCTTTCGACTTGCCTGAAATAGGTGACATTGTGTTTTTGCTGTCGCCTGCATTTTCAGTTGCTCCACCATCTTTTGGTGCTTTAATTTCGCCTGCGGCGTCTGGTGCATTTCTTTCTTTACGTGCTTTTTCTAATTCTTTTAATAAATCCATAACTCTCGAATTGCCCACTGTTTTTTGTTCGTCTTTGCTATCTTCATATGCACTGTTTAATTTTGCTTCGTAAGGTGCATCTGATTTTTCTTCTTGATATGCTTCTTGTGGCTCATTAGGATTTCTTACTATGATATGACTTTCTGGCATGTTACAGTAAGTTTTAATAAACTGTTGTAAAACTTGTGGTGTTGTTGGGTATTGTAATTCTGTGTCAAAGTATGTTGTTCTTTCATTTTCAAGAGCAGGAAAATCCAATGGTCTTTGTTGTATTGGAGTTTTTTTGCCGTTGCTCATTTTAACAACTACAAATTTTTCTAATGCTGATTCTAAACTGTCAGCGAAACCTTCTGGCAAATCGCCTGCTACACCTATTTTAAAAGGATAAGTTTTTGTGCTTTCTGCTAGGTACTGTTGTAATTTACTTGTCATCGTTGTATTTATCCATGTTTTTAAGTTTCTCCAATAAACTATTGCGATCGGATATCACATATCCTTCTCCTTGTACCACATTTGTGTCGGAATCGCCCTGTTTTTGGTCCTGTTTTTGTTTTTTAAGTTGTAAATCAACCATTTTTAATTTTTTATCTATTTTCGCTACCTTGGCATCCAATGTGGTCTTTAACATATTGCCTGCCACTTCAAATATACGAGCAGAATATCTACTCTCCACATTCATACCCAAATCCATAAGATCTTCATAGGCAGTGATAGCACGTGTGCCAACATCATCCAGTTCCGAATCTCCTAATTCTCCTAAGCCATCAACTTTTGGTAGTGCCGCCGCAATTTTGTCAAACTCGGCAATGTCTCGCATTGTGGATTGTTGCTGTTCAATGCTTTTGCTTTTCTTTTCTGTTTTTTTATCTTCTGCCTGTGCTTTTTCTTGTTCTTCTTTCACTATCTCTTGTGATTCTGGAAGGTTGAGCAGTTCTTCTAATTTTTTGGTCATAATATATGTACTTTTATTTAGTGTTAACTTTTTTTGGCACCATGAAAAATGTCTTTTTCGTTGATCACTCTAAAACGGAATCCTTTGTTCTTGCACCACATCTGAGCACTAGCCCATTTGGCTCTATTAATAATCAGTTGTGCTTGATTGTATCTGCTCTTTCCAACTTTTTCTATCAGTGTTTGATTCTCAGGTTTAATTTCTATCACTTCTGCATGAGGTTTTCCATTTTTATCTGTGTAGGCAATGAAAAAATCTGGAACATATATAGTGAACTTTCCAGTCAGAGGATGTTTGTAAGGAATTCTTATGGATTCGTTAGCCCATTTTTGTATGCTGGGACTTTCGTCACAAAACTTCATAAAAGCAAATTCCCAACTGCTTCTATATAGAGGAGTTCGTCCTCCAATATATTTGTCTGCATTTTTTATTTGATATCTACCTTGAGCGAATTTCGCCATTGGACTATACCACTATGTTACGTTTTTCTGAAAGACTGTTTTCAGTTTTAACTTTATAACCAAGTGATGATGTATTTGATCTATTGTGATTTAAAATTTCTGTAACAATGTAACTTAACTGTACTTTATCCATGCCTTGCAAAGTGTCTATCAATTCAAAAACTTTAACACCGTCTATTTTTGCTTGTTGTAAAATCACTGTTGCTGTAGATATGCTGGCAGTTTTATCAAATCCTCTTGATTCAAAATAACCCACAACAGCATCAACATCGTTGCTAGGGAAAGCAATAGTGTCATTGAAATATTGGTTGAAAAATTCTTTTACTGGTGCACCACTATCATTGTTTTGTTTTGGTATGTTTGACATTTATTTCCTTATTACTGCTTTTGTTATAGCCTTAAAGCCTGCACCTATATTAGAAGCACTTCTGCCTATAAAAGTATTTGGCACACCATAAGCCTGGTCAGCAGTGTTTCCTATTCTGCCTATTGCTCCTGTTAAGATGTTGAATCCTTCTTGACGTAATCCTTCTTTGGATAAATTTTTTGCATTTTTTAATCTATTGGCTGTTCTAATTATTGAACCAAGAGTTATTCCTTGTCTGCCTCCTCCTAGTTGACTACCAATGTATGTGTATGGGCCATCGTTGGCTCCAAACAATCCTGATAATACACCACCAGTTCCAAGTAAACTTGTAGATCCTCCTCCTGATAAACTGTTAGGCGATGGAGTTTTGTCATAGTGTTCTTTTCCAAAGCCAGCAGGAGCACCGTTGGCTTGTACTTTACCTCTAGAATAAAATACTGCTTCATATTCAACCGACATCTGATTTTGTACTGGTGCTGATTCTTGATTGTTCATTGAATCGTGTTGCCATCTCTGTATAATTGGATTTACTAATGTGTAACAAGTGTAAGTTTTTCTTGCCATTTGATAAATTTGAATACTTGTAAAAAATGGAATATTAGCATCCGAGTCTAACCCAAATCTATTTTTGGTATTTTTTTTCTCTTTTATTACATTTGATTTACTGTAAGCTCTGTCTGTGCTAGTGGATTGATTTCCTTGGGTATCTTTACTGGCATAATTTCCATCGTTGAAATAGTATCTATAATATGTTTCCCACAATGCAGTTGTTACTCCATAGTTGTCGTCATGAAAAGTGATGTTAATTGGATCATATGAAATTTTCGTTTGTATTTTTCTTTTTATGTTGTATTGTTGTGCAGTAATCATATCCACAGAGTATTGTGGTAAGTCCACTGCCTTCACTAGCATGTTCAATTCTCGTTGATGATTACTTAATGGCGGATCTGTGATTGCCGCTTTTGGGTTGATATTAAAAACCACATGATATAAAAATTTTTGTTTGGGTGCTAATCTAAAACTGTCATCCACATACAGTCTAGAAGCATGGCTGAAATCTGCTAGATTTCCTTTAGGATTGAGTGTTCCTTTAAAAACATTATCTAAAAAACCTTTGAGTAAATTTGCCATGTACAGTATTTATGTGCTGTAAAAAGTGATGTGTTAAAAACCAAAAAAGGGACTTAAAAAGTCCCCTTTTCAATACTTTAAATTTTTAAATGCTTACGAAAATTACGCTCCGCCACCCGTAATCAAAGTGTTTATAGTTCTGCCTACAGCAGTTCCTACACCCGAACCTTGAGGAGTTTGGATAGCATTGTCGTATCTTAATGCTAACGTTACAGTAACTGGTTCACTTGTACTGTACGATAATTGATTATAGTTTGCTGATTCAATATAGCAACCGTATAATTCAAATGTTTCTAATGTGTTTGGAGTGTTTGCTCCGTTACCACCATCTAATATTTCAATTCTAGTAACAAATTTGTAATCAGCACCTGATGCCGCCGCACTCATTTCAAAGAAGTCAAATTGTTTCTGTAGTTGCTCGCCAACAAGTTTTTGTACGTTGTTGCTAACATCTTCTCTTAATGTAAGTGTAACAGTTTCCCATGTGTGTTTACCTGCTAGATAAACTTTAGAGTTATACACGTCAACAGTAGTTGTTTCGAAACTTAAATTAGGTCTTGTAATATCTACAACTTGCTTTGTTAGTTCAGTAGTTGGTGTAGATACACCAAAGTTTTCTAGTGATACTCTAAAACGATACTGTAACTTTGGCATTAACAGACCTTGGTTAGAAGCAGATTGGTTACTGTCTAAAGGTACTGTAATTTTTGATAGTGTAGATATACTCATTTGTTTCTCCTATAATATTTATCTATTATAATCCTGCTATTTCGCCAGTATTTTTCAATCTTAATGGTACGTAGATGAACTCTACTGCTTTGACTGGTTCAATAGCAATATCTAAGTACAACTCGTTTCTGTCTATCCTAGTAGGTGTGTTGTTTGATTCGTCACACACAACCAAGAAGTCATAAATCGCTCTGTTACCAACTAGTTCAAGTAATAAACTTTCTGCTTGAGCTTTGATTTCATCTCTTGTGATTTTATCATTTGGCTCAAAAACATAAGGTCTCGCTAATTTGTTTAACTGACTTCTCATGTAAATTACTAATCTAGCAACGTTAATTCTGTCTAATGCAGAACTTCCAGCAAATCTTGTTTTTTGTCCGTAGTTGACTAAACCAGCACCTGTTATGAAAGTGATTGGGTTAACATTGTTTGAATACAGTGTATCTCTTTGTCCTTCATTTAATGCTGTTGAAACAAATTCGCCTTCGTTGTTAATGTAACCTGTTGAACTTGCATTTGTGATTCCACCACGTCTTGTACCTGCTGGAGCAAACCATGGAAAAGAAACTTGATCACTTAAAGCAATAGTTCTCATCATCATGTGACTTGATGGAACAACTACATTGTTTCCAAAGTTATCACTTGTGAATCCTGATGGATAAAATACTCCAAGATATTCGTCTGTGCTTACAAGTCCGTTATCGTTGTCTTCCACTGCTAGGTTAACATTTGATGCCCAATTTTGTAAACTTGTTGCATCTGGTGTTAATCTCATTGGTGAGTCACCGACTATAAATGCTGACAAGCCTCTGTCATTGTTTAACGAAATCATTTCGCCAATCAATTCTGGATAACCTGGTGTTGCCATAATGTTAAACAATCTAGACTCGTCATCTCTGATTTCTTGATTAGAATTTAACATCGCTTGTAATGATTGTACAACAACTTTTTTCTGTGCTATTCTACCAAATGATCCCGAACCATCTACTTGGTTAGCCGATTCAGTTGTCCATCTGTGTGGATAGTAAGCCGACATTGGACTGCCGCTGTCTGTGCCTCTTGTGTTGTTTGCTGTGACATCGACATAATTTCTTGTAAATTTCTTAACATTGAAACCTGATCGTCTTGTGTTCCATAGCAACATACCTTTTGGATATAGTGCTGGATCTGGAGCATCAGTGTCTAGGAAGTCACTTGCTAATAATTCTGCAATAGTGCCTGTTGGTGCAACTGTTGCCGTACCACCTGTTGTACCGTATCTAGCATCAGCAAATAGAATTCCATTTTCTGTTGTTTGGTCAGTTGAATCAACTAGAATCCATTTTAACAACGAAGTTGCATTCCATTTGTAAATTGTTGGATAATTTTCTAAGTCTGCTGTTGAAATCCATAAGTCGCCTTCCACCAGTAGTGTTGTTCCATCTGATTGTCTAATTGGAGCAGTTGATTTAACTTGTGGACCTGCTGGATCTGAACCTGGTACTGCTGAGTAACCTTTCCAGTTGTCGCCGTCGTGATACATGATATCAACTTGATCAACAATTGATGAGTACCATAGTTGACCATCTGCCGCAGTTGTTGTAACTGCTGTGGCACTTGCTGTGTAAGTTAAAATTTTCCAGTTACTTGCTCTGAATCCAGTGCTTGTTGTGTACAAGTTCGCTGTACCTGCCTTGGCAACATAGTTGTAACCTGAGAAACCTGCTTCACCCAAAGTACCGCTTGTGTCAACAATTTCAAATTCTCCGCCATCATTGTGTTCAATTGAAACTCTGTTTGATGCATCAACGCTTGCCACAATGTTTGTGAATCCTGAACCGTTAATAGCACCTGCTATTAAATCAGCATCACTTGCCGCTCCTGTTGGAGTTACACTAACTGTTACTGCTGAGTTCAATGCTAGTTGTCCTACAACTGATTCAGCAATAGTAAATGTTTTGCTACCTGTTGTGATTACTGTACCTGTGATTTTTGTTGAACCTGTGATTTTTGTTGAACCTGTAGATTCTCTTCTAAAAATTGTTTGCTCTAACGCATCTGTTCCATTGTAATGGTCAATGTATAAATTGCCTACAGCAAGATTTAATCCACCACCTGTTCTATCTAGATTGTATAGAGCTGTTTCGGCATCTGAATAAATTGGTGCTGTTATGTCTTCCCATAACTTTGTTGTACCATTGAATTTTTTAACTGTCCAATTTGCACCTGAGTTAGGTGTTGTTGTTTTAACCCATAAAGAACCTGTTGGTCTTGATTCGTCGTCACCAGTTTTGTATGCTGGTACAGAAGTGTGTGGGGCAGTTGTTAGTTTTGGAACGTAATATGTTCCTACTGCAATACCCAAACCTACTGCTATATCCAATGTACCTGATGCAAGTTGAATGTCTTGGTCATTAGAACCATCATAATAGATTGCTAATATTCCGCCTATTGCTCTTGCTGATAAACCTGAAACACCAGCACCTGTAATGTCTGAAGCCACTGCTGTTGCTGTTGTACCTGATGTTGTGATTGTAGAATCACCACCGTTGATAGTGATTGTGAAAGTTGTTCCTGAACCAATAACACCTGTGTAACCCACTGTTGCTGTTGATCCTGACACAGTTGGATTTGATGCAACCCATCCTGTTGAACCTACGCCTACCCAACTACCGTCGTATTTTTTGTAAAACATTTCGTTGGCATCTGTTGTTGCCACGATTGCATAATCACCTGCTTGTCCAAATGAAGTTTTTGGAACACCTGCATTTAAAAGTGTTGCACTTGTAATTACGTGAGGAATTTTGTTGCTAAAAGTTTGTCCACCTGTTGTTGATGCTGAAGCACTATTCCATTCAAATATTCCAAATTTTGAAACTGCTGTGTCAAACCAATAAGTTCCAGATTCTGGATTTGCCGCTGGTGCTGTTGCTGTTGCTTCTAATTGACCTAGATCAACATCTGCTCTCACAACGTATGCTCTGTTGGCAACACCTAAATAACTGTAAGCCGCTTGTAATCCGTATTCGTTTGTTTCACCACCATTGATAGGATTATTATTGGCATCTGTTTTAAATATTGGATCACCAAATGTTTCTGCTAATTCTCTTTGAGAAGTCATCAAGTACACTTTGCCTGCGTTAGCGGCTGTTGTACCTTGTGCTATTCCTGTTCCGGAACTGCTTGTTTTGTCTGTTGCCGAAGCAACGAAAATCATAGGGACTGTGCCCGGTTCTGCTGGTGTGTAGAAACTTTCGTCTATTACACTAACTTGTACTCCTGGTGAAACTAATGCCATCTTTTTATCTCCTATTAAAGTGTAAAACTTTATATTGCTAGTATTTATGACAATGTGTCAAATCAAGCCGTATTAAGTGTTATTAAAAAAGGGGTTAAAAAGGGCAGGTAAATACATTCGTATGAGACCATTATGCATTAAATGTAACCAAAGACCTTGTGCTGTGAACTATAAAAAAGGCAATAAGACTTATTATAGAAAGCAATGTGAGATGTGTTTGAAGCATGGAGGACCCAGCGGTTATCAACCCAAATGGTATATTGCTGGATATAGAACTAAAACAAAGTGTGATAAATGTGGACACTCCAGCAAGTATAAACAACAATTTAACGTGTTTCATGTGGACAGTAATCTTAATAATTGTAAGTTTAATAATTTAAAAACAGTGTGTGCTAACTGCCAGAGATCGTTGCACCTTGAAGGAATCCGTTGGCAACAAGGCGATCTTGTACCTGATTTTTAAGTTCAGTAATGGTGCCATTGTTGGATAATTCTGTATTAAAATTTGTGTTTGCCCATGCCCATTCAGAAGGATGTACATCTTTGGGTTCTTTTCCAATGTCCTGATACATTTTAAACCATAATGGCAGTTGTCCTCTTTTTACCCACCATACTTCTCCGTTAATTTCTTTAATCATTGTGGCTTCATTTTCAAAACGCACATCGGGTATTACCCAGTTGATGTTTGGATTATCTAAAACTTTCTTTTTTGCTAAACTTACCCACACACCATTATAAAACCCATCACGCATACATTCTGTGCCAAACACTTGAAGCACATGTCTGGGAGTAATATCTTTACCCATTTCTTTGCTCCAAAATTCATCAGATTTTTCACGCCATGCTCTACTTTCATCTGTTTTTCCGTCCAACAGTTGTCTGTCCCAATCAAACATTTCAGCCACACTGTCTTTCAATTTGTCAGCAAAAG
>Ga0222655_1000381_pt1 | contig 20603 bp, 21 predicted proteins | sample AntAcemetagen423_FD_179857 | JGI IMG/M metagenome (GOLD analysis project Ga0222655, IMG submission 179857) | Saline water microbial communities from Ace Lake, Antarctica - #423 | ecosystem: Environmental > Aquatic > Non-marine Saline and Alkaline > Saline | place: Antarctica: Ace Lake... | reverse complement strand
AGCAACACCAGCACGACCACCACCAGCAACACCAGCACCAATAACACCAGATACAGAACCACCCAAATATGAACCAGCAACACCAGCAACACCAGCACGACCACCACCAGCAACACCAGCACCAATAACACCAGATACAGAACCACCCAAATATGAACCAGATATTTTGACAGCCTCAAATTTACAAAAAGCAGAAAATATTAAATTATATTATAATTTACCAACTAATTATCCACCTACGAAAACTAATGATGAATTTTTAATTAAAATAAAAAATGATATTATGACATTACAAAATTTAGCAGTAACTTCTATTAATTTAGTTATAAAAAATAAGATATATCAAATTAGAAAAGATTTATTAATAATAAGACAAAATTATATTGATAGTATTAAACAAACTAAACCAACAGAACCAACAGAACCAACTAAACCAACTAAACCAATACCAAATCAAGATAAAATTACTCAGTTAAATGTAAGAGGTAAATTTTTATCTAATTATTTAACAACATTAAATAATAATAATATTAATGTAAAATTATTATCTTTTGTAGATAAACAAACACGAGCAAGGATAGGTGAAATTGTTAATTTAATAAATCGAATTACAATGAGCGGAGAAAATCCTAATATTGAAAATGTTATGATTGCTGATTTATATGCCGATAAAGGTTCTATTGAAGCTTTAAACGCTTTCAATAGTTTAGAGGAAGCAAAAATAACCGATTTTGGAATGGATACATATTTTAAATATATCAATAAAATTCAATTAACACAAGTCCCAAATACTATAAGATATGAATTAACAATTGATAATAATAAATATAATCAAGTTTTTGATAGTAATGGAAATTTAATGACAATTGAAGTTGAACCTTTAACAGAACCTCAAGAAGGTGATACAGTTCATATCCCTGATCCTAATGATACAAGAGAAGAACAAATCCAGAAAGCAGTTCAAGCACAAAATGAACACTGTGATAACGGAGCAAAACAATCAAAAGCATTTTGGATGTCAAGTGCGGGGCCTGATGGTGCGGCTTTCTATCAAGCAAATGACTGTGCCACAAAAGCAGAAAAGGGGGCGATTGCTGGAATCACAAGATTTTTTGAAAAATACTCAGTTCCATTTACTCCAAAACGACAAGCACCAACATCAAATCCATCACAAGACAGAGGTGGAGGATTTTTTACACCTCCAATTCCATAAAAAAAATATAATCTATACTACATTATATTATATTACATATCAAATTATAATTTCAAAAAATAATATGTTATAATCATTCAAATATATAATTAACATTATTTAATTGATCGTCAGTATATCCACACTCGGTATAATTAGGAATATTTTCAAAATAATTGTTAATCTCACATTCAACCTTATCAAATATAAGTTGTTGTTTTTTAGTATATTTCAATTTTTCATAAAATTTATAAAGGTTATTTATTTCCGGAAATAATTGATACATCTTCGGTGGTATTCCGTAATTTAACATTCCATACAAACCTCCTTCGTGATTGAATTTCAATTTAAGTCTTACTTTTTCCAATAAATTATAATCTTCAATTTTTTTATTCATATTCCTATTATAATAGAATATAAATTATTTTTTTAGTATGTATAATATATAATAATATATAATTATAAATGATTATAATATAATGTATATATATAATGATTGATACTTATACATTAGAAAAATCAAACAGAAAAAATAAAAAATTTATGATTATGATGGTTGATAATATGTTCCATCACTTCGGCGATGCTAGATACGAAGACTATACTACGCATAAGGATATTGAACGAAAAAATAGGTATATTAAAAGAACATCGAAACAACCACAGGGTAATATACATACTCCAGCATTTTGGAGCCTGAATATATTATGGAATAAAAGAACATTAAAAGAAAGCATTAAAGATACAGAACGAAGATATAATATTAAGATTATTAATAACACCTAATTTGATTACATTATTATTAGATTGATTACATATTAAATATATTTTTTAGTATGTATAGATTTTTTTACCACCCCCCTTCAAGACAAAGAAGATATTAAATCATTATTACATTTTATTATTACATTTTATTATTACATTTTATTATTATTAGATTATATATTATTAGATTATATATTATTAGATTATATATTATTAGATTATATATATTTTTATTATAGAGAGGAGAGAGAGAGAGAGAGCCTACACATCAACACGCCCAACACCTAAAAAAAAAAGTATTCACATGAGAGGTCTATATAAAAAACTTTTTTTTTTAGGTGTTGGGTGTGTTGATGTGTAGTTCTTATAATTTATCAAGGAAAAACGCTATAAATCCTTTGATTTTTGATATATTTACCTACACGCAAAAATCTATCTACACGCTCAAATATAAATTTTTTGATATTATATCATTCAGACATCGTAAAATATAAATTTTGAAAATGAGCGTGTAGGTAGATTTTTCGGTAGTATATAAAATATGACATATTAAATATTTTTTTTAGAATGTATAGATTATAATATTTTTTTCTTAATCCTCTTATCTATCTTTTCTTCTTTATTAGGTATAAATTTATAATTAGAATATGATAAACTACTTTCAGGTGACCCATGATTTAAAATTTTGGTAATGTATCCATTAATATTTTGGTCTTCTTTATTATTAGTCTCATACATATAACGAGCATACATACCTCGTAATTTATGACTTGACATATTAGAAATCTTAGGGAACATATTTTTAAGTTTTAAGTTAATTCTATTAATATAATCTTGGGTTGAAATATTTAATTCTTTATTCAGTTTATTATATAGAGTTTTGAATTGATTACTATCTAATGTATTAGGTATTAATTCAATAACTTCAAATTTATTATTATTTTTTTTATGTAATGTAGAAAATTTAATAAGAGTTGGTTTATTCTTAATACGATCTACTTTAATTTTATCGTGTTCGTTAATATGTTGATAAATCTCACTCGCTCTTCTACCAGATATAAATTGTAGATAAATACCAATATTATATAAATCATTACTATCTTGTAATAAAAGTATATCATCAACAATTTTCTGATTAAACACAAAATTAGATTTTAAACTTCTCATCTCCATATCATCAGCAAGTATTTTCTTTGTAATCTCTTCTGGGGGTTTAATTGATTGAATAAATTTTTCATCAAAACCATCAAAATTCTCCTTAATATTTTTTTTAATTAAACTATAACGATTGGATATTGTTCGTATAGTGGGATTATCTTTATTTATAACATCATCAATAAATTTTTTAATCTCATCATTATCGAAATCATTATCTTCAATATAATCAATAACTTTATTAATTAATGTTTTACTCATATTATATTATATATATATATATTATTTTATAATAAAATACTTATTAATTAATAATATATTAATAAAATGTAATAAAAGGGACTTAATAAGTAAAAAAACGCTAAATAATATATTTAAAAAATATTTTTTAAATATATTATTACTTAAAAAATCATTTATTATAATAAAAATAAGATAATATTAATTATTATTTTAAGTTATTATTATATTTTTTATATATTATATATAATATAATATGTTCTTTGATATTAATGATTTTATTTATGATGATTTTAATTATGATTTTATTAATAAGATTGATATTTTAAAAGAGTTGCCATATGAAGTTCAGTTTAACAAAGATGATTTATATGAAACATTTTTAAATTTATATAAATATCACGAACATAATAAAACATTAATATCTGAATTACCAAGTCCTTTTTATGAGGATTGCCTTGTTACCGAAATTGAAAAATATTTTAATATTAAAATAAATGATGAAGAATTTTATAAAGATTTACATAATTATATTGAAGATAAATTATATAATTAATATGTATATATATAATATATAATATGGAAAACAAGTCAAATGTTATGGGATTACGAAATGGAATTATTACAAGAACCAATAATGATAATAATAATTTTCTTATTAATTTTACATATGATAGAAAATATAACTCTAATTTACTATATAATAATAATTTTTATTATAATCCTTTTACTGATACATTAACAGTTGGAAATATTGTCGCTAATATATCAACAAGCAATATAGATATTACAGATACATCTGATAATTCTAATTTTTATTTAACTTTTACGGATAGTGCTGGAACGAACAAGACATTACGAACTTATACAAGTGGAATATATTATAATCCATCATTAAATAAATTATTCTTACAAGATATTTTTTGTTCTGGGTTCGGTCAGTTTAATTCTTGTATAGCAACATTATTTACAGGTTCAGGAAATAATTTAACTAATCTACCCACTAATCAATTATCTGGATTGGTTCAAAATAATCAATTACAAAATGATAATTTAACAATTGGTTCTACTAATATTCAATTAGGAAATACAACGACAACATTAACAGGATTAAGTTCTATTAATAGTTCAGAAATTATTATTGGAACATTAACTTTAATTGGTGGTTCAATAACAGATAGTGGAGGAAGTATAAGTTTTGGAAATGAGAATTTAACAACATCAGGGACAATTGATAGTGGAAATATTACTATTACAGGTTCTTCAATACCAAGACTAACAATAAGAAATACAACACCAGCGAGTTTAGATGATGAAAAATGGGTATATAATGTAAATGGAAATGGTAGTTTATTAATAGGACCACATAACGAGGCAGGAGGAAGTGTAAGTGCTATAACATTAGACCGAACAAGTTTTACAACAAATTTACATACATATAAAAGCGACCAATATTCTTGGGAAAATTCTTCGGCAGTTGGAACGGAATGGATGAACCTAACGACTGCTGGATTATTAGTTAAAAATGATATTACTTTAACAACTGGGTCAATTACTTCGGCATCAGGGACTATAAGTTTTGGAAGTAATAATTTAACAACATCAGGAACATTAGGAGCAGGTGTGGCAACTCTTGCAAGTAATTCAACAATAGGAAATTTAACTCTTGCGAATGGTTCAATAACAGATAGTGGAGGAAATATAACATTTGGAAGTAATAATTTAACAACAGTAGGAGATGCGAATATAGGATATATTGTTATTAGTTCAGGGGATAACATAACATCTTTGTCAGGTATAATAGATTTTCAATCTACTAGTTTGTCAACTGTGGGTTTTATTGAATGTGGTAGTTGTTTAATTACTGGTAATGTTGGTATTGGAACTAATAATCCATTAGATAAATTGAGTGTATCTGGGTCTTTTACTTATACGAGAGTTGAAGGAGGTAATAATTGCTTTGGTTATTATGGAGGTGGAAATTCTAATTCTGGAACTGGCGCTACTAAACCATGGTTCGCTTCATTAATCGGTTCTAATGGAGATGCTGAAACTATTGCTACTTCTACCAATGGTTGGTTATGGTATAATAGAAGTGATAATGGAAATTTAGAACTTGCGCGTCGTAATGGTTCAACAACAGATACAGAAGTAATGACATTTGCTCGGAGTTCTGGTAATGTTGGTATTGGAACTAATAATCCATTAGATAAATTGAGTTTATCTGGGTCTTTTACTTATACGAGAGTTGAAGGAGGTAATAATTGCTTTGGTTATTATGGAGGTGGAAATTCTAATTCTGGAACTGGCGCTACTAATCCATGGTTCGCTTCATTAATCGGTTCTAATGGAGATGCTGAAACTATTGCTACTTCTACCTTTGGTTGGTTGTGGTATAATAGAAGTGATAATGGAAATTTAGAACTTGCGCGTCGTAATGGTTCAACAACAGATACAGAAGTAATGACATTTGCTCGGAGTTCTGGTAATGTAGGTATTGGGATTACTACCCCATCATATAAATTGGATTTATATCAAACAGCGAACACACTTGCGGAGTGGATAAGAAGCACTCATGCAACATTTTCGAGTAATAGTTTAATTATTGATGTGACAAGGGTAAACGCTACTGCTTACAATTTTGCATCTTTTAGAAGTTCAGGAGGAGGAGATTATGAGTTTTATTTTAGAGGAGATGGTAATGCGTATGCTGATAATAGTTGGAATGCTGGTGGTGCTGATTATGCTGAATATTTTGAAACAATAACAGGTGAAAAAATAGAATATGGAAAATGTGTTGTAATTGAATATATTGAAAATACAGACCGAACTATGGTGAGAGAATATAATAAATCAACAGATAAACTAACAGATATATTAGGAATTGTGAGACCAAAAAAAGATTGTAAAAGTGCTGGTTTAATTGGGAATAATCATGATAGTAAATGGAAATATAAATATCTAACTAATGATTTTGGGGAATATTTATATGAAGATTATAATGTTTATGAATGGATAGATGAAAATGAAAAAGAACATTCTTATAATGTTGGAGAAGTCCCAGAAGATATTATAATGCCTGATGATGTTGAAATTATTACATTAAAAAGACGAATGAAAAACCCAGAATATAATGAAGAACTTAAATATATATCATATGAAAATAGAGATGAAAAGGTATTGGTTGCTTTACTCGGTCAAATACAAAAATTGAAAACTGAACCGATGAAAAAAGAATGGAAAAAATGTTATTCTATTAGTGAGAATGTTGAGATGGTATATATTAAATAATATACGTTTATAAAGAAAATCAACAGAAGATTATTCAAAAATTAAATGAATTAATAAGTCCCAATTGATGAAATAAATACATATAATTATATATTTTTTTTTATATAACTTTTTCGGTATATATAAAGTTATATTATTATATTATATTATGTAATAAGTAAAATATGACTTATAATAATAATGAAAGGAATTATTACCATTTTAAAATTGATTTTTATAATCAAGATAATACTGAAATTTTAAAAACAAAATATTATTTAACCTCGCATGATATTAGAAAAGAATTAATTATGAGTGAAAAAACCATTTACACTCATGTGCATAAAGGACCATTATTAAAAGGTAGAAAATATAGAAATCTACATATTCAACGAGTAAGAGAACCAGTTATTAAACATATCGCAGAAAATTTAGACCATACGAGAATATTATTAAATATTGTAAAAGATGGATATGATGAAATTAATAACTTAAAAAATAATAATACATAATATATATATGTGTTATAAATTAACGACTATATATTTACTTCAAACTTATTATATATTAATGAGAAAAACGAATAATAAATATTTATTTACATATTATAAATATAAATATAATGAAAAAAGACATATATTAAGAACTGAATATAATATATATAATGTATATGATTACATAAAACTTCTTTTAGAAAACTTCTTTTAGAAAACTTCTTTTAGAAAAAGAAGAGCAAAAAGCGATTAGTTGAGCAAAAAGCGATTAGTATTATAAATAATTAATTATTTTTTTTTCAAAAATAAAAATATATGATATATAAATATGTATTGTGATTTATGTAATACTACATATGATAATTATTATTATAAACGGCATATAAATACAAGAAAACATTTAATAGAACTTGAAAAATTTAAAGAAAAATATAACGAAATTGAATATATTAAATATATAGATGATTGTAAAACAAAAGCAAAAAATAAAACATATAAAATTGAAAAATATATCGTTATTAAACGAGGTGAATTTATATTATCATTTTAAATTTTTGACATACTTTTTTTTAAAAAGTATTTTTAAAAGTCTAAATTTAAAATTTTTTTTATATATTATAATATATATATAATATGGAACAAACAAAAACAGAAGAAAGCATTTCTTATCCCCTAGGTGTTAGGTATAATATTGGTATTAGTGAGGGAGTTGCTGGTTCTCGTAATCTAATCAAATTCCAAGCAGAAAATCCTTCCACTTTTACAGGTTTAAATAATAACTCTGTAAGAATTCCAGTTTCAGCAGGGTCGTTTTTAGATTTAAAAAATGCTGTATTAGGATTTACAGTAAAAAATACATCAGGACAAGTCGCCACACTTGATGGGTCTTGTGCTTGTATTATTCAGCGTCTTCGTATTCTATCGGTTCAGGGTAATGAAATCGAACGATTAGACCAATACGGACAACTTCACGCAATTCTCGACCAATATTCAGGGTCTTTAACTTCTCTAATCTCTAACTGTGCGATGGATGGGGGTGCTCGTCGTGTTTCTTCTTCGGTTAAACAACCAAGTGTAGCGGTTGCCGCTTCAAGCACAGGACTTTTAAGTGATGGAACAACGTTCTCAACTGGGGCGATCGGTGGTTCTATTACTATTGCTAATCCTCTAGGTGGTAGGGGATATTTACAAGAGGAGGCGGACAGTCTTGATAATAATGTATCTCGTGATTATCAAGTTGGATTAAAATCAGGGTTTTTCTCCCCATCTACGGCAAAAATGCTCCCTCCTAATGTTTCGTTTGTTCTTGAATTAACTCTTGCTCCTGCTGGTTCTTGTATTTTTACAAGTACTACACCTTCTTACGAAGCGACAAATTTTATTTTATCTGTTCCATCTGTTAATATTCTTGACGCAAGTGCTATGAATAGATTAAATGAGCGAATTGCTCGTGGTGTTTCGTATAAATGCACCTCGTTCAATCATCATGTAAATACTCTCAATTCTGGTGCTGGGGCATCTTCTCTACAAATTGGTGATAGGTCATTAAGATTAAAAGGACTAATTAGTGTATTCAGACCTCAAGCAGACCTTTCGGACTCTACTAAATTTAAACTATCTAAAAGGACAGTCCAACATATTGATAATTATCAGTATCAAATTGGATCGGCACAATATCCAGTAAATCAGGTAAAAATTAAAACTGATGTTTCAACATCTTTTACAACGGCGAATACTCGACTTGGACTTTCTTCTAATTCTACTATGAATATTAGTGAAGCTTATACTGAATGCCTCCGTGTATTCGGTGGTTTAAATTCTAATATGGGTTCGTGTGTAATTGGTGCTGAGGAATACGCCCAATCTACTTTAAATAATGGATGTGGATTAATTGCTGTTGATTTAATGAACTATTCTGATGGTTCTGTAAGCTCTGGTATTAATACCGCTTCTAATGCCCTACCTGTTGTTCTAAACATTCAAAAGAACGCTAAAATTGTAACTGATTACCAAGTTGATACATATGCTATCAAAGAGTTAGTCGTTATGATCGATAGCTTTGGAGCACTATTTAGTGAAAGTTAAAACATATAAAATAAAAAAATAAAATGTATCAAATAAAAAATTTATAATGTATCATAAAAAAATATAATAATAGAATTCAATTGAATATAATTATTAATTAGATTATATACATATTAAATATTTTTTTTAGTATGTTAGATTGATTTCATATATTATAGATTATAGATTATAGATTATATATTATAGATTATAGATTATATATTATAGATTATACATTATAGATTATTATATTTAGTATGTTATAGATTATTATATTTAATATTTTATTCATATACACCTTGTTTCCCAAAAACTGGTCTTGGTTCATAAAAATCTCCATAGTTAGAATTTCCTGCTGTATTATCATTATATTTAACTTCTTCTTGACCGACCAACCCAAGTGCTTGACCGCCAATAAATGGGACCGCTCCTAATAATGAACTGCCAGCCGCCGCTACACCACCAGCAAGAGCCTCACTCGCACCAAGAGCCATAGCACCAGCACCAAGAGCTGGGCCAACAAAAGGTAGAGCAAGAGCGGTTAAAACCCCTCCTCCAATCATTAATGGGGTCTTATATCTGTTTAACATACATCCAAATCCGCATTCTTCTCTCGAATTATTCATTATATATATATAATAAAGATATAAAAAAAGAATATATTATTTTTACACATTTTCAGTTTTATTTTTATTTTTATCTTTATCTTTATCTTTATCTTCTTCTGTTTTTGTTTCAATCGGCAACAACTCTCTATCAATCTCTATACAACCACATTTGATACGAACACATCTGCTATTAATCATATATGTAAGTATTGGTTGTAATAGAGTATTAGCAATTAGAACAATCAAAACAGTTTCCATAATATATATATAATATACATATATATTTTTTAAAAAATATTAAATAGAATGTTTAAAAATTATCATCATCAACATCAACATCATCATCAATATTTTGAATAAATTTTAATCCTATAAAAACTCCTCTATTTTTATTACTGGTTTTATTTCTATCATATATATAACCCATAGATTTCATATCATCTATAATACTTCGTTCATCTATTTTTTCATTTGTTTTATAGTTATACTGTTCTAATAATTCTAATTTTGATATTTTTTCATTATCACATTTTTCCGTATAATCTTTTATAAATGTTTTAAATTTAAAATTATCTTCCATCGTTATTTTCCTTTCTTCTAAAAATTCTGCTGGTGTATCAGGCATTCCATTATTATAAACATCATTTCCATAATTAAAAAGCATTTGTAAATAAGTGTGTTTTTTATTTAATAAATTATCTTGAAAATTTGGATCACTTTTAAATTGTCCTAATTCTTCATTATCTACATAATCTGGTCTAAACTCATTATTAAATTGTAAGTTGTCATATCTTCTCGCAACACCTTCATCGGCATCATCAAAATGAATGCTATGATTTGAATTCATAATTCCACTTGCCGTAATTTTGATTGTATTACAAGTTCCAAACATCACCTCGTTTTCAATTTGATCTCCATCAGCAATTAATTTGATTGATTTACTGTCAATTTTTTTTCCTTTCTTCATCTCTTCCATGGCGATAATCCTATATTTTCCGTATTCTGGTAAAAATTTATGTAATTTACTGCTGTCGCTCTCTAATACCTGACTATTACACCCACTCTTTACATAACACGGCATAATTTTAGATAGTGCCGATATACTTGTGGATTTACCGTTCCCTGCTTTTTGTCCTACAGCAAAATAAAATTTTTGTTGTTTATGAGGTGTCCCAAACAACATACGAGCGACTGTTTTAAAATAATATTCTCTATGGTTAATATTACAATTACATATTTTATAAAAATTATCTAAAATCCATTTTTCATCATCAGTATTAAATAATTCTTTATTATAATCAAACTCAATATATTTTGTTATATAATCTGTTCTATCTAATCCCTCCCTGAATGTATTATCTCGTATATCATATATACCATTTTTAAACGCAAACCTATATGATAATTTATCGAGGTTATTTTCAAAATTATTGTCTAATAATATATTAGTTAAACATTTTATAATCTGTCCTATTTTTGAAGACGCATCGATATTAGTTCTCGCATAGCATAAATTTGATCGTGTTCTTGATAATTCTTCCCTTTCTTCTTGTTCTTCACATTTATTAATTTTATCATTTAATTCTTGTAAAGAAGATTGAAAACCTGCCTCAATACATTTATAAATTGTTAATGTTGGATCTAAATCATAACACCATATATTATTTTTTACAACATACCATTTTTTATTACAATATACCATTTCACAACCTAAATATTTACTCATTTTTTCAGCAACTTGTAAAATTGTTTTAAAATCATTTAAACTCAATATTAAACCGTCATATTTATATTTATAAATTATAGATTTATATAATGTTAAATTATCCTCTTTTGATATATTATAAATTATACCTAAACTCATAGGTTTTTGTTTATTATAAAATTCTTCAAACTCATTCTCGTTATATTTACTGGATTTTTTAGAAAAATCCCTTGCTACATCTTTTAAATTTTCAGTTTTTAAAGCACTTACTATTTTATACCAGCTATCATAGTCATCTGCCCTATTTGGATTTATAATATTCATTAATTCAATAATTTCATTATTATTTGTATTATATATTTTCTGTTGTAATTCTTCTGGTATATTTTTAATTTGTTTTTTTATTTCTTCTGTTTTATTAAATGTCATATTAAATCCTTTATATATATTACATAACATATTATTATTATAATTATTAATCGTCATATCTTTTTTACACCAACTCATTTGACCACATAATAATTCAATATCATTTTTTTTATTATTTTTAATTAATGGTTTCCTTTTACCTATAAATTCTATCCCTGAATTATCTTTTACGAATATATGTTTTAATCCCTTAGTTAATGATAGATAATAAGGCATATCATCATAATCAGTTAATTTATCATCATATCCCTCAGCATCTACATCAATCTGAAAAATATCGCTTGTATCCATAGCAATATATTCATAATCATTAATAATTGATTGTCTATTTTTTAATTCTTCTAATGTTAATATTTGATAATCATTAACATCAGCCATCTTCTTATCGTAATAGTTATAATGTTCTTCATTCATCTTAATCATTTGTTTATGTTTTTCTTCAATCTTTAAATTAATCGGAAACCATTTGATATTATGTTTATCACAGAATTCAATTATATTCATATTTATTATATAATATATTATATAATTATTTCTTTATACTACCGAAAAGGTCAATAGAAAAATCACCCTTTACATTTTTTATTATGTGTTGTTAAACTGTCTCTCCTCATCTCTTTATTACATATATCACATTTTATTTTTTCTGCTCTATATTGTTTTTTCGTTTCATTATATATTTTAAAATATTCTTTTCGCATATTTCTAAATGGATTAAATGGTATTATCTTATTAATAGATGATTTAGTTTTATTAATCCATAATGTTTCATATGCGTGTAAATGTTTCGTATCTCTTTGTGTTTCTCTATAAACTAAATAATCCTTAATCAAAATAATTTTAAAATTTTCTACTCCATAAGTATCAAAATATTTATGAATACAACTATTACCATTTCTGGTTTTATAATTTCTTTTATGTTCTTGCCATCTATTTTTTAATGTATTTAATGTTGAACCAATATAACAAAATGTGTCATCTACTCTACATATGATTTTATAAATGTGTCCTGTTGAGTAAGTCATAAGTATCTGTTATATATATATATGTAGTCTTAATTTTATATACTACCGAAAAAAGTCAATTGAAAATCTACCTACACGCTCATTTTTCAAAATTTATATTTTACGATGTCTGAATGATATAATATCAAAAAAATTATTTTGAGCGTGTAGATAGATTTTTGCGTGTAGGTAAATATATCAAAAATCAAAGGATTTATAGCGTTTTTCCTTGATAAATTATAAGAACTACACATCAACACACCCAACACCTAAAAAAAAAAGTTTTTTATATAGACCTCTCATGTGAATACTTTTTTTTTTAGGTGTTGGGCGTGTTGATGTGTAGGCTCTCTCTCTTTCTCTCCTCTCTATAATAAAAATATAATCTAATAATATATAATCTAATAATAATAAAATGTAATAATAAAATGTAATAATAAAATGTAATAATAAAATGTAATAATGATTTAATATCTTCTTTCTCTTGAAGGGGATGGGGTAAAAAAATCTATACATACTAAAAAAAATATTAATATGTATCAATCTATAAATCTGGGTCTAATAATGGATTATATGTAATAGGTGCTGGTGCTGGTGCTGGTGCTTGTTGTTTTGTTTCTTGTGCTTTCTGTGATAATGTTTTGATTGTTTGTTCTACTGCCTCCATAGTCTTATCTTTTAACTTTTGATTTCGTTTCAACTTATTAGATAATACCAACCGCTCGGTTGCTTCAATCTGTTTTTGGGTTCGTTTTGTGGTCTGCCTACGATCTACTTCACCCTTTTTTGTTCCTCTTAATTTTTTACCACTAATTACCTCTAACTCTGTTAATTTTTCTTGTAATTTCAATAGTTTAAGTTGTTTTGCATTTAATTCCTTAGTATGTGTTAAATCAATCTCTACCTTATCGGCGTTTAATCTATCATCTACATCTTCATTCTTATCATTTTTATATTTAATAATTTTATTTGTTTTTGGTCTCCCTGCTGTCTTATTTTTATATACAATTTCAACCTCTTCCTCACTACTTTCAAGGTCTTCCTTATAAATTATAATTTTCTTTTTTGGTTTTTTTGTATGTCTGCGTTTCAATTCAATTTCAATATTGGGATCACTTGATTTAATCACTTTATACTCTTTCATTTTATTCTTTTTTTCTTTATTTTCTTTTTTAATCTCATTAATAGTCATTTCATTAATAATCTCGCTCTCACTAATAGCACTATTATCGCTGTCATAATCCGTATTGTCTGGTGTATTTTCACCACTCATTATTATATAATTATAATATATTTAATTTTATTATGAATTTGAACTTATAAATAAACATATAATAAATTAAATTTACCTAATACTAATCGTTTTTTGCTCTTCTTTTTCTAAAAGAAGTTTTCTAAAAGAAGTTTTAAAAAAGCAGTTTTATATTGTTAAAATAGAAGCCATTAATAAAGCATTATTTAATTCTTCATTTGTTTTATTATTTGTTGCTGGTGCTGGTGCTATTGTTGTTGTTGCTGTTGTTGTTGCTGGTGTTATTATATTATTTTCTGATATTGGTGTGATTTGAGGTTTTATATATCTTGGTCGTGTATATGTTGTTGTAGGTGCTGGTTGTGTTCTTATAGTTGTTGATGGATTAATTGGTAGTGGTATATTTTGAATATCAACCATTTCAGCACGTCTGCCTTGTATGGGTGTGGGTATATCTTTATTATCTCTATCGTGTAATTCTATGAGTAAAGAAAGTTCAAAATTCGCATTATTCATTTGAATTAATCTCCCATTTTGGTCTTTTAATGAAAGTGTAAATTTTCTTATTTCTTGTTGGTCTAAAATAGAACTAAACGGGGCACTTTCATAGTATCCATGACTGATAATTTCAAAGGGATTTACATCAACATTTACACTATCAATAATATTACTTATATTTTTTGTTTCACTTGTCAATATATTTGATATAGAAAAATCACTATGAATATATAGTGTATGGATAGTTTGTAAATTAATACTTCCATAACTCGTTATTGAACCACCAGATAATACTACAATATCTTCATTTGTAAATCCTAAATTTTTATATAATGATGATGATGTAAAATTAATTGTATGTGTTGTTGTATCTGTATTTAATAATGTTATTTTATTATTATTTTCATTATAAGTTGCTGAATATGGGAAAGTTGATAATGTTATTAAATTAACTAATTCATATATATCATAATTACCCTCATCTAAAATAAATGAACTTAACCCATCAACATTTATTATTAAATTTTCTAAATTAGAACTAAATTGAAAAAATGTAAATGGGATATGTGCAGTAGATAATGATAAGTGAAAATCTTGATTAGCATTAATTCGTTTAATTGAATAATCAAAACTAATACTCATATTAGTATTAAATCCAGAAGTTAATTGATTACAGTCTTTACTCCGTATATATATTAAATATGATTGGTCTAATGTATCTTTTGTATTTTTAGACATTTATATATTATATACTTATAAAATTTTAATAATACTTTTTTTTAAAAGTATATAATATAATATGGATGATGAGACTATCCAATTAATAAAAAAATATAATAAAGTCCAATCTAAATATGGACCGATTGATGATAGACCTATAATTAAACCAGAAACAGAAGATAGTGAATATAATGAGTTATATGCTCGTTTAGCAGGTGAAAGTTATAAACCTATTGATGAACGAGGTGATATAGGAGATTATAAATATATTAAAGATGAAAGCACCGATAATATTGCAGTTTTCAATAGTCCCAAAGATTATCATATTTCTATAAAAGGGACTTCAAAAGAAAATATTTTACCTTCAACATTTCAGGATGTTCTCGTTGGTGTTGGTTCAATAGGTTCATTAATTCCAGACAATTTAGGGTTAGGTTTAATACCTATTAAAAATAAAATTGATAAATTAAAAAAACAAAAAAGTGTAAGTTTATCAGGTCATTCATTAGGAGGGTCAAAAGCTTCAATGTTGGGAGTAATTGATAAAGATTTAAAAGTATATACTTATAATAAAGGTGATGTATTACCTTTCATTGGAGATACATTAAAATGTGCTATAACTGGATGTGAAAATATAAAGAATTATAGAATAGCAGGAGATATTGTAAGCGGTTTTGGTTCTATATATTCAACTCAAAATATAGAAACAATAGCACCGAAACAATTAACACCTGAAAAAGAAACATTATTTAGTTCTACTGAAAATATAGTTCCAAAAAATATATATATACCTCATTCGATAGAGCAATTTACAGATAGAACAAAATTATACCCAAAATCTACATTTCCTCGTAAATTATATAGTCAAGTAGGTCATTACGCTGGTATTGGGTTTGGAATATATTATGGTCCTCAAATTTTATCATCAATAACATCTACGACAATTAAACCAATAATCAATACATTAATAGAACAAGGAGATATAACAAAAAATGCTGAAAAAAAACTTAATCTTTCACTTGAAAAAATTATGGAAGATGAAGAATTTTTAAGTAAATCAACAATAGGGAAATCAATAGATCGTGCACAAAAAGAATATATTGATGAACTTAAAAAAGATAAATTTATCTACGATTTTATTCCAACTACTACATTAAAAAATGTTAAATATTATTCTGGTAAATTAAATAATATTGCCACTTCTGGCACTATTGGAGGATATGTAGGTCAAAACGTGGGAGGATATATATATGATTCTTTGAATTATTATAATGATGATGATTAAAACTTAATATTAAAATTTACATTATATTTTTTTTCAAATTCTAATTGATTATTAATATGTTCTTTTATTTCATTATCATCATTAATTCGTTGATTGATTATATTATTATTATAATCTTCTATTTTTTCAATTTCGTTTAATGTATTATTATTACAAAAAATATTTAAGATTTCATTATCTCTTTTTCTTTTTTTATCCATATTCTATTATATACAATATATTATATTTATATAAATAAATAACTCATCATTCTAATAAATATTGTAATAATCTTTGGGGTATAGAATATCGCTGTTCTATGGAGTGAGGATAATTCTGCTGTCCTTTTTTATACATTCCTATATTTACATCATGTTTTTTTTTATCACATAATACATTATTTAAATCTTTATTAGTTAATATTTTTGTTCTTTTTCTATATTCGAAACCAAATTTACAGTAATCACAAATAACATATTTTTTTGAAATATCTAAATGTTCTATATAATTCCATATTGAAGACCTCGCAGGATTTTCAATAAAATAATCACAATTGAAATACTCAATAATCTCAATAACTTTTAATATATATTTACTGTCTTTTAATCTTGTTTTATCTAATTCTTCCCTATCTTTCCATTTCCTACCTATGTGACAATATTGTAAAGATGAATGTAAGCAACAACAAGGTGAGCCCCATATAATATCAAAGTGATTAACTGGATATTTTTTATAATCAAATTCAATAATATCACAGCATATAGTAGGTTCATATTTAGGGTTGAAATCTAATGATATAACTTCAATATCATCTCTATCTTTATAATAGTTAGTTATAGAACCTGAACCTTTAAATAGTTCTAATATTCTCATTATACATTAACATATATAAAAATAAAAATAAAAATAAATATATATGTATTAATATAATATAATGAATAAAAATTTATTTTCTGTTAGTGACCTCAAAGAAATTATAAAAGAATATAAAACTGTAGCGTGTCCACCGATTAGTAAATTGAAGAAAAAAGATTTAATAGATTTTATAAACAAAATGAATATTGATGATTATGGAGGTATTAAAAAACCAGCACAACCAGCACCACCACCAGCACCAAAAGCTCCAAAAGTAGTAAAAGTAAAAGCTCCAAAAGTAGTAAAAGTAAAAGCTCCAAAAGTAGTAAAAGCAAAATTAGTAAAAGCACCAGCGCCAAAATTAGTAGCAATTGAAGCTCCACCAAAAGGATATAAGAATATTGTATTATCTGATAATATTCCAATAAAAAAATCAAATAAAGGTAAATGTCCCGCAAAAGGTGTAAATCAAAAAGATATATCGTGCGATGAATCAAAAAAAGCATTTAAATTATTACACCCAGATCGCAATTTAGGATGTCCTAAAAAAGCAACAGCGAAATTTAATGATTATCAAGCACGATGTAAAAAAGATGATGATAATATTCCAATTAATCAAAATCCAGATGATATTAAAGAAGGTGATAAAACAAAAGATATGAAAATATATGAAAAAAATTATAATGTTTTTATAAAGAAATATGAAAATTTAACAAATGATGTAAAAAACCTTGGGAAAAAAGATGTAAATACGTATTTAAAAAATAAGGATATAAAAAAACTAGTAATATCAAGATTATATAAAAAAGAAAAATATTATTATGATACTCTATATAATAAATTAAGTGATAATCAAAAAGATATATATGATAAATATCATAGTAATGTAGCGAAAATTAATAATATTATATATGATAAAATATATGTAGCGTAATAAAATATATTTATATATAATATTTTTTAAAAAAAGTATGTCAAAAAATTTATAATGTATATTATATACTATGAGGATACAAAAAAATGATATCTCAAAAATACCACGGATGCCGTGTGATATAGATAACCTTGAAGATTTACCATTTATACCAAAAAATCCATTACCTATCAAATCGTTTGCTATGTATATAGTTGGTTCACCTGGGTCTGGTAAAACGAATTTATTAATAGGTTTATTAACCAGTAAAAAACCAAAATATTATAAGCGATTTTTTGATAGAGTAGAAATTATAAGCGAGAGTATTCAAACATTACCGAAAAGTTTTTTAAAATTATTAAATGATGAACAACAACACGATAAATTTAACGATGATTTAATATATAATATAGTGAATAAAATGAAGAATACGAATAATGATAATAATTTAATAGTAATTGACGATTGTGTTAGGTCAATTAATAGAAGTAAAAATTTAAGTAAATTATATTTAAATCGTCGTCATATAACACATGACCCAGAAAAGGAAGGAAATGGTGGATTATCAATTATTACAACTTCACAAAAATATACATTATTGCCCCTTGAATTTAGAACTGCGAACAGTGATATTATATTATTTAAAACTTCTAATGCGATGGAGCTACAAAAAATTAAAGATGAATTATTATATGACCTTGATAAAGATAAACAAGATGAATTATTAAAAATGGCTTGGAATAAAAAATATAATTTTTTATATGTTAAAGTTAATGCTCCATTAGAAGATAAATATTATATTAATTTTGATAAAGTTATATTTTAAAAAAGTATTAAAAAAATAATAAAAATTATATATGTATAATATATAAATATACTATGTGTAAAAAAGAGACTTATACTTTAAAAGTGTCAAATAGAGGAACAAATGTCTATGAAACATATACAAGAACAACATACGAAGTTAATATCCCAAATTCTATGAGGAATAATAAAATGTCTATGATTACGGTGATTGCTGGAACAATATCAATTAACACCAATAATGGAACTTTTCATACAATCAACGAATTAGGAGTTCAAACAAATTTACCAATTATGGGTTTTGATACAGAAGTTGCCTCTGGGTTTTCTTGTCAAAATTTTACTACATTATTTAATGTTGATTTAACAACATATCATACAAATAATATTAATTTACCTATTACTCTTACCAGTCCAATAGGACCATTTAGGTGTGGAAGTCTCCCAGAAAAATTAAGCTTTCAACGATATGCTACAACCGCAGGAGTGAAAGAATTATTCGATACTGGTTCAGGAAACAGCGACTATATTAGTTTTACATTATCAATCGAGTTTGATGATTAAGTTGAATAAAATTTATTATAATTTATAATAGAATTTTTATATATTAATATATATATATAATGGAACGAAAAAAAAATATGAAATCGAAACCTATTAAACCAAAAACAAAAACAAAATCTATTAAATCAAAACAAAATAAAGCAACTAACGAAAATAATAATATAATCAATATTAATTTAGGAAAGGAAGTTCATGAATATATTAAACATACTGAAAAAATTAAAACTGAAAAAATTAAAAATGAACCAAAACCGAAAGCACCTGAAATAGATGATAGTTTATATGCTGATGAATTAAAAGAAATAATATCAGTATATAATAATTTAAAAAATCAAGCAGTTAATTCAGGTATTATTTTACCAGAAAATTTAACAATTATACCATCTACAAATATGAATATTAAAAATGTAAATGATATTATTGCTTTAACAAATTATATAAAAATGTTAATTAAAGAAATTCAAGAATTTATAAAAAATTATAAACAAACAACACAAACACAAACAACAACACAAACAACAACACAAGGACAAACACAAACAACAACACAAGGACGACCTTTTGCGTATCCACAAAGAGCATCATATAATTATACACAACCTTATCAATCACCATATAATTATAATTATCAAATAGGTATTCCACCAATAACACCAGCACGACCACCAGCACGACCACCACCAGCAACACCAGCAAAACCACCAATAACACCAGCAACACCAGCACGACCACCACCAGCAACACCAGCACCAATAACACCAGATACAGAACCACCCAAATATGAACCAGCAACACCAGCAACACCAG
>Ga0222655_1000371_pt1 | contig 20821 bp, 22 predicted proteins | sample AntAcemetagen423_FD_179857 | JGI IMG/M metagenome (GOLD analysis project Ga0222655, IMG submission 179857) | Saline water microbial communities from Ace Lake, Antarctica - #423 | ecosystem: Environmental > Aquatic > Non-marine Saline and Alkaline > Saline | place: Antarctica: Ace Lake... | reverse complement strand
GCACCTACATGATTTCACATCCGATCACTATGGCTGATATGGCTAATGGCTGAAGCTGTCGCCATCGAAGAGTTCGATTACCTACACCCTGATTACACAGAAGTTTTCAAAGAGCGAGCAGAGCGCCTTATGCGCTTGCGCCGCGATCCTGCGCTATTGGCTGCTGCCAAGATCCACTATAAAGAAAACCCTTGGGACTTTATCAACGACTGGGGTATGACGTTCGATCCGCGAAAGCTGGATGATGGCGAAACGCCACACATGCCATTCCTGCTATGGCCAAGGCAGCGTGAGTATCTGGTCTGGCTGCAAGGTATGTGGAAGAACAAGCATAGGGGTCAGGTTGAAAAGTCGCGTGATGGTGGTGTCAGCTGGTTAAGTGTCGCCTGGGCCTGCACTAACTGGCTGTTCGTGCCGGGTTTCGTTGCTGGCTTTGGCTCACGTAAGGAAGAACTGGTAGATAAGACCGGCGACAACAAGGCGCTGTTCTACATGGTTCGCTACTTCATCGATAACATACCGGTGGAATTCAAGCCTGAAGGCTTTAGCGAGCGATTGCACAGTGCATACATGCGCATGAATAACCCTCAGACTGGTGCTGCCCTGGTGGGTGAGGCTGGTAGCGAGATCGGTCGAGGCGGTCGCACATCGGTTTATTTCGTCGACGAGGCTGCATATGTGGCTGATCAAGTGAGTGTCGATACTTCACTGTCGGCCACCACCGAATGTCAGATAAACATTAGTACCTTCCAAGGTTCCGGTAATCGTTTCTTTATGATGAATCAGAAGCTGAAGGCCGAGACACCTGAGAAGGTATTTATCTTTGATTGGCGCGATGATCCCCGCAAAAACGAAGAGTGGGCGCGCAGAAAGCAGGCAGAACTAAATGATGAGGTCATATGGGCGCAAGAGTACGAGCGCGATCCGTATGCGTCACAGACTGATAGCTTCATACCCGCCAAGCATGTTCTTGCTGCAATCGATGCGCACCTGAAGCTGGGCTTTGATGGGTCGGGTATCCGTGCAGCTGGGTTTGATCCAGCTGATACCGGTGATGCGAAAGGATTTGCATTCCGTCATGGGTCGGTTTTGTGGGAGTGCGAAGAACTGCACGATGGCGATATCACGTATGCGATCCCCTGGGCGTATGACAAAGCGGATGCTTTGCGCGCGGAAGTGATGGGTTTCGAGGCTGATGGCATGGGAGCGCCAGCAATGAAGCTGGCATTCCAAGACCGTAGCGGTGAGCGCATGCGTGTCGAGGCATGGCATGGAAGCGCGGGTGTTGATGATCCTGATGGCGTGTATCTCAAGGCAAACACCCCGCAAGGCGTTGATAAGACCAACCATGACGCATATGCAAACCATAAAGCGCAAGACTGGGATAAGTTGGCCACACGGTTTAAGAACACATATCAAGCGATGCAGCGGCAGGAGCAGGGTTTTATGATCAATGCAGATCCTGACGATCTAATATCTTTAAGCTCTGAGTGTACGCACCTGGATGCGCTAAAAGCTGAGTTGTCGAGTCCGAAGCGCGAGTGGACAGATAACGGCAAGATCCGGGTCGAGGGTAAGAAGAAGATGAAGGCGCGGCAAATCAAGAGTCCAAACCTGGCGGAAGCGTTGGTGGTGTGTTTTTCTATGCGCAAGCCAGTACCGGGCCGTAAGCGATCGCCAATGCGCACAAGCGGTCGGAGGGCGTTGAAAGATAGGGGTATGGGATATTGATTAAGTTAACAAACCACAACTGATGAGAGAGAGAGAATGAAATACGTGACACTACTGATACTACTGTTTGCAATGCCTGCTATGGGCCTTGGCGAAACACCACCACCACCAGAATCGGCCCCTAATCTATCGGCTGATTCGGCAGCAGCTGCTTTCTCCGCGTCGCTGTCTGCATCTATGTCTAAGAGCAATTCAACGTCTGATGCGGTGGCATCCTCAATAGCTAAGGGTGGTGATTCGACATCGGGCGCGTCGATAGGCGACATTGGCAATACGGCATCTTCTGAGGGGTCGAGTGCATCTACTGGTGATGTGATTGTCAGCACCAAGGGCAGGAAAAATTCAGCCTTCACAGCGTATGCGGGTACGGGCATGAACACTGCAGATATGCTGGTGTGCTTTTCCCTGGCGGGGCAGACGCGGGGCGCTGGTGCGAGCGGAATAAAATGCTGGCTGCAGCGAGATCTGTATGCAAACTACCGGGCAGGACTGCATGCGGCGGCTGGCCGGTTTGAGGCTTCAGCAAAGGCGCAGTGCTCCAAGCCCCTGTTTTCGGCTGACTTTGATGATGTTGCGGATTGTCGCGCCAGTGTGTATCAGTCGCTGATAGACCAATCTATGCAGGCAGAACTGTCGGCTGTTGATTATGAGCAGCTGCTGAAGGATCAGGCATTTGAGTATGAAGAGAGGCTTGAGATTATGAGTCGCATGATCGATGAAGCTGCGGGGTTATCTGCAAAAAAGTAACGTCGCCGCTATATGCAACTGTAGCGGCGGAAGAGAGCGAACCGGATCAAGATGAAGTTGAAGATCAGCTGAAGGCAGAGTTGCGTAAGGTACGTGCAGAGCTGGCTAAGCAAAAGCGGGAAACTGGCGAGGGGTTGCGCCGGGTGCAAGAACAGCTGCAAGATACCTACGCGCCGATAGATTTGGAGCAGAAACGTGCAATATCGGAATGAAATAATCGTGGCGGTGATTGCTGCGGGGATAGGCTTTAGCGTGAATTACGTGTTGGCCAATATGCAGGAAGATTCTGTTGCCGGTGATCATGCGCGCATTGCGAGTGCGCCAGCGGTGAAAGCCCTGGCTGCTTCTGTGAAGGCGAATGCTGACAAAATGGAAGCATTGGCGCTTACTGCTGCAACGATTCAAGCGAATCAAAGGGCGATAGTTCAGAATCAGGACCGGATCTTTAACGCGATAACGAATGCAGGAGAGAGCCCCTAGTTCAGCCCACTTGCCGTTACGCTAACGCTGCTGGTTCTGCCAACTCCCCTCGGCGCAGCTGGCACTTAGCACCCCCCTACGGCGGGTGGGCTGGATACTTACTAGCAACGTAGCGCCAAAACAGGTATTTTCGCTCCGGTAATCATCGGAGCCCATCCCCATGGCCGAAGCATTCGACCTACCTGACGAACAAGACGAAACCGACGAGCACGAGCAAGACGAAGCTCTTGACCTGGCTATGCTTGATGCCCTGGCTATGACCATTGCTGAAAAGAGGCGTGAGGCTATATCAGGCCGTGCGCAGTGTGGCATTGAGCAGGAGTGGGCAGAAGATCAGGAGTTTTATGAGGGTATCGATGATGCGAACAGAGGCGAGTCGGGAGGGTATCGTTCTAAGCCGCCCGGTCAGATAGGTTTGGGTGATGAAGGTGAAGAGGGCGACGATTCGACAAGCTCTACGGTCTTTCCCAATATCACAAGGCCATACGTTGATGCAGCAGCTGCGCGTGTAGGCGATATGCTTCTGCCTACTGATGATCGTGCGTGGCAGATTAAGCCGACGCCAGTACCCGAACTGATGGACCTGGCCGAGTCGTTGCCCACTAAGAGCGAGCGCGATGAAATATCAAAGCGTTATGACAATGAGGCCCAAGGACCGGAACGGGCCAATGCGGTGATGAAAGACGAGGCTGATCTGATTAAGAGCAAGCTGCCGAAAGATATACAGGGGCAGGTTGAGAGCGAGGCCATGAACACGTTTGGTGAAGGATCGCCAGCGTATCAGGGTGAGGAGGATTACCAGATGCGCCTGCAAAAGACGTATCTTGACCTGGCTGACTCGATTACTGCAGATATGGAAGTAGCGACGAAGGGTGCCAAGAACGCGGAACGGCGCATTGATGATTGGCATACCGAATGCCAGTACCACACCCATATGCGTGATGTGATCGAGGGTACAAGTCGATTAGGTACGGGTGTTGCTAAGGGGCCGATACCGGTCAAGAAGCAGCACATGGCGTTCAAAAACGGCAAAATCATTATTGAAGAAGTGATTAAGCCGGTGACACTGTGCGTCAATGTGCGCAATTGCTACCCTGATCCTGGCTGTGGTGAGTCCGTTCACAACGGCGCGTACCACTTCGAGCGCGATGATATTACGTCCAAGACGTTGATGCAGCTGCGTGGCCAGCCTAACTATCACACTGAAATGATCGACCTGGTTCTCGAGGAGGGGCCGTACAAAGTCACTCGTGAAGTGGCCGAGACTGATGGCGTTGACGGAATGATCGGCCTGATCCGTCGAGACAAGAAAAATCTGTATGAGATCTGGTACGGCTATGTGCACATCACGCGCACAGAGGCCGAAGAAGCGGGAATAGAGATTCCTGAAGAAATGGGCAACTACCCGTTGATCCCTGTTGATGTGACCATGGTCAACAACCACATCATCAAAATAGTGATGAATCACCTGGATACCGGCGAGTATCCGTATGACTACATGGTATGGCAGAAGCGCGCCGGGTTGCCGTATGGCATTGGTGTCGCTCGCCAGCTGCGTACTCCGCAAAGAATACTGACTGCTGCGCTGCGCAATTTGATGGATAACGCTGGTCTGGCCGGCGGTCCTATGTGGGCATACCTTGAAGGTGTGATGGAGCCCATCGATGGTGTACCCGAACTGCGCCCTCGCAAGGGCTGGATGATCAATCTGGATATGGTTAACGATCCACGAATGATCGAGTACGCCTTACGCTACATTGATATGCCAATGAAAACGCAAGACCTGCAATCGATTATCGATATGGCGCTGCGCATGGCTGAAGATGTGACTGGCTTACCTAGTTTGATGCAGGGTAATCAGGGTAGTGCGCCTGATACTGTTGGTGGCATGACAATCCTGAATAACAACGCTTCAACGGTGCTACGGCGCATTGCACGGCTGTTTGACGACAAGGTGACTGAGCCCCATGTACGGCGCTATTACACCTATCTGCTGCAATACGGTGAGGAAGATGGCGAGAAGGCTGAGTTCGTTATCGATGCTCGTGGATCGAGCGCCCTGGTCGAGCGCGATATCAATAACAATGCTATTCAGCAGATGGGTGGCATGGTCACCAATCCTATTTTCGGCATGGACCCGCAAAAGTGGTTTATCGAATGGTTGAAATCTAATCGCCTTGATCCCAACCGCTTCAAGTATGACGATCAGGAGTGGAAAGAAACGGTCGAGAAATTGGTCGCCAGTTCGCAAAAACCTGATTCAGCTGTTGAGGTTGCACAGATCCGTGCGGAGAGTGCTGCGCAAGTGCAGGATTCCAAGAACCAGATCGAAGAGGCCAGACTCGCGTTGTCGAATGAGAAAGACAATCGTGATTCAGACTTCAAAGAAGCCAAGCAGCTGATGGACCAGGAGCTTGCTATAGCGTTCAGGACATTGGACAAAGAGATTGAAGATGCCACTACGTCAGCTAAAGAGCGTGAGATTATGCAGAAAATACGCGGTGATCTGGCTGAAGCGGCAATGAAGATCGAAGCGCAGTTCAAAATGCAGCAGGCTGGTCAGGGTGGTGAGATAGCAACACCACCAATCGAGCCAGCTGGCCGTGCGCCTGACGGACAAAGTTACGCCAAGTAGATAAGCGCCTATTCACACAGGAGAAAAGTATGGCCGGTGGCATTGCTAAGATGATCGCGGATCAGATGAGAATAATTCAGGACCGCCAGCAAGGGGCCAGCGCGGCGACAAATGACAGCACTATGGCCATGGGTGCGAGTGATGCAAAAGCTAAGCGTAAGCGTAAAGGCAAGGGCAAGGGGATCATTGCCGGTAAGATGCAAACACCTGCAGCCGCCCCTGGCAGGCCGATGAATACCCGAAACCAGCAGACACCCAAAGTACCAATGTACAGTTAGATCCTTTCCAACTTACTGGCTATGCGGTAGATTGCCGGTGAACCATCCTTGGCACCCTCATATGACTGAGTTAATACGGGCAACCACGAATCTAACCAACTCGGCACAGTTCGTGTTGTCATTCGTTATGACGATAGGTGTGTTTGGGATACTGACGATTTACGTCATGGGCATGGCGGTTAATAGCACACCTTTCATTGAAAGCCTGGTACTGCTGACAGTGCGCGAGTGGATCGCGAGTTTCAGCTTCTGGTATCAGAGCTCGCACGGTTCAAAAATGAAAGATCATCCTGCATCGATACAACAGAAGTCGGTGATACAACAAAAATGAGAGAGAGCGATGTTAGACCCTCGGTTATTTGAGCCAAGCCAGCGCCGTACGGTCGTTGAATCAATTGACGATCGCATAGAAACGCTGCGCACAAAGAACGAAGCAACCACACTTGATGCTATAGCTACTGCGGAGTTACGCGGTAGAATTGCAATGTGCCGTGAATGGCGCCACACATGGGCCTCTATCGAAGAAGCCACACCACCACCGAGAGATCGCAGTACGCCACGTATGCGAAAAGATGGGTATTAAATAAGGGATTGAATCGATATGGGCAAAGAATTAGATATGGCGATGGACGATGAAACGGGCGAGGACAACGATGCCTTTGAATCAGGCTTTGATGGCGCGATGCCGCAAGATCCCGAACAAGGTCACGCGGTAGCTGTCACCGAACACCTGGGCGATGAAGGCGAAGATGAGGGGCCGATGCTTGGCGATGAAGAGCATTTGGCCGAGCAATTGGCTATGCAACAGGAGTCTGACGATGCGGAAGAAGGGCAAAGTGCCGATATTGACGATAGTGATAGCTCTCTGGATGGCTCTGACGGTGGCGGCAATGGGGGCGCTGGCGATGATGACGATAATGGCCTTCCTGAATCTGCTGTAACGATGGAGCAATTGCAGGCTGAATTGGCGGAAATGGGCCAACGTCTGCGCAAGAGTGAAGGCCATATGGGGCGCATGCAGCAAGAGTTTCAAGCTGCTGGTGCTGCTGCTGCTGCTGCCAGTGCAGGTAATGCACCGACACAGGCCCAATTGGGCGCTATCGATCTGACTGACATCGAAGAGCTCAACCAGCTGGAAGAAGAGTTCCCTGAGTTTGCCGCCACACTAAAGGCTGTCATTGGCAAGATGTCTATGGGCGCAGCGCCAGCTGCTGCTCCTGGCGCTGCTGATCTACCGGACACCCCTAAGCCAATGACTGCGCAAGAGATAGCGAGCATATCTGCACAGGCGGCGGTTGATGCGTTGATCGAAGATGCACACACGGGCTGGGTTGATACGATCAATACCCCTATGTTCTCTGTCTGGATGAATGGTCAGCCGAAAGAGATTAAGGATCTTGGCGCCAGCGAGAGATCGTCCGACGCCATTGCGATGCTCGACAAATTTGAGCAATTTAACGGCTGGGTCAAACGTCAGGGAGACAAGGCCGACAAATATACGGATGCCGCATTGCTTGAAATCTACATGCAAGGTGGTGTAAGTTCCAATTCAGCAAAGCGCAACTCAAGCGCAAAGTCGCGAAATGACAGATTATCGGGCTCGGTCCCAGCTACAAATTCAAGTAGTCGCACCCAGCAAGATAACAGTTCAGACACAGTGAACGATGCTTTTGAAACGGGCTTTAAGTCGGCAAGATAACTTGCCATAGAGGAAAAGGCTGATACCGACACCACACGGTCCCGGTATCTAGCGACACGAACGCCGCCGGATAGCGCCCTTCGTTTGAAGATAGTTTGATTCGTCCTCACGAATCTTTAATTGTTTTATTCAAACGACAGGAGTAGCCCCATGCCGGGTCAAAATTTCAATTCGCCAGCTGCGCGAATCGCCAAATTCAAGGGCGAAATCTTAGGTCATGCCATTCCCAAAGAAGTGTTAGGTATCACTGGCACTCAACGGCGCATGCCAAAAAATCATTCTGCTGTAGTCGTATATCGACGATGGCTTCCCTATGGTGGTTCTGCTGGGTCTGCGACCAGTATCAACACCATCACTGCTGATCCAGTGGCGCACCAGACTACAGAAGGCGTTACGCCTGATGCTGACAGCCTGACGCCTGAAGATCGCACAGTCACCCTTAAGCAATACTCTTGCTTGTATATGTACACCGACAAGGTTGCGGATCTTTACGAAGATAACGTACCGGACGAAATGAAAGTCCAGACCGGTGAGCGTATGGGTCTTGTGCGTGAAATGATCCGCTATGGTGCGCTGAAAGGCTGCACCAATAAGTTCTATGCTGGCGGTACGAGCCGTGCAACGGTTGATGAAGCTGTGGGTAAGAACCTGCTTCGCCGCATTACACGGTCTATCAAGGGTAATCGTGGCCAGATGGTCACCAAGATCCTGGCGCCAAGCGCAAACTACAACACTGCGCCGGTCGAAGCTGGCTATCTTGTGTTTTGTCACACTGACTGCGAATCCGATATTCGTGATCTACCTGGCTTTATCAAGTGTGCAGAGTATGGCTCGCGCAAGCAGGTACACGAGTGCGAAATTGGCTCCATGGATAGCTTCCGCTTCGTTATCTCGCCCGAACTAAGCTCGATTCCTGACTCTGGTGCAGCCGTGGGCTCTACCGGTCTTGAATCAACAAGTGCTTCAAACGTCGATGTATACCCGATGATTGTCGTCGCTGAGGATGCTTGGGCTGATGTGGCTCTGCGTGGTCAAGACTCTTTTGATCCTACTCACATTCCGCATTCACAAAAAACCAAAGAAGATCCCCTGGGTCAACGTGGTTATGTGGGTGCGAAATTCTGGTCTGCTGCATTCGTACAGAATGATGGCTGGATGGCCGTAGCTGAAGTAGGCGTGACAGACTTAGGTTAATCCCTGAGTCCGAACCCCTCTTAAATTAGGAGAACGATAAATGCGTACTAATCAAGCTGCTGGCTTAGATATGGTATTTGGACCGGCAGGCATCACTGCTGCTGGCGCTGATGTGTTGTATGACACCTCGACCGCCTTTAACTATTGTATCAATGGCAAGGCATACGCTAAGTCAACGATATCAAGCGGCAATACCGCTGCTCTGACTGATGCAAACACGGGCTTAGGCTTTGTGGCATTGGCTGCAGACGAGGCATGCGCCTTTTTGTGGCTGATAAACGCGGGTGGAGATGTTGCTGTAGCACAGGGTCCGGTCGTAGCGATTGATGGTGACACTGACCTTTTCAAAGACGATGGTGGTCGCCCTGAATTTCCAGCAGTACCTGATGGCTATGTGCCGTTTGCATACTCTTTGCATCAAACCAGTGGTGCTTCTAGCGCCTGGACGTTTGGCACGAGTTTGTGGAACGCAGCTGGCCTGACCGATGTACTGGTGGACATCAGTGTATTGCCTGATCGCCCACAGGCTGACGCTCGAAGCTAAGGAAACTCTCTCCCCTTAAGCTGATAGCAAAGATGTTCCCGGTCGCTTCGCCTTGGTGTCGCGACCGGGACATCACTTAACTGGGTCTACGCAACTAAAATAGAGAATCGATATGCGTTTACATGAAAAGCTAAGAAAACCCCTTGTTACTGAATCCCTTGAACTGGCAAAGAATGCCGTTATCAAGGTGACAAATTCTTCTGGTGTGGCAAAAGAAATCTCCGCAACAGAACTGGCGGCGCTCGATGGCCTGGACGCTGAACTAGCGTTACTTGATGGCATTACCGCGACCGCTGCCGAACTGAACCAAGCTGCTGATATCTCTGGAATGTTTGAGGTTGTCACAGCCACCAACGGCATTACCGCTGCTGAAAACGGTAAGACCTTCTTCCTGTCGGCTGCTGCAGGCTTTGTCAGTACATTGCCGGCACCTGCTGTTGGTTTGCGATACACGTTTATCGTGTCACTTGCGCCAACGTCAAACGGCTATGACATCGCCACAAATGCCGGTGCAAACATTATCAAGGGCTTGGCCTTTGAAGCTGAGACAGATGATCAAGATGATGGTCCTACGGATCAGAACGCAGATAATCTGAACCTGGCTGCAAACGTAGCTGTTGCTGGCGATAACGTCACTGTGGTCAGTGATGGAACGAGTTGGTTCTTCACTGGCGGATCTGCCGCTGATGGTGGAATCGTACCTAGCACTGCGTAAGCGGTGCTGATACTGCCCGGTGGGACGAGAGCCTACCGGGTTTAATTACTGAGGATGGGCGACAATGAACGAAGAACAAGTACCAGCTGGCAAGGCACCCACAAAATCGAAAGTTAAGACGCCAAACATTAGGGCTCTTGAATCGATGATGAATGAGCAAAACGATGCGGTTGCCGAACGGCTTGACCAGATGGAAGAGACAGCCAATCAAACCGCTGAGAACATGAGCGAAATGCTTGAGGCTATGAAGGCTATGACAGCTGGTATGTCTGGCATGAGCGCCAAGAACAGACCGCATGGTGGGTCTGGCATGCTGGAAGCTGAGGAACTGATGGTCGAGCACGATGTGTTCCGCGAGTTCGGTCCTGAAGGTGATTTTGGCGAGATTGAAGTACAGGCAAAATCACTCGATCAAATGGGTATGGCAAAGCTCGACGCACTGGCTTTTGATCAGGAACTTCTTGATGTCAGAATCAGCGAAGCGCAAGACGAAGCACAGGACAAGCGTATATCCGTTGCCGTAAATGGTAAGGAGTACGTGATGTGGCGGGGTATGACTTACCGCAACGTGCCGCGTTTTATTGTTGAAGGTCTTGCACGGGCAAAGCCTTACACGTTTAGCAACGTGGAATACACCAAGCCAGATGGCTCGCTGTCTGTTAAATGGCCAGCACACATGGGCTTGCGCTATCCCTTCCAAGTGGTTCGGGACAACAATCCCAAAGGCGCTGACTGGCTGCAAGGCATCCTGTCGCAACGGCACTAACGTAAGGGCTATGAATGAATTACTTGCAACTGGGCCAATTCTTACACCGTGAGGGTCGGTACGCTGGTACTGCGCCTACAACGATGCAGAACCAGACAGGGCAAGCACTCGACATAGCTGAATGGATCAAACTCGCCTGGATGGATATTCAACGCGAGTTTGACGGTAAGTGGAACTGGCAGCAGCGCAAGTTCACCCTGGCAACTGTTGCGGCACAATCGGCCTACCCCTACACAGATGCAATTGATCTGCTCGATACCACAGCTATCTCACGATTCCATGAATGGAAGCTCCAAGACAGACGTAACCCCGCAAAGATCTATCTGACTTCTGCCGGTGTCGCTACCGAGCGGTGGGTGATCTGGACGCCTTGGGAATCCTTCGAGCAGGTGTACGGTATCAGTTCACAAAACGATTCAATGCCGGTCTATATCACTGTCGACCCGCAAGACAACATCGTTCTCGGTCCTACTCCCAATGATGTGTATACGATCAGGGGTGAGTATTGGCGCGCTCCGCAAGAGTTATCGGCTGATGACGACATACCAGAATGTAAGTCGCACTTTCACGAGGCTATTGGATATCGCGCGCTGGCGAAGTATGGATATGCGGGTGTTGCTCAAGAGCATATCCAGCGCGCCAATGTCGAAGGCTTGCCCATACTCAATGCTCTGCGAATGAATCAAGGTGCAACCCGGCGTAGATTCGGCCTCGCCTCTCCAATGGCATAGAGGCTATGATGAAATTCCCCCCTCTCAATAACTCCGTAGCTGCGGCAGTCCGTGATGCGGTAATGTTTTTTAATGGTGGGTTAGATCAAGAAACCCCAGCCTGGAAGGTCAAACCTGGCCATGTACGCGAATCGAACAATTATGAGCAATCAATCGAAGGCGGCTATCAGGACGTAACAGGTTACGAGCGGTTCGATGGGCATACTGCGCCCTCTACTGCAGCGTACTCCGTCATGGACGTTACGATATCTGGCTCAATCACTGTAGGCGATACGCTCACTGGCGCAACGTCCGGTGCAACCGGTGTTGTTGTCGCGGTGGTGACCACTACAACGCCTGACTACGTGGTTATGACTAAAGTGACCGGCACTTTCCAGTCCGGCGAAAATTTAGAGGTATCTGCGTCTGTCGAGGCTGTTGCCGCGTCGGTCGCTTCTGTTGATGGCGCCACCACCACAGTCTTGCATGCGCAGTACACAAACCTTGCTGCCGATGCCTATCGTGCTGACATTGCAGCTGTACCTGGGGAAGGCGCGATACTTGGTGTGCGCCAGCTGAATGGCGTGGTCTATGCGTTTAGAAACGCGGTAGGCGGCGCGACTGCTGCTCTGTACAAGCAAACGAGCGGTGGGTGGTCCCTGGTGAACCTGGGGCTGCAGGTTAGCTTTACCGGTGGTGGTGCGGCCGAGATCAGTGAGGGCGATGTCATTACCGGTGCAACGTCCGGTGCTACTGCTACGGTTCGGCGGGTGGGCCATGTGTCTGGTACGTGGGCTGGTGATGATGAAGTTGGCTATTTAATTCTGTCCGGTCAGACCGGCACCTTTGCAGCTGAAAACCTGAATACGCCTACACAATCAAACATTGCGACTATCGCTGCAGACTCCGCGGCGATCACCCTATTACCGGGTGGTGCTTATGAGTTCTACAATTCAAACTATGCAGACAGTCAGGGTAATCAGCGCATTTATGGCTGTGATGGCGTCAACCCTGGATTTGAGTTTGATGGCACCTATTTTGCGCCAGTCAGAACGGGTATGACTGTCGATGTGCCAACGCATGTAATTGTTCACAAACAACATTTGTTCTTTTCTTTCAAGAGCTCGGTTCAGCACGGCGGTATTGGTACTCCGTTTAATTGGACTTTGCGCGCGGGTGCAACTGAGCTTGTGACTGATGGCACGATTACCGGCTTCAAGCGTGAGCCTGGTAGCCAAGGCAACGGCGCACTGCTGATATGCAACCGTAACAGGCTGCATATCTTGTATGGCACCTCTACAACTGACTGGGAATTGATATCTTTCAGGGATGAAGTGGGCGCGTTTCCCGGCACTATCCAGCAAGTTGGCTCGACCATGTTCCTTGATGATCGTGGTATCACCATGCTCCGCACGGCACAGGAGTTCGGTAACTTCCAGCACTCGACACTATCAACGAAAATTCAAACCCTTATCAACGGATCGAGGGGCTTGGTGCTGTCGTCCTGCATAGTCAGGAACAAAAACCAGTATCGCCTATTTTTCAGTGACAACACTGCACTGTACGTGACGATGGCCGGCGCTAAGGTTGCGGCAATCATGCCGTGTACGACTGGGCATCAGGTGACTTGCATCGATTCGCAAGAAACATCTAACGGTACTGAGGAGATCTACTTTGGATCGACGGATGGATTTGTCTACCAGATGGAGAAGGGTACAAGTTTCGACGGTGATGAGATCAATGCGTATCTGCGGCTGCACTACACCAATGACCGGGTGCGATCGCTAAAAACCTTCATGCACAGCGTGACCATTGAGGCACAAGGCACGGGCTATGCTGAAATAGACTTTGGCTATGAGCTTGGGTACGGCAGTGAGGACATTATTCAGGCGTCTGACACGAATCGAGAAATTGAGTTTTCGTCTAATAATCGCTGGGATGATGGAGGCGCGCTATGGGATACACTGTTTTGGGACGGACGAACGCTGGCACCCACAACGGGTTTAGACATTCGTGGTGAGTCTGAAAATATCGGCTTCCTAATCCGCAAGAACAGCGACTACTTTTCGCCGGTACGACTGACCGGCATACATTACAGATATATAAATCGGAGACACCAACGATGAGTGACTGGTATGACGTAACCGGTGTTCCCGCGACGAGGGCGGCACTTGTATCTGCGACAATACGCGCAGAATTTGCCTTGATTGAAACCGCCATGGCGAAGCTGCCTACCCTTACTGGTGCAGGCGATGAACTGTTGAAGGTTAATGCAGGCGGCACGGCGTTAGAGACTGTTGCAAGCCTGGGTGTGGCTCAAGGTGGTACGGGCGCGGCAACGCTGACTGATGGCGGCATTCTCCTCGGATCTGGCACAGGTGCTATCACGGCAATGGCTGCGCTGGCTGATGGCGAAATGATTGTTGGTGATGGAACTACTGATCCGGTGGCCGAATCTGGCGCTACTCTTCGGACCTCGATAGGTGTCGGAACGGGTGATAGTCCTAGCTTTGCAGGATTGTCTTTGACAGCGCCGTTGTCTGTCGCGAATGGCGGTACGGGTGCTGCAACGCTGACTAACGGTGGTGTGTTGCTGGGATCTGGTACAGGCGCTATCACGGCAATGGGTGTTCTTGCCGATGGCCAAATGATTGTTGGCGATGGAACTACTGACCCGGTGGCTGAGTCTGGCGCTACTCTCCGGACCTCGATAGGCGTGGGTACGGGTGATGCTGTCACGCTGGGTTCTTTGGCGCTGACCACTGACCTGGCGGTAGCTCATGGCGGCACGGGCGCAAGCACTCATACAGCTGGTGGCATCCTCTACGGTAACGGCACTTCAGCAATTGCTAATACGGGCGTCCTGGCGGTAGGTACTATCCTGGTGGGTGATGGTACTGGTGCGCCAACACTCCTGGCGGTAGGTACTGATACGTATGTCCTAACGGCTGACTCCGGTGAAGCAAGTGGTGTTAGTTGGTCTGCTATTGGTGGTGGTAGTGGTGTAGGCACACTGACAACGATCAAGCGCAATAACGTGCAGGTTGGTGGTGCGGATATCGCTATCCTAGACTTCTCAAGCCAATTCACAGTATCTGAAAGTCCAAACACTGAGATTCAGGTTGCGATCAATGCGGCTTCTGAGTCGGTTGCTGGCGTTATCGAAGTGGCAACTGATACGGAAGTGAACACTGGATCTGTTGGTACGCTGGCAATCAGACCTTCAAGCCTTGCGCAATGGGCTGGTAGTTCGAACATTGTCACTCTTGGCACAGTCACCACGGGTGTATGGACAGGAACGGCAATAGCTGTGACACGGGGCGGCACAGGTGGCACCAGTGCGGCAGCAGGCAGAACTAACTTAGGTGTCGGTACTGGCGATACGCCTACCTTTGGTGGTGTCACGCTGACATCACCCCTGGCGGTCACAAGTGGTGGTACGGGTGCAACTTCGGCTTCAGGTGCGCGCTCTGCGCTCGGCCTTGGCTCCCTGGCCATATTGAACACAATCAGCAATAGCAACTGGTCAGGTACTGATCTGTCCGTATTGAATGGTGGCACAGGGTCAAGTACGGCGGCGGGTGCGCGCACAAACCTTGGATTGGGTTCCCTGGCAACGCTGAGTACGATCAACGGCGGCAACTGGTCAGGCACAGACCTATCTGTATTGAACGGTGGCACAGGATCGAGCACGGCAGCTGGCGCCAGAACAAACCTTGGCCTTGGTTCATTGGCCATATTGAACACAATCAGCAATAGCAACTGGTCTGGTACTGATTTGTCGGTTGCTAACGGGGGCACTGGGTCGAGCACTGCAGCTGCCGCAAGAACAGCACTAGACGCAATGATTGACCCAACTGTATCGACATCAGCGCCATCTGGCGGATCGAGCGGTGACTTCTGGTTTGTGCGCGAGGCTTAGACTATGACTATGCACGTTAACGTATCGGGTGTATGGAAGGAGATACCTGACCCACAGGTGAATGTTTCTGGTGTCTGGAAAGAGATCAACGAAGGCTGGGTGAATGTTTCAGGTGTATGGAAGCAATTCTATGCGCGCCCGGCATTTGAGATAACGCCCACGTCACTTTTTGCAGTTGCCTTTGATCCTAGCAGCGCCAACGTGAACATTAACTTCCAGCGTGATGGTGATATTTCTGCTCTTGGTGGTACGCCGGGAGCCGGTGCGTGGATCGAGCCCCGAAGCGCAACTATCGGAGACAGCTATCAAATACGGGCTACGTTGAACAGCGGAACAAGCCCAGCTTCAGGCACACTTAACACATGGCAAGCCTTGAGCTCTACTAGAGCTTGGTCGTGGACCAGATCAGGCATTGGCTTCACCCTGGCCAACGTGACCTTTCAGATACGTAGAGTGAGTGACAGCGTTGTTGTGGTTAGCCAAGCGGTGTCGGTGCAATGTGAGGTAGAAAGCGGCTTTTAGTGATTCTTACAGCTGATAACATTTAGATGTATCATTTGCGCTCCAATCAACTAGAACTGATGAGAGAGAGCGATGCGAAATATCATGTGTGGAAAATTAGACGGTGGTCAGCCTTGGGTTAAAGTTTGGCTTGAAGTGCTGATGTCGCCATCCAGCGGGGCCGGTACTTCGTTTGCAGAAATGCGAGCAACCGTGCCATTGGTCGAAAAGTTGGAAGCTGTTTCAGACGATGCAGAATCGATTCTGCTTGAAGATGCAGAGTGGCAGCTGTTAAAAGATCGAATAGAAAGCCATATGAGTTGGACCGGCAACCGGCGCGAGATACTTGATCTGTGCGAAGCGGTGACAGAGGCCGGTGTATATAACATCAACGCAGCAGCAGGCGGCGAGCGGCATCCGATACCGGACGAGTTCAAAGCAGCTAGATAACGAGGTTCAGAATATGCCGGGTATCATCCAGCAACAGATCAACACTCCGCTCCCTGGCGAAGAGGCCAATACGGACCCGGCAGCGGCTAATTCTGTCACTGGCTATGATCCTGAACGGATAGAACTGGATGAGCAGCGCGATACTGTTGCTGGAAGGATCAACAGTATCGTCGCTCAAAACAGCCCATTGCAGCAGCAGGCAATGACTCGCTCGAAGCAAGACGCCAACAAGCGCGGCCTGTTGAACAGTTCGATGGCGGTGCAGGCTGGCCAAGAAGCGGTCATATCCAGCGCGCTACCCATAGCAACGCAAGATGCTGCAACGTCATACAACGCCAGACAAACCAACGCTGCGGCGGGTAATGCTGCATTAAATCAAACAACGGTTGGCGCACAGGCTTTAGAGCAAGGCGCGCAGACCGGCGCTATCCAATCAAGGTTGCAAGCTGAGCAAGGTGTCATTGAAGGTGGCCAGATTGCACAACGTGGCGATATCGAATCACGCCAGATACAGGAGCAGGGCGCGGTCGAGGGTGGCTTGATTGAAACTCGTGGACAGGTGGACAGTCGCTTGCAGACTGAGCGCGGCGATATCGAAATGCAGCTGCAAACGGCAGAAGGCGCTATTCGTGAGAACTTGTTGGCTCGCCAAGGCGAGATAGATGCGGCCCTGGCTGAGTCACGCTTTGGGTATGAAAGTGAATTGCAAGCCGAACAAGGTCAAATACAGCAGGATCTGCAAACGGCTGATGGTCAGATACGTGCTGACCTGCTTGAGCGCCAAGGTGTCATTGATGCTGAGTTGATCGCAGTTCGTGGACAGATTGAAACTGACCTGCAAACGCAGCGCGGTGCGATTGATCTGGAACTGCAGAACGCTGACGGAGCAACCCGTGAACAGCTCCTTATTCAGCAGGGACGCATTGATATGGACCTGGCGAACAATCGCGGCGATATTGAAAGCTCGTTGCAGGCTGAGCGCGGTGTTATTGAATTGGAACTGCAAGCGGCTGAAGGTCAGATACGTGAGGATTTGGTGGCTCGCCAAGGTGAGATTGATGCTGGCTTACAGGAACTGCGCACACAAGGTGCTCTGGAAGTGGCTGATGTCGAGGGCCAATATCGCACACTGATACAAACCAGCCAAAGCGCGACGGTGTTTTATGCTGAAATCACGCAGCAGATTGGTTCGATCCTGGCGAATGATCGTATTCGCGCCAGTGAAAAACAGTCGCTAATCAATCAACTGACTGCCCAGCTGGACGATGGCCTTGCGCTGATCGGGACATTGGGCGATGTAGACTTAAGCTCGATATTAGGCGCTGATGGCAGTCCTATATCGCCGGGTGGTACGCCGGTTTATCCGTACCCCGCAACGCCTGACATACCACAATACATTCCCGGTTCTGGTCGCGCAGGCCTTTAACCGCAACCATGAGCAAAATTATACGGCCAGCGGTCATTAGAGATCTGAATGGCGTGTGTGCATTGGGTATTGAGGCTTTGAATGATGATCCTTTGCCCAATCTGGTGATAAAGCCTGAAGGGGTGCGGAAACTGGCCATTGACTGTATATCTAGCGCAAGTAACTTCTGCTGGGTATGTGAGAAGGACGGAAAGATCGTCGGTGCGGTATCTGCCATTGTTTATGAAATGGCTTTCTACGAGCGTCGACAATGTGAGGTCGTTCAGTTTTACTGCAAAGAGCCCGGTGAGGGCGTGAAGCTGATTAGAGAATTTTTGAAATGGGCGCGCAGTCGGCGCATTATTAAATTGATCCTGTTTACGCTAGAACGCGGTGCAGATCCGAGAATAGGTAAGATGCTTCGTCGAATGGGCCTCGACTCTGAATTGCCGATGTTTATGGAAGTGAGATAGCTATGTCTAAAATCGTTAAAAAAGTCGGCAAGGGAATCAGCAAGGTCTGGAAAAAGGTCTGGAAGCCGGTCAAGAAGTTCTTGGGTAGCAAGTTCGGCAAAATTCTAATGATCGGTGTGGCTATCTTCACGGCTGGTGTGGGGCTGGGGTTTTGGGCTGGGCCTGCCTGGATGGGTGGGGCCGGTGGTACTGCCGCGTCGATTGAGGCTAACGCAGCTGGCTCTGCCGTGGCGCAAAGTGCTGCAGCCGGCGCGAGTGACCTGGCTGCATTGACCAGCGCAAGCGAAGTGCTGGGTACGGGTGTTGCGGCCGGTGGTGCTGAATTATCGATACTCGGTGGTGCGGAAGCTGCTGCACAAGGCGCTATTGCTGCTGGTAGTCAAGGCGTGGCGCAAGGTGCTGCGCTTCAAGCGACGAGGGCCGGTGGCTCGGCTGTTGCCAGCAATGCAGCTAAGACTGTGGGTGGCGCGGTCACTGACCAGCAAGCATTGGCGGCGGGTAGCAATATACTGTCAGCGCCCGGTGTTGCAGCGCCTGAGATCGCGGCTAACTCGGCAACGGGTATTATTGGTCGGATTAAAGATTTGGCCGGTGGTGCTGCTAAGTTCAGCAGAGAGAATCAATTGGTCACGGCGATGGGCATACAGGCTGCGGCCAGCGCATTAACGCCAAGTGCTGACGAATTGGCGCAAGAGCAAGAAAAGCGCGATGAAAAGCGTATTGCTCGAAATCTGTCTGTTGGTGACCTGCAAGTAAGCCGCGGGAACAATGCTGGTCAACCATTGCGTCGGCCTGGTGGTGAAGAGGTGTATGACGAGAACGGCACTATCAAGCGCCGTGGTTTGGTGAATCGCAGATTGCCGGGAGCGGTCTAATGAAATCAATTGCAGACCGGCAAGCAGAAGCAAACCCAGCGGCAGCTGCACCACCACCAGAACAAGGCGGCGAGGCAGAGCAAGAGGAGTTTGCTACTAAGGGTTCATTGGATGAGAAAGACCAGGAAGCCTATACGCGGGTGGCTATGGCCAGCGCCGAAATTATTTATGGCGACAAGTCTGCTGACCAGATCGAAGCACAGCTGCAAAAAGGTGCTGCGACACCAGAACAGACTGTTGCAAATATGGCGGTTGCGATCCTGCAGAGCATCGATGAGAAGTCAGGTAATACGATTCCTGAAGATATCATCATCTTGCCTTTGCCTGAGATCGTCGAGCAATTGGTTGAAGTAGGTGCAAGTGCGGGATTCTTTGAAGGTAATCAGGCACTGATGGACGTTGCTATGCAAATGGCGATTGAAAAGCTCGCGCCTATCTACGGGTTTACCGAAGCTGATGCACAAGAAGTGCTTGCACAGGCTTCACCAGAAGAACAGCAACGGGCGGTTGCGCAGCAGTCAAAGTCTGCTGGCTATGAAGCGGCGATGAAGCGCGCACCACAACAAGGGGTTTAGCATGGCTAAGCTGGGAAGGATTTTAGGAAAGATAGCAACCGGCGCGGCGTCTGTTGCTGTGCCTGCTGCACTGGCTAACCAAGCGGCGCAGATACAGGCAAAGCGTGATGAGCGCCTGCAGAAGTACCAGACAGGGGAAAACACACTAAACCGTGCGGCCACTGCTGACCTGGCGGCATCAAACCGTGAGGCGACTAAAGATTTGCAAGATGCGCGCATTGCATCCGTTGAAAAAGAAGGTAGCGCTAATCGTGAGAGCAACCGAGAATTGCAAGATGATAGGCTAGAATCCTCTGAGGGTATCGCCAGCGCCAACCGTATGCAGAACATGCAGATATTCAAAGCTTCACAGGCTGAGCGCGATGCACGGCTTGAATTGCTAGAGAGCCAACTAACAGGCTCTGACCTTCAAAATGAAATGGGCGCGATAACCAAGGGCCGAGCAGAAAGCCTGCAGAAAACGCTTGATGTGATTAACAATTCAGACGCACCGATTGAGCAGCGCGAAGCGGCAATGGAGTCCTATTTGCTGCAGAACCCTGATGCGCGTAAGAAGGTTATTGTTAAGCAGAAAGAAGATAAACACGGCAATAAGATCGATGAGTATGCAATCTTTGATTCGGCTACAGGTGGACGCATGGACAATCCCGGTGGTGCGCTTGAGCCCAAAGACGGCAGGGAAGTGCACGATATGTTTAAGGCTGGCAAAATGCCCCGTAACGTAGCTGAGGCTTGGCTAGAGTATATGGCTCGGTAGCGCAAAGACCTCTTCACGCCTACAATCACCAGCAACCCCCTCTGCTGGTGATCCTTAAATGGGTAAGTACGACGCATTCCTCAATGGTGAAATAGACGAGCCCATAGCTGGCGCTCCCTCAAAAAACGCTGTTGCACCTCCAAATGCCGATGGCATTAAAAACCCTGATTATGCTGCATTCCTTAATGGTGATGATCCTGATTTTGCTGCATTCCTCAATGGTGAGCGCTCCTGGGGCGAAACTGGCTATGACCTGGCGCTTTCGTTCGGTATAGGCTCGAATGCTTTGTTGGGCATAGGTGGCACCCTTTGGGGTCTTGGCCCTGGTGAAATGGAAAATTGGGCTACTCGACAAGCCGAGTTT
>Ga0222655_1000359_pt1 | contig 21319 bp, 29 predicted proteins | sample AntAcemetagen423_FD_179857 | JGI IMG/M metagenome (GOLD analysis project Ga0222655, IMG submission 179857) | Saline water microbial communities from Ace Lake, Antarctica - #423 | ecosystem: Environmental > Aquatic > Non-marine Saline and Alkaline > Saline | place: Antarctica: Ace Lake... | reverse complement strand
ATCGATAGTAAAGACCTAAGTAATATTAGTACTGGCGTGCTGTATGCTCCGACCCACAATGCCAAACTATCATCAATAGGTAAACTAGGAAATAACATTTACCAAGTCCCAGACGTTAAAGTTAAACTACACTTATATACTAGGGACGGAACCCAAAAAGGGCACAAGGAACGTAGAAGTCATTACGATAAAATAGAATCGACCGATGATATAACCAGCCTGATGCTTAATTCTAACGTAGTTATAGCAGATTTGGGTAGTACTGTAATAGAAGCTTTAGCTCTGGGTAAAACTGTCATACAAGTCAAACCGGATAACTATAAAGATTTTTATGAAGGCAAAGTAGGTGCTGGTGAAATTAGTACATTTCCAGAAATAGACTTACCCAATAGATTCGCACTAAAAGCTAATAGCATCGAAGAAGTCCTAACTCAAATTGGCAAGACTACACCTAAACCAAATTTCGAAATAATTGAAAATATTGGAGATATGAAAGTGTCTAAAATCGTTGACAACTTCATAGTAAATATGGTATTATGAATAAGGTGTTGGTATCCGGATCTTACGATTATTTACATTGGGGACATCTCAGACTATTGAAGCGAGCTAGAGAGCTTGGAGACTACTTAATAGTTATGTTATCTACGGATGAATTCAATGCTGAGAAGGGAAAGAAGACCCACATGAACTACGAACAAAGAAAGGCTATACTCGAAGAGCTACGTTGTGTAGATTTGGTAGTACCTGAGACTTCCCACGATAATAAACGTGATGTAGTATTAGAGCATGGCGTATCGACATACTGTGTTGGTGACGACTGGTTGGGTACTTGCGATTGGTTGGTTGAGTATTGTCACGTTGTTTATCTACCGAGAACCCCCAATATATCGTCAACAGAAATTAAAGAAGGATTAGAAAATGAATAGAGTAATAATCACTGGCGGTAGTGGGGATATAGCACAAGGAATTAAAAGTCGATTAGAATTGGCTGGTATTGAATGTACTACACCATCGAGGGATGAATTGGGCGTAGCTTTTGTTGACGATGTTTATAATTATTTCGTTGAGAATAAAGGAAAATTTGACGTATTGATAAATTGTGCTGGTATTATTGACGTTTCTAGTATTAGTCAATCTTTCGATTTAGACTGGACTGACGTAATAAATGTTAATTTGAATGGTTCATATTTTTGTAGTAAGTATGCCTTAAAATCTGGAGTTAAAACTATAATCAATATAGGCAGTTCTGCTGGGTTTAAAGGTAAGGCCGACTGGAGTTCGTATTGCGTTTCTAAGGCGGGTTTAGCTATGTTAACTGAATGCCTAGCTGCTGAGGGTGTGGAGGCGTACACAATTAGTCCAGGTAGAACTCAGAGTAAAATGAGAAGAGAGCTATTCCCAGACGAAGACCAAGACTCATTACTAACTCCCGAAGAAATTGGTAATCTAGTAATAGACATTATATACGATAAGTATCCGATAGGTTCGAACATAAGTATTTCTAAAGCTGAGGGAATTAAATTGAAATGAAATTATTGAAGATTAAAACTGAAAAAATGTTCACCAGTCTGGAACAAGAATGTCGAGACTACGTTCGAGATTCCCTTCTCAACAATGTTAATAAAAATGGAATGCTGAATATATATTGCCAACACACCACTGCTGGTATATTAATATATGAGCCCGAGTTATTGCTATTAGCAGATACTAAGGACGCTATAGAGAGATTCGCACCATCTAATGGAGAATATAGACACGATTATATAGACTTGAGGGAAGTTCCCTTGAACGAAAGAGTTAATGGACATTCTCATATCAAGTCACTATTAACTATGCCATCAGTTAATATACCGATCATTAATGGAGAATTGGCTTTAGGTAAATGGCAAGTTCCTTTCCTAGTTGAGCTTGACCCAATACGAGAAAGAAATGTAATTTTAAGTATATGTAATACTCTTTAAAATAACAAATATTAGAATAAACACATAGTTAAGCTGGCGGGGGTTGAGTTACATTGTCTTCTATTTTTAAAGAGAGAAAAGAGTTTGCACCATTTGAATACGATAAAGCGTATGATTATTGGATGAAGCAACAATCGGCACACTGGATTCATACTGAGATAAACTTATCTACAGATTTACAAGACTGGTCTTCTGGTAAAATAACCGAAGCTGAGAAACAAGTCGTTGGCCAAATCCTAAAGGGGTTCACCCAGGCAGAAATGACCATTAATGAATATTGGTCCAATAGAGTTACTAAGTTTTTTAAGAAGCCAGAAATTATAATGATGGCTAATTGTTTTTCTAATATGGAAACGATTCATGGTGTTGCTTATAATTTACTAAACGAAACTTTAGGCCTAACCGACTATAAAACATTCATACAAGAAGAAACGACAAAGGCTAAGCTGGATAACCTTATTGATACGCCGAATAAGTCAAGGTGTGATATACTCAAGAGTCTGGCTGTATTTTCTGCGTTTGCTGAGGGGGTTAGTTTATTTAGTAGTTTTGCTATCCTATTGAATTTTAGTAGATTCAATAAACTAAAGGGTACTAGCCAAATTATTAAATTTAGTATACGAGATGAGAGCCTACATTCCGAGGCTGGGTGTTGGTTGTTTAGAACTGCTATAGCTGAGAACCCGGAGATTTTTACTGACGAGTTCAAGAAAGATATTTACGAAGCAGCTAGGGCTACAGTTAAACTTGAGGATGATTTTATTGATGAGGCGTTTGAGTCGGGACCAATTGAAGGTCTAGACCCTGGAGATCTAAAAGCGTTTATTAGATATAGGGCGAATACGAAGCTTGGAGATCTAGGACTTAAGAGTAACTGGAAGAATATAGATTTGGAAGCTGTCGAAAGAATTACCTCATGGTTTGATGTACTTAGCTCAGGACAAACCCACGATGATTTCTTCGTTGTGGTCCCGTCAGATTATTCAAAAGGCACTGCCGATTTTGGGAAGATGTACGACGATGAAAAAGTTTGATGTGGGGGCCATAGGTAAAAGATTCGGAAGACTAGTTGTCACAGAAAGAGCCGGATCTAATAGGCATAAAAAGGCATTAGTTGCGTGTATTTGCGATTGTGGTAATAAAATTGTTGCAGTTTTATCCAATGTTAAAAATAATACAAGATCTTGTGGTTGTCTGAGAAATGAGCTGAACAAAAAGCGGTGCGGAACAAGTGCTGAAGAAAAAAGAATTTGGAGAAAAGCACATTATAATAAATTGAAAAATGAAGGATATTTTCAATCTCAGGCTTATAAAATTACTAAAAATAAATGGGTAAAAGAAAATCTATCGAAAGGTGCGAAGTATGAAAATTAAAAAGGGTTGGTGTGAGTGGCTGACAGAATCTGGTAGAAAAACATTAGAGGGAGGCTACCTACTCCCAGACGAAACCCAAAAGGAAATGTTTTGTAGGGTAGCCAATTCTGTAGCTAAGTACTTGAATAAACCCAAAATGGCAGAAACCTTCTATAGCCTAATGGAACGTAACATATTGTGCCTTGCTTCGCCCGTTGCAAGCAACTCTGGGACAGATAGGGGATTACCAGTATCATGTAACTCAATACACTTGGGCGACAGTGTTGATAATATTTTCCAAAAAAATCATGAACTTGCTATGCTATCTAAAAACGGAGCTGGGGTAGGAATTTACATGGGGGACGTTAGAGGTAGAGGGAAGAATATTTCAGGTAATGGGGTGTCCGAAGGGCTAATTCCTTGGATAAAGGTATTCGACACCACAACGAGTTCTGTCTCACAAGGAGGCGTTAGACGGGGCGCTAGTGCTGTTTATCTCCCGGTAGACCATACGGACATTAATGAATTTTTACGCATCAGGAGAGCTGCTCAGGACGCTAACAGGTACTGTCCACACACACACCAAGCTATATGCCTAACTGACGAATTTATGAATAAAGTTGAAACTGGTGACGTAGAAGCCAGGGAGACATTTAAAGCGATACTAAAAACTAGATACGAAACTGGGGAACCTTTCTTATTCTTTTCTGATAATGTCAATAAGGCTAACCCTGAGTGTTACAAAGCGAATAATCTTAATGTTGTCACTAGCAACATCTGCTCGGAGATTACCCTATATACGGACCCAGACCACACTTTCGTTTGTTGTCTTAGTTCAATAAACTTAACTAGATGGGACGAGATTAAAGAGAATGATATTTATAATTGTGTTTGGTTTCTAGATGGGGTTCTTAGTGAATACATAGATAAGGCTAAACACAAATCTGGATTTGAAAATGCGGTAAGAAGTGCTGAGAAGGGTCGAGCTATAGGGCTTGGCGTTTTGGGTTGGCATACTCTACTACAGAAAAGTATGATACCATTCGAATCTTACGATGCTATGAGATTAAACTCTACAATATTTAGAACAATTAGAGAAGAATCTGAACGAGCAACAACCGACCTAGCTAAAGAATTTGGTGAACCTGAATGGTGTTCTGGGTTCGGTAGAAGAAATTCCCACATATTAGCAGTAGCGCCAACAGTTAGCAATTCGGTTATCTCTGGCGGTGTGTCAGCAGGGATTGAGCCTATACCGTCGAATGTATTTTCCAAGAAGACAGCTAAGGGTGTATTCATTGAACAAAACCAGGAACTTAAGCGATTATTAGAAACTAAAAATATGGACACAATATCAACTTGGAAGTCTATAAATACTAATGACGGTTCGGTCCAACATCTTGATTTTCTTGATGAAAAAGAAAAAGATATTTTCAAGACCGCTAGAGAGCTAGACCAGATGGTTATTATTCAACAAGCAGCTCAGCGTCAGAGATTCATAGATCAAGCGCAGAGTTTGAATTTATTTTTCTATGCGAATATAGATACTAAGAAATTCTATAAGTTACACATGGAAGCGTGGAAGCTGGGAATTAAGACTCTATATTATTGTAGAACTGCTTCGGTATTGAAAGCTGATTTATCAAGTCGTGGAGAGGGTGAGTGTAAAGCTTGTGATGGTTAAACTTGCCATTCTGAACTACTTACCATAAGCGCCGTAAAGCCCCTGGCTTCAGCCATGGGGATATAAGGCGTCCGTTATAAGACTTGACATATTCTAACATCCCAGGTACACTAAATATAATGAAAACCAGATACCGCTCGAACAATAATATCGTCTTCTGCTGCAACTACCATGTCGTATTTTGTCCAAAATATCGTCGTGCGGTTTTGTTTGGTGCGGTGGAAAAGCGATTAAAAGAAATTGCTCGCGAGGTCTGCGCTGAGCGAGATTCTGAGTTGTTGGAAATCGAATGTGATAAAAATCACGTCCACCTAATTCTGTCGGTCGATCCGCAGTTTGGAGTCCATAAGCTGATTAAACAAATCAAAGGCAGGTCGAGCCATCATCTCCGCGAAGAGTTTCCCGATTTAAAAAGCAAGATGCCATGCATGTGGACCAATTCGTATTTTATCAGCACGGTGGGCGGCGTGACTTTGGAAGTTGTGAAAAAATATGTCGAGAGTCAGAAACTCCGAGGCGAGCCGAGATAATGGTTTTAACCTATCAATACAAAATACGCAGAGGGATGAGATTTCTAAATGTGACCGCCCGCAAGGTCAACCTCATCTTTAATTATTGCAATGAAACTTCGATTAACGCCATTAAACGTAATGGGAAATTCCTTTCAGGCTATGACCTTCAGGCATTAACTTCGGGCACGAGCAAAATATTAAAAATAAATTCCCAAACGGTACAAATAGTTTGCGCCGAGTATGCGACTCGTAGGAAGCAGTTTAAGAAAAGAAAATTAAATTGGAGAAAATCATCTGGTTCAAAACGCTCTCTTGGCTGGGTTCCATTCAAGGCGGCTGGTGTTCGGGTCGAATGTGACACGGTCACCTTCATGGGCGAGAAAATTCGCTTCTTCAAGAGCCGCGAACTCGGCGGTAAAATTTTAACTGGCTCGTTTTCACAAGATGCTGTGGGCGATTGGTATGTGAATTTTCAATGTGAAGTTCAGCTTCTCAAGGCAGCTCCTGAAAGAGTAGTGGGAGTTGACCTCGGTCAGAAGTCTTTGGCCACTACGAGCGATGGTGAGGTTTTTAAAAATCCGAAAGCATTTTATGACGCGCAGGATGCGCTCGCGAAGGCGCAGCGCCACGGGAAGAAAAAGAGAGCGAAGAAAATTCATCGCAAGATTTCTCGGATCAGAAAGGACAATTTGCACAAGGTGAGCGCAACGCTCACGAGCAACTATGCAAAATTAATTTTAGGAAATTTGAGATTGGCTAGCGGCAAGGCAGTTCTAGATGCCTCGTTCGGAACACTTAAAACATTCTGCGAATACAAAGCCATTAGGCGGCGCGGAATGTGTGTTCTCGTCAACGAAGCGCACACGACTGTAACTTGCAACAACTGTCTGGAAAGATCGGGGCCTTCGGGCCTGTCAGGTCTTTCCGTAAGAGAATGGGCTTGTGCGAGCTGTGGACAAACGCACGACCGCGATGTAAATGCGGCCATAAACATTCTCCGTATCGGACTTGATACGCCTAAGACTTTTAATGAGCCACTGGCTAGTTAGAACGAGGGAATCCCCCGGCTTTAGCCGTGGGGAGGAGGTCAAAACTTCGGTGATAATTGTTCGTATTTCAGTTGTGTCAATTTTCAATTTACCAGTTTCGTCGTCAAACGCGAAAGGAAGAATCTGCGAATTGTCATATTTCGACGATTTTGGTACTACCATATATTAACCTAGCTGTTATATGTTATAATAAGAACACAACTACCTATATTTGTTATATTTATATAATATATTCGTAACGTATTAATTATATTATATATTGACTTTATTTCAATTATACGCTATACTGGTTATATGGGTGATGATAATATCGATATTGACGCAAAGAAAATATTAAACGATCTGTATGCATGCCGAGTGGTTCCGATTTCTGGTGGTATATCCGACGCAGCGAACCTAACTACATCTAACATACGAGAACCTAAAGAACGACCAGAACTCAAATACCCGAAAGTATTCTGCTATACTTGTGGTAATGAACTACATAGTGAAGTATATAATATGACTTGGGAAGACGCAGTTGAGATGCGCCACAGTTGTTGTTGTAAAGAAGAAAAATTGGTAGTGTATAACGAGATAATTTGGAATGATAAAATGCCCGAAGTTTGGACTGCATTCATTACCGATAATCCGAAAATAGGATAAATTATGAAATTGATACACAAGAAGATGGATTTATTCGACGCACCAAAAAACTCTTTAATTATACACGCTTGTAACGCTAAAGGGGTTTGGGGTGGCGGTATTGCTGCTGAGTTCGCTAGTAGATACCCAAGGTCTTATGGGTACTATAATAAGTTTTGTAGAGCCGAGGGTCGGTTGTGTGGGAGATTCGGTGTAGCATTTTATCCAGATACTGAAGAACATCAAGTTGGATTCTTAATAACTTCGGAAGGTTATGGAAAAGATAAAGATTCTACTGACGAAATATTAACACAAACTTCCCTAGCTGTGAAAGAATGTTTAGATTACTGTGAGTATATATCCAGGACCAACTCAGGTCAACTAGTCGAAGTATATTCCAATAAATTCAATTCTGGTCTTTTTGGAGTACCTTGGGACATGACCGAGGGAGTTATTAAAACCATTATAAAAGGTTATGAAAATATAACTTGGATAGTTTGCGATCTTTAACTTGACAGTTTATGGTTTATAGTATATCATAAACTTCTAGGTGGAGTTCGGTCAGGTTGAATGTTCGGTTTGGAGTCGTGGGTTCGAATCCCACCATCTAGACCATTTTTGTTATATTCTAATGTTTCACATTTGGGAGTCCTTACGCATTGCTTCGGACTTAATGTAGGCCTGTAAGGGGCTGATGGTACTATTCAGTACGTTCCCGTTTGTGATACATTTGAGTGCTGAGGCGTCGTGATTTTTAAGCGACAGAGAAACTGAACTGCGAGCAACAACGTAGAACTACTTTAGTCGGTAGTCTATGGTGGTGTGGGTAGTTAATAATGGGATCACAAACTATTAAGGTCTCAGTTATTTTTTTTTAAATTACGAACTCCGGTGGTGTAAGTAGTAACACGTCTCACTGTGACTGAGAAGATTTGGGTGCAAGTCCCGACCGCGAGGACCATTTTGGGGTGCAGAAAAGACCTTCCCGGTAAAATCCTGGCCCCAAATTTTCCTTTCTTTTTATAATTTATTATGATATAATGATGTTATGGAGAAATTCAATTATTACACAATCAAATACTTTCTTAATGATGTTAAGCTGGGAATCAAAAACCTAATTCTTTTCGCTCCAATTATTTGGAAGTGGAGGAACTGGGATTTTGATTATACTATGTACCTATTATCCTTTAGTCTCAAAGAATTACATAAAGGTATATATGTTAACGGTCATCACGAGTTTACTCTAGAACAAGAACAGAGACTAAAGACTGCTATACGTTGTTTGGATAGACTGGGCGTTGATGAATACTGCAAAAAGGATATAGAAGAGCATTATAAAAATTACGATTTCTGGGATTTCAAACGACCTAGAACCGATAAAGAAAGGGAGTCAATTACTTCGATTTACGAAAAGGGGGAAGAGTTACGTAAGCGAGATATGGAAACATTTACTAGTATATTTAAAAATTATTACAGAGAGTGGTGGACATGATGGCTACTGTACTTATTCGCGGTAAGTTAGTCATTGTTGATTCAGAATTCGGCGAATTTGTACAGTCTAGAAATTGGTCAATGCGAACTAATCCATCTGGCCAATTTTACTTCTCTTCGAATAGTGTGCTATTACATCGTTGGATAATGGGCACACCAGTCGGAATGGTCGTAGATCACATAAATGGGGACACTCTCGATAATAGAAAGAAAAACCTAAGAATATGTACAAAATTGGAAAACCAATATAATCAAAAAAAGGCATACGGAAAATTCGCAAAACTTAACGAACTATAAAAATTTGGGATAAATTGAACGATATGGAAAATATTATAAACGATTTGAAAAGTAAACTTGAAAATGTTGATAAATATATAGAAAACGAAAATAGAATTATTCGTCAGTCTGGTGAAGAAATTAAAAAAGCTAACACAAATAAAGAATCTCTAGAAATTAGTAGAAGCGAAGTAATTCGGGCAATTAAAGTCCTTGAAAATTTCGCAGCAACTGGAATGTAATGGCTATCTTCCTAACTAGTGATACCCACTTTAGACATAAGAATATCCTAGAGTATTGTGGTAGACCATTTTTTTCGATGGAGCACATGGAGCGAGAGTTAATACGAAACTGGAATTCTGTAGTTGGTGTGGACGATACTGTGTACCATCTTGGTGATTTCTCGATGAATCATAAATATCACGCCGATATAGTCCCACAATTAAACGGAAAGAAAATACTAGTACTTGGGAACCATGATAAAAGCGGTCCTGGTTGTGGTAGTTCGAAATTTAACGAAATGAAACCGACATATCTGAGTTATAGCTGGTATGATGTAGTACTTAATACGATCCTAATTCACCCAGATTTAGGGGAAGTGAATTTGAGTCATTTTCCTACAGTTGGAGGTGGAGATCACGGCGAAGAAAGGTTCACTAAACATCGCCTACCATCAGACACTAAATACGTTTTATGTGGGCACGTTCACGAAAACTGGAAAAAGAATAAGCAATGTATCAATGTTGGTGTAGACGTTTGGGACTACAGACCCGTAGAGTTTAATATGGTATGTGAACTATTTATTGAAGGTAATATAGATGAGAAAAATAACTTTAAAAGAAAAGCTTTTAAACTTCTGCACAAAATCAAAAATCGGATTAAAGGTATTAAGCCTTTTCGGTTATCGTCTAAAGCAAAAAAATCTAGAAGTAATCGTTCTCGTAGGTCTTCCAGGTAGTGGTAAATCTACATACGCTAAGAAACTAGAGAAGAAGGGCTATATTAGAATCAACCAGGACACATTAGGGACCAGGAGCGAGTGTAAGAGACTAATGAAATACTACCTATCTAAGCGCCAGAGCGTCGTTATAGACCGTTGTAACTTCGATGTGAGTCAAAGGTCCACTTGGATTAATACGTCCAAGATGTACCCAGTCAGGGCTGTCAAATGTGTAATATTTGATACTCCAGTAAATACTTGTATTAAAAGGACTAAAACTCGTAAAGGGCATCCAACAATTGATAATAATCGTAGAGATATTGACAAAATTATAATGGGGATGTATAATAAGTATATTAGGCCCGAATTATCTGAGGGATTTTTTAGCATCGAAACTAGAAAGTGGGATCGGTAGATATATGAACAGAACTAAACTTCAACATGATTTGGTTGATCTATATTTAGAATTGTCGATTGCTGAAAGTGAAATGGAAAGTGCAGAATCTGAAATAGAAAAGATCGAAGTTGGGATTGACAATTTGAGAAATCTGATAAATGAAAAGGAAAGGGAATTGTCATGACCCTAACGCGCGAGAAAATCAAGGAGCTGTTATTAGTCATCGATAAATATAAAGCCCCATTGATGAACGCAGACGAGACAAAACAACTCTACCGTATGGCGCTAAATTGCTAGCTGCTAAGGTGCTGGGGGAGTGAATGGAAATTCAATGTAAAGAAGATTTGAATTCAGTTCTCTGGAGTGAGTACTCGACTTTGGAAAGTAAACTCGATGATATTGCTCAAATTGTGTGGTTCGTGTAGAATTTTTACAACTTTCTCCACATGTTTGGATTAGACCTTTTGAACTTAGGATAAAATACGATATGAAAAAACTAACAAATAATCCGCCCCAGGATACTCAAATAGAAAAACCAAAGCCAAAGAAACTGCCAATTAAACAGATTGCGAAAGCGTGGCTAACTTTTAAACCGCGAGTCCCGTTAAGTTTTATAGTTGCTGCGAGGAAAGCAGTAAGAAAGAAATTGGAGAGTTATGAGTAAATTGAGCCACAGTCAAGCAAACAAATATTTACAATGCGGATACGCCCACCACTTACACTATAAAAAGAAGCTTAGACCCAAGATCACATCAGCAGCTCTACTACTAGGTAGTGCTCTAGATGAAGCAATTAACGTATTATTGGAACGTAAACTAGAGAACCCACCAGAAGAGAAAGGACTACCCATAGCTAAATTTATGGAGCGTTGGGAACGCGGTTGGATTAATAGGACTTTAATTGATTTACCTATGTCAACCAGAATTGCATACGCAGCTAAAGATTACGATTCAGAATTGATGAAGCCTTCGGATTGGTTTAAAATCGACCAAGCTAAAGAGTCTTTGAATATAGAGAGCGACCTATCTGGAGAAGGATTAATATCCGACCTAATGGAACAAAAGAAACAATCAGATTATAGATATTTCGCAGAAGAAAAAACTAAGCTGATTAATTATGCCTTTTGGTTGTGCTGCGCTAGGAAAGCTGAGATTATTTTAGACTCCTACGAAAAGGACATCTTACCCAGAATTAAACGCGTTATAGTTATTCAAAAGAAAGTAGTTCTAGAGAATGACGAAGGTGATAGCGTTGAGGGTTATGTTGATCTTATTGCAGAATGGGAAGACGGTAAGGTGTACGTTATTGATAACAAATCATCATCCAGAATGTATGAACTAGACTCAGTTAAGAATAGCGCACAATTATCATTATATACGTTTATCGAAGATATTGAATATGCTGGGTTTATTGTATATTTAAAGCAAATCAAAAAGAACAAACATAAAGTATGTACGGTTTGTGGATACGAAAACGAAGGCACCAGCCATAAAACATGTAATAGTGGTGAAGGTAAAAAGCGGTGCGGTGGTGAATGGGATATAACGATGAACCCGGAAGCTACAATACAAGTTATATTAGATAAAGTCGATCCAGTACTTCAGGGTATGGTAATTGAGAATTTCAACAAAATGAATGAATTCATAGACAAGGGTATATACTTAAGGAACCTAAATAGTTGTACCAATCATTTCGGTGGGTTGTGTCCTTATTATTCGCATTGCTATCGTAAAGACGATTCCGACTTAGAAATAGTAGATTAATGCTTGCAAAATATAAAATAGTATTATATAATATTAAAAGGAGTAAAAAATAAATGACAAAAACTAAAACAGATAAAACACCAACCGAAGAAGTTAACCAACCAAAGGTATCGAATAAACCTACTACAGCTTTCTATGGCTTGAGTAAAGGGCCTAATGGTCAATTACAGCTACAAAGAGCTGAGATCGATAGTGATGGCAAATTGGCTAATCTGGTAACTGAGTTTACCGATAGCTCTGGACACCTAGTTGTAGAAGAGTTTAAAACTGTCGCTGGTCGTTTAATCATGGACATTACGAAAGTAGGGCAATAATATGAGTGTTTCACTTAAATCCGAATCTATCGGGAAAATTTCAGCAGCTTTGTTAAAAGCACAAAAGAGTATGGGAGATGCGTCTAAAGGCGCTAAGAACCCTTTCTATAAATCTAGTTACGCAGATCTTAACTCAATTCGGGAAGCTGTAACTCCAGCCCTTAATGATAACGGTATTTCGGTTCTGCAACCAATGGAAACTTACGAAGGTAAGTCTTTCGTAATTACAATGCTTTTGCATGAAAGTGGAGAATACATCTCTAGTATGACCGAAGTTGTTGTGGCTAAACAGAACGACCCACAAGGGACAGGTAGTGGAATTTCTTACGCTCGTCGCTACGGACTTCAGAGCTTCCTTTCTGTAGGTGCTGTTGATGATGACGGAGAGACAGCTCAGGGTAGATCAAATAAATCACCAGCGCCCAACTATAAAGCAGCAAGCGCAAAAGTAAGTGCCCCAGCAGCAGTTAAGAGTTCTGGATTTAAACGACCAGGGTCAGCAGCGAAGCCAGCAGTAGCTCAAACTAACGCGGATCCAGTACAAGAAAGTAGTTCAAATGGAACAGGATTCTAAGAAAGTTAAAGAAGAAGTTAAAACTGGACCTGAAGCATACCTCGAAGAATTTCAGAGATGTTTAGCTAATGCGACAGCATTAACTACACAAATGACAACTCGACAACTTTCTCGGGTATTTCGATCAGTACTTAAAGCTCCGTTCGAAAAGGCTGAGAGATTCGTTGACCCAAAAGAGCAAGTATTATATAGTCTTGGTGTTCGAGTTATGGACATTAAGATGCTTATAGTAACAGAACAAATGAAACAACTTAACCAACCAATTGACGAAGTAACAAAAGAAGCTAAGAAACTAGAAGAAGAAGGAACAAAATAATATGGCTAAATTTACTACAGTAGGATATGTTGCACAAAAGAAAGACAAGCCCGGAGAAGTTTATTTTAAGGTGTCGAGTGATTGTAATTTGAAAAAAGGACAATTCCTCAATATCAATAAAAAACCCACTAACGACGATATTGCTAATTCGAAGTCTGAGCGACAAGCTGAAGCTCTCACCAAGAAGATGGAAAACTGGGCTGACTGGAAATTGTCGGAACTAGTTCTGGTCGAAAACGACGCAGAATAATATGTTTAGATTTAAAGATGGCTTTACTGACTTCAGTGCTCTATTGGGATGGTTTCAAAAACAAACATCACCAAAGATCATTAGAGTTAAAGATAAAGCAAAATGTAGAGCAAAAAATAAAAGAGCAAGAGCGTCTAGAAAACAAAATAGACGTTCTTAATAGTGTGAGTTAGCAATCAAGGTGAATGCACCAAGCTGTTAACTTGGATGGAGCGGGGTTCGATTCCCTGACTCACAGCCACTTATGTATACGGTTCTTCGGATTAAAGGTAGCTTTGCCGCCGTTCATATTTTTCAAATAGGGGAAGAAAATGAGCTATAAACGCCTAACTACTGGTCTTATAGATAAGGGTAAATTAATCCCTAAATCTGACGACGTATATAATTATATGGACGACAGTGACCAAGATTATTACGAGTCAATCTACCAATATAACCAAGAACAATTAGAACGCTTCGAAAAGACTGGCTCAGTAGCTGGGATTACTGAAGTCGAAACTAATCGTCTTATTTGGGATTTTGATGCCGAAAATGACGTAGAAAAGGCGAGACAAGATACATTGTCGTTATGTTATAAACTCATCGAAGATTACGAAATTAAACCAGACGAAATGAATATTTTCTTCTCAGGAAATAAAGGATTTGGTGTGGAAGTTAAAATCAACTCGATGGTTAATACTAACCAATTCAGAGATATAACACAATTCGTCGCCGAGGGTCTAGAGACTTTCGATACTACACTTTGGGACGCAAACCAACTAATTCGTATACCAGGAACGAAGCACCAAAAAAGTGGATTATTCAAAACCTGTATATCAATCAAAGACCTATCGGATTGTACGGTGGAACAAATAAAAGAATTGGCGATGACTCAGGGCGCAGGTATCAATCTAATAGATACGGAAGTAGTTCTCCCGTCAGAGTTAAATGACGTAAAAAATAATTCTAGGGAGGTCTCTGCTAGAACTGAAAGTTATTCTCCAGAAGAAATTGAAGGTCCATACGAAGAAGGAATGCTTCCAGACCTATCCAAAAAGCCCAGGAACGTCCCAACAAACAAATGGTTACTAGTTCAGGGGTTCGTTAAGCCGGGAAATAAACATCAATCTATGATGGCTCTAGCTGCGTATTATAAGAATCTAGGATATAATCGAGATTCGACACACAACTTAATTAAGGCAGCTTTCAGGGTTCAGCACCGCCTATTCCCTGATGACTCAGCAGTACCGAAAGAGCACGTATGGAAAGCGGTTAGTGATGTATATAGCCCAAATTGGCAGGGTGGTGTATACAGCGAAACCAATCATAAGTTCCTAGTTGACAACTGTCGATACTTTTGTGGAACCGATGGTGAGATGGAGAAAGTGAAAACTCTAGTATCGATTAGTGAAGTTGCCGATAAGTTCTCTAAGTACGCTAGAGATATTGATAAAAATACAGTTAAGACTGGCATCAAACCAATTGACGATAATATTAGATTACAAACTGGTAGCCATGTAGTATTAGCCGGTTGCAGCGGTTCAGGAAAAACGACTCTGATACTTAACATACTAAATAACTTAAGTAAAACCGGATTAAGTGGTATGTTTGGCTCTATGGATATGAACTCAAATCTTATCTACCAAAAATTAGTGCAGCGAGTTTCGGGTATGAACGATAACGAACTATACCAACTTTGGAAAGACAATAATAAAAGTCAAATTAATAAATATAATGACATGATCGACAACGAGTTTAAGAATATTAAATTCGACTTCCGCTCTGGGATCGAAATTGATTCACTTCGGGAAAATATACTAGAAGCTAAAGCTAGACTTGGTGATGGAATGAAGCTCGTCGTATTAGATTTTATTAATCGAATTCGAGGCCCTTATAGTGATGAGACTGCGAACCTATCGTATATTGCTCCGAGGCTTTCAGATCTGGCAAACGAAAGTGAAACATTGATTCTAAGTTTGGCCCAGATTGCTCGACATAAAGGTGGGCCTTCAACGGAACTTACCGATAGTCGTGTAGCTAAAGGTAGTAGCGCGATTGAAGAGTCAGCAACTGTGCTGTTCGGTATTTGGCGTCCTGGGTACAATGATGGCGTTAACGATAAGTACATGTGTATGTCAGCATTGAAAACTCGAATGGGTAAAGAATTTACTAAAGCATTACATTTTAACGGACTTACTAGTGAAATTAGGGGGCTAAATCCAGATGAACAGATCAAATACGAAAAATACCTTGACGACAAAGAAGAGAAGAAAAAAGAAGACAACTCAAGTGGAGGTTACGGAGGTTTCTAAATACCAGGCGTCACTACTCGGTCAGTTCGTTATGGTTAAAACTAGTATAGAGGATAACACATACGATACTGAATCTGGAGAAGAACGATATGGATTCGTTGAGTTCCACACATACCAATTAGTTGGTGTTGATAATGAGAATATATATTTGGGGCTAGTCGAAAACGGTACATGCTTAATAAGTATTATGTTACCAAAGGCTCATATTATGTATATGGCGGTAGCTTCTGAACCTAAACCATCCGGGGGTCTTAATTAAATGATACTAGTCAATTCAGACGAACGCTTCGATGATTTTTTAAGTTTCTTAAAATTGGGACACGAGATCATTAGTAGTGAAAAAACTATATCGGGAGCAACGCTTCTTGATATACGTCTGTCTGACGGTGGACAAGACCGGGCTATGGTGTTCGGAAATTATTTCGATAAGTTGAGTGGCGTTAGCTCTAACGATAGAGGACCAATAGAAGACGCGGAACATAATAGCCTAATCTTTGGTAAAGATACAACGGAGAGAGTTGTTGGAATTGAGACACTAAATGATGGGCTACATATATGGAAAGAAATCGGAGAAGACACAGTACACGAAATTCGAGAAAATAAGTATTGGATTTTAGCAGCTAAGAACCACGGCGGTAAATTCGAAGAACTAGAAGGCGACCTACACTATAAATACATAAAGACATATACAGGCCTGAGAGAGTACAAAAGGGCATTATGGTACGGTAAAGACTTTGACATATATACGATGTATGATAAGTCTGAATCTGCGATGGTGTTTAGTGGTATAACTTTATTCAAGGGTATGAAAGTTGAAGAAGTTTCAGTTCTGTCATTCGACATAGAAACTACCGGACTTATTCAAGATAAAAATTCTAGAGTTCTTCTTATATCGAATACATTTAGACGTGGCGATAAAGTTGAACGAAAGCTATTCGCATATGATGATTATGAAAATGATACACAATTCCTAGAAGCTTGGTGTAGTTGGGTTCGGGAAGTAAACCCAGCAATTATGTTGGGCCATAATATATACAGCTACGATCTTCCATATATTAAACATTGTGCAAATTTAGTCGGTGCTGATATACGCTTAGGTAGGGATGATTCTGAGATAGACTTCGATCAACGAGAATCCAAATTTAGAAAAGATGGCTCACAATCATACTCATATTTTAAAGCCCATATTTATGGTAGGCAAATTATAGATACTATGTTTTTGGCTATGAAGTATGATATAGGTAAGAAATACGCCAGCTATGGACTTAAATCAATTATAGCTACCGAAGGTCTAGAAGTTACCGATAGGCAGTTTTATGACGCCGGAACAATTAAAGATAATTTCAAGAACCATGAAGAATGGAAAAAAATTAAAGTATATGCAGAACACGACGCTGATGATGCCCTATCATTATTCGATCTAATGGTTGCTGCATACTTCTATTTAACGCCATCGATACCTAAAACATTCGAATCGATTAATAATGGGGCGACTGGTAGTCAAATTAATTCTTTCCTAGTTCGGGCATATCTACAAGATGGTCATTCAGTACCTAAACGCAGCGAACAAGTTGATTACGAAGGTTCGATTAGTCTGGGTAATCCGGGTATATATAAAAACGTATTTAAGGTCGATGTGGCATCTCTATATCCGTCAATTATGAGGCAGTACAAGGTTTACGATAAGAACAAAGACCCAAGAGCGTACTTCCACGAGATGGTAGAATACTTTACTATCGAGAGATTGCGAAATAAAAAATTATCGAAAGAAACTGGTGATCGCTACTATAAAGACTTAGAGCAAGCACAAAAAATTGTTATTAATTCTGCATATGGTATGTTGGGCGCTAAGGGACTAAATTTTAATTCACCAACCAATGCGTCATTTATTACACAGAAAGGTAGAGAAATTCTAACTAAGTGTATAGAATGGGCTGTGGGTCGGGGGTATACTATTGCTAATGGAGATACCGACTCGATTAGTTTTTCTAGTTCTAAACATCTAACCGAACAAAATAGATTGGATATTTTAAAGGAGATAAATTCCCTGTACCCAGAAATGATTAGATGGGAAGATGACGGGTATTTTTTAGCTGTGGCGATCTTAAAGGCCAAGAACTACGCATTGTGGGACGGTAAAAAATTAAAGCTAAAGGGGTCGTCGATCAAAGACCAGAAGAAAGAAAAGGCACTTAGGTCTATGATGCAAGAAATGATCGAATCTATTCTAGACATCCGCCCAGAAACCCCAGTGGGTATATACAATAAGTATATTGCGCAAGTATGTAATATAACAGACATTTCTGAATGGTCTTCAAAGAAAACAATAACAGACAAAGTTTTAAACCCCAAACGAACCAACGAACAAAAAGTATTGGACGCTTTGAATGGGAAAAAAGTTCAAGAAGGCGATAAGGTATATGTATACTTTGACGTTAATAAGGCACTAAAATTGCAGGAGAACTTCAAGGGGGATCATAGCATTGACCACCTTTTAACTAGAATATATAAGACTGTAGAAATTTTTAAAAATGCGTTAAATATCAAAGACTTTCCAAATTATGCACTAAAGAAAAATAAAGAAGCATTAGAGAATTTACTTGCAACATACAAAACCAACTGATATAATGAAAGAACAATATTATGGATAAAAATGAATTTACAGACAACCAGAAAAATATTATTAAATTATACAAGCGAGTATTAAAGAAGAAGAAGTTCAAACCTTCATATGCAGACTTCTATGATTTTGGAATCACAAAAGCATCTATTAAAGGCGCTTTCGTTTCTCTTAAAAATTTAACGGAGATTCTAAGAAAATCTGACCCGAAGGCGTTTAAAGACATCGTCGATGAGGCATTGTTCACTAAAGAAAACCATACAAAAATTACTGACATGGTTAAAGATACTAAACGATTCTTTATCACTACAGCAGTAGCTGGCTGTAAAGTAGATTCTAGGTTTCTCGCAAGCATTAATAATTACTGTAAGCGCAATAAGGCGGAGCTACTAGTTCTACCTTGTGCAGATCCATCATCTGGTAACGGTTGGGAATTAGACCCAGCATTATCCGGGAAAACAATCGTCTTTGATAACTTGGCACTTAACAACAACTTGTTCATCAGCTCTATTGAACTAAGTGCTAAGCACATTGACCCCACGACTGGTTTGGATAGAATCGGTCAACGCAACGGTAGCTTCATCTATGCTTCCCCAAAACAAAGGATGAAGCCCGTTGCAGTGGGGAATAACAAACTACCTCATGTCCTTATGACTACTGGCTCTATTACGAAGCCTGAGTATTATACTGATCGATACATGAGTAAACGAACGTCATATATAGCCAATCATGACCACGTTATGGGTGGTATTATCGTCGAAGTTGAAAACGATAACTCATACTACTTTAGGCAAGTACAGTCTAATGGTAATGGCGAATTTATCGATCTGGGGCGTCTATACAGCTCTAAGTCGTGCAAGAAAATCAATGCAGCAGCATTCGTTGAAGGCGACAGGCACGCAGGAGAAACCGACCCTAACGCTGAGAAGGTGTGGGCTGAAGTGGTTGACATCGTTAAGCCCGAATACTATATCGTACATGACGTATTCAATGGTTACTCGATCAACCACCATACCGCGAACATGAAACTAACCAGCGCCAAAATTAAGAGTAAAGTTAAATTGACGGCGGAAATGGATTTAGTTGTGGAAGCAATTACCCGACTAGCTAAAAAATCTAAAGTGGTTATCGTTAAATCTAACCACGACGAGTGGCTTGATAGATACCTAGAGACTGGATTGTTTCTAGACGACGCAGACAATATTCGATTATGTTTAGAATTAAGTCTAAAGGCTTTGGATGGTAAAGACCCACTACAAGCTGGCATAGACGATCTACTAGATTCAGAAACCAAGAAGCGAGTTCGTTGGTTGGGTAGAGATGAGAGTTTCAAAATTGCCCGTATCGAATTGGGGGCGCATGGAGATAAAGGTCCGAATGGTTCTAGGGGTTCAATTAATGGTCTTGAGAAAGCTTACGGGAACTGCGTAATTGGTCACAGTCATAGTCCTCAGATTCTTCGTGGAGCTTGGCAAGTTGGTACATCAACATTCCTCAAAGTGTCCTACAACAAAGGTCCGTCGTCTTGGATGCAAACTAGTTGTATCGTTTATCCTAATGGTTCTAGGCAGTTAATTCATTCTGTTGAAGGGAAATGGCGGTTGAAAGATGGCAAAGTTAAATAAGATTGAGGTAGATCGATATTTTCAAAATGATTTAGACATTACAAACCGAGTACTTTATATTGGTTCTGGTGCGTTTGATAGTGATGGTGGTGAAAGTGGCGTCGATGGTCAGTTAGCGCAGCGAGTTATCAAAAGTCTACATATTCTCGATCACCAATTTGAAGCGGATGATAAGCCGATTAATATACAATTAAACTGCATAGGCGGCGAAGTTATACATGGATTTGCCATATATGATGCGATAAACCACTGTAAGAATTACGTCAGCATGGTAGTTTACGGACACGCGATGTCGATGGGTAGTATTCTATTGCAAGCCGCAGACGAACGAATCATGGCACCCAATTCTAAGATGCTACTTCACTACGGAGAATTTTCAGTATCTGGAGAAACTAAAACTACGATGAGTTGGGTTGAAGAAGAGCGACGAACGATGAAACAAATGGAAGACCTATACTTAGTTAAAATCCGACAGAAACATCCAAAATTTACTAGACGTAAAATTCAAGAGATGCTATCGACCGATACTATAATAGATGCTAAAGCTGCTGTAGAATTAGGATTGGCTGATAAGGTTATGGGTTCGTAATGTCTATTGTTACAGATTGAATTTATTTTGATGGTGAGCGTTCTGCTTATAGAAGAATTGTATGCGTAATTGAAGTATATCCAGCGCGCCGATTTTCCTGAAGATTTAATTATCGATAATGAAACAATAATAATTAGTCGTGACTCTAAATCCACTAGAGTTATGAACTGGGAGGAAAAAATAGTGAAAAGTGCAGATGCAGTAAATTCACCAAAACATTACAACTCTGGTGGTATCGAAGTTATAGACGCTATCGAAGCTTGGAAATTAGACTTCTCTTTAGGTAACGCAGTTAAGTATATAGCTAGATCTGGAAAGAAAGACCCAAATAAAACTAAAGAAGATTTAGAAAAAGCCATTTGGTACATTAAAAGATACATTAATCAAGGAACACAAAATGTGTAAACTATTTGAAGATATGAGTTTTAGTGAAAAATTAGATCACATAGAAAAATGTCAAGAACAAGCTATCAAAGAAATTAAGAATGGAAGTCCATCACAACTAGCTGATATTGCAGATCATGTTGATATATGGGGACCATGGATGCTTGGTGAGCTAAGGAAATACGGACCGATTAGTAATAAAAGTCTGGATGAATTAGCTATCGAAATTTCGGAGAGTTACGAGCGTTGCTATTTCAGTAGAGATGAAAATCAAGAACGTGAATGTCATGAGATACTAGTTAATGC
>Ga0222655_1000351_pt1 | contig 21554 bp, 31 predicted proteins | sample AntAcemetagen423_FD_179857 | JGI IMG/M metagenome (GOLD analysis project Ga0222655, IMG submission 179857) | Saline water microbial communities from Ace Lake, Antarctica - #423 | ecosystem: Environmental > Aquatic > Non-marine Saline and Alkaline > Saline | place: Antarctica: Ace Lake... | reverse complement strand
AGCGCAGCTAGAAGCGGGATTTTAGAAAGGGTGGGATACGCACCCATTAAGAACCCAAAGGCTCATTGCCGACCAGCGCCAGTCTGGAGAGTTAAATAATGATTTTAAACACTAAAGAAGACTGGCAGCCGCCAGAGGAGCTATACGCCAAATGGGTTATTGCTTATCCAAAAGTCGATGTTCAGCAAGAACTCAACAAGATGGAAGTATGGTGTGATTCTAACCCTACCAAGAGAAAGACAAAGGGCGGGATTAGCAAGTTCTGCAATAGTTGGTTATCACGTTGTCAGGATCAAGGAGGGAGTTCACCTAGCAGCTTTCAATCAAGACCTGCTAACAAAGAAATGCGCTTGAGAGACATTCCGCTGGATGCTTCTTTAACCGATGTATCTTGGATCGATGATCCTTCAGAGAGAAAGATGGCTATTGATTACTATCTCGCTACACGCGGTTTCTATTTCGATGGAAAGGAGATGCAAAATGCCTGCTAGTAACGACCCAAGATATGTAATGTTTCAAGGCGATCACCCCTACTTTGAAGACGGGGAGAGATATACTTATTCTCAATATTCTAATTGGACTGAGCAGAACTGCGAAGACGGTGGGGTTAAATTATCCACAATAAAAGGCAGACTGGCTAAATCACATTACTGCGAGAATCACCATTTGTTAAGCCCTAAGAAGTTTATGCTGCGGCAAGACAGAGTGGTTAATGCCAAAGGTTTCCACCACGCGGCTAGGCAAAACGTATTAACCCAATCAAGACTATCTTCTGAGGAAGCTTTTAGTCAAAAGTGGTTGAGCAAAAAATGGTGAGTAAATAATGAAAGCCGATACGACTACAGTTGAAAATGAGTTTCAGCTAAATGCTTATATTGACCTGGTGAAAAAGAACCTCAAAGATCATGGAGCCGTCACTTACAGTTACAAAAAAGGCCGAAGGCGCAGTGGTGTTCAGAATAACAGCCTTCAGCTTTATTGTCAGAGAATGGCTGATGCTTTAAATGATGCTGGATTTGATATGAAATATATCATGAAAGATGATGCAGACATTCCTTGGTCAAAAGATAGCGTCAGGGAGCATTTATGGATGGGCATACAGAAGGCGGTGACTGGGAAATCTAGCACTACAGAGCCATCCACTACCGAATATGTCAGCATTTATGATATATTGAATCGCCACATGATTAACAAACATGGTATAGCGGTGGAGTGGCCGTCGAATCCAGCGCATGAAATGATCAAAAGGAAAAAGTAGGGGCTAAAATCGACCCGCAAAAGGAAAAAGTAATGGCTAAAATTGACCCGCGAATTCTTCAAGAGTATGCCCAGTCTTCGAGACAGACAGAAGTTATAGAAGCTGTCATCAAACACGGCTCGGCAAATAAAGCATCAAAAGCGTTAGGGTGTAATAGGAAAAATGTTGACCGCATCCTTAAAGCCGTAGAAGGCTATGCTGCTAAAGCAGGCGTTGCTCCGCACAGGGATTTAACGCACCAGACGGCAGAAGGTTTTGAAGCTAAACGAATCTCAACAGCATACAAGGAAGACGGCTCAGTAGCCCTCCAATGGGTCATTCAAGAGCCTGAGAAGGTTAGCCTTAAAGAACGCCTTGCCTTAATGATAGATGGCGTTAAAGACGATTTAAAAGGGTTTAAGAAGCCGGTTAAGGAACCTGCTAAAGTTAATGCTGATTATCTAGCGATGACAATAATTGGTGATCACCACTTCGGGATGCTGGCTGATTCAGAAACTAAATTAGACAATGACGACTGGGACGTTAAGATCGCAACCAAGGTTCTAATTGACGCAACCGATAGGCTGGCGAACAGGGTAGGCGATGCCGAGGTCGGTGTTCTTCTTAATGTAGGTGATTTTTTCCACGCAGATAGTAGCTTTAACACCACAACTAAGGGTACGCCAGTAGATGTAGATACCCGAATAGGAAAGACGTTTAAGCTGGCTGGCAGGTTGTTCCAGATACTTATTGATAAAATGCTATTAACCCACAAAGAGGTTGTGGTTATTAATGTGCGCGGCAACCATGATTCTGATATGGCTTGCCACCTGTCAAGCTGTTTAGAGCTTTTATACGCTGAAGAGCCACGGGTAAAAGTGTTGCCAAACTACTCAAAGTTTATTCATTTCCAATGGCATAACAACCTGTTTGTCTTTCATCATGGGGATCGGATGAAGCATGAGCAGATTTTACAAACGGTGATTAAGAACTTAGACGATGAGTGGAGCCAGTCGAAAAATCGTTACTGCCATTTGGGTCATATTCACCATCATACATCCAGAGAAATAGGATCTATGCACTTTGAACACTGGGGCAGTCTAACCTCCACAGATCAGTGGCATTCAGATTCGGGCTACGGAGCAGAGAGATCAATGACCGCAGTCGTTTACCATAAAGATCATGGGGAAGATTCTAGGGTTAAAATCACAATAGGTGGGCTGGATGGATAATGTTATCAAATTTACACTTGGCGGGATTAAGGTTACTAAGATGGATTGCGAATGCGGTTATCCTCTTGAGTTTTGGATGGGCGATGATGACTGTGCTTACGGCATGTGCGGTCGCTGCAATCTTGAACACGCTGATGAGGTTACTGTACCCCGAGGAGATATCGAAGAATGGCAGCATTAGATAAGCAGGTAGGCGGTCATCATTACAAAAATATGAAGATTCAGCCCATTGATTATATTTTAAAAAACGGCCTTGATTACTGCGAAGCGAACGTCATTAAGTACATTTCGAGGCACAAAACAAAGAATAAGAAACAAGATATTCTAAAAGCCATCCATTACTGTGAAATTATCCTGAGAACTCAATATGCGGAAGAAGCCAGCGAAGAAGAAATCTACAACAGCTAAAGAGGTTGATAATGCGGCGGTGTTGCTGCAAAGGCTAGTTCGGCTTAAAGCCTCGGATGACAACGGGTATTGCTCTTGCGTAACCTGCGGGCGCTCTGCCCATTATAAAACAATGGACGGAGGCCACTACTTTAGCCGGCGCCATTCTAGGCTAAAGCTGTACGAAGAACAGATCAACCCCCAGTGCAAAAGGTGCAACATGATGATGGGCGACCCGATTGTACAGGACGCCTACAAGGACTTTCTGGTGGATACGTATGGGTCGAGGCGAATAGAGGCTTTAAAAAGGCTTACTTACCTACCCCCAAAGAAGTTTGACCGCGAAGAAGTCATGCAATTTTCGCGTGACCTGAAAGAAAGAATTAAAGAACAGGAGCGACGGGTCGGAGAATGCTGATCGAGGTATATATTCAAAAGTTATAAGCGGCTTGTCTTTATTCCATCTTGATATATACAAAATCGTTACTTTTGGGCGATAAGGGTATAAGATGTAATCTCAATCAATAAATAAAGGGCAACAAAATGAAATTAACAATGAAAAAAGTCAATCAGGCAATTCAAGAGATTGAATCTGGCTGGGAGCTAGTTAAAGGTAACGGATACTTTTACTGGGTACACCCCACCGACATGAGCTACCTTGATTGCGCTACTGTTGGCGTTTACAAGCTAAATGATTATAGCTTAAATCGATGGATCGAAGAGTTTAAGGGCAGAGGGCCAGATTTTGGCACTTGGGCTTATTACAATCAGGAGGTGGCGTAATGATCAACTATCCGTACAAAATTGACCAAGTAAAAAACGAGATAGCCCGTAAGAAGCATCAAGAAAACCGCGCAGGGTTTATTGGCGCAATAGTCTTACTGGCTCTGTACTGCTTAGTGTCTACGATGGAATACAACGACTGCATCAATATGGGGGTTTGCTAATGAGTATTCAAAGCGTACAGCAAAACCTTGAGCTAATGGTTAGCAACATCCAATCATCTTATAAAAACTGGGATGGTGATTTAGTCGACCTAACCGATTACGACAAAGATTCAGCTTGTTATACTTTTCTAGGGCAGATGGATAGCTGGCTTGATGATCTTTTACCTCCATGTATCATTAATCAAAAAGAGTTCTTAGATAAGCTATATCATGAACTTGAATCTGATGAGTGTTCAATCCTGCTCAAGAATGCTATTTATTTACACCTTGAAACTACCTTGCGCGATTTGGTTCAAGAGGCGTATTATTCGGTTAATAACATCCAGCAGGAAGCTTTTGCTGGTTACGCAAGAGGTGCGTGATGCAATTTTTAATTGGTATATTAGTTTGTTCGGCAGTATTAATAATGCTCCAAGGTTCATGGTTAATGGTCATGGACGCTGAAGAACGATACAAAAAGCGTCAAGAAGAAAAGAGCATTGAAGCTGATGACGGTGAACCAGAAAATCACTGGGCAAGGTTAAGAAAAGCCTACCCAGCAATAGAAAAAGAGGATATCCACAATGGATAATGTCAAAGAATTTATAGCCAAGGCGCATAAAAGTGCTGACAAAGCTATTTTGGACGCGCAGAAAAGTGCTTCTATGGTTGATGTAGAAAAGGTTAAGGAGTGGTTGAGCAAGCCGATGGTGGTTAAAACAGGGCATTTTGCAGGGGTTTATTTTGCCCTATTTGCAATACTGATGTATCAGGTTATCATGTTCTAGCCAGAGGTTGCATAACCCTCCTCCTGCCAGCCTGATCCACTGGCGGCAAAGACGGATCACTAGCCAAGGTTCCTATTGACCTTTTGAGCCAGCTTAGTCCACTGGTGGTGCAGACGGACTACTTATTAAAAGGAAAAGATATGTTTTTAACAGAAAAATGGAAAGAAAAGACAGCTCAAGAATTAAAGTTTTACAGTGAACCGACAATGGTTAGCAATTGTATGCGGACACCTGATGGAACTGTCCTAACTTCGCATCATCGGCATGATTATGTCACTCACATTGATAAGAACGGCAAAGAGTACATACTTGATGGCGGCATAGACTACATTATATGTTCAGATAATGGTGATGAGGAAATGCTTACTGTGTTTGATGATGCGCCTCATGAAGTGCTAAGAGATTGCGTTGCATGGGGGACATACGGTAAAAAAGGCGACCAACCTTTGTCATTTGTTTGTATTGCTGAAATGGAAACGGAGCATTTGCAAAGCTGCGTATTTGCTAAAGGAAGGAGAATGAAGGCGGTTATCAAGAAAACAATGAAAAATGAGCTGGAATATCGCATAAAGACTCAAACTCCCGCATAGCCTAAATGGTATAGCCTGCATCGACAACAATCATTTCAAAACAACCTTCTGAACACCTATAATTGCGGTCCATTAACGAACTGGATACTACCGTGATTATTTATATGATTATCTTCATCCTTGCCTCCCTGTCAGCCGTTGCCGTTGACGACCTAAGTTAATTTACATTTCTGATTAAAAACCGTTACAATACGCAAACTAATTGACGTTATAGGTGTCAAATGGATTCGTTAAGCGTATCCTCGAAGATAAACGATTGCACATTCTTTGATCTTGATGACTTGCTGGCTGAGTTTGACGGTATTATTGACTCGATCATGCAAACAGACATACAACGCCATCAAGTACGCTTGGCTGTTGCTGATTGGTGCGAGACCGTTGACGCAGTGATCGGGGAACTAGAAAGCCTTGACTACCTGCATAATGATTACCAAGACACATCACTGCTAATGGCTGATGTCACATTCGGCACGGAGACATAATGCTATCAATTGAATATAAGGCTACTGGGGAGATTATCCCTTATATTAACAACTCAAGAACGCACAGCGAACAGCAAATCCAGCAGGTAGCAGCCAGCATTAAAGAGTTTGGATTCACTAACCCTATACTCATAGATCAAGACGGTGGCATTATAGCGGGTCACGGACGCTTACTGGCGGCTCAACTGCTAAAGCTGGGCGATGTTCCCACTATCACACTAAAAGGGCTTACAGAGGCACAGAAGAAGGCTTACGTCATAGCTGATAACCAACTGGCATTAAATGCGGGGTGGGACATAGATTCGTTAAAGATAGAGATTGAAAACCTATCCGAACTTGATTTTGATATTAGCCTACTTGGGTTTGATGATGATTTCTTGTCTGGTCTAGTCGATGATGTCGAAGGTAATACCGATGAGGACGTTGTACCAGAAGCCCCTGAAACACCTGTAACGGTTGAGGGTGATGTCTGGGTATTGGGTAACCATAGATTAATGTGTGGTGACTCAACGAGTATAGACGCAGTAGAGAAACTGATGGCTGGAGTGTACCCAGACCTAGTGCATACAGACCCCCCTTATGGGATGAATGCCGTTAGCAAGTCGTCGGTACTAAAGGCAAACTATAAGATAGATATAATGGGGGACGATAACCCAGACGTAGCGAAAGATGCTTTTGCCCTTATTTACGGTATGTATCCAGAGTCTAAGCATATATGGTGGGGGGCAAATTATTATTGCTCCGCACTTCCTGATAGTGAATGTTGGCTGGTGTGGGATAAAAACAACGGACAAAGCGATCAAACTGATTGCGAGTTAGCTTGGGCTAATTTCCGTTCAGTGGTGCGCCAGTTCACGCAGGCAAGCGAAAAAACAAACAGAGTACACCCCACACAGAAGCCAGTTTCTTTGATGGAATGGATTATTAAACGGTTTAGCTTAACGTCCAGAACGATAGCTGATTACTTTGGCGGCTCTGGGTCTACCTTGATAGCCGCTGAGAAGCATGGACTAGATAGCTATATAATGGAATTTGACCCTAAATTTTGCGATGTTATTATAAAGCGATGGGAAGAGTTCACAGGCAAAGAAGCATTGATGGAAACAACTGGCAAGAGTTACAGTGAGTTAGCGAATGAAGAACGGTAATCAAGGTGATGGCGGCGGTAGACCTGAAGTGGTGTTCACTGAAGAACAGACCATAGAGCTAAAGGCTTTGGCTTCGGTGCTTACTAAAGGACAGTTAGCAGACTATTTCCACATCTCAGAGACTACTTTAAGAGCGATTGAGGCTAGACAGCCAGAAGTTTCTGACGCCTATAAAAAAGGAAAGGTCAATCAGATTGCCAGCATGGGGTCTAACCTGGTTAAATTAGCCAAAGCGGGCAACGTAGCGGCCAATATCTTCTATCTTAAGACTCAGGCAGGCTGGCGAGAAGCAGAGCCGCCACCGCAAGAGATACCTGCCTTTAACATCATAGTGGACGGTCGTGCAACTAACGCTCCCACAGAGTGAAATACTCTTAAACCATTCGCGCTTTAAAACCGTAGTTGCGGGGCGCAGGTTCGGCAAGACTTTCCTATCCGTTAATATGATCCTAAAAGAAGCCGTTACAGGGGTAAACAAAAACTGTTGGTATGTTGCTCCTACTTACGGCTCTGCCAAAGAAATTGCTTGGGATATGCTAATACACACTATCCCGCCTGAATACGTTTCTAAGACCAATGAAAGCAGCCTAACGTTACGCCTTATCAACGGGTCTGTTATATCCTTAAAGGGCGCGGAGAAGCCGAATAACCTTAGAGGCAGAGCGTTAGACTTCTGCGTACTAGATGAATTTGCAGATATGAGGCCAGAGGCTTGGTACGAGGTAATCAGGCCAAGTTTGAGTGATCGTCAGGGCAATGCCGTCTTTATTGGGACACCAAAAGGAAGGAATCACTTTTACGATTTGTGGGCAAAAGGAATTGATGGCGCTAATAATTGGTCTAGCTTTCAATACACGACCATTCAAGGCGAGAACGTACCCGCAGAAGAAATAGAGGCTGCAAGGGCTGACTTAGACGAAAGAACATTCAAGCAAGAATATGAGGCTGAGTTTGTTACCTATCAGGGGCTGATCTATTACGGGTTTAGCCGTGAAGACTCTGTATTGGATATAGGGGATGATAATGGTACACTCAACGTGGGTATGGATTTTAACCTAGATCCCATGTCAGCCGTTATATGCTTACGAAAAGGCGGGAAGCTGTACGCTATAGACGAGATTGTCATGTATGGATCGAATACTGATGAGATGGTTGCGGAAATAAAAAACCGTTATCCAAATCGGAATATTATTATTTATCCAGACCCAGCATCAAGACAGCGGAAAACCTCTGCTGGTGGTCGAACAGATTTGTCGATCTTACAGAACGCAGGATTTAGCGTTAAGGCGAAGAACTCACACGCATTGGTCAGGGATAGAATCAACGCTGTGAATAGTCGTTTATTGTCGGGTGACGGTAAGCGTCATTTGTATATCTCCCCGAAATGCAAGCAGACCATTAAGTCTCTTGAACGGCAGACATACAAAGAAGGAACGAGTATTCCTAATAAAGACGATGGGTTTGATCATATGAATGATGCCCTTGGTTACTTAATAGAATACATTTTCCCTGTTCGGACTGAATACGCTACCCCCCAACCTACTAGGTGGACTTGATGAGATTGAACGCAGATACAACGCACCCTGATTACGACAAATACGAAAGCCGCTGGGAGTTCTATGCCCGCAGCTACTTAGGGGGAGAAGACTATTTTAATGGCGCATATCTGACGCGCTACATATCAGAAACCAGTGACGACTACGACCGTAGATTAGACCTAACCCCACTTGATAACCATGCTAAGAATATAGTCCACATCTACTCTAGCTTCCTTTGGCGCGTACCGCCTACCAGAGCATTCAATTCAGCAGTAGGCAACGTAGCCCTAGAGCCGTTCCTTAACGATGCTGACCTTGATGGCCGCAGCTTTAATGCTTTCATGCGTGAATCTCAGATATGGGCAAGCGTCTACGGTCATGTGTGGATAATGATGGATAAGCCTAAGTCTACTGCTGGCACAAAGGCAGAAGAGCTGGCGCAAGAGATTCGACCTTACGTCACGATGTTTACCCCAGAAAATGTTTTAGATTGGAACTGGGCCAGAACCCCTAGTGGTCGCTTTGAGCTTGATTACCTGAAGGTTAGAGAAAGCGTTATCCGTGTAGATGAAACAACGACAGAGACTTATTACAGGGTCTGGTACAAGGATCGTGTAGAGCTATGGCATTCGGTTAATGACCTAGATAAGCAGGTTGAGGTCGATGATAACGTGCTTGGCCGTATCCCTGCTGTGTTCCTTCCTGCTAACCGCAGTATCACTAGAGGCATCGGGCTAAGTGATATAGCAGACGCTTCCTATATGCAGCGAGCTATCTACCAAGAGCTATCAGAGATTGAGCAGCTTATACGAATATCAAACCACCCCACACTGGTTAAGTCATTCGGGACTGATGCTAGTGCAGGCGCAGGCGCAATCATTAATATGCCTGATGATATGGATGCCAGTTTAAAGCCTTTTCAGCTACAGCCTAGCGGTCAGAACTTAGATGCTGTTCGCGCATCGATAAGCGATAAGATTCAAGCTATTAACCGAATGAGTCACATGGGGGCTGTTCGCGGTACTGAAGCAATAACCATGAGTGGCGTGGCTATGCAGACTGAGTTCCAGATGTTAAATGCTAAGTTATCAGAGAAGGCAGATCTGCTAGAGTTAGCCGAAGAGCAGTTGTGGATTTTATTTTGTGATTGGCAAGACATTACCCCAGATATAGAAATATTCTACCCTGACGCATTCGACCTTCGTGATTACGATAAAGAACTGATGTTCCTACAGCAGATGAAAGCAGCAGGTGTGAAGTCTGTTACTTTATCTCAAGAGATAGATAAGAAAATCAGTGACCTTGTACTAGATGATGAAAATCTAGCTAAAGCGCATGCTGAGATAGAATCAGGAACTCAAGTGCTTGGGCAGTTTAACGAGCAGGTTGTTGAGACTGAATTGTAATGCCAGCAGATTCTGATTACTCAGAAATCCTTGAAAGTCTAGCCGATGGGCATCAGGAGCGTCTATCTAACGCCCTGAAGACTTTAGAGGATAATGTTGCAGACCTTATGGCTACCGCTCCTACAAGGGACGGCAAGCTGTTTGATTTGGAATGGGCGGTAAGTGCTAGGCCAGAGTTACGGGCGGCATTAGAAGCGAATTATCTTTCTGAGGTTGATTCTATAATCAGGGATTATTCGGCAGTATCGGCTGACGCAGCCAAGATGCTCGCCACCTACGGAGACTTTACTAAGCTAGATACAACAATTATTAGCCAGTTACAGCGCCTATCCTTTCAAGGGTTTGAAGCCATTGCTAACGAGTACCTTGATGTAATGGCTAACGAGGTCTACCAAAGCACCCTGACAGGTCGGGCATTTAATGATACTGTTAAGAACTTGCGACAAACTATTAATGGCGTTTACATTCAGTCAGATAGCGTAGAAGCTAACAGGTTAGTTGATATAGCGGCCAATGGAACAACAGCACAACAAGCTGACGCTGTAAGGCAATTACAGACGATATACGCTAGAGATAGGGTAGGCAATAACCTAAGACGTTACGCAACGCAGATGGCACAAGATAGCCTTATGCAGTTTGATGCCTCAATCAATACAGCTATTGGCAAGCAGTCTGGTGCTACAAAGTGGAAGTATTACGGCTCAACAGTGAGAGACTCTAGGCCGTTTTGTGTTGAACACGCTGGTCAGGTATTTACTGATGAAGAAATCGAGGAAACTTGGTCTGGCAGTTGGAAAGGTAAAGCATCTGGCGACCCGTACATTGTGCGAGGTGGTTATAATTGCCGTCATCATTGGCGGCCTGTATTTAACGAGGAATCATAATGCCACAAGGTAAAGGAACATACGGCTCAAAAGTCGGCCGACCCAAAAAAAAGAAGAAGGTTAAAAAGTAATCAGTTATGCTACAATCCAAATTCACCAATACTCTTTAAGAGGCACGCGACATGAGCGATGAAATCATGGCAACAGAAGCAGAGACTGAAACTGCGGCAGTACAAAGTCAGGAAACCAAGACCTTTACTCAGGATGAACTAGACCGCATTGTTGCGGATCGTGTTGCAAGAGAGCAGCGTAAGTTCGACAAGAAGATATCTGGCATTGATCTGGATGACGCGAAAGACTTAATGGCGCAGCGAGAAGCTGCCGAGTTGGAGCGTAAGAAAGAACGTGGCGAGTTTGATTCTATCCTGAAACAAACGGTCGAGAAAAAAGATATGGAAATTCAGAGTTATAAAAGCAAGTTGCAACAGACGCTAGTAGATGGAGCGATCTTAGGTGCTGCTGGTAATAATAACGCTGTTAATCCGACTCAAGTTTCTCAGTTGCTGAAAGACCAAACCAGACTGTCAGATGACGGAACAGTTGAGGTGCTGGACGCAAACGGAACACCGCGATACAATGACAGCGGTGATTTGTTATCAGTCAATGAGATGGTAGCTGAATTCTTGACAGTAAACCCGCACATGGTCAAAGCCTCTCAAGGTGGCACAGGATCGCAGGGTAACGCTGGTGGCTCTACGCAGAAGCCTACATCTGTGGCAGATATGGTTGCAAACTGGGGAAATGGCGGCAAAGAAGCATTTGCTGCTATGAAGAAAAAGTAACCACAAACCACAAACTCATTTTATTTAAAGGCAATTATCATGGCTGCAACTACTTCCACAACTCTCGACGATCTATTTGTAAATATCGTTGCTCAGGCGCGTTTCACCGCTGAAGAGCAATCTCTAATGATGGGTCTAGTAACTAACTACAACATCCAAGCCCAAGCGGGTAAGACTATTCAGGTTCCTAAGTACCCAGCAATCACTGCTGCTGACTTAACTGAAGGCACTGATATGTCTAGCACCACCGTTTCTACTTCTTCAGTTTCTGTAACTGTTGGCGAAGTAGGCGCACAGGTTCTATTAACTGACATGGCTACTTACGGTGACGGCAACCCTGCTGTTGAGCTAGGTACTGTTCTTGGTAACGCTATCGCTACTAAGATTGATACTGACCTCATTGCTTTGTTTGACGGTTTCTCTGGTTCTATCGGCACTGCTGGTGCAGAGATCACTGTTGCTGACTTGTTCAAGGCTGCTGCAACTCTACGCGCTAACAAGGTTACTGGCGTTATTAATGCTGTTGTACACCCTTTCCAAGCGTACCAGTTGAAAGCTAACCTAACTAACACCTTCGCTAACCCGAACGGTGGCGATTCGCAGAACGAAGCGATGCGTACTGGTTATGTTGGAACTATCGCTGGAATCAATGTCTACGAGTCTGCTAATGTAACTATTGATGGCTCTGGCGATGCTAAAGGTGCTGTATTCGCTCCTGAAGCTCTGATGATCGCTATGAAGCGTGACTTTAACATTGCGCCACAGCGTGACGAGTCTCTTCGAGCATTCGAGCTTAACGCTACTGCCGTTTACGGTGTTGCAGAGCTTGATGATTCGTTCGGTATCGAGCTTCTGTCTGACGCAGTACTGTAGGACTAACGACTTGCCCTCCTTCGGGGGGGCATTTCTATTGAGGTAACAATGGCATATTCAAGTGATGCAGATTTATTAAAATTGATTCCTGATATTCTCGATCTTGGAATCGAGTCTTTTGTGTTGGAGCATCCTAAAGCTCAAGCAGATATTCAACGTGAGTTACGCATTAAGTGGTGGCCGCGAAAGAATATTGCTGGGGAGATGGATACCACTAAACTAACCAGCAGTCAGTTTGTTACATTATCAGCTTACCTAGTGTTGTGGCGTTATGCTTTGCCGCAGCTTACTAACTGGGTAGACGGTGATAGATTCGGTAATATGATCGACTTCTACAAGGCTCGTTATAACGAAGAACTTGAAGCCGTATTAAGTGATGGCGTTGATTATGATGAAGATGGCGATGGCACTGTAAAGTATGACGAAAAGCAGCCTGTCGGCCAGTGGCTAAATAGATAATGGAAGTACAAATTAATACCAACCTTCAAGATATTAGAAGGCGTGTAGGAAAGAAAGGTGAGGAGCTTTCAGCAAGCATCAAGAAAGCACTATCGATCACTGCTCAGGCTGGCATCAATATCATTGAGGCTAGAACGAGTAAAGGTGTTGGTTTTAAAGGAAAGTTTAAAGCTTATACACCAATATATGCTGCTTTTAGGCAAAGTCGAGGCAGAAGCGCAAAGCCTGATTTGCAGTTTACAGGTCAGATGTTAGGTTCCATGACCTCAAGAACGACAAGCAAACAAGCTGAGATATTCTTTAGTAGGGCTACTGAATCTAAAAAGGCCGCGATGAATAACATCAAACGCCCTTTCTTTGGCTTTAATAAAAAAGAACAAGAAAAGCTAGGCGAAGTATTCTTTAAGGCATTAAAATGAGTATAAGAGAAAACATTGCTAACAATTTGGTGGCTACTCTACAGGTGGTGACATCGCCCGTAGGTATTAAGTACGTTACCCGTGAGCCGTTTGATTTTACTAAATTATCAAGCGCACAGTTTCCAGCTATATTAGTTCGCAGTGCTGGAGAAGACAGGGAAGATAGTACACTGGGCGGGTCAATTAGTCAGCGCATGGCTACTATCAATTATGAACTCATTTGCTACGTTAAAGGCACAGTCATTGACTCAGCCCGAAATAACATAATCGAAGCAGTTGAAGAGGCTCTTGATGTTGATCGTCTACGCGGGGGGTATGCCCTTAATACGCAGATAACTAATATTGAGATTGATGAAGGTTCTATTGATCCCATTGGTGGGGTTATTATTACAGTTCGCGTGTTGTACCAATACACTCGCGGCACAACTTAAACTTAAATTAAAAGGTAATTAATCATGGCGACTAAAACAGGCGCATCAGGTGTAGTAAAGTTACAAGTATCGGGTACGACTGTAGCCGTTGTGGGAGAGGTACGGTCATTCACGTTTGATGGATCAGCCGATACTATCGAAGATTCAGTAATGGGTGATGTCTCGCGTTCTTATAAAGCAGGTCTGAAGACTAACACAGTATCTATCGAATGCTATTGGGATGAAGCAGATGCCCAGCAGTTAGTTATAGATGAACGTGCAAGTTTGGACTTTGAAGTCTATCCAACAGGCACTGGTAGCGGAGAGACTTTCTACTCTGGTACTGGCATTGTAACTTCACGCTCAATTACTGGTTCTTTTGACGGAATGGTTGAGGCCAGCTTTAGCATACAGTGCAGCGGAGATGTAACCGAAGCGCAGGTATAATCTAAACAACTAGGAGAATAGTTATGGGTTTAGCGAAAGAGTTAAGAAGCAGAAGAAAGGTTAACGCTAGAGAAGTTTTAGTGCCTGAATGGGGTGACGAATCTGGGGCGTTTAAGTTGTATTGCAGGAGTATTACTTGCTATGACTTAGATCAGTTACAGAAGAAGCACCCCAACTTTCTTCAAAACACCACTATCGGTGCAATGGTAGATTTGATCTGTATGAAGGCAGAAGACGAAGGCGGCAGTAAGCTGTTTAATTCTTCTGAAGATCGACTTGACCTGATGGGTGAAGAAACAAATGTTATCTCTGAGATTGCTAACCAGATGTTTGCTGATATAGAGACGGTCGAGGCACTTGAGGGAAACTAAAAAGCGATCAGTCAAGGATGAACCTGCTTTCCTTGGCTGACCGCCTACACATTACAATAGAACAAGCAGAATATATGCCCCTCAACCATTTTCACGAATGGATGGCCTATTTCAAAATACAGAGCGAATCTAATGGCTGAAAATGTAAATATTGTAATTAAGGCTTTTGATAAGACAGAGGCAGCATTTGCAGGCATTCGCAATGGTTTTGCAAAGATAGGCCAAGCCGCAGATAAAGTTAAAAAGCGATTCCCCAACCTTACTAAAGTTGTAGGCGCATTTGCCACTGTAGCTAAAGCTGCAATCAAAGCTGTGGTGGTGGCATTTACTGCGGCTGCTGCTGCGATGACTGCCCTTACCATTTCTTCTTTAAAATCTGGAGATCAATTAGCAAAGACAGCAGATAAGATAGGCGTAACAACTGAGGCGCTGGCTGGCTTGCGTCATGCAGCAGAGCTTACAGGCGTTTCTGCTGGCACTATGGATATGGCTATGCAAAGGCTTACCCGTAGAGTTAGTGAAGCTGCTAACGGCACAGGCGAGGCTGTAGGTGCATTACATGAGCTGGGTATCAACGCGGCAGAACTGGAGCAATTACCTTTAGATCAGCAGATGAGTGTTATCGCTGATTCTATGGCTAAAGTTAAAAACCAGTCTGACAAAGTTCGTTTAGCAATGAAACTGTTTGACTCTGAAGGTGTCGCTCTTGTTAATACGTTAGCGGGTGGCTCTGAAGGGTTAGCTAAGATGGCAGAAGAAGCCAATATTCTTGGCCTAGCAATGAGCAGAACCGACACAGCTCAGATTGAAGCTGCTAATGATTCTATTCTTAGGGCTAAAAGCGTATTTACTGGTCTGGGTAATCAACTTGCTGTAGCTTTTGCTCCTATTATTGAGATGGTCGCAAACCTGTTTAGGCAATCTGCTGTAGACAGTGCTGAGTTTGGAAATGTTGGGCAGCGCGTAGCTGATGCTTTAGTTACTGCATTTGCTAAAGTGCAGGGTGCTTTACACTCAATGTCTATCTTTGCAAAGCAAACCAAGTTGGTTTTTTATCAGCTTGCTGTCTTTATTGGTAAAGAGTTAGTCGATGCGATTCGCCCCTTCATAGGTCTTTACGATGCTATCGCTGACAAGTTAGGCAAGCCAATAATCGGTGATGGAATTACTGCATTTTTTAATGAAGCCAGTGCTGGCGTACAAGAGTTAAAGAACGAAATACAGTTAATGCAAGAAATGAATCCAGCGGAAGGTATTCTTGCGGCATACGAAGAAATTAAAATAGCCAGTCGTGAAACAGCAGCAGTCGTTGCTGCAAACTCACCAGCAGCAATATTAGCCGCTGAAGGTGATAAGGTTGCTAAGAAAGAAACATTCCAAGAAAAAGTTAGAAGAAAAGCCGCAATAGACTTAGCTAAATTCAACGCTTTAACAGAAACAGAAAAAACTCAACAGGTAGTCGGGGAACTTGGAAAACAGTTTGCCGCATCTGCATCACACAGTAAAAAACTATTCGCTGTAAATAAAGCCTTTCAGATTGGGCAAGCAATAATGAATACTTATGCTGGAGCATCAAAAGCACTAGCAGCATACCCGCCCCCTCTTAACTTTCTGATGGCTGCGGGTGTTGTAACTGCGGGTCTTGCTCAAGTTGCACAGATTAGATCACAATCATTTGAGGGCGGTGGTTTTACTGGGGATGGGGCAAGGTCAGGAGGCGTTGATGGCAAAGGTGGATTTCCTGCAATTCTTCACCCTAACGAGACTGTTGTTGACCACACTAAAGGGCAAGGAATGTCGCCTTCTGTTAATATAGTTATTCAAGCTAATGACACTAGAGGATTTGACCAACTGTTGCAATCTCGCAGAGGCCAGATCATTGGTATAATTAATCAGGCTATGAATAATAAAGGAGCGTCGAGTATAGTATGAGTGGAACATATCCCAGCACCCCCGTATTTAACTCTGTAGGATTTATATCTAAATCTTACAACCTCATGAGTGAAAGCCTTTCGGGGAGGACTCAGGTCAGGAATATTGGAGGTCAAAGATTTGAGTTTAAAGCTACTTACCCGCCTCTCACCGCTACAGAGTTTGCGCCAGTTAATGCTTTCGTGATGGCTCAGAATGGTATGGCTGAAACCTTTCAAATTGTATTGCCTGAGATCAGTTCAAAGTCAGGCAACGCTACAGGAACTGTGCAGACCGTTGGCGCAGATAGCATAGGCGAAACGTCTATTGTGATAGATGGATTGTCTGGTACTATAAAGGCAGGCGATGTTATAAAGTTTGCTAATCATAACAAAGTCTATATGGTCGTTTCTGATTTAACAGGCTCTGGCACTTTGACTATTCAGCCTGCGCTGCGTGAAGCAACCGCAAACGACACTGCGATTACTTACGATAACGTACCGTTTACTGTACGTCTTAACAATGACGTTCAAGAATATTCTTTAGGACTTGCTTCTCTGGTAAAGTATGAAGTTGATTTTATTGAGGCAATCTAATGACCAGAGTAATCAACCCTACTACAGTAGCGGCTTTACAGAATGACTCGTTCAACTTTGCGACTTTAGTTTATTTTGGGTTCTCAACTGCTATTAGAATTACAGATTGGGATAGGAATATATCTGCATTATCTAGCACTTGGTCTAGTAGTGGCAATTTTCTACAGTTCAGCTCTTCATCTGAATCCGCAGAACTAGCCGTTAATGGCATAGACATTACCCTAAGTGCTGTTGAGCAAAGCTATGTCAGTATTTTCCTTACTCAAAACTATGTGGATGTTCCTGTTCAGTTATACAGAGCAGTGCTTGATAACAGCGATTCTATTGTGGGCGCACCTATACTGGTCTTTGATGGCTTTATCACTGGCTTTTCTATAGAAGATAGCGAAACCTCTAGTGAGATTAGCGTCACTACAGCCTCACATTGGGCTGACTTTGAAAAGTTAAATGGCAGAAAAACAAACCACAACTCTCAAATATTGCACTTTCCAAATGACGAAGGTTTTGAGTTTGCCGCAAAAACAATTAAAGATTTAAAGTGGGGGAAAGAATAAATGGCATTTTGGGCTATTGCAGCATTATTTGTAGTATCTGCTGGAGTTACTTATTCCAGCATTCAAAAAGCCAAAAAGCAAGCTAAAAAGCAAGCTGATGCAATGGCTGGCGTCCTTGTTAATAAGGAATCTAACATTGAGCCTCTTCCTGTTATTTATGGCACAAGACGCGTAGGGGGTGTGCGAGTTTTCGTAAGCACTAGGGATGCTTCTGGTGGTGACCCAAACGAATTTTTATACATTGCTTTGGTGTTATGTGAGGGTGAAGTTGATGCTATCACTGATATATTTATTGACGACAAGCCTATTACTGATAGCCAATACTCAGGGCTTTACAGCTTCAATGTGCATCTTGGCGCAGACAATCAAGGGTACGACAGTTTATTAACGCAAGCTAATGCTGGATGGACTACAGCGCACAAATTAAGCGGAGTTGCCTATATAGCCATTAGATTGAAATGGGATCAAGACGCTTTTGGCGGCATTCCTGATATTACCGCATTAGTTAGAGGCAAGAAATTATATGACCCTAGAAGCCCTAGTGATGCTGCCGCATATAGCGATAATCCTGCTTTATGTATTCGTGATTATCTAACTAATAGCAGATACGGTAAAGGTCTTGCTGCGTCTGCCATTGACGATACCGCATTTTCAACAGCGGCTACGGATTGCGATGAATCAGTAACATTTTATTCAGGCGGTGCTACTGGGCAGAAGTTATTTCAATCTCATGCGGTTTTGCAAACTGATGAAACCTTATTTTCAAACATTAAAACACTGCTTCAAGGCTGTCGTGGATTCCTTCCCTACACGCAGGGAACTTATGGGCTAAAGATAGATAAGTCAGGTTCAGTCGTTTATGCCTTTGATACCGAGACAATAGTTGGCGGCATTTCAATCAAGGGTGAGGAAAAGAAAGACAAATTTAACAGGATGATTGTGAAGTTCCCTAACGCTGAACTTGATTATCAGCCAGATCAAGCAGTGTGGCCTGACGCTGGGTCTAGCGAAGAAACAACTTTCCTTGCTGAAGATGGCGGGACTTCTCTTATTGAAAATATAGATTTGGAAACGGTTACAAATTTTTATGTTGCCCGTGACTTAGCTAGGGTTATGCTCAGAAGGTCGCGTAGTGCTTTGAGGGCTTCTTTTACTGCAACCAGTGAGTCAATACAATTAAGCGTTGGGGATATTGTTACTGTTACACATCCTACTCCAGCTTGGAGTGTAAAGCCATTTCAGATTGAAGAGATAACTTTAAATTACAACGGAACGTGTACTGTTAATGTTTTGGAGTACGACAGTTCAATTTATACTTACGATACCTCTGCTGAAGAAATTGTTTATCCAGCACCAAATTTGCCTAACCCATTTAGTGTCATAGCCCCAACAAATCTGCAAACATCCGCAGCAACAAGCGTTGCCCTAGATGGAACAATCGTGACCTCTGTTGAGGTGTCATGGACTGCAAGCACCGATTCATTTGTTAGCCAATACGATGTTCAGTGGTCAACAGATAACACTAACTTTCAATCTGTAGTCACAGATGACACTCGCTTTACAATATCGCCTGTCATTGCTGGTACGACCTATTACACGAAGGTTAGATCAATCAATAGCTTGGGCGTTAAAAGCTCTTTTGTATCTGCTAACCAAGGGTCTGTTGGCGACACTACGGCTCCTGCTTTGCCGACATCTTTGTCAGCAACCGCTGGTTACAAGTCAATCAGCCTAAAGTGGACTAACCCTGCTGACAAGGACTTTTCTAACGTAGATGTCTATCGAGCAACTTCTTCAGGCGGAACTTATACTGAAGTAGCGACTGTCGGTGGCGGATTTAGTGCAACAACTGAATTCTTAAACGGTGGCCTTGCTGATGCTACTGCTTTCTACTACAAGTTTAAGTCAGTGGACTACAGCGGCAATAAGTCAGCATTTACAGGCGTGGTTAATGCGACCACTAATGCTGCGGCCATAAACGGAACAGACGGAACTGATGGCACAGACGGAACCGATGGAACAGACGGAACTAACGGAATAAACGGTTCAAACGGAGATGATGGAACAAATACCGCGCCTGTTTATGCTTACAAAAGATCAGCGAGCGCTTTAGTGTCTAGCAATAAGCCCACCACTACAAGAACGTGGACATTTGCAACTGCTACATTTAACAATTCTGATCTGGGTAATTCTTGGACTTCGGCAGTTCCATCAGGCTCTAACGACCTATACCTTTGTGCGGCTGTAGCGTCTTCAACAGGAGCAACAGATTCGGTTGTAGCCGCAGATTGGTCTGCACCTCAAGTATTAGGAACGGAAGGAACTAACGGCACAAATGGCACAGACGGTGACGATGGAGTAGACGGATACAATACAGCCGTAATATACGGATACAAAAGATCATCATCTGCCGTAAGCAATAAACCAAGCACTACTAGAACTTGGACTTTTAGTTCATCTACTTTTAACAATAACGATTTAGGCAACGGATTTACCGGAACGATTCCAGCCGGCACAGATAATCTGTATGTTTGTACTGCTGTTGCGGCTTCGCAAAGCTCTACCGACAGTGTTACTGGAACTTCAGATTGGTCTTCCGCACAGTTATTAGCCGAGAAAGGTGCAAACGGCACAGACGGCACAGACGGAAGTAATGGAACAGACGGAACTGATGGAACTGATGGCACAAATGGAACTAACGGTGCGGCTGGCCCTAGAAATGCGGCAGGATATGTTTATTATTCTTTGACATCAGCTAGCGCACCCTCAAGCCCGTCTGCAACATCTTATAACTTTGGTACAGGATCATTTGGCGGCCTTACTACTAATTGGTCACGAACGCCCCCAACCAATACTGGTGGTGACGCTAAATACTGGGCTACAAGCTACTATGTTACTGAGGCTACATTAGGCGGCACTCAGACACTAGTATTTGCAACTCCGTTTTCATCGTTTAACTTTGATGGGCTTGTTACGTTTACCAATTTAAACTCTGAGCTAGCCGATGCCTCAAGCACTGAAATTACTACCATTAATGGCGGTCTAATAAAGACTGGAACAATGGAGGCTGACCGAATCAGGGTTGATGGTGTTGGCATTGATGTTGTTACTAGCGGTACAAATAAAACATTAATAATTGGTGATGATGGTGTAACTACAGTTAAAATAGATGACCTTGCAGTAAGTTCTGCAAAAATTGCTAATCTTGCTGTTACTACAGGTAAAATTGCTAACCTTTCTGTTGAAACTTTAAAAATAGCTGGCAATGCTGTTACTTTACCAAGCAGCTCATACACCGCAGCAGCTACTAATTTATCAGAGTCAAATGGAGAGGTTACACAACAAACTGTTACTTATACTTCTGAAGGTGGTTCTGTAAATATTTTTGCGACTATTGTATTTTTTGGTTATGACGATGATGATACCAACGAAGGTGTGCAAGTTGCTTTTTCAATAAAAAGAAACGGCACATTGATTGGATCAGCAACCCCTATTGCAGTTCAAAATTGGCAACTAGGCGATTTAGGTAATGGAAGGAAAGAGCGTCAAGTGTATGCTGTTTCTTTAAAAGATGTTCCATCTTCTGGAAGTGTATCTTACACGCTAACTGCAAAACTAGAAGACCAAAATGGTAGCACTATTACTGACAATCCAATAATCACATTATCTAATAAATCGCTTGTAACACTGGAGGTTAAAAAGTGAAATCGTTTATAGTTTACAAAAGTGACGGAAAGATAGTTAGGACTGGAAGCTGTGTTGATTCCGATTTTGATATGCAGGCGGGGGAAGACGAGTTTGTAATTGAGGGCATTGCTGATGATACTTTGAGCATTATAAGTGACGGAAAAATTGTTAATGCTCCAGAAGCTGATGCACCAAATACTGATGATTTGATACACCAAACGCAAAAAGAATCCAGAGCAAATAGAAATGTTAGGTTGCAAAAATCAGACTGGACGCAATTCCCTGACAGCCCTTTAACAGCCGAACAGAAAGCAGAGTGGGCAACCTACAGGCAAGCATTAAGAGACATTCCTGCAACCTATTCTGATGCTGACTCACTTGATGCTATAATATGGCCGATACAGCCAGAGGTTTAATATGATTTACC
>Ga0222655_1000341_pt1 | contig 21951 bp, 19 predicted proteins | sample AntAcemetagen423_FD_179857 | JGI IMG/M metagenome (GOLD analysis project Ga0222655, IMG submission 179857) | Saline water microbial communities from Ace Lake, Antarctica - #423 | ecosystem: Environmental > Aquatic > Non-marine Saline and Alkaline > Saline | place: Antarctica: Ace Lake... | reverse complement strand
CACCCCAGCAAGCTCCACCGTGTCCCCCACAAAGGAGGCAACCCACGGTGTTGCCGGAGATTCATACACCTCCACCGGTGTTCCGACCTGGACGATGCGCCCTTGGTCCATTACGGCCACAAGATCAGCAAGATCGAGCGCTTCTTCGCGGTCGTGCGTCACCAACACGGCGGTGGTTTCTTCCTCCCGCAGAATTCGGGCCACATCTCGTGACAGGGAGTTCCGCAAAACGCTATCCAAAGCACCGTAAGGTTCATCCAGCAACAACACATCAGGGGAGGGCGCTAAAGCTCTCGCCAGTGCCACCCGTTGCGCTTGACCACCGGAGAGTTGTCCTGGTGAGCGGTCAAGAAAACTGGTGAGACCCACCAGTGTTGCCAGCTCTTCCACGCGCTCGTTCCGGCGACGGCCCTTGCGCAAACCAAAGCCGATGTTGTCGCGCACACTGAGGTGTGGGAACAACGATGCTTCTTGGGGAACCCAGCCGATTCCGCGTTGTTCCGGGGGAACTCGTTTTCCCGCCCGGGAAAGTTCCCGGTTCCCCGCCATAATAAAACCTTCATCTAAGCCGAGTAGGCCCGCAATCGCCATCAACAGGCTGGTTTTCCCACAGCCCGAGGGCCCAAGGATTGCCACTAAAGAGCCGGAGGGAATCTCGAGGGAGACATCAATCAGGGCGGGCCTGGAGCCATAGGCCAAGCCAGCGTGCGTAACACTCAGCCTGGTCATAGCTCCTCTTTCGCCGTTGCGCGAACACCAGAGAGAATCATCGCAGGAATTGCTGCGACTAAGACCAGGATTGCCGCATAGGGGGCGGCACCGGCAAACTCACCGGCGGAGGTTCTACTCCACAGCTCGGTGGCCAAAGTGTTAACCCCTGTTGGGCGCAACAACAGGGTGGCCGGCAACTCTTTCATGGTGGCAATCGCCACCAAGAGAGCTCCAATTCCAAGCCCCGGAAGAGCGAGGGGCAGTGTGACCCGAGCCCATGCGGAGAAGGGGCTTGCGCCAAGGGTACGTGCAACGTTCACCAGAGCCGGTGATACCCCCTCAATACTGGCGCGAGCGGTACCGAGCGCCTTTGGCATAAATAACACCGCGTAGGCAAACACCAGGACTGCGGTGGTTTGGTAGAGCGGGGGCACCACAGCGAGACTAAAAAACACCAGAGACAGGCCAATCACAATCCCCGGCAAAGCGTGGGGCAGGTATCCCAACGTTTCTAACCATCCCACCCAGCGCCTCGAGTATCGGGCCGCCAAGGCGGCCAAGGGTAACGCCAGAAGAAGTGCCACGAGAGCCGCCAACGCGGAGACCATAATCGTGGTCGCACTTGCCAGGGCAAGGCGGGAGATATCCATCTCCCGCAGTGTTTCTGCTTCCACGAGTCGAATCCCAAGTCCGGTGAGGGGGATGACCACCCCCACCACGGGAGCCAAGAAAACGATGCCCAAGGAGGCGCTCCGAGCCAGTGGTCCCACCGATTCGCGGGAGACAAGCGTAGCCCTACTGGGGATAACCTGGCCCCTTGCACTTCGTTCCCCCGCGACCACCACGAGCGCAATCACGACAAGAAGGAGAGCAAGAATTGCCGCCTGAGATCGATCAAAACTTGCCGCAAAAGATTGCTGGATACCCCAGGTGAGGGTTTCGAACCGCAGCATGGACACCAAGCCAAAATCACTCAACGAATACAGAAAAACAAGGAGTGCCCCCGCGATAGCTGCGGGTCGCACCTGGGGCCAGGTCACCTGGGTGAACGCGCGAAGAGGTCCAAGCCCCAGTGTGCGCGCGACCGCCTCGCCCTCTGCCGAGGTCCCCCGGAGTGCTGCCGCGACAGGGAGTGTGACGTAGGGCACTGTCACCGCACTCAAGATCAACCAGCTGGGGACGAACCCGTTCAGTCCCGGCATGATGACGAGCCACCCGTAGGAGGCGAGATAGGAGGGAACCGCAAGGGGAAGCGCGGAGATGAGCAGAAGCGAGTTTCCCCATCGGTAGCGAATCCTCGTGAGCAGCGCAGCAATCACCACTCCCAGCACCACCGTCGTCAGCGATACCGCAACACTGAGACCCAGAGTATTCAGAGCTATTTCTCTCACTCGAGGCCTTGACAGCACCGTCAGAATGTCGGGCACCGGCACCTCTGCGGCACGCCACAACACATAGACCAGCGGTATCGACACGGCGGCAACGCTGGCCAGTGATGACGCCACCAGCCAGCGCGGTGGGGTGCGCTGAGCTGAGGCGATTATCACGAGTGTCTTTTTGTCGCCGGCGGCGCTAGAAAATTAGCCCGTATTTGCGCAACAGTTCCTGAGTATCAGCCAGGGTGCGAAGATCCGACAGGTCAAAATCTGCGACCGCGAGCTCCGCCAGTGCGGGGAGACCTTCTGGTGCCTCAATGCCTGGCACTAGGGGGTACTCAAAAGTGTTGTCCACAAAATACTGTTGAGCCTGATCCGACACGAGGAATTCGACCAAGCTAAAGGCGTCAAGATCGCTGCTTTGCGCCTCAAGAATTCCCACCCCCGCAACATTCACAATCGCCCCCGGGTCCCCCGTGGGGAGGAAATAGAGCTGTGCCCGCATGTTGTCTAGGCCGCGCTCGCTAGCCATCCGATACCAGTAGTAGTGGTTGATGAGGCCGAGTGAAATCTCGCCAGAGTTCACTGCCTCCAAGATGGCGCTGTTTTTCTCAAACTTTTGCGGGTCACTCGTCACAAGACCGGAAACCCACTGGTCTGCCGCTGACTCACCCCGCAACACCCGGTAGGCGGTAACAAAGGATTGGAAACTCGCGTTGGCGGGTGCCACACCGACTTCTCCAGACCACCGTGGTGACACAAGGTCATCCACATCCGTGGGGAGGTCCGCCAAGGCCACTGTTTCTGAGTCATAGGCCACAACACGGGCTCGACCAGTCACTCCCACCCAGGACTTATCCGCAGAGCTGTAAGCAGAATCCACGCGAGAGCTGATCGACTCCGGGAGGGTTGCCAGCAACCCGGCGTCACTCAGTGCCCCCAAAGCTCCCGCATCTTGTGACAGGAACACAGCAGCGGGGCTTTGAACGCCCTCTTCAAGAATTTGCGCCGCAAGTTCCGACGTGCCGGAGTAGCGAATATCCACCTGAATGCCGGTTTGCTCGACAAAAAGATCGATCAGGGGTTGAACCAGGCTTTCTTCCCTGCCGGAATACAAAATGACATAGTCATCAGAGCCCGCAACCACGGCAATATCTTCTGTTGTTTCCTCGGTGACGCTGGGTTCCGTTCCCTGCGGCGCAGGTTCTTCTGTCGCAGCACAGCCAGTCAGCACGAGTGCGACAGCGGTGAGGGTTAGGAGGATACGCCGAGGCGCAGTTATGCGCATTTTTCTCCTTGAGAGATGAAGGGGTGAGGGTCGTTCCTCACCAACAGAATGTTCTCTCAGGCTAACCGACTGGTACTGAAATGGCTAGGAAAATTTTAGCGAGACCGAAGCTCCGCAAGAACCGCCTCTAGCTGGTCGATTCCCCAATCAAGGTCCTTCTTGGACACCACGATGGGCGGTGCTAACCGGATGGTTGACCCGTGAGTGTCTTTCGCCAACACACCTTTGCGCATCAGCGCTTCACACACTTCACGTCCTGTAGCGAGCTGTGGATCAACGTCGATACCAGCCCACAAGCCAACTCCGCGAACCGCCAGGAGGCCTTTGCCCACCAGTGCTTCCAGCCTTTTTCGCAGGTGCTTACCTAGCTTTGCCGAACGTTTTTGCATATCGCCTTTGGCGAGCATCCGAACAACGGCAAGCCCCACCGCAGCTGCGAGCGGGTTGCCACCAAAGGTAGAACCGTGCTCGCCTGGCTTGAGGACGCCCATCACCTCTCGGCGTCCCACGACAGCGCTCACCGGAACGATTCCGCCGCCGAGAGCTTTGCCCAAAATGAACATGTCAGGCATGACTTTTTCGTTCTGGCATTGAACAGTGGCGCCGGTGCGACCCAGGCCCGACTGGATTTCATCCGCAATCATCAAGACGTTTTTGGCTTTCGTGATCGCTCTGACTTTTTTCAAATACCCCTTCGGCGGAACAATGATCCCGGCTTCACCTTGGATGGGCTCCAGCAGTACCGCCACCGTGTTGGCATCAATTTCTTTTTCCAGTGCTTGGGCATCGCCGTAGGGAACACTCACAAAACCTGGAGTAAAGGGTCCAAAGTCTTTACGGGAGCTCTCATCGGTCGAAAAACTCACAATGGAAATCGTGCGCCCGTGGAAGTTTTCTTTTGCCACGATAATTTTTGCTTTGTTCGCAGGAACACCCTTAATCCGGTATCCCCAAGCCCGTGCAACCTTCACGGCACTTTCTACCGCCTCAGCACCAGTATTCATCGGCAGGACCATGTCCATCCCCAGCAGTGCTGCCAACTCTTGGGCGAAAGGCCCCAGTTGGTTGTGAGAAAAAGCCCGGGATGTGAGAGTCACTTTCCCCAGTTGCTTCTTTGCCGCCCGGATGAGGGTTCGATTGCCGTGCCCAAAATTGACCGCGGAGTAGGCGGCGAGGCAATCTAAATATTTTTTGCCTTCAACATCCGTGACCCACGCTCCTTTTGCGCTCGCGGCCACCACCGGCAACGGGTTGTAGTTGCGGGTAAGAGAGGCGAGTTCCGTCTCTAAGGCCTGGGCAGTGAGTGACGGGGTCATGATGACCTCAACTCTAAAGTGCAACACTTAACGCCGCCTCCACCGAGAAGTAGCTCCGATAAGTCGACCCCTATCGGGTTATACCCGCGGGCTGCTAAATCTCTTGCAAAAGTCACAGCTTTTTCGGCAATCACAACATTGTGGCCATCACTAAAAGAGTTCAGCCCAAGGATGGCCGCGTCCTCTTCCGTGGCGATGATGGCATCGGGGTATCGGGTGCGGAGAATCTCCAGCGATGGCTCATCAAACGCGCTCGGTAGGTAGGCAACGGTGTGAGAATCAATCACCGCCAAGGCGGTGTCGAGGTGATAGAAACTGGGGTTCACCAACTGCAAAGAAATGACCTCACGCGAGAAAACTTGCGCAATTTCTTGGTGGCTTGCGGTGTCACTGCGGAAACCTGAGGCGGCAAGAATCACGTCCCCGACGAGCAGGAAGTCGCCTTCCCCTTCGTTTGTTTCCCGCGGTGTGGCGACCTCGAAACCGTGTGCGGCGAACCACTCCATGTAGGCCGGGCCTTCTGGCTGGCGCTCGGGGTGGTGGAACTTTGCTCCGTAGGCGATGCCATCCAGCACAAAACCACCGTTTGCGGAGTACACCATATCGGGCAACCCCGGGATGGAATCAATCAGGTGGATATTAAAACCGAGGTCCAAATAGGTCTGATACAGCACCTTCCACTGCTTCACAGCGAGTGACGTGTCCGTGGGATTCTCCGGGTGCATCCACGGATTGATGCGGTAGCTCACCGTGAAGTAGTCAGGGCTACACATCAAAAGGGTGGGTGCCACCGGAACCCCCGACGTGTCAGCAGGCACCAGAACAGGAAATGTTGTTGTCATGAAACCATCCTCACACGCACAGAACGCTCTTTTTTCGTTTTTTCACGCAGGTTTCTGTCGAATGAGTGCCACTAAACGCAAGATATCACCATAAGCTCAGGGTATGGACGGTCTTGATTCTCGAATTATCGCGGAACTTCGTCACAATTCCCGCGCAAACTACGGCGATATCGGCGGGTTAGTGGGGCTTTCGGCCTCCGCCGTCAAAAGACGCGTGGACAAACTGGTGGCGAACGGAATTATTCGTTCGTTCACGATTGTTGTGGATCCCGCCGTGGAAGGAATGTCCGTCGAGGCCTACATCGAGCTGTTCTGTCAGGGGACGGTGTCCCCGCCCGAGTTGGAACGCATCCTTTCCCGCATTCCCGAGGTAATCGGTGCCGGAACAGTGAGCGGGGACGCTGATGCGATCGTTCATATGAGAGCAAAAGACATATCCTCGCTCGAACGCGCGATCGAGCGGGTCCGCTCGGCACCAAACGTGAATCATTCGAAAAGTTCTATCGTGCTGTCCCGGCTGGTTCACACCGCTGAGGGTTAGACGACCAGGTCACGCATTCGGGCGTCAGGAGCACCAAAACGATGGGCCGTAAGTGATACCGCTTGCTCTTTCACGAAGGGCAGCATTTCGACCCGACCGCTCTCTGTAACCTCATCGCCATAAATCGCAATCTCTGGGGCGCCATCAAACGCAACCGCCAAGGCATCAGCCCGGCCACCAACGAGTCGGACCCGCTCCGGCAACCGACCCGAAACTCGCCCCACAAAGGTGCTCTCCGTTTCTACCACGTACTCTCCGAGCGTACCCAAATGACGAGGGGTCTTAGAGAGAACAGACAGCACCGTGTCCGGTAGTGGGTCAGTACTAGAGATATTGATATGGGCACCGACGCGTAACCCCGCTGTCAACACACGGACAACGTCGCTCACTGGGGTAAATCCTGTCACGCGTAGCGTGACCTCTGTTGGGTGGTACCGGAACACGTTCCGCTCCACACCGAGACCACTGCGGTCACTCGATACTCCATACTCGGTTCCCCACGCACCATGGTCACTGGAAAGAGACCGAATCAACGAGATTCCCCCGTCGATTTTTTCTTCCACTGCTTCGATGAGGGACACCAGGTAAGGGTCAAGGTCGCTCGTCGCAACCGGGGCTTTTGCTGCCCTTCGACGCCAGGAGCCCAACCCAAAGAGGTACTGCGGACCACCCGCTTTGGACCCGGGACCCACACTCGATTGCTTCCACCCACCAAAGGGTTGCCGCTGGACGATGGCGCCCGTAATTCCCCGGTTTACGTAACAGTTACCGGCCTGAACTTTCCCCAACCACTGTGACACTTCGCGAGGGTCCAGAGAGTGAATGCCAGCGGTGAGACCGTAGTCGCTACCGTTTTGTAACGCTATTGCCTCATCAAGGGTGCGGGCCGTCATGATGCCAAGGATTGGTCCAAAGTATTCGGTCTGGTGAAACTTGCTACCCTTCCGCACACCCTCTCTCACCCCTGGCGACCAGAGCCGCCCCGAATCATCTCGTTGTTCGGGTTTCACCAACCAGCTTTCGCCGGGGCCAAGCTCCATCAAACCCGAGAGAAGCTTCCCCTCCGCTGGTTCAATGACCGGGCCCATGACCGACTCTGCGTCATCGGGGAACCCCACCCTGAGCGTGGTGACGGCGTCTACCAGTTGACGTCGAAAGCGCTCGGACGTTGCGACGGACCCCACAAGAATCAATAAGCTAGCGGCCGAACATTTTTGACCGGCGTGACCAAACGCACTTTTCACAACATCCGCAACTGCTAAATCAAAGTCCGCACTCGGGGTGACGATTACGGCGTTTTTTCCACTCGTCTCCGCGAGCAGTGGCAGGTCCGCCCGCCACGAACGAAACAACTTCGCGGTGTCAAAAGCACCGGTCAAAATAAGTCGGTCCACCCCTGGGTGGGAAATCAGCCCATGCCCAATTCGGCCTTCTTCGATGTCGATAAGCTGCAACACGTCCTTGGGCACACCGGCAGCCCACAAAGCTTCCACCATCACGGCACCGCAACGGCGCACTTGCGGGGCGGGCTTAATAGCCACGGCACTTCCGGCAGCCAGTGCAGAAAGCACTGAACCTGCGGGAATTGCCACCGGAAAGTTCCAGGGCGGTGTGACGAGGGTAAATTTTGCGGGGTGAAAAGTTGCGCCGTCGATGTTTTCCAATTCCATCGCAGAGGCGGCATAGTAGCGAGCAAAATCGACCGCTTCACTGACCTCCGGGTCGCCTTCAAGGAGGGTTTTCCCCGCCTCTTGCATCATCACGGCGAGCAGATCCCCCCGTCGCTTGTTGAGCTCGTCTGCCGCCGCCAACAAAATGGTGGCCCTTTGCTTTGCAGTTTTTTTAGCCCACTGCCCGCCCGCCACACGACCGCGGGCGATCAAATCATCAACAGCAATTCCCCCCTTGATGGGACCTAAGCTTTCGGGAATTTTGCTCGCCGCCAAGGAGTCAACTCCCAGCTTGTAGCCCTTCGCTGAGGCAGCAAGTTTCCTGATGTTGTTGGCCCACTCGCGGTTTGCGGCGAGAGAAGGGTCGGTGTCTGGTTCGTTGTGGAAGGGGTCACCGGGCTTGATTCCTGAGGGCTGGAACTGTGATTGGTTCTGTACCCGCTGGTATTTCGGTGACTTCACGGTCAAGGATTTCAGTGAGCTTCGGAATCGTTGCTCCTCGCGCGCAAAAAGCTCGGCGTTGTCCGAAAGATCAAACACTGCCGACATGAAGTTTTCCGGGCTGGCGTTTTCATCGAGCCTCCGCACGAGATACCCGACAGCAGCATCGAATTCGCGGGGGTGGACGACAGGTGTGTAGAGGAGGAGCTTCCCCACCGTTTCCCGCACAGCGTCCGCCTGGTCGGGGGCCATGCCAATCAACATCTCAAAATCAACACCCGCTTGTGCGCCCCGGCGTTCCGCCAAAAGGTGCGCGAAGGCAACATCAAAAAGGTTGTGTCCTGCCACACCAATGCGCACCGACGCCGTGCGTGAAGGGGTGAGGGAATATTCGAGCACACGCTTGTAGTTTGTGTCGCTCTCCTGCTTAGAGGGCAACACTGCCACTGGCCAGTCGTGAATAATCGCGTCGACTTGCTCCATCTGAAGGTTTGCGCCTTTCACCACACGAACCTTTACTGGCGCGCCCCCATCACTCCGCCGGGCTGAGGCAAAAGCTTGAATGCGCTTCATTGCCTCGAGTGCCTCCGGGAGATACGCCTGGAGGACGATGCCACCGGTGTAGTTCTTCAAGGAAGGCTCGCTGTATACCCCCTCAAAAACACTGAGCGTCATATCGAGGTCTTTGAATTCCTCCATATCAAGGTTGATGAAAGTGGGGGGGGTGGTTGCTGCGGCTTTTTGGTAAAGAGGGATCAGGCGCCGGACAACCCGTTGGACTGTTTCGTCAAATGCCCACATCGAGAGTTGGCTGGATATAGAGGAGACCTTGACGGATACGTAGTCCACGTCAGGTCGCTCGATGAGAGCGGAAACACCCGCTAGACGTCGATCTGCTTCGTCGTCTCCCAATACGGCCTCGCCCAAAAGGTTGATATTCAGGCGATCACCCTTGCGGGTGAGGCGCTTCAGCGACCTGGTGAGGCGCTTGTCACTGGCATCAATAATCAGGTGCCCGATAAGGGTTTTGAGCGCCCACCGGGCAATAGGAACAACAAGTGTGGGAAATATGGGGGCGAAAAAGCCACCGACCTTAATCAGGAACGTCAGAACTCCCGGCAAAAAGTCGGGTACATCTCGGGAGAGTTCTCGGAAGTTTCGACCGGCAACTCGGAGGTCCTCCGGGCGCGCCACCCGGTCGACGAAACCCAGCGCAAAAGCAGGGCCTTCAGGGTCTTTGAGCACGCCGGCGAGACGCTCCGAGGACGCGTCAGGTCTGCGATGTAAACGCTCAGCGCGGTCGAGCCACGCACGCACCAACACCACGACATCGTCGCCGAGTGTTTGGGCCCCCGCCACACCAGTGGGTTTTTTTGTGGTGACTACTTTTTCGCGCACTACCGAAGACATGTCTTCCAGCGTACGCGGTGAAGGTGCGCTAATGCACATTCAGGAAAAACCGCCCACAACCGGGGCTCAGTGCCCGAGAGTTGAGAGCGGTTTCCCTCAGAACTTAGCTACGGATGCGTCCTGGGCCCATCATGTCCCATTCTTGCCATGCGCCGCCTCCGTCAAAGGCGGACACCACCAGAATCAGCCACCCCACGAGAGCCAAGACCCCCAGGAGAATTAGGGCTGAACTTACTCCGACCGCAATCTTGGCCGGAACGTTGGATACCCCAGCGTTCTTGGACCATACCCAGCCGATGATGCCCAGGATTAATGCGGGGATCTGTGAGAAAAAAGCGAGGACGAGGGCAACGATACCCAGTGTCTTTCCCGGAAAGTCGTCATAGGGACCGATCGGGGTGGTGGTGTCAGCGGCAGCGTGTTCCGTGGCTGCCACGGGTTGTGTGTCTTTAGCCATGGTTTTCTCCTTAGGATGGCGGATTCTTTCTTCGGTGGGGAAACCCTACGACTGCCTGCTTGGTGGATGCTTGGCAGTTCCTATGAATTTGGTGCCACCGTGCATCTCTCGGGCACGAAACCAGCAGAATAGAGATATGAAAATTGGAATTTTGACCAGTGGGGGCGACGCCCCGGGGCTCAATGCTGTTATTCGGGCAGCCGTGCTGAAAGGTACCCGAGTCCACGGCCACGAGTTTGTAGGATTTGCGGGGGGTTATAAAGGCTTATGTGAGCCTGATCTGATGCCTCTCACTCGTCACGAGGTCAAAGGTATTTCCCAAAAAGGCGGCACCATCCTTGGCACCTCGCGCACAAATCCTTTTGACTACGGCGGGGTCGAAAGAGTTAAAGAAGTGCTCGCAGAACACAATATTGACGCCATCGTTGCCATCGGTGGCGAAGGCAGTCTGGCGGCAGCAAAAGAGCTCTCCGATAAGGGAATCCCCATTGTTGGGGTGCCAAAAACGGTCGATAACGACCTGAACGGTACCGACTTCACCTTCGGCTTCGATACCGCCATCAGCATTGCCACGGAGGCAATGGACCGTCTCCGCACCACCGGCGATTCCCACTCTCGGTGCATGGTCGCAGAAGTCATGGGGCGCCACGTGGGCTGGATTGCGCTACATTCTGGAATGGCTGCGGGTGCCCACGCCATCCTGATCCCGGAGCGAAAAACAGGGATGGAACAGATTCTTAAGTGGGTCCGCTCCGCCGCCGACAGGGGCCGGGCACCGCTCGTCGTCGTCGCGGAGGGTTTCGCCCTGGACTCCATGGATGACGCGCACTCCGAGCGTGGGCTTGATGCTTTTGGCAGGCCACGACTCGGGGGCATCGGCGAAATGTTGGCCCCCATGATTGAAGAAGCGACGGGAATTGAAACCAGGGCCACCACTCTGGGACACATTCAACGAGGTGGCACCCCCAGTGCCTTCGATCGTGTGCTTGCCACACGTTTTGGAATGAGCGTCATCAACCTGGTGAATGACCAGCAGTGGGGTCACATGGTGGCGCTTCGCGGGACTGAAATTGTCCGGGTCGACTTTGTCGACGCCCTCGGGGACCTAAAAACGGTGCCAGAGGATCGCTACGAGGCGGCGGCGATGCTCTTTGGCTGAGCATGCCACAGGCTGGTGGATTAGGGGCGATGGTGCCCAAGAATTATCCAGCTCTCTCCGGCGCGACATCTCAGATTCAGAACTTGGTGACGGATCGGTGGAAATTGCCGTGAGCCATTCCGCTGTCAACTACAAAGACGCCATGGCACTGCAAGGGTCGAGGGGTGTCGTGCGGAATACGCCGCTTATCCCAGGAATCGATGCAGTGGGTCGGGTGCTCTCCTCGGGAGACCCCACCCTCACACCGGGTGAGACGGTCATACTCACCGGCTGGGGTTATGGGGAAAGACGCCACGGTGGTCTCGCCACCCGGATGCGCGCAGATCCCGAACATCTGATTGTGCTCCCCGAAGGGCTCTCCCCCCACCAGGCAGCGACGCTTGGCACCGCCGGATTTACGGCCGGCCTCGCGGTTGCGCGGTTGCGGGCTGCCGGCGTAAGCCCAGATTCTTCCGCTTTGCCGATTGCCGTCACCGGTGCCGCTGGTGCCGTCGGTTCCTTTGCGGTGTTCCTGCTGGCAAAAGCTGGGTTTCCCGTCACCGCCATTACCGGTCGGACGGACGAAGCCTCGTACCTTCGCGCGCTCGGGGCGAGCGACGTGGTTTCAAGGCAAGAGATTCTCACCCACTCCGGCAAAGCCATTGGTTCTGAAAAGTACGCCGGGGTGATCGACCAGGCCGGCGGCCCACTGCTGGCCACACTGTTGTCTCTCACCGCGAGTGAAGGGGTCGTCGTTTCCTGCGGGTTGGCGGGAGGTTCAGACCTCCCCACCACCGTCCTGCCCTTCATCCTTCGCGGGATAAGCCTGTTGGGGGTGAACTCAGTGACCCAACCAACGGGAAACCGTGTGGAAGCCTGGAATCATTGGGCAGCGCTCGCAGATTCTGTGCCCTTTGACGATATTTCCCACACCATTGGACTGGCCGAAGCCGGCGAAATTGCCCCCCGAGTTCTGGCAGGGGCTACCCGCGGGCGTGTTGTTGTAGAAATTGGCGCCTAGTCGTCGTTGGTCACAGCCCAGAGGATTGCCGCGACACCGCCCACGATGCTGAGCGCAATACCCGTCAGCCATGCCACCGGTTTTCTGTCATAAGACCGTGACAGCCACTGTGTAGCCTGCCGGGAGACCTCCTTCGGCGTGAGGCGATGTTCAATTTCGTCCAGCGTCGCCCCCAAATCAGCTCTGGTGGATTCCACGAAGTCGCGGACTTCTCTTCGCGACATTATTTAGCCCCTCGGAGGACCCGAATATCGTGGCGCAGGCTTTCAATCGTTTCATTAGGCTTCGGGCTCTTCGCGCGAGACATCACGCCGACTCCCGCCAGCGCTACCACCGTCGCAAGGAGCAACACAACACCAGCGCTGATGAGTGCCGCGGCCCACAAAGGGACCACTAGTGCGAGAGCGAATACTGCCGCAAACACCAAAAGGAGCAGCGCAAAAGTAATCAGTGAGATGGCGATGGCAAAAAGACCGAGCCCAATTCCGGTGGCCTTGAGCTTTGCGGTGAGCTCGGCTTTAAGGAGTTCAATTTCCGCACGAACCAACTGGATTACGAGATGGGGGACATCCGTCAGCAGCGAAAGAAAAGGTTTCTTCCGTGCCGAGTCGCGCGGTGTGGACTCCGTCATCGAGCGGTACTCCTAGAGAACTTCAGGTTGGACCGCGCGGGCTTCCCGCACCTTCGCGAACGCGTTCTTTGCGGCCCGGGATGCTTTGTCCGTGATGTCTGGAGCTTTGTCCTTCACGTAATCTTCCACCGTGTGGACTTGCCGCTGGACCCGTGGGTCCTGCCACACCTTTTCTGCCCCGGCTCGGATTTGTTCGTAACGTTCACGCCCGGCCCTAGCGCCCAGGACATAGCCCAGGATCAGACCGAACACGAAAAGAATCTTGCCTTTCATTGCTGCCTCCCATATGTATTCCACTTTTGGAATGTATAAAGTCTTCTTCCAGAGTAACCGGATTTCCGGGGATTTACCAGATGGAGACTCGCTTTTCTGGTTCCAGCCATAGGGCATGGCCTTCGTTCACCTCAAAAGCCTCGTAAAACACGTCCAAGTTGCGTGCAATCTGGTTACAGCGGAACTCGGGCGGTGAGTGAGGGTCGATAGCCAGCAAGCGCACCGCCTCTTCGGTGCGAACCGCCAATTTCCACGATTGCGCCCAGGACAAAAAGAACCTCTGGGCGGCAGACATCCCCTCGACCTCAGGAGGTTCAGCACCCTCGAGGGACATCAGGTAGGCCTTCCACGCAATAGCCAAACCACCAAGATCCCCAATGTTCTCGCCAATCGTAAGTTCCCCATTGACCCGGTGTTCAGGCAACCCTCGGGGGGAGAGCTCGTTGAACTGGGTAATGAGGTCTTTCGTGCGGAGCTCGAAGGCCTGACGGTCCGAGTCGCTCCACCAATTATGGAGTCGGCCTGTACCGTCAAAGCGGGATCCTTGGTCATCGAAGCCGTGGCCAATTTCGTGGCCAATCACTGCCCCGATGGCACCATAGTTTGCGGCCGCGTCCCGTTTTGGATCAAAAAACGGGTACTGCAGAATGGCGGCGGGGAACACAATTTCGTTGAAACCGGGGTTGTAGTAGGCGTTGACGGTTTGTGGGGTCATGAACCATTCGCTGCGGTCCAGTGGCGAACCGATTTTTCCCAGCTCGCGAGCAAACTCGAACTCATTGCCAGCCTGGACGTTGGCGAGCAAATCCTGGGGGTCAATCTCCAATGTGCTGTAGTCACGCCACCGATCGGGGTATCCAATCTTTGGAACGAAAGTCTCGAGCTTCTCGAGCGCCTGCGTTTTGGTTGCGTCACTCATCCAGGGCAAGCCCTGAATGCTCTCGCGGTAGGCCGCTAAGAGCGTAGTGACGAGCTCATCCATTTGGGCTTTGGACTCGGGTGGGAAATGTCGCTCCACATACAGCTCGCCCACTGCTTCCCCCATCACAGATTCAACAAGCGACACCCCTCTTTTCCAGCGCTGGCGCATCTTGGGCGTCCCGGAAAGCTTGGTGCCAAAGAAATCAAATCTTGCTTGCACCAGATCGTTCGTCAGGTAGGGAGAAAAAGCAGTGATGGTGTTCCACATCATCCAGTCCCGAATCTCCTCGACACTGAGGTCACTCCACAGTCCACTCACTGCCTCAATAAAATCGGGCTGACGCACAACAACCTCGGCGAAGGCCTGGGGTGTGATTCCGGCAGCAGTAAGCCAGGACTGGAGCGGGAACGTCTCTAACGTGGTCCCCAGTTTCTTTGCATCCCAAAGGTTGTAGGTCGCTTCCGCGTCACGGCACTTCACTTTGTCCCAGTGATGGGACGCAGATCGGGTTTCCACCTTCATTACATGGGAGGCTCTGGTGGCCACCTCGTCAAGCCCTACGAGAGTAAACACCCGCTCGAGGTGGGTGCCAAACGCTTCTCTGATTCCCGCGTATTCCTCATCGCGGTAATACGCCTCATCGGGGAGTGAAATACCGCCCTGCTCCATAAAAACGATGTAACGCTCGGGGTTACCGGGGTCATTGTCGACAAAAAGCTGCCACAACCCTTCAACACCTTTTCTCTCAAGAGCGCCCAGAAGTATGGCGAGGGCATCCCGACCCGACTGAGCCGCGTGAGCAATTTCTTCCAGCAGCCCGGTGAGGGGTTGCACGCCAACCGCCTCAATGCGGTCTTCGTCCATGAAACTGGTGAAAAGGTCTCCCACCTTCCTGGCCGAAGACCCTGGAGCTTCAGCTTGGGATTCTTCAATAATCGCCCGAACAGCTTTTTCCGCTTGTTCCGCCAACACAGTGAAAGCACCGTAGCGGGCTTTATCCTCCGGGATATCAGAAGATTCCAACCAGCGGCCATTCATGTGTAGGTAGAGGTCATCACCGGGGTGAAGGAGATCATTGCGCTCTTTGGTTTCAATTCCACTTTTTGGCATTCACCAACCCTAATCACGCAACCCTCAGGGTTCCTGGTTGTAGCGTGTGCTTCGTGCGTATCGACAGTCTGGATCGGCGAATATTTGCCCTCGCCGTTCCCGCGCTTGGCGCGTTGGTTGCGGAGCCGCTTTTTCTCCTCACCGACACCGCGATGATCGGACACCTGGGTGCTGATGCTCTGGCAGCGCTCGGTCTTGCCAGCACCATCATCACCACGCTTGTGGGCCTGCTGATCTTCCTCGCCTACGCCACCACCCCTCTGGTGGCGAGGCGCCTTGGTGGCGGCGATCGACAGGGCGCCATCGGTGCCGGTATTGATGGCTTATGGCTCGCAGCGGGGCTTGGCGTGATTTTGTTGGCTGCCGGGCTGCTCGGCACCCCGCTGTTTGTGAGTTTTTTTCCCTCCACCGTCGTGGTGGCTGAGGGGGCAACCGCCTACCTGATGGTGTCCTGGTTCGGTTTGCCAGGCATGCTTCTCGTCATCGCTGCCACCGGGGTTTTGCGAGGCCTCCAGGACACGAAAACCCCCTTGGTAATCGCCCTGTATGGCTTTGGCGCAAATATTGTTCTCAACGCAGTACTGATTTATGGTTTCGATCTGGGCTTAGTGGGTTCTGCTTGGGGCACTGTTATCGCCCAGTGGGCGATGGCCTGCGTCTTTCTTTTTCTGATCAGGAAAGAAGCACTGACCTACGGGGCAAAATTACGCCCGGGGCTCACCGGAATCCGACAGGCCGCCCATTCGGGATCCTGGCTCCTTCTTCGCACGCTCAGCCTTCGTATTGCATTGGTTGCGACCGTATTCGTCGCGACAAGTCTTGGCACAGAAGAACTCGCGGTTTGGCACATCGTCTTCATGCTTTTCTCCCTCCTCGCTCTGGCCTTGGACGCTTTAGCGATCGCGGGCCAGGCGTTGATTGGTCACGACCTGGGGGCCGGAAACCACCGCGCCGTTCGGGATGTGACCACGCGCTTGATTGCGTGGGGATTTGTCTCTGGCGGCGTATTAGCCGTGGTAACCGGGGCTCTCTCACCCCTTCTCCCCCTGGTGATGACCTCTGAGACCTCACTCCAAGATGCGCTGTGGCCGGTGCTTGTGCTGCTGGCCGTGAGCTTGCCCCTCGCGGCTTTTGTCTTTGTGCTCGATGGAATTCTCATCGGGGCAGGAGATGGTAAATATTTGGCACTCACCGGGGTGGTAAACCTGGCCCTGTATGTCCCACTTCTGTGGTTAGTCAGCTTTGTCGAAGCTCCCGTAGAGGGGGTTAACTTAGGGGCGCTTCTTGCGCTCGAAGCAGCATTCGGAGTGGGATACATTGGGGCTAGAGCTGTCACTTTGGGGCTGCGCTATCGAGGAAAGGCATGGTTAGCCGTTGGTAACACGCCGTCATAACCCGCAGGTCTGGCGAAATGCCGTTTTCGTGGTCTTTCTCATCAATGGTCTCGGTTTTTCCACCTGGCTTGCTCGCGTCCCAGCGATAAGGGATGGGCTTGATCTTGCCACTTCGGAGGTAGCAGCCCTGCTGTTCACCGGCGCAATGGGTGCCGTGAGTGGGTTAGTTTTCTCCAGCCATGTCATCGCATGGATTGGCCAACGCAACACCATCATATTTTTTGGCCTTCTTGGACTTGCGGGGCTGACAGGAATCGGGTGGAGTAGCGAGATATTTTCCAGTTACACCCTTACCGTTATCGCGATTATTGCCGCGGGAGCAGGGAACGGAATCGCCGATGTCGCCATGAATGTCGAAGGCGCCAAAGTTGAGCGTGCCCTCAGCCGAAACGTGATGCCCTGGTTTCATGCTTTTTGGTCCCTGGGAACAGTGTCTGGTGCCGGGATGGCGGCCCTCGCAAGCTTCTTTGGTATCGGACTCGCCGTCCACGCCACCACCATCGCCATACTTGCTGCCATCGTGCTGATCGGGTTAGCCCGGTTTCTCAGCACCGAAGCTTCCCTTCCCGAGGGCGAACAGCAGACCGCCAGCACCCTGGCGGAGCGCCTGGGCGTGTGGAAGGAACCGCGCACCATCGCCATCGGTCTCATCGCCTTAGGCATGGCTTTCGCCGAAGGTTCCGCCAATGACTGGCTCGCTATTGCCATGGTCGACGGGCGAGAGGTCACCAACGCGACGGGTGCCCTCTGGTTTGGATTCTTCACCGCCGGAATGATGGCGGGGCGCATCAGTGGAGTGTGGGTGTTAGACCGATTTGGCAGGGTACCTGTGCTCCAATTTTCTGGCGGGATTGCTGTTGCCGGGCTTGCCATCGTCATCCTGGTATCCACCCCGGTGATCAGCGCCATCGGGGCAATCATGTGGGGCATTGGTAGCTCGCTTGGTTTCCCCGTGGCGATGTCCGCAGCCGCCGATGACCCGCAGCGAAGCGCTGCCCGAGTCAGCGCTGTCGCAACGGTTGCTTACGGTGCTTTCTTACTGGGTCCGCCACTCATCGGGGGGATTGGTGCACAAACGGGTTTGCTGCCCGCGCTGTGGGTTGTGGTGGCCATGATTCTGCTGTCCTTCCTCTCGTCGCCCGCCGCTAAGACCCGCGAGACGAGCGCTGTCTAGACTGCTGTCTTGTGCGCCTTGTTATTGCTACCTGCTCCGTTGACTACGCCGGAAGGCTCAGCGCGCATCTGCCCTTAGCCACCAGGGTCATCATGCTGAAAAGCGATGGCAGCATCCTGATTCATTCCGATGGCGGAAGTTACAAGCCCTTGAACTGGATGTCCCCGCCCTGCTCGCTCGAAAAGTTAACTCCCGAAGTCACGCAAAAAGACGGTGGGGTCCTCGAGATATGGAAGGTCGTCAACCACAAAACGTCCGACATTTTGTTGGTCAACATCCATGAAATTCATGACGACACTTCGCGCGAGCTTGGCGTTGACCCAGGGCTCATTAAAGACGGTGTCGAAGCCGACCTTCAAAAACTTCTCGCCGAACAAATTGCCCTGCTCGGCGAGGGAACAACACTTGTCCGGCGGGAATATATGACCGCCATTGGCCCCGTGGACATCCTCGCCAAGGACTCACAGGGCGTCTCCGTGGCGGTAGAAATCAAACGCCGAGGCGATATCGACGGTGTCGAACAGCTAACCCGCTATCTCGAGCTCATGAACAGAGACCCCCACTTGGCACCAGTTCGGGGCGTGTATGCGGCACAAGAGATCAAACCCCAAGCCCGCACCCTCGCCGAAGACCGAGGAATCGAGTGTCTGCTCTTGGATTATGACCAGATGCGGGGTCTCGACGACGCGTCCGAGCGGCTGTTCTGAGAGCAGTCCCCTAAGCTTTCCGAGTGTTGACCTACCCCACGATTCTTTTAGACCTCGATGGCACAATGGTCGACTCGGCTCCTGGAGTGGTGTCGACACTTGCTAAAACGCTGGAGCAGATGGGGGAACCTGTCCCCGAGATGGAAGAGCTACTTCGTTGGGTGGGACCACCGCTGCCAGAATCTTTCCAAAAAAGAGCGGGGTTCGGGCCCCAGAAGGCTCGCGAAGCCATCGATATTTTTCGCTCGCAGTACGTCGATTCCGGGGTTTTTGATTCCCGTGTTTTTGATGGGATGGGCGAGTTCTTGCTTCACGCAAAAAATGCGGGCGCCCACCTTGCGGTGGCAACCTCTAAACCCACAACATCCGCCACCATCATGCTGAGACACTTCCTGTTGTCCCGCTATTTCGATGTAATCGCGTGCGCGGCAGACGATGAAACCCGTGGTGCCAAGCACGAAGTCATCGAAGACGCCCTTCAAGGGCTCCGGGACAAAGGCCTCCCTACCGACAACGTCATCATGGTCGGGGATCGAATTCACGATGTTGAGGGCGCCAAATTTCACGGTATCGACACCGTCTTAGTTCGATGGGGTTATGGCGGGCCAGCAGAGTGGGAGCTAGCCCATCGCCTTGTGGATACCCCCCGGCAACTCCACGCAGCGCTCGGCGTTCCCGGGGGACACCGATGAGCAAAGAGCCAGCGACCCGCGAAATTCCCCTCCCCGTCACCGGAGCAATCCCTGTTCCCGTCGAAGGCGAGAGTGCGCCTGCAAGCGCACCCCCCTCCAGGCTCTGGTGGATCCTGATGGTTGCCGCCGGGGGTGTTTTGACAGCCATGACCTTCCCCGGCCAAACCGCCGGACTCTCGCCTTTTACCGACCCACTCTTAGATACCTTGGCCCTTGATCGCACCGCTATTTCCGTGAGCTACCTCGTTGCTACCCTTGCCGGCGCCGTGGCAATGCCCATCCTTGGTCGCCTGATGGATCGTTACGGAACCAAAAGGGCCATCATCTGGATTGGTGTTGTGCTGAGCTTGGTTCTCCTGGGAGCAAGCTTCATCACTGAAATTCTTGGCCTCACCGTGTCCTACGTTGGTTTGCGCATGACCGGTCAAGGCGCGCTGTCTTTAGCTGCCACCACACTCATTGCTCGAACGGTGACTCATCGACCAGGCCTTGCCTTAGGAATTGTCGGCGCGGTGGGTGCTGCGGGAATATCGCTTGCCCCCGTGGGCGTTGAGCGTCTCATTGCCTGGACCGACATTGCGACCGCCTGGCGCATCGAGGCTGCCCTTGTCGCCCTCATTGTGATTCCTATCGCGATTGCCTTGCCCCGCGATGCCCCCAGACTCACCACCGACACGGGGACCCACATTGTTATCGTTCCCGAATCAGGGCACACGGTGTCCCAGGCGCTTCGCACCGGAATGTTTTGGGTCATTGCCGGTGCGGGTTTCACCATTGGGATGCTCACCACAGGGCTGTCTTTCCACCTGATTTCTATCCTTGGCGAGCAAGGCCTCACCCCTCTCGAAGCGGCGGCAAACTTTATTCCTCAAACGGTGACCGCGCTGCTGGGCACCCTGGGACTTGGCGCCATCGTCGATCGCATTGATCCACGATGGGGTGTTGCGGCCTCGATGATCACGATGGCAGCATCACTTATCCTGCTCCCGTTTGTGCAACCCGGCACGAGTGCCGTGATTTTCGGACTTGTTTTGGGCGCAGCGATGGGGACCCTTCGCGGCGTCGAAGCCGCCGCTTTCGTCCGCTACTACGGTCGTGGGCACATCGGAAGTATTCGCGGCATTTCAACCTCAATTATCTTGGCCTCGACCGCGCTCGGGCCCCTATATTTTGCCATCGGACACACACTCACCGGCTCCTACGCCCTCGCAAGCTTTGTGGCGGCCATCCTTCCCGCTGCCGTCGCGGTGTCCGCAATCTTTGTCACACCGCCGGTGTCACTCGAGTCATGAGTCCCCACCCTGTGGACCCCAGCACTTTCCCTCTAAGGTTTGACCCGCCCGAGGGATGGCGAACACCAGACCCGCGGTGGACGGAATTGCACCAAGGGTTTCTTCCCCCCACGGGGTGGAAGCCCTACCACGATGCCCCCGATATCCCTGAGGGGTGGACCTGGTGGGTGGAAAATGGGACTTCGTGGTTTACGTTCTTTCGCCACCGCGCACCCGCGCCGACCCGAGCGTTGGGGAACTGGTTTTCGTTGGCCGCGTTGGGGCTATTTTCTATCATTGTCTCCCCTTTTGCCCTCCCCGGTGCGTGGGTTTTCGCCGGTGGGGCGCTCGGTGGAATCTTCATCATCCTCGGTATTCGAGGCGTGATTGGGGCCTACCGAAAAAATAGTGAATCACCGGCAGACCCCTACGACCTTGTAAGAGCATGGTCGGATGAACGCAGGGATGCCTACTTTGCCCGCAAATTCGAGCAACTCGGTACTTCTAGCCCGGAGGATCGGGACCGGCTGGTCCACGATGCCTACCTCAGGTGGTGGGGCGAAAACCCCGAAGACGCAAAGAGTTAGTCACCACAAAAACAGACGAGAAGGCCATCGCTAGTCCCGCGATCAGAGGGTTCAACAACCCGGCAACCGCCAGCGGAATCGCCGCGACGTTATAGGCGAAGGCCCAGAACAGGTTTGCTTGAATCGTGCGAAGCGTCCGTCGGGAAAGTCGAACACCATCGGCAATCGCCAGCACGTCGCCGTGAACAATGGTGATGTCCCCTGCTGTCATCGCCGCATCACTCCCGCTACCCATCGCAATTCCCAAGTTCGCGGTGGCAAGCCCTGGGGCATCGTTGATGCCATCGCCCACCATGGCAACCTTTCGGCCTTGTGACTGAAGCTCCGTAATGAGCTGAGCTTTACCCTCCGGGGTCATCGCCGAATAGACACGGGTAATCCCGACCGCGGTCGCTACCTGCTGAGCAACCACGTCGTGGTCACCACTGGCCATGATGGGCTCTAGTCCCAACGAACGAAGGTCCGCGACCGCACGGGCGCTACTCTCGCGAATGGTGTCACCCAGAGCAATCACCGCAACCGCGGTGTTGTCCTGTGCGACGACGACCAGCGTGGCTCCGTTTGCCCGTAGTTTTTCGACGTCACCGGCAAGATGAGAATCGGTGACGACACCGAGTGTGGAAACCCATTCCGGCGTTCCCGCAACAACGCTGAGCCCATCACGCTTTCCTTGAACGCCATGACCGGAGACGGCGCTGAAATCTGACACAGAATCGGCGGTTGCCCCCAGTTCTTGGGCGTGAGCAACAATCGCGCGGCCAATGGGGTGTTCAGAACCATGCTCTAAGGAGAGCGCCAGGTTCCAGACATCCTCCACCACGGTCCCGTGGGCCGGTGTCATCGACAACACCCGCATTTTTCCGGTGGTGAGGGTTCCTGTCTTGTCCATAATGATGGTGTCCAGCGAGCGGCTGGTCTCCAAGACCTCGGGCCCTCTAATCAACAAGCCCAATTGAGCCCCTCGGCCTGTGCCGACCAG
>Ga0222655_1000338_pt1 | contig 22082 bp, 23 predicted proteins | sample AntAcemetagen423_FD_179857 | JGI IMG/M metagenome (GOLD analysis project Ga0222655, IMG submission 179857) | Saline water microbial communities from Ace Lake, Antarctica - #423 | ecosystem: Environmental > Aquatic > Non-marine Saline and Alkaline > Saline | place: Antarctica: Ace Lake... | reverse complement strand
TGAAAGTTTTACTCCTGGGCGTGCTGCACCGGCAGCGCATCCGCAAACTGAATTAACAACTACTAATACGGTGCCTTTTGAGTTAACGGCAGCATCTACTTCCGCAGCGTTGCGGAGGTCTTCAAAACCAACAGAGGTAAGCTCTTCCTTCATTGGCATTACTAAATTTTCTGGATACATAGTTCAAGATTTAAGGATTAAAACAAATTCAAGGTTTTCAAGAGAACCTTAATAAACTCTGTAAAATTTTTAATTTGGAGTCGTGATTATAAATCATTCGCTGACCCACTAATTGCAAAGCATTGGTTAAAAAACATGCTTTTCGGCATGATAGGAAGAGCGGACCATAGGACCACTTTCAACATAACGAAAACCTTTTTCAAGGCCGATCACCTTATATTTGGCAAACAATTCGGGATGGATAAATTCTACCACTGGCAAATGTTGTTTTGTTGGTTGCAGGTATTGTCCCATTGTTAATACATCACAGCCTACTTCGCGCAGATCATCCATTGTTTCATAAATCTCCTGTTCGGTTTCTCCTAAGCCAAGCATAATGCCCGATTTGGTTTTCATTCCTGCATCTTTCAATCGCTGCAAAACCTCCAGGCTTCTATCATATTTTGCTTGGACACGAACCTGTTTTGTTAACCTACGAATCGTTTCCGTATTATGAGAAACGATATCTGGATGCGCATCTATAATCCGTTGTAGGTTTTCCCACTTACCCTGAAAATCTGGAATAAGTGTTTCAAATTTTGTTTGCGGACTCACTCTGCGAATCGCGTTAATTGTTTCTACCCAAATAATAGAGCCGCCATCTTTTAAATCATCGCGGTCAACAGAGGTAATTACGCAATGTTTTATATTCATTAGCATTACTGATTCTGCTATCCGTTCGGGTTCTTTTAAATCAACAGGCAAAGGCCGACCAGTTGCCACATTGCAAAATCCACAGGAACGGGTACAGATATTTCCGAGAATCATAAATGTGGCGGTACCTGCTCCCCAACATTCGCCCATATTAGGACAACTGCCGCTTTCGCAGATAGTATGTAATTTATGGGTTGATACTACCTCTCGTACCTTCGCATATTCTTTTCCTATGGGTAATTTTACCCTTAGCCAATCTGGCTTTTTTTTAAACCTTGGCTCCTCTGCTAGTTCAATGTTAGTATTTGACATTTTATTGAAAATAATTTATACGGTTTCTGTAATTACATTTTTTACTTCAGGAAGCAACTCGCGCAGCAAATTTTGAACACCCATTTTCAATGTTGTATTGGTAGACGGACAGCCGTGACAAGCACCTTTGAGCGTTACCGTTACTGCTCCGTTTTCAAAAGACTTGAAATGAATGGCTCCACCATCGCCTTCAACCGCAGGCCGAATATATTCATCAAGAATCGAAATAATTTTTTTTTCAATATCCCCAGAAACGTTTATAGGAACTTCGGATGCTTCTTCAATAAAATCACTAGTAAGAAGGGGTTCCTTTAGAGCAAGCTTTGCTTTAATTACCTCCTTCATTTCTGGCATAACCTCGAACCAGTCACAGCTTTCATCTCTAGTAATTGTAATAAAATTAGAAGTAATAAAAACGCCAGTGACATACGGGAACTCAAATATTTTTTTTGCCAGAGGAGAAATGGCTGCCTTTTCTCTTGTACGGAATTCAACGCTTTCGCCTTCCTCATCAATTAATAAAAAGTTCAGTACAAATTTCATGGTGACGGGATTAGGCGTCCTTTCGGTATAAACAGATATCGGTGCGTTCATTTTTTTTATTTTTTTTATTTAAGCTTTAATCGAAAAAAAGACAGGCGTTATTTTATTGATTTACCATTTAACATCCGCCACTTTAGCTACGGGTACTTTTGCATTTTGTATGGACACTTGTTGCGCCACCTTTCTTGCCATTTCCATATAGGCAATTTCTTGTGGTGTATTGTCATCCAGTACAGCTGGACGACCTTCATCACCGGCTTCACAAATACTTTGCACCAGTGGTATTTCACCTAATAGTGGAACTTCTAATTCCTCTGCAAGTTTTTTTGCTCCGTCTTTACGAAAGATGTAATATTTTTTATTTGGTTGGTCTGGCGGACTGAAATAAGACATGTTTTCTACGATGCCTAAAACAGGGACGTTTATTGATGGCATCTGAAACATTCCAACACCCTTTTTCGCATCAGCCAATGCCACGTGTTGAGGAGTACTTACAATAACAACCCCATTCAAAGGAACGGCACCAACCAATGATAGATGAATGTCACCAGTTCCGGGAGGTAAATCAATAATCATATAATCTAACTCTCCCCAATGTGCTTCTTGAAACAATTGAACAACCGCTTTTGATGCCATTGGGCCACGCCATACAAGGGCCTGGGAAGTATCAACAAAAAATCCGATAGATAATAACTTGACGCCAAACCTCTCTATGGGGATCATTTTATTTACACCGTCAATCTCCTTAGTCATTGGCTTTGCATCCATTGCATCAAACATCATAGCTTGTGAGGGACCATAAATATCGGCATCAACCAGCCCCACCGATGCGCCTAACTTGACCAAAGCCAGCGCTAAGTTAGAAGCCACTGTTGATTTTCCAACGCCACCTTTGCCAGAGGCTACTCCAATAATATTTCTTACGTTTGGCAACAAAGGGCCACTGCTTTTCCGCGATGATACATCGGATGTCATTTTCACATTTACATTCGCTCCTTCATCTACATAATGCAAAACTGCATTCACACAAGCCTTATGAATCATTTCTTTCATTGGGCAGGCAGGTGTTGTAAGCACTACGGTAAAACTTACGCTTTTACCATCTACTTCTAACTCCTTGATCATACCAAGCGTTACCAAATCTTTCTTTAAATCAGGGTCTTCTACATTTTTTAATGCTTCTAAAACTTGTTCTATTGTAATATTCATTCCTGGAGACCTTTAGTTTAACTAAATAGTTTAAAGTTTAATTTGGGATTGAAATTGAAATTTTATTTAAATTCTTATTTAAGGGGATCTGACAAGATAATCGTGAATTTTCCCAACTCACAGGCAGTGTTTCGAGCATTAAAAACTCCTCATCCATTTGTTCATTCAAAAGCGGGGAACTCTCCAGCACCCTTACATGGCAGGTTGCGCACAAAGCAATTCCGAGGCAAGTTCCCTCAATTTGTTCGTACTCACTTGCTTTTAAAAACTCCATCAGATTTAAACCCAGATCATTGGGTGCTTCAAGAATTATCTCTCCTCCGCTATTAATAACCGTTATCGTTACATTATTTTTCATTTTTTTAAAAAGTATTTACCCCACTGACCGTAGTATATTTCATCGTATATTTTACTCCCGGATGTATGTATTTATAAGCGCTGTGTGCCATTATTGCCGCTTCGTGAAAACCACATAGAATCAACTTCAATTTGTTTTGATAGTTGTTAATATCCCCAATGGCATAAATACCGGGCACATTGGTAGAATAATCTTCGATATTCACTTCTATAGCATTTTTGTCAATATTCAATTCCCAATCTGCTATCGGTCCTAACTTAGGGCTCAATCCAAAAAGAGGTATTAAGTAATCCACATCAATCTTTTCGACATGATGTGTTTTAGTATTTAGTACCGTTACGTTTTCTAACATATTTTTTCCTTGCACCTCTTTAAGGGTAGAATTTAGCAGTACTTTTATTTTATTTTCTTGCGCAAGTTTTAATACTTGATTTACGCTGTGCGGACTTCCTCGAAATGATTCACTACGGTGCACAAGCGTTAGTTCTGAAGCAATATCAGAAAGATGTATTGCCCAGTCTAAGGCACTGTCGCCACCACCGGCAAGCACAACTTTTTTATTTCTATATTTTTCTGGATCGAGGATCATATAACTTACCCCCTTATCATTTTCAAAATTCTCTAGTCCTATTACTTCTGGCTTGCGTGGTTCAAAACATCCTAAGCCCCCTGCTATAACCACAAGTTGTGCGTGTATTTCTGTTCCCAGATGGGTAGTAATAATAAATTCTTTCTCTCTGATTTTATTTAATGATTCCACACGCTCCCCAAATGTAAAAGTGGGTTTAAATGGCTCGGCTTGGCTTAATAAATTATCAATTAGCTCCTGCGCTTGTATGGTCGGAAAACCAGGTATGTCATAAATTGGTTTTTTAGGATATATTTCGCTGAGCTGCCCACCAGCTTGTGGTAAATAATCTATTAAATGGCATCTCAACTTTAATAAGCCTGTTTCAAATATTGCAAATAATCCTACTGGACCCGCACCAATAATAGCGATGTCTGTTGTTATCATGATTTTGTTTTTAAAATTGTTAAAGTGATTAGGCAATACAGTTTCTATAATTGTAAACCATCAAACCTCCTTCACTTCCCGTACCATCACCATTCTATCATCCCCTGCAGAAACCAAATAATTATTATAAGTGCTCCAAAGTAATTTGTTTACTGAGTGCGTATGTGCGTCAAAATTTTCTTTAGTGATCCGTTTTAATAGTTGATATGTTTTTGCATCCCAAATTTTTATGGTTTTGTCACGGCTGGCGGTGGCAAATAATGTACTATCAGGATTAAAAACTATATCGTAAATAGCCCAATTATGGGCAGGAATTGATTTTACTAATTCATAATTTCCTGCTTCCCAGATATTCAAATGAGCATCTCTTCCGCCTGTTAAAAGGAATTTATCATCAGGACTATACCGCACAACATTTGCTGCAAGTTGATGGGCAATAAAATCTTGTTTATACTCCAGTGTGTGCAGGTCAAAAATAAGAATGTTGCAATCACCTAATGAAACGGCTATTTCAGAATTGGTATAATTAAAATCAATGCTGCGGACTTTCTCATGAGAAAGTTTTTTCATTTTAATCAACGACAAAGTATCAAGGGAACAAACAGCAAAATTACCATCACCACCAGCTGTATAAAAGCAATTGGTTTTTAATGAATATTTTATGTCAAAAATTGGTGCTGTATGATGTTGCAGAATTTTGATTTCTTCTTTTTTTTCTAAATCAACTATGTGAACACTTCCTGTTGTTGTTCCCGCGAGCAATATTTGTTTTTCAGGAATATGACAAATTGCATAAATAGACGCAGGTAAAGTAGCCGCAAATTTTTCGGCTTGAAGGGTTTCTAAATTCCATAGTGCAATAAACCTATCACTGCCGCCTGTATAAACGGTATGTTCAGATACGCCCTTATCCATGGCATATACACAGCCGCTGTGCCCAGTAAACGTTGCGATGTGTTTTACATCTATGCTCAATTCTCTTATTGCCTCCATTTCATTTTGTTGTGCTGTTAGTCTTTCATAGAACTAAGTCGAAAAATTACTTTTGCTTTACAAAATTAATGACCCCGCCTTTTAAGATATGGTTAACTTGTCTCTCACTGATATTGTAAGTAAGTGGGATTTCAATATTTTTACCAACGACAATAGCTAGTACTGAATCTATGTTTTTGATGGCTTTCCTTAAGCCTTCTATCCGTAATACATCACCTTGTTCTAGTTTGTCCCAATCAGCTGCGTTTTTGAATTCAAAGGGTATCATACCAAAATTGATCAGGTTCTGCCAACCGATACGAGCGTAAGATTTGGCAATAGCAAACTTTTGTCCAAGATACCGAGGAGATAATGCAGCATGTTCTCTGCTTGAACCTTGGGCGTAATTTTCGCCTGCTATAACACAAAATCCTGTATGTGTTTTTTGATTTTCAATGGCGCGATCATAGAAGCTTTCGTCAATGGCATAATAAGCATATTTGCTTAGTTCCGGAATATTTGAACGTAAAGGCAATACATCGGCACCTGCTTTCAATATTCCATCTGTTGAAATATCGTCTCCCATTTTCAATAGAATAGGAATTTCTAGTTCATTCGGAAGCTCTTCAAAATCGGGAAGTGTTTTAATGTTCGGTCCCTTAACCAATTCAGTAGATTCTCCATTTGGACCAATGAGCAGCTTTTTGTTTATCTTGATTTGGACTGGCTCTTTCCATTTTGGATACGTAATATCCATTAAAAACTCAAGGTCTCGGGGATCAGTGATTTCTCCAGTAATGGCCGCTGCCATAGCGGTTTCCGGACTGCATAGGTAGACTTGGTCATCGAGTGTTCCCGAGCGCCCCGGAAAATTACGAGGCATAGTTCGGATACTTATAGTATTGGTGGCAGGAGCTTGCCCCATACCGATGCATCCCATACAACCGGATTGATGAAGGCGTGCACCGGCAGATATCAAAGGCCCAAGAGCGCCTATTTCTGTCAAATTTTCTAGCACTTGACGAGATGAGGGATTGATATCCAACGAAACATCGGGAGAAACAACTTTCCCTTTTACAATTTGAGAGGCGATCCAAAAATCACGTAACCCTGGATTGGCAGAAGAGCCAATCACAACTTGTTGGATTTTTAATCCGCTAACTTCTCTTACCGGAACAACATCGCCTGGACTACCCGGAAGTGCAATTAAAGGTTCTAACTCAGATAAATTGATTTCAATGTTAAGATCGTACGTTGCGCCCTCATCGGCTTCTAGCTTTATCCACTCGTCTTCCCTTCCTTCTTGTAAGAGAAATTCGCGAGTGATTTCATCGGATGGAAACACCGAAGTTGTAGCGCCTGTCTCTGTGCCCATATTGGCTATAACGTGACGGTCCCAAGCACTCAGAGATTTTAGGCCTGGTCCATAATATTCTAAGATATATCCACGCCCTCCAGTGACATCATACCTACGAAGCATTTCTAAAATCACATCTTTAGCACTTACCCAATCGGGCAACTTCCCGATGAGGTTGATGCCCATTACTTTTGGCATTTTAACAAAATACGGTTCCCCTGCTGAAGCGAGAGCTACATCCAATCCGCCCGTGCCAATGGCAAGCATTCCAATACCACCCCCGGCAGGAGTATGACTGTCTGAACCCAACAGCGTTTTGCCTGGCCTACCAAACCGCTCCATGTGTACTACATGGCTAATTCCGTTTCCTGACCTGCTAAACCAGAACCCAAAACGTGCCGCTGCCGATTGTAGAAATAGATGGTCATCCATATTCTTATAATCCGTTTGAAGCAAGTTGTGGTCTACATATTGTACTGCTACCTCTGGTTTTATTTTATTTAGATTAAACGCTTCTAATTCCAGCATTACCAATGTTCCAGTAGCATCTTGCAATAATACCTGATCAATTTTCAACCCGATTTCGGTTCCCGGATTCATCTCACCTGAAATAAGATGTAAACTGATTAATTTTTGACTAACGTTTTGCTTTTCCATTTTGTCGTTTTTTAATTCAAGTTGTTTGAATGAATTTACTTAGGCTGTTTATATAAAGGAACCGTAGAACAAGCTTCGCCATACATGATACTTTTTGCCACTGGGCGTAAAAGTCTGGTGATTTCAACATAAGCAGCCTTAGGTACAGGCAGATGGCCGCAACCCTTTATAACGACACGGGCATCTCTATAATCATTGATATTTAGTTTGTTGAGTATCTCATTATACAAAGCTATTTCAAGGGCTTCTAAATCACCGAACACGACTCTTTTTACAAATGGATCTAACCTTGTGGCCAATAGCATATATGCCCAGGTTGGAACAACAGCATCTGCTGAACAAATAAGTGCAACGTATTTACCTGTGTATTTACTCCAGTCTTCATTCTTAACAAAATCCCTAAAGTCTTTTTCTTTCAATAATAAACCTTGAAACAAGTGTTCTTTTATATCGAACAATACACGCTCACCCTGAGGATAAAACTCTTCAAGGTTGATGGTGATAATGCCACTTAATGCTACTTTATTAATTATTTCCTTCTCCATATTACATAAACCCTAATTCGAGTTGTGCCTCTTCGCTCATCAGTTCTTTCCCCCAGGGTGGTTCGAAAGTCATTGTTATTTTTGCAGATTTAACGCCTTCTATTTCACGTAATTTTTGTTCTGTTTCAGGGGGCAATGTTTCAGCTACCGGACAATTTGGTGAGGTTAAAGTCATTATCATTGTAAGGTTGTTCTCTTTATCAATATTGAGTTCGTAAATCAAGCCCAACTCCCAAATATCAACAGGTATTTCAGGATCGTAACAACTTTTAAGTGTATCAATAGCCTTTTGCGTAAGCTCCGTATTTTGTGTAATTATTACTACTGCCATCTTTTTAGTTTAAGGTTGTAAACGTATTAATACTGAGAGTTCAAGCTTTAGACTTCAATAGCATTGCATCAAGCTTCATTTGTTTTATCATACTTACTAAACCATTACCACGGGTAGGGGAGAGGTTCTCTATCAAGCCTATTTTATTAACAAAATCCAATGGTGTATTTATAATTTCATCTGATGTATGACCTGATATAACTCTTATCATTAATGCTACAATTCCTTTCGTAATAATTGCATCACTGTCGGCTGTAAAAACAACTTTTCTATCATACAATTCTGAGTGTAGCCACACTCTGCTTTGACAGCCCTTTATTAACCGGTCATCGGTTTTGTTTTGCTCGTCAATCAATGGTAATTGGTTTCCCAAATCAATCAGGTGCTCGTACTTTCCCGTCCAGTCGTCATCAAATAACTCAAACTCTTCTATTATTTCATTTTCTATTTCTTCGATCGTCATTTCTATGCTTAAAAGTCTAATGTTTAAAATCCAATAGTAGAAAGCTTAGTCCTGTAAACTTTTAACTTTCAACTTTTGCGTTGTTGCCGCACTATCCAAATACAGTAGGGGTTTGCTACTAATTTTTTTGGAGAGTATAAGGAAATCCTATCGCAGTTTTTCAATATTGAGAATTCAGTTTTTTGTGATTGTTTCCATTTTTATTATTCAAAATGTATTGGAAATCTTTTCTTCAATATATTCACGTAAAGCCTCAATTTTTATAGTATTTACAACTTCCGAAGCAAACGCGTGCATCAATAATTTTTTAGCACTTTCTGTACTCAAACCACGAGCACGTAGGTAAAATATTCTATCCGCATCCAACTTCCCTGTTGTTGACCCATGTGAACATTTTACATCATCGGCATAAATTTCTAATTGCGGTTTTGTATTGATTGTTCCAGCTTCACTTAATAAAATATTTTTGTTGGATTGAAATGCATTTGTTTTTTGCGCATCTTTTCTAACAAATATTTTCCCATTAAAAGTAGCGGTGGACTTCCCATCAATAATACCTTTGTAAAGCTCGTTGCTATTGCAGTTTGGCTTTCGGTGGTCTACCACAGTGTGGTTATCTACCACTTGATTTTCGGTGGTTAAATACAACCCGTTCAAATGCGACTCGATATGTTCATCATCCAACACTAAAGTCAAATTATTACGAACTAACGAACCACTCAAGGTAAATGTGTGGGTAGAAAATACGCTTTGCTTTTGTTGAATTATTTGTGTTGTATTCATTAAATAACCCAACTCATTTTCATCTTGAATTTTATAATGGTCAACAATAGCGTGCTTATCAACTACAATTTCTGTTAATGCATTACTAAATATTTTTGCAGTAGAATCTACCGTTTCATACGATTCTATGATTTTTGCTTGCGCATTTTCATCAACAACGATTAAATTTCGTGGATGAATAATGGTATTTTCAAATGCCGTTGAAACGTGAATGATGTGTATCGGTTTTTCAATAATCGCATTTTTTGCAACATGAATAAATACACCGTCTTTAGTCATAGCGGTATTTAATGCGATGAATGGATCTGATTTCACATCCGCATATTGTGCATAATGTTTTTCAAAAACAGGTGAATTACTGGTTACTGCATCCACTAAACTACAGATTGTTAATCCTTCTGGAAGGTTCTGCAAGTTTGATAATCCTTCAATAAAAATACCGTTCTCAATAATGACAACATACGCATCTTTTAAAAATTTCAGGGGCTCAATTAGCTCATCTTTACTGTTTTTATTTGTGGAGAAATTAAACTCCTCCTTCAGCATCAAATCCACACGAGTATATTTATACTCTTCGTGCTTTCGGTTTGGAATACCTTGTTCGTAAAAACTTTCCATAGCTTTATCACGAAGTTCTGTATCACCAAATAAAAATAATTTGGATGTCTCAAATTCAGAAATCAATTTATCTTTTATCGTACTTGTTTTAATAGCTGTTTCCATTTTGTAATAAATTAAGCTTCTACTTCTTCTTTAATAAAATCATATCCTTTTTCTTCCAGCTCTAAAGCCAATTCTTTTGCTCCTGACTTTACAATTTTTCCTTTGTGTAAAATGTGAACAAAATCAGGTATGATATAATCCAACAACCGCTGATAGTGTGTGATGATAATGGTTGCTTTCTCTTTCGACTTTAATTTATTTACCCCGTTGGCAACAATGCGCAACGCATCAATATCAAGCCCACTATCGGTCTCATCAAGTATGGATAGTTTCGGGTCCAGCATTGCCATCTGAAATATTTCATTACGTTTTTTTTCACCACCACTAAAACCTTCATTTACTGAGCGATTGGCAAGCTTTACATCCAACTCCACTAAGTTTTGCTTTTCTTTCAGCATCATTAGAAAATCTTTTGCTTTCATAGGTTCTAACCCTTTGTAAGCACGAATTTCATTAATAGCAGTTTTCAAAAAATTAACATTGCTTACTCCTGGAATTTCAATCGGATACTGAAATGCAAGAAACACCCCTTCTCTGGCTCTGTCTTCAGCCTCTAGGTCCAACAGGTTTTTACCATTATAGATTACCTCACCTTCCGTAACTTCATGTTCAGAACGCCCTGCAAGTACTGCTGCCAATGTACTTTTTCCCGAGCCATTAGGTCCCATAATAGCGTGTACTTCCCCCTCTTTTATTTCTAAATTAATCCCTCTTAGAATCTCTTTTCCGTCAATTGACGTATGTAAATTTTTAATTGATAGCATTTTTTGAATCTTATGAATTATGAGAATTTGTTTTACCCTACTGAGCCTTCCAAAGAAACCTCCAACAACTTTTGTGCTTCAACAGCAAACTCCATTGGTAATTGACTTAATACATCTTTGCAGTAGCCGTTTACAATTAAACCAATCGCTTTTTCATTATCAATACCGCGTTGTTTGCAATAAAACAGCTGGTCTTCACCAATTTTAGAAGTTGTTGCTTCGTGTTCTACAACAGCAGTGTTGTTTTTTATTTCGATGTATGGAAATGTATGTGCACCGCATTGATCCCCCATCAATAAACTATCGCATTGCGAAAAATTACGGGCATTTTCAGCACGTTTTGCAATACGCACCAACCCTCTGTAACTGTTGTTGCTAAAGCCTGCCGAAATTCCTTTTGATATGATCGTACTTTTAGTGTTGTTCCCGATATGGAGCATTTTTGTTCCTGTATCGGCTTGCTGATGGTTGTTTGTCACTGCAACAGAATAGAATTCACCTACCGAATTGTCGCCTTTTAAAATGACCGATGGATACTTCCAAGTAATTGCAGACCCTGTTTCTACTTGTGTCCAAGAAATTTTAGCATTTTCTTCCAAACAAATACCACGTTTAGTAACAAAATTGAAAACTCCTCCCTTACCGTCTTTATCGCCCGGATACCAGTTTTGCACGGTACTATATTTTATTTGCGCATTTTTATGAGCTACAAGCTCCACTACTGCTGCGTGCAATTGATTTTCATCACGCATTGGTGCTGTACAGCCTTCGAGGTAACTCACATACGAATCTTCCTCTGCAATAATTAAGGTACGTTCAAATTGGCCAGTACCTGCCGCTTCTATTCTGAAATAAGTGGAAAGTTCCATCGGACAACGAACGCCTTTTGGAATATAACAAAACGAGCCATCGGTAAAAACAGCGGAGTTCAGTGCCGCAAAAAAATTATCGTTGGAAGGAACAACCGAGCTTAGGTATTTTTTTACTAATTCAGGATGTTCTTGAATCGCTTCGCCAAACGAACAAAAAATAATTCCTTTTTCAGCTAGCGTTTTTGTAAATGTTGTTTTTACAGAAACGCTATCCACAACAATATCCATTGCGACTCTACTTTCTACACCTGTAAGTCGTTCTTGCTCTAGGATAGAAATACCAAGCTTCTCAAATGTTTTTAACAATTCTGGATCAACCTCATCTAGACTATTTAATACTTTTTTTGGCTTTGGAGCGGAATAATATATGATGTCCTGAAAGTCTGGTTTCTGGTAAGAAACATGAGCCCAGTCTGGCTCCTCCATTGTTAACCAATGACGATATGCTTTTAATCGATAGGTTAACATCCATTCAGGTTCGTTTTTCTTTGCAGAAATAAAACGAATAATATCTTCATTCAATCCTTTCGGTGCGCTGTCAGAGTCAATATCGGTAGCGAAACCGTATTTGTATTCCGTGCTGATTTTTTCTTCTATAACCTCATTCATACTTTTTAAGCTTTACGGTTTATTATTTATTGGCAAATCCAAATCCCAATAGCCATCTGGGTTAAGTTATTAAATGTAATGTGTCTTTTTTGACAAGTAATTCTTCTTCACTTTCGCGCCAGTTATCATCATCCACACAACAGTCTACAGGGCAAACAGCGGCACATTGGGGTTCATCATGAAAGCCAACACACTCTGTGCATTTATCGGCTACTATGTAATAAACTTCGTCTGATATAGGCTCTTGCGGATCATGTGCATCGCCAGTCAATCCACTTTTTGAATTAAACGTTCCCTTTATTGATGTTCCATCGGAAAAACGCCATTCATCGCCCCCTTCGTAGATCGCATTATTAGGACATTCCGGTTCACAAGCACCACAATTAATGCATTCATCTGTAATTATAATTGCCATATATTATGTTCTTCTATTGTTGTAAGAGCATCCAGATTGTCACATTTTCTAAAAAGCACCTAGACACTTTTAACCTTACATTTTTAAACTATTTTACACGCCAAACGACTCTCCACAACCACAAGTTCTACTTGCGTTCGGATTGACAAATACAAAGCCTTTTCCGTTTAAGTCTCCCGCATAATCTAGCTCGGTACCAACTAAATACAAAAAGCTTTTTTTGTCTACAGCAATCTTTATTCCTTTGTCTTCAAAAACCTGATCGCTTTCTGTAATAACATTATCGAACACTAGTTTGTAGGAAAGACCTGAACAACCACCGCCTTCAATACCAACACGAATAAATGTTCCTTCGGGGCTATTTTCGTTTGCTATTAAACTTAAAGCGTGTTGTTTTGCGTTTTCTGAAACTGTTATCATTTTGTTTAGGCATTAAATTATTAATAATCTGTTTTTATTCTTTTAAATCGATATTTTCTTCCAGGAAACCTTGAAAAGTAAACGTAGCATCCTTTTCATTATTCGATAGATCTGCTAGTGTTACCTTATCTAATAGCTTATCAATAGTAGATTGCACCATTGACCAAAGTGAACGGATAGAACAATCAATAGAATTAGTACACAGTTTTAGTACTCCCACATGATTGGCACAAAAATCTTCATCAAACAAACGTCCCCCTAGAGCTTTCAAAACATCATTTACTGTAATGTCCGCAGCAGGCCTAGCAAGTACATATCCACCAACATGTCCTTTGGTGCTGTTAATCAAGCCCCCAACACGAAGTATTCTGGTTAATTTGGAAACATTGGGATTAGACAACCCTTCCGCTTCACTGAGCTGAGGAATACTTAATCCAGACTGATTATTACATTTTGCAATACGTACCAATATCCTTAATCCGTACTCGTCCTGTGCTGTTATTTTCATTACTAAAAATTTTAAGCTTATTAATAGGTTTCATGGTGATTGAAATAAGCCGACAAGACAAATATAATGGTTATTTTTTAATCTGTACTAAAAAGTATAAATTAGTTTATACTAAAGAGTACATAAAGAAGCCGGTTAGTTTTTATAGAAATACCAAAACGCGGATAGGTGAATAGGGTGGTATGGGTGAGTCACTTAAAAACCCATTCTATCCTTTGCTGTTTTAGGCATACGGGAGATTATTGCGATGCTCATTTTTATATCTGATCGTGGCTCATTCTGACCTTTTTTTTGCAGTTTGATTGTTTCTGACTTTCAGAGCGGTGGCCAGACAGAATAGCGAGGATGCGTTGGCCTGTGGGTGGGAGTCATTATTCTGTCTAGATTTTTTGTTTACTTTTTCATCAATGGAAAAAGTAAAAGCCCAGCGGCTTGAGCGACACAGCGAACACCAATAACTCTGCCAACGAAAAGCTGTGAGCAGAATGAATATACGCCTAGAAGCGTAAGGAAAACACAAGTGTTTTGACAGGCGTTTCCTAATCGCTGAGAATCCAGTATTTGAAAACAATTTGTCCTGATATGTAGGTGTACTTCAAATGAACGAATAACCAAGCCTGGCAAATCTGTTGTGTGTGCGGTGGAAAAACTCTTTTCGAGCGTTGGCCAAAAAAGAAAAATTATTAGGCGCTTGGGATCAGGGCACGGCTAAGCGCTGGTTGAGGCGCTGGCCCGAGCGGCTACTTAATATAACGTCTAATTATATAACATCGTGATTAGAAGCAGAATCTAAAAGATTATCAATCAGAAACGTGCTAGTCAAAGTCCAGCTCTGCTGGTTAACATAATAGAGAATTATATAGACACGGGTTTGTGTGATGGCTGGATTTGAATTTCGAAATCATAATTGGGAACATGTATTTGCCTTAACATAAAATCGGAACCGTTATCGAACTTCTTCGTGAAGAACTCATCAGTATCGATAACTGATTTTATGTTAAATATCCGCTGCGTGTCTATTACGGCAAATCCATAGTTGTGTTATATAATTTATATTATGTAAAATAGAGTTGATTGAAAGAAAGGGAAGATTGCTCCTCCCTTTACTCGCTAGTGATTATTCACCGCCAGCTAATCTATCTAGTGTATCTAACACTTTATCTCTTTTCTCATCCATTCCCAACTGGTCGTAGATTGTACTCAAAGGTCTGAGCGCGTATACATCTTCTGGTTCAGCAGCTATTAACTTCTCAAACATCGGTAATGCTTCTCTGAACTTAACTTTCCCTTCTTCTTTTTTGGCTTCGTAAGCATCCTTGTCATCAATTGATCCAGCCTCGGTTAATAAGTCAGCACCTTGGTTGAAGATTGAAATTCCAGCAACGTAATAGGCATCCATGTACTCAGGATCCATTTCGATTGCTTTCTTAGCATTAGCCTCAGCTTCTTTATACTGACTGTTGTTAAACTGTAAGAAGCCTAAAGTATAGTACGTTACTTTCTCAGCATTTCCAGCGGCTACTATCTTGTCAAGATTAGCAATCGCTTCGTCCATTTTCTCAGCTCTGATTAAAACATCTACTTCCCAAGTACCGTATAGATCTTCATCTGGGAATGTGTCTTTTGCATTTCTGATTACCGAGATCGCATCGTCATACATTTCAGTATCGATATTACGCTGGATAAGCTTCTGGTAAGCATAAGATTTGTTGTCGTATGCTTCTTTGGCTGCAATAACTATTTTGAAGTATTTCATTGCATCATCTTCCTGATCTGCATTATCTGCAGCATAACCAGCAAAGAAAGCACCATCCACACTTGGAGAGATCTGATAGATTAGATCTAAATAGGGATATGCCGTAGCAAATTCTTCTTCATCTAAAACTCTACCACCTTCCATACGCAACTCATATTCAAGTAGGCCAATTTGTTCTCCACCAATTACTTTAGTTGGATCTAACGGGTTAGGCAATGCAGGATCAAGTATGTCTTCCTTAGTCTTATCGTCAGCCAACTCTAAGGCTTTATTAAACCATTTTAAGCTTTCGCGTGCTTCATCTAGGTTTTTAAGTTCACCATCAATAAACTTTTGAAGGCTTATCTTACCTAATAATGAATAAACATCTGAACTGCCGCTTGTTTCGGCATCTGCTGCAGCTTGTTTTGCCAACGTGACTGCTTCTTCGTAAGCACCTTTCTTAAAGGCCTTTTCAGCATTTTTTAATACTTTCTTCTGAGCAAAAGCGCCCATTACTAATAGTGAAAGTGCAGCTGTGAAAAATAACTTTTTCATGAGTATCGTAATTCTAGTTAAGTCTTAATTATTCCTCTTTATTATTCTCTTCCGAATCCCCAGCTGAGTCTTCGGTAGTGTTATTATCGTTTTCTGAATCTCCTGCGGAGCCTTCAGTACTTGTGTTTTCGCCTTCTGAGGTAATCGCCTCTTCAGCGTCTTCTTCGACCTCGATTAATTCGATTTTCTCAACAGATGAAATTTCATCTCCTTCGTTTAATCGAATCACACGAACACCCTGCGTAGCTCGTCCCATTATTCTCAAACCAGCAACCGAAATACGGATTGTTATGCCAGATTTGTTGATAATCATTAAGTCATCGGTGTCGATTACTTCTTTAATCGCAACTAAGTTACCAGTTTTCTCAGTAATGTTAATGGTTTTGACTCCCTTACCACCTCTTTTCGTAATACGGTAATCTGCTATTGCAGAACGTTTACCATACCCCTTTTCAGAGACAACTAATAGGTTAGCATCTTCCCTGTTTACACATACCATGCCAACTACACGATCGTCTTCTCCTTCTAGTCGTACTCCCCTTACACCTGCAGCAGTACGGCCCATCGCCCTAGTCTGTGATTCGTGGAAGTGAACAACCTTACCAGATCGCTTACCTATGATAATATGGTTATCGCCATTAGTCAGTTTAATTTCTAATAAACGATCGCCTTCATTAATCGTAATCGCATTAATACCGTTCGTTCTAGGACGAGAGTATGCTTCAAGCGTAGTTTTCTTGATGGTACCTTTCTCCGTACACATCACCACAAAGTTATTATTGATGTAATCTTCGTCTTTCAGATCAGCGACATTAATAACACCTCTAATCCTATCTCCTGGCTCAATATTAATCAGGTTCTGTACAGGACGTCCTTTGGACGTTTTACTACCCTCAGGTAATTCCCACACTTTTTTCCAGAACACTTTACCAAACTCAGTGAATATGAGTAGGTAATTATGTGTCATACCCATAAATAGGTATTCTGTAAAGTCATTGTCTTTCGAACCAGCTCCTTTAGACCCAACTCCTCCTCTTCCTTGTGTTCTGTACTCAGATAGCAATGTTCTTTTTACATAGCCTTCATGAGAGATCGTAATGAGCATTTCCTCATTAGGAATCATATCCTCAGTAGTGAAATCTTCCGCAGAATGAATGATATCCGTTCTACGATCATCGCCATAGCGATCTTTGATTTCAGCTAGTTCGTCTTTGATAATACCCATTCTGAGGTCTACGTTCGCTAGAATCTCTTCTAAGTGAGCGATTAACTCCATAAGCTCATCGTATTCCTTTTGGATTTTCTCTCTTTCAAGACCTGTAAGTCTCTGCAGACGCATTTCCAAAATGGCTTTGGCCTGAATCTCAGAGAGACTAAATTTCTCTATTAAGCCTGTCTTGGCCACTTCAGGATCACGAGAACTTCTGATCAGGTTGATCACTTCATCTAGGTTATCTAGGGCAATCAAATACCCCTCTAGAATGTGTGCTCTCTTCTGTGCTTCTCTTAATTCGTACTCAGTTCTTCTTATAACAACTTCGTGTCTGTGCTCTACAAAGTGCTTAATTAAGTCTTTGAGGTTCAGGGTATAAGGTCTTCCTTTTACAAGTGCTACATTATTTACACTGAAAGAAGATTGAAGCTGTGTGTATTTGTATAAATTGTTTAATACAACATTACCTATGGCGTCTTTCTTGAGCTCATAAACAATGCGCATTCCGTCTCTATCGGACTCATCACGGAGATCAGAAATCCCTTCAATTTTTTTCTCATTCACGAGGCTGGCAGTCTTCTCGATCATGCTGGCCTTGTTGACCTGATATGGAATCTCGGTCACAATGATTTGCTCGCGACCTGTTTTAGTCGTTTCGATATCGGCTTTTGCACGAAGTACAACTCTACCTCTACCTGTCTCTAGCGCAGATTTTACGCCTGTATAGCCGTAAATAGTTCCTCCTGTAGGGAAATCAGGCGCAGTCACATGCTCCATCAATTCACTAATCTCGATATCATTGTTATCGATATAAGCCGTAATACCATTCACTACCTCAGTAAGGTTGTGTGGGGCCATATTAGTGGCCATACCTACGGCAATACCTGAACTACCATTCAATAAAAGATTGGGAAGCTTAGCGGGTAAGACTGTTGGTTCTTTTAGCGAATCATCAAAGTTGAATTGGAAGTCAACCGTTTCTTTATTGATGTCTGTCAAGAGCTCATCTGCAATTCTGCGTAAACGGGCTTCCGTATAACGCATCGCAGCAGGCGAATCACCATCGACAGACCCAAAGTTTCCTTGTCCGTCAACGAGTGGGTATCTCAAAGACCAGGGTTGGGCCATACGCACCATAGTGTCGTATACCGATGAATCTCCGTGTGGGTGATACTTACCCAGCACCTCTCCTACGATTCTTGCTGATTTTTTATAAGACTTGTTCCAGTTGACGCCTAGATCGAGCATTCCATATAAAACTCGTCTGTGAACGGGTTTCAGGCCATCTCTTACGTCAGGAAGTGCTCTTGAAATGATCACCGACATAGAATAGTCGATGTATGCTCCCCGCATCTCATCTTCTATATTAATCGGGATTATTGTTCCGTTATTTCCTTCTGCCATAAATTACTTAAAAAGTACGCTTCGAATAAGGCAGCAAGATACCGAAAATAATCCGTTTTACGAGTCGATTTTGATGGCTTTAATTGTCATTTATAGACTATTTTTTTTAGCCCTATGTGAATCAATTACCCGAGGGTTTCCTACGGATGCGATTTTGGCCAAAACGTGGGTTTTGCTTACGATAAAAGGGCCTTCCGCGATATATCTTATTGTTGAATATATGCTCCATCTGCACCTGATCTGCCTTGTATTTGTTCCGCGGATAAATAGGATATTTAAAGAGCAGGCCGATGTCTATGCTAAAGACAGAAAACTTATGCTGGATGTTGATCAAATCGTTGGAGACAGTATAACTTCTCATTTCGAAAGATGGACGGATATATCCCTTAAAATATTTTGAGAATTTCGTCTGAAACATCAGTCCAATATTGAAGAATGGATCATAATTGATTACTTCTGTATTGACCTGGCTAGCCTTCACTTTCCAGACGCCTCCTAACACGTCTGCGTGGATGGAATAATCGCCCAAGGTGTAGAAGTTATAGCTTAGAGAGGCAAAGAGTTTAGTGGTAGAGAGCTTTGTTGTGGGTAGCGCAAAACCCCTGAGGTCATTGCTCACTGATTGCGTAGACGCTGGGTTTCTAAAATTCAAGGCACCAAATCCTATCCCACCGCCTAGTCTAATCATATCATCATCCTGATAGATCTTTTCTCCCGTGCGTTGATAGTGTCCTTTATCGAGCTTCTTAAGACTTAAAGAAAAACGAAAGGTCAATGGATTAATGCGACCATTGTTTTTATAAACAAAATCTGAAGTATCTGTTCTTACTATATGACTATCATCATCAATCCGTTCTATACCGATTGGAGTCAGGTCATTAAACCAGTTGCTAAAAGCATTTATAGGACTTGTGAGGCCTTGTTCTTCGCCTAATGAAACAATGTATAGCTGACGAGTAGTCGGGTCTCTTATCACCGAAACATCGGTCATAGGATTCTGGTAAGAAAAATAACCTACTCCTTTTTCTATGCTAAAATTGAATCTATTGAGGTTTTTCCGGATGGGGTTTACCAGTCGCCTTTGCAATTTACGTTTTTGACTCTCTAAATCAGGTGCCTCTTCTATGACCAAGCCAGAAACATTAGTATTCTTCTTCTTTCTCTTGAATAGCTGTGCATCGGCCTCTGGAGTGCCTAGAGTGGTAAGAGTGAGCAGAAGGAGAAAGAGTCTGTTTTTCAGCAAGACGTAATCGTTTTCTTTATTAAAGGCAAACTAAACCAATTATTATGTAAGGCATAAAAAAAAGACTGCTAAAAGCAGTCTTTTCGGTATTAGTATATTAAGGTTGATTAAGTTCTATTCTGCTGACATTGATGACATCAAGCCATCAACTTTAGCCTTTATGCTGCTATCGCTCTTATAAGCCTTCTTGATCGCATTGTACTTCTTAGCACCAAGTCCATGTGTCGCTAATTGACTCACTACAGTTTGGGCTGCTTTCTTCTTCTTAGCTACTACTCTATCTTGCATTGTTTTGTAGAAAGTACGTTGGAATTGCTCCTCTGGAGTACCATTAGGTAACTTGCTTGCATCACCGTTAGCAATAGCGTCTAATTCAGCAAACTTATTGTTGTCGATTCCTTCTTGCTTGGCAATATACTCTTCTACGGCAGGAGTGATTTTATCTGTAATAGATTTTTGTGCCATTAGAATTACCGCGTAATCCCTGATATCTTCATCAGTAAAATCTTGCGCACTTGCAGCATTTACTCCTACAAATACAAACATTACTGTTGCCAAAACGGCTCTTGTTAATCTCATCATCTCAATTAAATTTTAGTTTTAAAGAAAGGCAGTTACTCTCTCTTCGTCTAGTTAGTAGTTTATTTGCTTTAACAGCGATACAAAAAAAGGGATTTGTCTAAAACATGCAAGTGAAAAATCCCCATTTCTCATATAAAGCTGATATTTTTACTCACATTATTGAAATTTGACGAATATTCTTCATTTATGCGTAAAGTTTATTACCTCTCGACCTGCGATACTTGTAAGCGAATTATGAAAAGCCTTAGCCTTGATGGCTTTGATCAACAAGACATTAAGACAGTAGCGATCACGCCAGACCAACTCTCTGAGATGCACGCGCTATCAGGTAGCTACGAAGCACTCTTTAGTAAAACTGCTCGAAAGTATCGAGGATTAGGTTTGAATGAGAAGGAATTAGCAGCAGACGATTTCCGTAAGTACATATTGGAGGAATATACTTTCCTCAAACGTCCTGTCTTTATTATTGATGATGAGATTTTTATTGGTAACAGTAAAAAGACTGTTGCGGCTTTAGCTGAAGTGATTGGTTTAGCCGATTGACTTTAATTCTTGAATGGTCTCTTGAGGGTCTACCGATTTAAACACAAAACTACCTGCCACTAAAATATCAGCACCTGCTTCCATCAGCTTAGGTGCATTGTGAATATTCACTCCACCATCAATTTCAATTTGAGTGTGGGCATCGTTCTCTGCAATGATCTCTTTGAGCTGCCTTACCTTTTTATAGGTGTTCTCGATAAACTTCTGTCCTCCAAAACCTGGGTTCACAGACATTATGCATACGAGGTCGATATCGCAGATAATATCCTCAAGCAATTGCACATTGGTATGCGGGTTAATCGCCACTCCCGCCCTACAGTCCATTAACTTTATCTCTTGAAGTGTTCTATGCAGGTGATTGCATGCTTCATAATGAACCGTGATGTTTGCTGCACCAGCATCACGAAAGGCCTTCAAATAATTCTCAGGCTTCTCAATCATTAAGTGAACATCTAATGGTTTTTGCGCATGCTCATTAATTGCCTCGCAAACGGGAAATCCAAAAGAAATATTGGGCACGAAAACGCCATCCATAATATCAATGTGGATCCAGTCAGCTTGACTGTGATTCAACATTTCAACATCACGCTGAAGGTTAGCAAAATCTGCAGCGAGTATAGAGGGGGCGATTATTGGGGAGTTCATATTCAAATATAAGTCAATATTGAGTGATCAACTATTGTGTCTTTATGATCTTTTTGGTCAACATCCCTGTTGGCGTAAACACTTTTAAAACTAAAAGACCACTTTTCGCCTTGCTCAGGTCAACTCTGAACTTGTTTTGAAACAGTCCTGGCGTAAAACTATAGGTCTGAACCACAGCTCCCGCTGCATTAACTAATTCAGCTGTAATAGGCTGGTCAATAAAGCCCTCTTCGAAAGCTATTGTAAAATAAGGTAACTCTGTTGGATTAGGGTAAGTGACAATGCCTTGGTCGATAGGTGTCAAAGTTTCATCTAATATCCTTGAGGCTCGAATAAACCCTGGAATGCCATAACCATAAAAATTATCTGGACTATCAGCCCTGTCTCCAGAAGACCGAATAACCTCTCTAATTTCACTGGCTGTTATTTT
>Ga0222655_1000337_pt1 | contig 22086 bp, 20 predicted proteins | sample AntAcemetagen423_FD_179857 | JGI IMG/M metagenome (GOLD analysis project Ga0222655, IMG submission 179857) | Saline water microbial communities from Ace Lake, Antarctica - #423 | ecosystem: Environmental > Aquatic > Non-marine Saline and Alkaline > Saline | place: Antarctica: Ace Lake... | reverse complement strand
AGGTGGGCCCACGGAGTTTTATTTAAAATAAATCTTTGTAAAAATTGAGCTGCTGTTGTTGATCCTGCTCCACCAACATAATTTATATTTTGCATATCAGCATTTTTGGAATTCATAAGTTTGTCATAATTTTTATGAAGGGGCATCCTCCATAGTTTCTCTTCCACTTTTTCACCTGCATTTAAAATCTGTTTAGATAACTTATCGTCATTCGAAAAGAGTCCTGCATATTCAGATCCCAAAGAAACTATAATTGCACCTGTTAAGGTTGCTAAATCGACCATGAATTTTGGTTTAAATTTCTTTTCAGTGAAAGTTAATGCGTCGGCTAGAACTAGTCGACCTTCTGCATCTGTGTTTAATACTTCTATAGTTTTACCGCTGTAAGATTTAACAATATCTCCAGGTCTTTGAGCATCTCCACTTACCATATTTTCGACAAGCCCTACAACGCCGACAGCATTAATTTTTGCTTTTCTTAATGCTAAATTTTTCATTAAACCAACTACCGCTGCAGATCCTGCCATATCATATGTCATGTCCTCCATAAATTTTGCTGGTTTTAATGAGTAGCCACCTGTATCAAAAGTAACTCCTTTTCCAACAAATGCTAAAGGCTTAGACTTATTTTTTGCTCCATTCCATTCTATTGTTACAAGATAGGATCCTCTGATGCTTCCCATTCCTACACCAAGCAAAGCATTCATACCTAATTTCTTTAATTTTTTTTCATCATATATATTTACTTTTAAACCATCTTTTCTAAGAGAATTTAATCTTTTAGCATATTCATCTGGATGAAGAATGTTTCCTGGCTCAGAAACTAAGTCTCTTGCATAAAAAATTCCTTCTTCCAATGCTTTAAATTTTAATTGATTTAAACTTGAAGGTTTGTTTTTATTTCCCAAAACATTTATAGAAATAATTCTTGTTTCTTTTTTTGTTTTATATTTATTAAATTCATAAGATTTTAATTTTAGTCCATGAAGAAAATATCCTATAAAATTCTCATACTTGCCATTCATAGTGTCAGAATTTATAAAGTATTCGCTATTTTTTCCATAATTTATACGACCGTAAAATTCAGAACCTAAATTTTCTATATCAAATCTCTTCAGTTCTTTTTTAATAGAAATTAAAACTATTTTTTTCTTTGAATTAAGCTCATAAACAAACATATTTTTTTTTAAATCACTGGCTTTCAATAAATCATTTATGTAAGAAAACTCAGCGTTAGAGATGTATACTTTTAAACTGTTAATATTGAATTTTTCATCAGTAAAAAGGACAAGATTAGCTGTGGATTTGTTGATTGCTCTGTTTGAATAGTTAATTTTTATAGACATAAATATTTAAATGCACTCTCTAGGAGTCAAATGGTATATATGTATAAATTTATCAGTTTTCAATGTAAAAAATAGTTTTTATAGGTCAGCGCTGATTGAGTTTTGTTAAAAGTTGATTTAGATATACAACAAATTTTAATGCTTAAAAACAAAATTTATAAGTACTTTTTTGATGAGATTCTTAAAAACTTTATAACCATTTTATTAACTTTTACTGCTATCGCTTGGGTCGTAAGAGCCGTTAATTTTTTAGATTTAATGGTTGTGGATGGGTATAGTTCGGGACTTTATTTCAAATACTCTTTATTAAACATTACAAGTATCATGACACGATTTGTACCTTTGTCATTTCTAATATCTTTAACTATTTCTATTATAAAATTTGAAAGACAACAGGAACTAATGATACTTTGGACTACTGGATTAGCTAAGATTAAAGTGGCAAATATTTTTTTATTAGTCGGGTTAGTAGTTACAGTGTTGCAGCTCATTTTGTCTTTATATATTAATCCTTTATTATTAAATAAATCAAGATCACTTTTAAGTTCGGGAAAAACTCTTGAACTCTATACAATTTTAAAATCTAATGATTTTAGTGATACATTTAAAGGTGTAACTTTTTTTGTGGGTGAAAAAAATGACAATGAATTAAAAAATATTTTTATTAAAGATCAGCTAGGTGCATTAAAAACTATCGTTAATGAAGCGAGCGGTAAAAGGAATTCAGTTATTCTCGCGGAAAATGGATTTATATCTGAAAAAAAATTAGTTTTATTTAATGGTATGATTCAAACATTGAGTAATAAAAATGAGATAAAAAATATTTTATTTGAAAAAACTGAACTCAGCTTAACAAATGTAACTTCAAGAATAATTAAAAAACCAAAGATACAAGAAACTCCAAGCAGTTCATTATTATCTTGTATTTTTAATTTAAATTATAATTTAAGTTATAAAAATTGTTCCAATGATTATAAGAATGAAGCAATACAAAATTTTTCTAGACGATTAGGTTCTCCTTTATATATTCCTTTAATAACTATAATTACTTGTTTTTTATTAATATATAAAAAAGAAAAAACTTATATTTTCTTAAAAAAATACGCTCTCTTTATTTTGTCTTTCGTAATATTAGTTTTTGCCGAAATAGTTCTGAAATACATAAGTTTATCATTATTTTATGCTATTGCCTATTTTGTATTTCCTCTATCAACGCTTTTATTTTTTTACGTATATCTGTTTAATAAATTAAAAAAAGAGTAATTATAAAAATGAATAAAATTATTAATCAATATTTAATTTTTAAATTTACTAAAATATTTTTTATTTTTATTTTGATTTTTTTTTCCTTAGGAATACTATTAAACTTATTTGAAGAAATAGAATTTTTTAAAAAATTAAATTTATCCTTAGCATTGCCAATAATTTTATCGATGTCGTATGTCCCAACTTTAGTCCTAGACCTGTTACCATTTGTAATATTTTTATCGTCTATGTTTTATTTTTTGCACCTGAGATCCTCAAGAGATTTATTGTCAATGAAGATTTTTGGATATTCAAATATTAAAATAATTTTGATTTTATCTTTTTTTGCGTTTTTACTAGGGTTTTTATTCTTACTCGCTGTTAATCCTATCACCTCCTCACTTGTTAAATTTTACGAAACAGAGAAAGCGCAATATGCAAAAGACGTTGATCATTTAATCTCGATAAATAAAAATGGGGTATGGATAAAAGAAAATGATGAGTACGGTTATAAAATTATATCAGCAGAAAAATTAAATGAAGGATATTTAGAAAAAGTGTCTATTTACATATTTGATAAAGAAAAATTGGTCAAAAGAATAGAGTCTGAGTCTGCTCTAATTACTGGTAATAAGTGGCAAATGAAAAACTCCCATGTTTACAATATTTTAGAAAATAATAATAATTTTTTTGAAAATTATGAATTCGAAAGTATTAATACTGCTGAAAGGATCAATTCCTTGCTCAAAAATTTAAATACAATATCTTTTTTGAATTTGATCCTAAATTATAAAGAACTCAATGAAAAAGGATACTCTAAAAAAATATTAACAGAAAAATTAAATAAATTTTTATCACTACCAATTTTTTTATTTTTGATGGTAGTTTTGGCGGCAATATTTACAATTGGAAGCTTAAAAAAAAAACAAAATTTTTTTTACGTGTTAATTTCTATATTTACTTGTGTTGCTATTTATTATTTTAAAGATTTATCTTTTGCTTTAGGACAAACTGAAAAAATTAGCTTAGCTCTTTCTGTTTGGATACCGATAATAGTAATTAGTTTATTTTGTTCAATCGGAGTTATTCAAATTAATGAAAAATAGTTTTGTTTACTTTATAATTTCATTTTTTTTAAATTGTAATGCATTTTTAATTGCAGGAGAATTAGAAATAAATTCTAATAAAATAAACTATGATAATAATAACAAGACTACAATTTTTGAAGGTGACGTAACTTCGAGCGACCAAAAAGGTAATAAAATTTTTTCTGAATATGCCAAATATGATAAATTAAAGGACATTATTGAAACTAAAGGTGCTACGAAAATAATTACTTCAAATGGCTACGAAGTTTTAGGTAGTAATATTACATTAGATAATAAAAAAAATATAATTTACTCAAATTACAAAACAATTATTGTAGATAAAGATGGTAATAATATTTCCACTGATATGTTTAATTACTCAATTTTAACAAATATTTTTTTTTCAAAAGGAAATATTGAAATAAAAGATATAAATGAAAATAAATATAATTTTTCTGAAATCTACATTGATGAAAATAGTAAAAAAATTATAGGTTCAGATGTACGGGCTTTCTTAAATCAGCCTAACATTCTCGCAAATAGTGATAATGAACCTAGATTTTTTGCAAATACTATTTCAATATCTGAAGGAACAAGTAAAATGGAAAAAGGAATATTTACTTATTGTAAAAAAAAAAAGGGAGAAAAGTGCCCTCCCTGGACTCTTCAAGCAGAGAAAATTAAACATAATCTAGCTAACAAAACTATTTATTATGATAATGTTGTTTTAAAGATCTATGATTTTCCAATTTTTTATTCCCCTAAATTTTCACATCCAGACCCAACTGTTAAGCGTAGGTCAGGTTTTCTAGTACCTTCATTATCAAATAGCACTAATTTAGGATCAGGTTTTGTAACTCCTTACTTTTTTAATATTGCTGATGACAAAGATTTAACTTTAACACCGAAATTTTATCTTAGAGATAATCCACTACTCCTAGCTGAATACCGACAAGACTTTATGAATTCTTTTTTAATTGTAGATGCTGGTTATACCCAGGGCTATAAAAATAAAAACAATATTAAATCACCAGGTGGTCGTGCACATTTTTTCTCAAATTTTAATATAAATTTTATAAAGGAAGAAGAAAAAGAAAGTGGCCTTGAAATAAATTTAGAAAAAGTTTCGAATGATACTTATTTTAAAGTCTATGATATCAAAAGTTCATTGGTAGATAAATCTAAAACTATGCTAGAAAATAAAGTTGATATTACATATCAGAATAAAGATTTTTTCGTAGGTCTGGCTCCAAGTGCTTATGAGGATACTAACAAAATTGGTCACTTAAGGCATGAATATATTTTACCTCTAAATATAGAAAAAAATATTATAGCTAGCGAAAAATATGGCTTTTTAGACCTTGGTTCTAACTTAAGAGTAAGAAGCTATGAAACAAATAAACAAAGCAGTTTTTTTATAAATGATTTTAATTGGAAATCAAATAAATGGTTAAATTCGGTAGGAATAGAAAACTATTTCGAAGGTTTGGTTAAAAATGTAAATTATGAAGCACAAAATGCAGATAATTTAAAAAATAATAAAAAAATTTCAGAGGTAAATTCTGTCCTTGGATATTTTGCAACACTTGCTCTATATAAAGAAAATTTAATGACTAGAAGCTTTGAATCATTTACGCCAAGATTTCTCTTGAGGTATGCTCCTGGACATATGCGTAAAACTGAAGGAGGTAGACTTAATTACTCAAATATATTTAATTTAAATAAAGTTAATGAGCCTGATGTTTTGGAGCCTGGGTTAAGTACTTCTGTAGGCTTTGAATATAAAAGGAGTAATCTTGAAAATAACAATTTAGTTGGAGAAGAAAAACTTTCAATTTCAGTCGCACAAGTGATTAGTGAAAAAGAAAATATGGATATTCCAGCAAGTACATCCTTGGATCAGCAATTTTCTGATGTTGTAGGTGAAGCTAGATACAACCTTGATGATAAAGTAATTTTAAAATATAATTTTTCTATCGATCAAGGTTATAAGAATTTTAATTATAATGAGGTTGGGGCAGATTTTTCTTTTAATAAAGCAAAATTTAATATCGACTACTTACAGGAAAAAAAACATATAGGTAATCAAGAATATGTTCAGACGGGGTTTGACTTAAAACTCAACAACTCCACAGAATTAAATTTTAATACAAAAAGAAACCTTTTAACTAGTTCTGCTGAGTTCTATAATTTAAGTTATAATTATATCAACGATTGTTTAAAAGCTGGAATAGCTTATCGGAGAGAATTTTATACTGATAGAGATATAGAACCAACTAATTCGTTAATGTTCACTATATCAATTATTCCTTTTGCGGATATCAACACTCCTAATATGTCTAAATGAGAAAATCTAATTTAATAATTTTATTCTTTATTGTTTTACTCAACAATTTCATTTTTTCGAGTTCATACTCACAAATTTATAATTCAATCGTTGTAAAAGTTGGTAATTTTGCAGTCACAAATATAGATATACAAAACGAAATACTTACAAACTTAATCCTTAATAAAATAGAGGTTTCACAGGAAAATATAAACAAATATAAAAATTCCGCTATTAAAAATTTAATAAGTAAATCGATAAAAAAAAGTGAAATTGATAAATATCAAGTAAAAAAATATAATAGGAAAGATTTAGATAAATTTATTTTAAACGTCTCTAAAAATTTTAACACTAATCAAAGTGGGCTAAAAGAAATTTTTAAAAAAAACAACATTGACTATAAGGTTTTTTTAAAAAACTATAAAACTGAGCTGCTTTGGAATACTTTGATTTTTGAACTTTATCGAAATCAAACAAATGTTAATATTGTAGAAGTAGATGATGAAATTCAGAAAATAAAAGAAAATAAAAACGATGAAGAGATTAAAGAAATTAGAAATAATATATTAAATCGAAAAAAACAGGAAAAACTAGGTTTATTTTCTAGATCACATTTTTCAAATCTTGAAAATTCAATAGTTATAGAATTTAAATGAATCAACTAATAGCTATTATTGCTGGAGAACCCAATAGTATAAATTCAGAAATTATTGCTAAAGCATGGAAGAAAAAGAAAAAACTTAAAAATATTTTTGTTATTGGTAATTATTCTATTTTAAATAAACAAATGCTTAAGTTGGGCATCAAAATTCCTCTAGCTAAAATTAACAGTTTTCAAGAATTTAAAAAAATAGATAAACTTTTGGTTCTTGATGTGCCGTTAAAATTTAAATCTGAATTTAGAATCAACCCATCTGATGCCAAGATATACATCTTTAAATGTTTTGATGTTGCACACAATCTTGCGCTAAAAAAAAAGATCAAAGGTTTTATTAATGCACCAATTGATAAAAAGATTTTTAATGAAAAATATTTAGGGGTTACCGAATATCTTTCGGAAAAAAATATGTGCAAAAATAAAGAAGTTATGATGATACATAACAAAAAATTATCAGTAGTTCCTTTAACTACTCATATTGATATTAAAAATGTTGCTAACAAAATTACATTCAATTTAATTAAATCAAAAATAATTACACTCAATAAGTTTTATCTTAAAATATTTAATAAAAAACCCAAAATAGCTATTTTAGGTTTAAACCCACATAATAGTGAAAATAGAGATAACTCAATTGAAAATAAAATTATTAAGCCAGCATTAATGAAATTAAAAAAAATTAAAATAGATATTAAAGGGCCATTTCCTGCAGATACTGCTTTCAATAGAAAAAAAACAAATACATATGACGTAATAGTCGGAATGTACCACGACCAAGTACTTGCACCTTTCAAAGCTCTTTACGGTTATGATGCTATCAACATAACATTAGGGCTTAAATACTTAAGATTATCTCCAGACCATGGAACTGCCCAAGATATTATTGGATTAAATAAAGGAAGCCCAGAAAGCTTGGAAAGTGCAATTAATTTTTTAAATAGAATTAATGATTAAACCAAAAAAATCTTTAGGGCAAAATTTTTTAACAGATAATAATATATTAAAAAAAATTATAGGGTCGGCAGAACTAAATAATGATCATATAGTAGAAATTGGCCCAGGCACCGGGAACTTAACTCAGAAAATTATAGAAAAGGAACCTAAGAGTTTAGTGGTAATAGAGAAAGATCAAGGACTGACTTATGGTTTAAAAAGTAAATTTAAAAAAAATAATAATTTTAAAATTTATAATGAGGACATATTGAAGTTTGATTTAGAAAAAATAGTGAAAAAAAATTCAATTATAATTGGAAATCTGCCTTACAATATCTCCTCTCAAATACTCATAAAACTTCTTAAGTTTAAAAGTTGGTTACCAAAATATAAAAAATTAATACTCATGTTCCAAAAAGAAGTCGCAGATAAAATATTAGCTAAATATAATACTCAAAATTATGGAAGAATTTCTGTGATCACTTCTTCAAGATTAAAAATTATAGACTCCTTCAATGTATCACCAAATAGTTTTTATCCTATTCCAAAAGTAAGATCTAAAGTTCTAATTTTTGAACCATTTATTAATAAAAATTTTAAAATTAAAAATATTGAAAATTTGGAAAAAGTTTCTCATATTTTTTTTTCTAAAAAAAGAAAAATGGTAAATAAAGGGTTTAATGAATTATTTAATCAGCCTCTTAAAATAGCTAAAGAAATGAACTTAAATCTAAATCTACGGCCAAAAGAATTATCTGTAGATCAATATTTAAAAATTACTGAGTTGTTTGAAAAAAATTTTTAAATAGTCTTACTATTTTCGGGTAAAATTATCTTTTCTATTTGTGAAAAACAGTGCTCTAGATTGTCATTTATAATAACATGATCATAGTCTGACCAATGATGAATATCATCGTCATATACTTTTAATCTTTCAGTTATAACATCTAATTTATCTTGATTTCTTTGTATAAGTCTTTTTTCTAATTCTTTTTTGTTTGGCGGGAGTAAAAATATTTTAATTAAATTTAACTCTTTAAATTTAGATAATTGTTGTGTTCCCTGCCAATCAATATCAAACAAGATATTATTGTTTTTATTTAACAATTCATTCACAGACTCACGGGATGTCCCATAAAAATTGTCAAATATTTTTGCATATTCATAAAATTCGTTTTTAGAAATTTTTTTTTCAAACTCCTCGTGGCTTACAAAAAAATAGTCTACCCCTTCAACCTCATTTGATCTGGGTTTCCTTGTGGTATGCGAAACAGATATTTTAAAATTTTGATATTTTTGCTGAATTTTTTTTGTGATTGTAGTTTTTCCTGCTCCAGAAGGAGAGGATAAAACTAACATTATGCCACCATTGCTGGAAGTCATATCAAGTATTAACTAAAAAAATTTATGAGCTTGGTTTGTTTTCAATAAATTTAATAGCATCCCCAACTGTTAAGATTTTTTCTGCTTCACTATCTGAGATCTCAGAACCGAACTCTTCTTCGAATGCCATAACTAATTCGACAGTGTCTAAACTGTCTGCACCCAAATCATCAATAAAGCTTGCTTCGTTAGTTACTTTTTCTTCTTCGACACCAAGGTGATCTGCTACTATTTTTTTTACTTTTGCGCCTACATCTGACATTTAAATTCCTTTATTCAATTTTTGATAAAATTCGTTATTAAATCAATATTAATAATTGTCAAGCCATATACATGCCTCCGTTAACATGTATTGTTTCTCCTGTTATATAGTCTGACATTTCTGAACCTAAAAAAACTGCACAATGAGCAACATCTTCTCCTTTTCCAAGATCTCCTGAAGGTATTTTTGATATCAGTATTTTTTTAAATTCCTCATTAATACTATCTGTCATTTCAGTTCTTATAAATCCTGGAGATATACAATTTATATTTATATTTTTTCTTGCATATTCAATAGCTAAGCTTTTAGAAAAACCAATAATACCTGCTTTTGATGCCGCGTAATTAGCTTGCCCGAGATTACCAGTGTGAGCAACAATCGAGGTAATATTTATTATTTTTCCCTTTTTGTTTTTTAACATTTTTTTTATTGTATGTTTGCACATTAAAAAAGTTGAATTTAAATTAATATCAATAACTTTTTTCCAATTTTCATCAGATAGTCTTATTGAAAGATTGTCTAAAGTTATGCCAGCATTATTTATTAAAACATCAATCGTTCCTAACTCTGAGTGACAAGAATCTATAAACTTTTCTATTTCCGAATGCCGATCAAGTTTAAATGGTTTTACTTTTATTTCTTTAAATTCTTTTTGTAACTGGTTTAATTTATTTTCATTTGTACCGGTAGCTAAAATAATTGATCCTTGCTCGTAAAATTTTTTCACTAAGCTGTATCCAATACCTCCCGTTGCACCTGTGATTAATACTTTTTTATTTTTTATGTTCATTGTTAAAACTTTTAATATCATTTATTGAATTAATACTAAAGGATTTACTATTAGGAATAATTCTTTTTACCAAACCAGATAAAACTTTACCTGGCCCTATCTCTATAAAATCATAAATTTTTTTCTCACTCATAAAAGAAATTGTTTCTCTCCATCTAACTTTTGAATAAATTTGCTGAAATAAAAAATTTTTAATTTCAATAGGATTAATTGTTGGTAAAGCATTTACATTGCTAACTATCTCAAAGTCAGGTTTTTTAAAATTCACTTTGTTAATTCTTTCTTTCATTTTATCCGCAGCTGGATTCATTAAAGAACAGTGAAAAGGTGCACTAACTGGTAATAGAATACATTTTTTTTTATTTTGTTTTAAAAGATTCTTTAATTCTTCAATTGGTTCAGAATTACCACTTACAATAGTTTGGCCTTGCGCATTATCATTAGCAATTTCACATACACCATTTGATTTTATTTGATCGATATAATTATTGATTTCATTTATCTCAGAACCAAGAATAGCTAACATAGAACCTTTGCCTACTGGCACCGCTGCTTGCATAAACTTTCCTCTTTCAAAAAGTAAATGCAATGCATCTTGAAAATTTAACGAGTTAGCGCAAAGTAATGCGCTATACTCACCTAAAGAATGACCTGCAAAATATTTTACTTTTTCCATACTAAAATTAAATTCATTTTTTAAAATTAGAAAAATTGAATAACTTACAAGCATAATAGATGGCTGGGTATTTTGGGTAAGCTTAAGTTCACTATCGGGACCCTCAAGTATTATTTTAGAAATCTTAAAACCCAGGGTTTCATCTGCCTCTTTAAATAGCTTTTTAACTATAGAAAAATTATTGTAAAATTCGGATCCCATACCTACAATTTGAGAACCTTGACCTGGAAATAATATAGCTTTCATTTATATTAATGCTCTTTATATATCATTATTAGTATTGTATTGACGAATTTATAATAGTATAAAACCGTTCTTTAAAAATAAACAACTAATGACTGTATAATGAATTTCTACGAGCATACGTTAATAGCTAAACAAGACCTATCTGCACCTGATTTGAGCAGTTTAGAAAAAAAATACTCGGACATTATAGATAAAACAGATGGTAAAATTATTAAAGTCGAGAAATGGGGATTACTAAGTTTTGCTAAAAAAATTAAAACTTATAATAAGGGTTTTTACATTCATTATAAATTTGAAGCTGAGAGTAAGACTTTGGATGAAATAAAAAAAAGTAGCAATATAGACAATTCTCTTCTTAGGCATCTAACGGTTAAATATAAAAAACTCGACACAGAAACAGAGTATTTTAAAGAAAGCAATGAAAAGAAAAAATAAAAAATTTAATAAAAGACCACAGAATCCCTTAAACAAACTTAGTTTGTTTCAAAAGTCAGACTCAAGATTCTCAAAAAAGTGTCCCTTGTCTGGTAAAAACGCGCCAGTTATAGATTATAAAAATGTTAAATTATTAAAAAGATACATTTCAGATACTGATAAAATAATGCCATCTAGAATAACATCTGTTTCACAAAATAAGCAAAGAAAATTAACAACTGAAATTAAAAAAGCTAAAATTTTAGGATTAATCTAATAATGCAAATTATACTTTTAGAAAACATCTTAAAACTAGGAAAAATTGGAGACCAGGTCGAAGTAAAAAATGGTTTTGCAAGAAATTTTCTTTTAAGACAAGGTAAAGCTTTAAGAGCAAGCAAGGAAAACATTGAATTTGTAAGTAAAAAAAAAGGTGAATTAAATAAAAAAAACGACGAAATTAAAAATAAATTTAAAGAAATTGCCTCAAGAATTTTGAATAAGACTTTAAAATTTAACAAAGAATCAAAAGAGAATGGTGAGCTCTATGGCACAATAAAGCCTAGAGAAGTGTCTAATGCTTTTAAAACAATGCTAAATGTTGAAATTAATCCCTCTCAGATTGATCTCAGACAGGAAATTACGCAAATAGGTAAATATAAAATAAATATAAATCTTCATGCTGAAGTTGCTGTTTCTGTAAATTTACAAGTAGACAGAATAGAATCTATCTAAATAGATTTTAAATCACTTCCCTCCCTTTTTTCCACAGGTAGAAAAAAAAGTGTGTAACTTTTAAGTTTCTATTAATCTTTGTTCAATTATTATTCATTTTATGGAAAAAGCTAAATTAAGCCTTACCTCCTCGGAAGAGAGTAAGCTGCCTTCAAATATTGAGGCAGAGCAATCCCTTATTGGCTCGGTACTAGTAAACAATGATATAATTGACGAAATTTCAAACATCGTAACTGCTGGAAAATTTTTTGATCCTATTCACAGGAAGATTTATGAAAAAATAGAAAATTTAAATAATAAAGGAATGATAGCAAATCCTATAACTTTGAAAAATTATTTCGAAAATGAGTCTGGATTACATGAGGTAGGTGGGGTTGATTATTTAGTAAAACTAACAAGATTTTCATCTTCTATAAAACAAGCGATTGATTATGCCAAAATTATTCATGAAAATTATGTCAAAAGAGAATTAATATTTATTTCTGATGGAATTTCTGATCAAGCAAAAGATGATCAAATATTAAAGACTGGTGAAAATATAATTGAAGATGCTGAAAAGTCATTATTTGATTTGGCTGAAAGAGGAAATTTTTCACAAACTTTTTTAAAATTTAATCAAGCACTAGATCAAACTATTGAAATGGCAACCTTGGCAATGAAAAGTGATCAAGGGATTGTAGGTGTGCCAACAGGCTTAAATGATCTAGATGAAAAATTAGGTGGTCTACATAAATCTGACCTTGTAATTATAGCTGGAAGACCTTCTATGGGTAAAACAGCTTTAGCAACAAATATTGCGTATTACGCTGCAAAAAACATGCAAGAGAATAATGAAAAGGGTTCTGTTGCCTTTTTTTCTCTGGAAATGTCATCAGAACAATTATCTACTAGAATTTTATCTGAACAAGCTAGAATTTCTTCTAGTGAAATTAGAAGAGGAAAGGCATCTGAAGAAACTTTAAATCGATATATTGAAACATCAAGAAATCTTTATGATCTGCCTTTATATATAGATGAAACACCTGCTATAGCAATTTCGACTTTAAGCAATAGAGCCAGAAGAATTAAAAGATTGTTTGGATTAAAACTAATTGTCGTGGATTACATTCAGTTAATGAGAACTAACACAAATAGAATGGATGGAAGAGTTCAAGAAATTTCAGAAATTACCCAAGGTTTGAAAGCTCTTGCTAAAGAACTAAACGTTCCAGTGGTAGCATTATCCCAATTGTCACGGGCAGTTGAGCAAAGAGATGATAAAATTCCTCAATTATCAGATCTTAGAGAATCTGGTTCAATTGAACAGGATGCGGATGTTGTCGTGTTTGTTTATAGAGAACAATATTATTTAGAAAAAAAAGAACCAAAGCAAGGTTCGATAGAACATGCTGAATGGCAATCTAAAATGAGTGATATTCATGGCTTAGCTAGTCTTATCATAGGAAAACATCGACACGGCTCTACTGGTACGGTCCACGTGGAATTTGAAGGAATGTTTACAAAATTCAAAGATTTACCTAAAAATTAATACTTTAGTTATTTACAATTTAAGATATATCTCAACTAATTGATGTTTGCTAAAATTTATAAAACACTAATTATTGATTTTTCAAAAATTTCTATTGTAGTAATTTGTTCTATATTTGCTTTTTTACTCTATTTTTCAAAAGATTTTAAACTAGATGCGTCTTCGGACTCTCTTCTCCTTGAAAATGATAAAGATTTAAAATATTTACGAGAGGTTAGCGAAAGATACGGATCAAAAGATTATTTAGTTCTAACTTACACGCCAGTATCAAGTTTCACAGATGAAGAAACCATAATTAATCTTCAATTTCTCAAATCAAAAATTGAAAAACTCGACTGGGTTGATAGCGTTATAACTATAATAGATGTCCCTCTTTTAAAGAGCACTGATGAACCTTTAATGGAGAGGTTAAAAAATTATAAAACTTTATCCTATCCTGATATTAATAAGGAAAGGGGTTTTGAGGAGATAATCAATAGCCCAATTTATAGAGATTACGTCATAAGCTCTGACGGTAAAACATCTGGAATTGTAGTCTACTTAAAACAGGATAAAAAATTAAATGAGTTCATTAAGACTAAAAATAAATATTTTAATTTAGAGTTAGAGGGAAATTTAAGTAAATCTCAAAAAATAGAACGTGATATTTTTGATGAAGAATACAATTCATACAGAAATATTTATAACCAAAAAAATCATCAAAATATTAATGAAATAAGAGATGTTATAAAAAAATATAGTGTCAATGCAGAAATTTATTTAGGTGGCCTGCCAATGATTACGGATGATATGATGTCATTTATTCAGAAAGATATAGTGGTCTTTGGTATTGGAGTTTTTCTATTTATTGTAGCTACCTTGTGGCTAATATTTAAGAAAATTAAATTATTAATCATCCCCTTGCTTGGATGCGCATTCTCAGTTGGTGCAATGGTTGGTATATTAGGGTTGTTGGGATGGAAGGTAACAGTAATTTCATCAAACTTTATTGCTTTAATGTTAATACTTAATATGGCTATGAATATCCATATCACTGTAAGGTTTTTACAAATAAAAAAAGAATTTGAAAATTTAAATCTTAAAGAGTCAATTTATGAGGCCTGCAGTAAAATGTTTAGACCCATTCTTTATACTGTCTTAACTACAATATGCGCTTTTTTATCATTAATATTTAGTGGAATTAAACCAATTATTGATTTTGGCTGGATGATGACTTTGGGTCTGATTGTTTCAATTACAGTTACATTCACTCTCGTCCCTGCACTTCTTAATCTTCTTAGCAGCGAAGAAGATTCAATTATTCAAAATGATGAAAGGTCCAAAATTACGAATGCCCTAAGTAACTTTTCAAAAGGAAATACATCCTTAATATTTGGCGTTTCTTTGTTGGTAATATTTTTAAGTATTTTTGGAATTTCAAAACTAGAAGTAGAAAATAGTTTTATAAATTATTTTGATAAAAAAACAGAAATTTATAAAGGCATGAAAAAAATTGACGACCAATTAGGTGGTACAACACCTCTAGATATTATTCTAAAATTTCCAGAAAAAAAGGAGAAAAAAATAGAAAAAGACGATGAATTTTCAGAGTGGGAAGAAGATAGTAAAGATGGAACGGAAGACATATCTAAATATTGGTTTACAAGAAATAAAATTGATAAGATTCTAAAAGTTCATGATTATCTGGACTCTCTTCCAGAGATTGGAAAAGTTATTTCATTTGGTTCCATCATAAGAGTTGCCGAAGATTTGACTGGAAGTAAACTGGAGACTTTAGAAACAGGAGTGCTCTATAGTAAAATACCTCCAGAGATTAAAAAGGAAATCATATCGCCGTATATATCTGTGAAAGATAATGAGGCTAGAATTAGTGTTAGAATTAAAGATTCTTTAAAAGACCTAAGAAGAAATGATTTAATAAATAAGATTAATTCAGAATTAAAGTCAAAGGTAGGTTTGGCTGATGAAGAATTTAAGCTAGCTGGGGTGTTAATATTATTCAATAATTTACTTCAAAGTCTTTTTAAGTCTCAAATATTAACTTTAGGAATAGTAATGCTAGGAATTTCATTTATGTTTCTAATTTTATTCAGGAATTTGACCCTCTCTTTAATCGGGGTTGTTCCAAATTTTATGGCCGCTTTTTTTATATTAGGTATTATTGGTCTTCTAGGGATTCCATTGGATATGATGACAATAACTATAGCTGCAATCACTATTGGTATAGCTGTAGATAACAGCATCCATTATATATACCGATTTAAGGAAGAATTTGAAAAAATAAAGAATTACAACGAAACTGTAGACAGATGTCACAATACTGTTGGTGTTGCTATACTTAATACATCCATTACTATAGTTTTTGGTTTTTCTATTTTAGTTTTTTCTAATTTCATACCTACAATATATTTCGGAGTATTTACAGGCATTGCAATGTTGCTTGCTTTGATATCAGTTTTGACTCTTCTACCAAAACTTATACTAGTTTTAAAACCTTTCGGTAATGAATAGTTTTATAGACTTTTTAAAAAATGATGTTTTGTTCTTTGATATACTCTTTGTAATAATTATTTTTTACAATACATTTAAGTGTTTATCTCAAGGTTTCTCTTTGAGTTTTCTATCTTCACTTAAATGGATAGTGTCAACGATAGCTACAATAATTTTAGTGCCTAGATTACAGCCTTGGGTTAGTGATTATATTGAGTCAGAGTTTATAAATAATGTTGGTATAGGTGTTTTTGTTTTCGTTGTTGCATTATTTATTAGTATTATTTTAGGAAAATCCATTGGTAGAACTGTAAAATGGACCGGTCTTGGATCTGTAGATAAATCTTTTGGAATTCTTTTTGGTTTATTCAAAGGATACATAGTTACAGTTTGTTTGTTTTCTCTTTTTAATTGGTTTTATTCATATGAAAAATGGGGTATATCCACGGAAAGTGCTTTTTCTTTTAATGTTGTTAAAAAAGGAAGTGATTTACTTATTGATGAATTCCCAAATTATAAAGATTTAATAAATACAAAAGAAGAAATTGAAAAAATTTAGACTAGATAAACCAAGAGAAGAATGTGGTGTTTTTGGTGTTTCTGACCATAGTGATGCTTCTGCTTTAGTTGCTCTTGGTTTGCATGCTCTGCAACATCGTGGACAAGAGGGATGTGGTATAGTTTCTTATGATGGCAAAACTTTTCATTCTGAGAAAAGACAAGGTTTAATAGGAGACCATTTTACCGACCCAACAGTTATAAAAAAACTTCCAGGAACAGCGGCTATTGGGCACAATAGATATTCAACAACTGGAGAAGTTTCTTTGAGAAATATTCAACCTTTTTTTGCAGATCTTTATGGAGGAGGAGTAAGTTTAGCGCATAATGGGAATTTAACTAATGCTATCGAGCTCAGACAGAGTTTAGTTCAGGATGGTGCGATTTTTAGAACTACAAGTGACACTGAAACAATAGTTCAGTTAATTGCTAAATCTAAAAGAATAAAGATGATGGATAAAATTATTGACACTCTTTTTCAAATACAGGGAGGATATGCTTTAGTAATGATGACAAATAAAAAATTAATTGGATTAAGAGATCCTTTTGGTATTAGGCCTCTGGTTTTAGGAAAATTAAATAATTCATATATTTTTGCTTCTGAAACTTGTGCTTTAGATATTATAGGTGCAAAATTTATAAGGGATGTAGAAAATGGTGAAATAATAGTAATTGAAAATGGTAAAATAAATAGTATTAAACCATTTCCTTTAATAAAAGCGAGACCTTGTGCATTTGAATATATCTACTTTGCTAGACCAGATAGTTTACTTAACGGAGAATGTGCTTATGAATATCGAAAGAAAATGGGGGAAGAACTTGCTAAAGAAAGTGACTTAGAAGCTGACTTAGTAGTTCCTGTGCCAGATTCAGGTGTACCTGCTGCACTAGGTTATAGTCAATATACTAAAAAAAGTTTTGAATTAGGCTTAATTAGAAATCATTACGTGGGAAGGACTTTTATTGAACCAACACAAAATATAAGAAGCTTTGGTGTAAAATTAAAATTAAATGCAACACAAACTTTGGTTAAAAATAAATCTGTTATTTTAGTGGATGATTCTTTAGTTAGAGGTACAACATGTCATAAAATAGTTAAAATGCTCTACGATGCTGGGGCTAAAGAAGTACACGTAAGAATAGCTTGTCCTGAAATACTTTTTCCAGACTTTTATGGTGTTGACATGCCAACAAAAAAAGAATTACTCGCAAGTAATAAAACAAATCAAGAGATGTGTGATTATATAAAAGCTAAATCTTTAAAATTTTTGAGCTTAGCTGGACTATACAGAGCGTTAGGGCACAAAGAAAGAAATAAATTATATCCTCAATTTAGTGACCACTACTTCACAGGTGAATACCCTGTAAAACCTTCAGATTTATTAGGTAAAGGAAAAATTACTCAACTTTCTTTATTAAGTGGCAAGTCAAATAATTAGTTAAATTTCAATAATTTATTTTTAGTATCAACAAATAGCATTTTATCATCCAGGAAGAATATTTCGGAGCTAATACCGTTTTTACTTAATCTGTTTGACGATTTTAGATTACCATTTTTAGGATTAAATATTAATAGATATCCCTTTTTAGAATAAACATTAATCTCTCCATTTACTATTTTGAAGTCCACAACGTAGTTAAATTTATTTCTTATTTTTTTATTTTCAATATTTCTAATGATATTTTTTGACCAAACAACATCGCCATTAGAGTTATCTAAGCAAATCAAAAGATTATTTTTTAATAGGACATAAGTATTATTAAAAGTAATGATAGGCTTGAATACTGGTTGAGCAGAAAAGGCCCAATTTTTAGAAGCAGATAGAGAATCATAACTTAAAATAGAATTTTCAGTGGTTATAATTAAATTATTATCTTTAAGAACTAGGGGATAACTCAAGAACAGTTCTGTTTCACTTCCTTGTGAAGAATTCTTAAAATTTAGCACCCAATTAATTTTTTGGCTTAAATAATTGATCGAATATAGTTCACCACTAGTGTTTAAAAAAAATAAATTGCTATTGATCACATCTAGTACAAAATTATTTTCAAAATCAGACTTTAAAAAAGTTAAACTAGTTGCAAATTGCCAGTTTTGTTGACCTGTATCTGGATCCATTGAGTAAACAACATTATCTTGATTAGCTATAAATAACTGATTATTTTCAAATTTTAAATTCGATCTAAAAGGTATTCCATAATTTTTTGCCCAAATAATAGACATATTATCTAAATTAAGGCCATATAGATAACCAAGATTATCAGCAGCATATAAAATATTTTTGTTTACTATAAAATTAATTTTTTTATTAAAGTTTTTAAAACTTTTTTTGTAGAAATTATATTCAAATATTTTTTTATTTAAGCTTAGTGAGAAAATAAAAATTGTTCCTTTGTGATCGTGGGATATAAGATTGTTATTATAAAATACTATTTTACTACTTAAATTTTCCTTATTAGTAAAAAAACTCTTTAGTTTAGAGCTTTTAAATAATAAAACTTTTTGATCATTGTAAGAAAAATTAGAAACATTGTTAGTTGGAATTGCATATTCTTCAAGCCAATTTTTAATTTTAATAGGCCGATCCATCTCAAGGTTAAATGAATTATTTACTTCTTTCTCTTTACTAAAAATTTTATTTTTTATAAAAATATTTTCATATCTTGTTACTGACGTATCTTCAGAAATTGATTTTGAAACTCGATTATCAATGGGAATATCTGACGCGTCTTGCCATATTCCAGTTTTATTATCGAAAGAACAGGAGGTTATTAATGTTAAAATAAAAACTAGTAATAATTTACTCATTTTCGATTATTTTTTAATTTTATTACTCAACAATTGAATATACTCATTTGCTTTAGTTTTTTGATCTTTAGATAAGAAATAATCTGATATTAAATTAATTGCCATATTTCTCCAAACAGAGTCAGAGTTAATAATAGGATTTAATATTTTTATTATTGTTTTCTCGTCTCCCGTATTAAATAAAAATATAGCTTTTTTGATCTTAATTAAATTTAAATTCTCTTCATCAATTGAATTTATCGCAAGAATACGATCAAAAAAATTTATTACTTTTAAAGGATCTGCTTCTAAACTGTTATCTATAATAAAATATAAAGCTAAAGGTGAATAAAATCTATGATCTTCATTAATAATATTTTCTAATAATTGTTTAGCTTCATTTTTTTTATTTTCTTTAAACTGAATAGAAGCTTTAGTGAAATTTTGTGAAATTTTTATTTCATTTTTATTTTGTACGTCTTTATAAAAAAAATGACTAAATAATATTAAAATTAAAAAAATTATAAAAAAAATTATACTTTTAAAATTTTTTTTTATAATAATTGATATTTTATTTTGAAAAGAGCTATTTATTGTTTCTTCAGCCATAAGTTAAAATTTATTTTGATTATTAGGAAATTTTCTATCTAGCACTGCTTTATTGTATTTTTGAACACCTTTTTCAATTATATTATTTAATCTTACAAATTTTTTAACAAATCTAGGATAAAAACCACTTAATCCAAGCATATCATCTGTAACTAAAATCTGTCCATCACAATGAATAGAAGCTCCAATTCCTATTGTTGGAATTTTTAAAGATTTAGTAATTTCTTTAGCTACATCAGATGCAACACACTCCACCACAATGCTAAATACACCAGCTTTTTCATTTTCTTTTGCATCTTTAATTAATTTAAAGCGCTCATTTTTTAAAACCCCTTGCACTTTAAATTTTTTATAATGCTGTGGTGTAAAACCTATATGGCCCATTACTGGAATTCCATAGTTGACTACACTTTCTATAATTTTAAAATTTTTACCATTACATTCCATCTTAACCGCATCACATTTTGTTCTACTTAAAATTAATTTTGCATTTTTTTTTGCTTCGTTGACATTTCTGTATGTGTTTTTGGGCATGTCTATGACACACAAAGCTTTTGATAAATTAGATTTAACGCTAATCCCATGCAAAATCATTGTTTCAATAGAAATCTGATGTGTATTTTTCATTCCATACATAGCTGTTGCTAAAGAATCTCCGACTAAAATTAGGTCGCAATGTTTATCTAAAATTTTAGCAATCGGCTTAGAATAAGCTGTAAGACAAACTAACGGTCTTTTATTTTTCATTTTTACAAATTTTAAAATATTTTTTTTCATTTATTATTCAAGTTCAATAGTACTGGGTGGCTTAGAAGTTATATCATAAACAACTCTATTTATACCTTTTACAGTATTTATGATCTTATTTGAAATTTGATCTAAAAAATTCTTTGGAAAATTAAAATAATCAGCTGTCATACCATCTTCAGAAATTACCGCCCTTATCAAACAAATATATTCGTAAGTTCTTGAATCTCCCATCACACCCACTGTCTTTACAGGTAATAATGCAGCGTAAGCTTGCCAAATTTTATCATATAAATTATTCTTAATAAGTTCTTGAATAAAAATATAATCAGCATCCTGTAAAATTTTAACTTTTTCTCGCGTAATGTTACCAACTATTCTTATGGCTAACCCTGGTCCTGGAAAAGGGTGTTTGCTTGATATTGCTTTAACTAATCCAACTGAATTTCCTAACTCTCTTACCTCATCTTTAAAAAATTCTTTTAAAGGCTCTATTAATTTCAAATTCATTTTTTTTGGAAGGCCACCTACATTGTGATGTGATTTTATTTTAGATGTTTTGCTACCTGTGGCAGATCTGCTTTCGATTATGTCAGGGTACAAAGTGCCTTGAGCTAAAAATTTAACATTTTTAAAAGACTTAGCTTCTCTTTCAAATAATTTAATAAATAAATTACCTATAATTTTTCTTTTTTTCTCAGGGTCAATGATATTTTTGAGTTTTTTAAAATAAATTTTAGAAGCATCTATAATTTTAACATTTAATTTATATTTATTCTTAAAAATTTTATAACTTGTTTTAAATTCATCTTTTCTCATAAGACCTGTATCAACCATGATGCATTTCAAGTTTTTGCCTATGGCTTTTTGAATTAATAGAGCAACGACACTGCTGTCGACACCGCCTGATAATGCACAAATAACTTTTTCTTTTTTTACACTTTTCTTGATTTCTTCTATAATTCTTTTTTTTTCTGATTCTAATTTCCATTGTTTTTTTGCTTTACAGATATCAAAAATAAAGTTTTTAAAAATAATATTTCCGTTATTTGTATGAGTAACCTCAGGATGAAATTGAATTCCATAAATTTTTTTTTTTTTATTTTCTATAATTGTCTTTGTTGATTGGGAGGTAGATGCAATTGTTATAAACCCTTCTGGCAACCTAGAAACAAAATCCTGATGGCTCATCCATACAACTGATTTATTTATCTTAAAGAAATTCTTAGTTAGTAATGAATTTTTTTTTTTTATTAAGATAGCT
>Ga0222655_1000332_pt1 | contig 22259 bp, 20 predicted proteins | sample AntAcemetagen423_FD_179857 | JGI IMG/M metagenome (GOLD analysis project Ga0222655, IMG submission 179857) | Saline water microbial communities from Ace Lake, Antarctica - #423 | ecosystem: Environmental > Aquatic > Non-marine Saline and Alkaline > Saline | place: Antarctica: Ace Lake... | reverse complement strand
GCTTCGCCCAGCGCCAATGCGCGATAGAAGCGGTTGAGTTCCTGCCGGGCCTCTCGGACGCCGTCCTTAGTGAAATCGAGCGGCTGCCGGTAGTGGGTTTTCAGCAGCGCCAGACGCAACGCCTCGCCCGGGAATTCCTTGAGAAGATCGGTGACCGTGTAGAAGTTGCCCAGCGACTTGGACATCTTCTCGCCTTCGCTCATCAGGTAGCCATTGTGCACCCAGTAACGTGCGAAGGATTCATCGGGATAGGCGCAGCGCGACTGGGCGATTTCGTTTTCATGATGCGGGAACACCAGATCGACCCCGCCGCCATGGATATCGAAGGACGTGCCGAGATGCTCCTTGCTCATGGCCGAGCACTCCAGGTGCCAGCCCGGACGGCCACGCCCCCAGGGACTGTCCCAGCCCGGCTGCGTGTCCGTGGATGGCTTCCAGAGCACAAAATCAGACGGGTCCTGCTTGTAGGGTGCGACGTCGACCCGCGCCCCGGCAATCATCTCATCGCGGTTGCGGCCCGAGAGCTTGCCGTAATCGGGCATCGAGGGAACATTGAACAGCACATGACCTTCGGCCACATAGGCATGGCCCTTGGCGATCAGGTCTTCGATCAGCGCGATCATCTGGGGAATATGGTCGGTGGCGCGTGGTTCGATATCCGGGGGCAGACAACCGATCTCTGCGGCAGCCACATGGAAATTCGCCGCAGTGCGCGCCGTCAGAACGTCGATGCTCTCGCCATTCTCCAACGCCCGATCAATGATCTTGTCGTCCACATCGGTGATGTTGCGCGCATAGGTCACCGCCCCCTTGCCATAGCGGTGCCGCAGCAGGCGCGCGAGCACGTCAAAGATCACCAGCGGACGGGCATTGCCGATATGGATATCGTCATAAACCGTGGGGCCACACACATACATGCGCACAGCGGCCGGATCGATCGGCTCAAAGGCTTCCTTGGTGCGCGTATAGGTATTGTGAAGATGCAGATTCATCGGGGTTCCCGTGGATTGGAGTGCGGATCACGCAAGGCCAAGCCATGCGCGGACAGGGGCTGTCAGCCCGTAATTCGCGAACAAGCGATACAACATCGATGGGAACGATGATTGGACATGGCCGCGTGTATAGCCCCGATGGAAAAACAAGGCAATTCGGGGGTTTCACTTGCACGTCAAGAGCTTCGACAGGAAAACTGGCAGATCCCCACCACCGAAAGTGTGGCTATGTCCGTTTTTTACTGTATTTTTACATAGTCATTTATATTTTTATTTTTTCTAGAAAATTAATATCGATAATTATTTGCACCCTAACCGCTTTTTTATAAATATTTAAAATATTTGATTATTGATTATTTTGTTTTTGTATCCATATTTATATGAGCAGCCATACCGCTGTGATACTCGAAAGGCTCATCACATGTCCTTCAAGAATTTCTCGACAGCCCAGAATTCTCCTGCAGCCCCCAATACTGCCGACAAGCCGAAAAATGCCCCGGACCAGGCCACTCCGGCCACCCAGCCCGAGACACCGGCCGCAGTCGCAGAACCGGCACCCAAGTCCTGACGTTTGTTCGACCGGGAGGGGCGCCCCTCCCGGTACGCCGCATCGGCGAATCACTCAAGAAAACATACTGCAGGGCTTCAAAATCCACTGAGATCGACATGTTTCGGGAATCACATCCATGAACGACAGACCGGTTGATCTTGATGAACACCGCGGCATGGCCGGAAAGAAGGCAACCCGGGACCGTCGCGAACAACTCACACGGTTTCAGGACGATCAGGCTGCAGTTCTGGTACGTCAGAACGAGATGGAAAACTTTCTGCTGGCACAGTCAGCCGAAACATGGCCGGAAGCCGCTGCCAAGGCCCGGTATCTCATCCAGCTCTTTGCCGACACGCCGGAGGCGCAGGCCCCGCGACGAAAGTTGATCATCACCACAACACTCGAAGATCTGGAGCGCCTGTGCGCGCATTCGAAGGACAAAACATGACCGATACAGTCTCACCCGCTTCATCAGGGGACGAGGACCATCTGGAGGCCACGCCGGCACCCAGCATCTCCATGGAGCGCGAATGCCTCAGATGCCAGTCCAAGTTTTCCAGTGAGTGGGCCGGCGAACGCGTCTGCGGCCGTTGCAAATCCTCAAGTGCCTGGAAACAAGGAACACCAGTTAGTGTCCACGGGAGCGGTGGTGGCCGCCGCTGACACATACGTTCGCTATCGTCAGGCCTTGCCCCGGAATGCATTGGTGATCGGGTAGCGGCGGTCACGGCCAAAGGATCGGCTGGTCAGTTTGACGCCCGGCGGAGCCTGACGGCGCTTGTATTCGGACAGTTCGAGCAAACGCCAGATGCGCTGTACCGTGGCCGGGTCGAACCCCTTCGCCTCCAGTTCATCACCGCCAAGATCTTCCTCGATCAACCCGTGCAGGATCGCGTCGAGAACCTCATAGGGCGGCAGTGAATCCTCGTCCTTCTGATCCGGGCGCAGCTCGGCCGAAGGCGGCTTGGTGATCATCCGGACCGGGATCACGTCACCCGCCGGGCCATGCACACCGTCCGGATGGTGTCCGTTGCGCCAGTGGCACAAGGCGAAGACATCAGTCTTGTAGACATCCTTGATGACCGAATAACCGCCGGCCATGTCGCCATAGATCGTGGCGTAACCCACGGACATTTCCGACTTGTTGCCCGTCGTCACCAGCATCGCGCCGGTCTTGTTGCTGATCGCCATCAGCAGCAAGCCGCGCGAACGGCTCTGGATGTTTTCCGCCGTGATGCCTTCTGCAGGTTCACTGAAGGCTTCGGTCAGCATCTCGTCAAACGCCGACATGGCCGGACCGATGCCCACCGTGTCGTAACGCGCGCCAACCTTCTCGATCAGCTCGCGGGCATCTTCCAGACTGTCATCACTGGTGTAAGGAGAGGGCAGCATCACACAATGGACGCGGTCCGCCCCCAGCGCATCGACAGCCACCACGGCGGTGATCCCGGAATCGATACCGCCGGACAGCCCGAGCACCACGCCGGGAAAGCCGTTCTTGTTCACATAGTCGCGCAAGCCCAGCACCATCGCCTGATAGATGCGTTCCTTGCCCTCGATCCACTCATTCACCTCGCCCTTCACGCAGGACCAGCCATCGGCGTCGCGCGCCCAGTCTGTCGTCATCAAATCTTCGGTGAACTGCTTTGCGGCCGCTGCCATGCGGCGATCCCCATTCAGCACGAAGGAACCGCCATCAAAGACAAGCTCATCCTGCCCGCCCACCTGGTTCACATAGACCAGCGGCAGTTCGGTTTCGGTCACCCGTGCGACCGCGTGGTTCATGCGAACATCAACCTTGTCGCGTTCATAGGGGCTACCATTGATGACCACGAGGATCTCAGCCCCGGATTCCATCAGGGTTTCGCAGACATCCGGCGTCCACATATCCTCGCAGACGGCCAGCCCGAGGCGCACGCCACGAAAGTTCACCGGGCCGGGCAGATCGCCCGCCTGAAACACGCGTTTTTCGTCAAACACGCCGTAATTGGGCAAATCCCACTTGAAGCGGAGCGTCTGCACCTTGCCGTCATCCAGCACGGCAGCAGCATTGAAGCGCCGGCCATGTTCATCAAGCCAGGGGGTTCCGACGATCAGGCCGGGGCCACCATCGGCCGTGTCCGTCGCCAGGTCTTCCACGGCAACCATGGCCGCGCGCACAAAGGCGTTCTTGAGGATCAGGTCTTCGGGCGGATAGCCGGTGATGCAGAGTTCGGTTCCCACCACCAGATCGGCGCCCGCTTCGGCAGCCTTGGCGCGGGCGGCGCGAATCTTGACGACATTGCCCTCCATATCCCCGACCACGGGGTTCAACTGGGCAAGCGATATCTTCAGGGAATCGGTCATGAAACAGGACTGTGCGGATGAAGGAACGGCGGACGGTAGGCAGCGGCGCGCGGGGTGTCAACGATGGGACGTTCCAATACAGACTACACCGTCATGCCCGGACATGTTGCGGGCATCCACGTCGATCCGATCCAAAACGCCAAGTGCAGGACACACTGACATGGACGGCCCGAACAAGTCCGGCCATGACAAGGAGGACGCCTATTTCCGAAGCAGAAATTCGCGGCCGACCTTGACGCGCTTGGTGCCGCCATATTCGACGATGTCCGCGGTCGCGTAGGTCTGCTGCCAGTCGCCGGGCAGAAACGAACCGGTGCCGATGGCGTCAATCGGCACATCGGCAGCAGCCATCACCTTGCATTTCTCGGGGCCGAAGCCCGAGGAGGCGACAATCTTCGCCTTTTCAAATCCGCCCTCATCCAGCCGTTCGCGCAAATGCCACAGCGCGGCAGCCGAGACACCGCCGCCGATCAGATGTCGCAATTCAGCCTCTGTGCGGTAACCGCGGATCGCGTCGGGCGCGTGGCGCTCGAGCACCGCATAGCTCTGGGTGGGGTCGAGGTTCTCGATATAGCGACCGCCGGGCGTATCGAGCCGCAGGGACATCTGGCCATTGCGCACCATCTGCGGGAAGCGGCGGCAGACTTCGAGGGAATCGCTGACTTCCCGCCCGAAATAATCGACCAGAACCGTCAAGGCCTCACCCGGATGGGTTTCGTGGAACATTTCCGCTGCACGCACCGTGGATCCGGCATAGCCGATCAGGGCGTGGGGCATGGTGCCCAGCCCGCGGGACTGGCCAAAATAATGCGCCGTCGCATCGGTGGCATTGCCGACAAAGCCGACCGCGCCGACCTTGCGCGCCGCACGAGCCGAACCGACCGAGGCGGCATAGGCCATGAGTTCGGCCATATCCGGGCCGGTGCAGTGGCGCGCATCGAAGGCCATGAAGGCCACATTGGGAAGGTCGACGCACATCGCCGCGGCGTTATAGGCCGCGACACAGGCCGCCCCGAGTTTCTGCAGGAAAAGCGTTTCCAGATCGACCAGTTCGTGAAACGAGCCGGTGATGTACATCAGCGGCTCACCGGCACCGACCCAGCGGCCTTCATCAAACCGCAGATCAATCTCGAACTCCGTGCCCCGGGCCTCGGCCACGCGGTTCAGCCAGTCGAGGGCAAGCCGGGCTGCCGAAATCACCGGACGGCGCATGAAGACGGCGTAGGTGACCTGAGTATCGCCGAACTTCCCGACGATATCGCGGGTCTTGTTGAAATAGGTGTCCGTATAGGCCGAGATCTCGTCCACATGGGGGCGCAGTTCCACACGCACCCGCTCACCACCATTTGCGGTGCCGTTCATGGCCTTCACGTCCCGAGAATCCGTTGTGCTCATCTTGCCCCCCGATCACTGGTGATCGCAGTCTGGCCCGTATGATGCTGCCGGGAAAGCCCAATCAGCAACGGACAATCACCCGGCGGACGCAGCCAGCAGGTCCGGTGAGGCATCATCACGCTGACGCTTCAGGCGTTCGGCGATCTGGAAGGCCAGTTCGATGGACTGGCTGGCGTTCAGGCGCGGGTCACAATGGGTGTGATAGCGGTCCGCCAGTGCTTCCTCGGTTATCTCCTGGGCACCACCGATGCACTCGGTGACATCCTGACCGGTCATTTCGAAATGCACGCCGCCGGCATGGGTCCCTTCGGCACGGTGCACAGCGAAGAAGGTGTCGACCTCCGAGAGGATCGAATCAAACCCGCGGGTCTTGTAACCCGTCGACGCCTTGATCGTGTTGCCATGCATGGGATCACAGGACCAGACGACCTTGCGTCCCGCTGCACTCACGGCGCGCACGAGCGGCGGCAAACCGTCAGCGGCCTTGTCGGCGCCCATCCGGCAGATCAGCGTGATCCGGCCCGCCTCATTGGCCGGGTTCAGAATATCGAGCAGGCGCAGCAGGTCATCGGTGTCGAGCGAGGGCCCGCACTTGATGCCGATCGGGTTTTCAACACCGCTGAGGAACTCGACATGGGCCCCGTCGGGCTGCCGGGTCCGGTCACCGATCCAGAGCATATGGGCCGACGTGTCGTACCACTTGCCGGTCAGGCTGTCCTGACGGGTCAGGGCCTGCTCATAGACCAGCAGCAAGGCTTCGTGACTGGTGTAGAAGTCGGTCTCCCGCATCTGGGGCACGTTGTCACTGGTCAGGCCGCAGGCGGCCATGAAACCCAGGGTTTCCTCGATCCGGCTGGCCAACTCCTCGAACTTCGTGCCCTGGGGACTCGCCTTCACGAAGTCGAGGTTCCAGCGATGCACCTGATTCAGATCGGCAAAACCGCCCTGTGCGAAGGCCCGCAGCAGGTTCAGGGTTGAAGCCGCCTGATGATAGGCGTGCATCATGCGCTCGGGGTTCGGCTCACGCGCGGCGGGCTCAAAGGCCATGTCGTTGATGATGTCACCGCGATAACTCGGCAACGACACACCATCGATCTCTTCCATCGGCGTCGAACGCGGCTTGGCGAACTGCCCAGCCATGCGGCCAACCTTGACCACCGGACAGGCTGCGCCATAGGTCAGCACAATCGCCATCTGCAGCAGCACCTTGAAGGTGTCGCGGATGTTGTCGGCGTGGAATTCGGCAAAGCTTTCGGCGCAATCACCGCCCTGCAGCAAAAATGCCTTACCCTCGGCCACACGCCCGAGCTGCGCACGCAAGGCCCGCGCCTCGCCTGCAAACACCAGCGGCGGCTGTTTCCTGAGGGTTTTTTCCACTTCGGCAAGCGCGGCTGCATCGCCGTATTCAGGCACCTGCAGGATATCGCGGTTGCGCCAGCTATCGGGCTGCCAGTTCTTCGACATTGCTTCCTTCGGACCGCGACAAACGCCGTCAAATCCGTCCATGTGTTCGGTTTACCAGGTATCGCGCAGGCGACGGGCCATGCCTATAAGCACCCATTCCCGCGATTGCCAGCGAAAATCGCACAAATTCAAGGTGCTAGCAAATCGCGCAAATGGGACTTTCCAAATCATCATCCACCATCCTCATCCTGAGGAGGCGCGAAGCGCCGTCTCGAAGGATGCTGCGGAAAGTGACGCCACTGCGAACTCACGCATCCTTCGAGACGGGCCTGCGGCCCTCCTCAGGATGAGGTTTGTGGTGAAGCTCTATTCCGCAGCCTTGGCGGTCTCCTCCGGCACGGGCTCGCGCATAGTGACAAACTCTTCCGCCGAGGTGGGGTGAATGCCGATGGTGGAATCGAACACCGCCTTGGTCGCACCAGCCTTCATGGCAACGGCAAAACCCTGGATCATTTCACCGGCATCGGCCCCGACCATATGGATGCCAACAACCTCGTCACTTTTCTTATCGACAATCATCTTCATGAAGGTCTGCTCATTGCTGCCGGTCAACGTGTTCTTGAGGGTACGGAAGGTGCTTTTGAAAATCAGGACATCACCGTGCTTCTCGCGTGCCTCATCCTCCATCAGACCAACTGTTCCAATGGGGGGCTGACTGAACACGGCGGTCGGGATGTACTCGTAATCCACCGTGCTGGGCGTGTTCCGATACAGCGTCTTCGACACCGCCATGCCCTCCGCCAGCGCCACGGGGGTCAATTGATAACGATCAATGATATCGCCAATCGCGTAGATCGAGGGCACGGAAGTCTGGAAATAATCGTCAACAGCAACCGCGCCGTTGAACTTGAGCTCGACCCCGACCTCTTCGAGGCCAAGCCCGTCAACCTTGGGGCGGCGTCCGATGGCCGACATCACGGCGTCTGCTTCCTGCGAGGTGCCATCGGAGAAATGCACCGTCAGGCCCGTGTCGGTCTTCTCGACCTTCTCGAAGGACGCGTTGAGCTTCATCTTGATGCCCTTCTTTTCCATCTCGCCCTGAAGATGCACACGAATATCCTCGTCAAAGCCGCGCATGATCAGCGGACCGCGATAGGACAGGGTCGTGTCGACACCAAGACCGTTGAAAATTCCGGCGAACTCCACCGCGATATAGCCCCCACCCTCGATGATCACGCGCTTGGGCAATTCGTCGAGAAAGAAGGCTTCGTTGGAGGTGATGACATGCTCACCACCCTCGTAACGCAAATCGTTCGGCCAACTGCCTGCGGCCACGAGAATATGTTCAGCCGTATACTGCTTGCCGGCCACTTCAACCGTGTGCGGATCAACGACCGTGGCGCGGCCATTGATGATCGTGACCCCGGCGCCTTCGAGCAAACGCTCGTAGATGCCATTCAGGCGCTTGATCTCCTTGTCCTTGTTGTCGACCAGCGTGCGCCAGTTGAAGGAGTCCGGCTTGACGGTCCAGCCATAGGCTGCGGAATCGGCAAAATCCTCATGGAAGTGCGAGGCATAGACGAACAGCTTCTTGGGGATACAGCCGACATTGACGCAGGTGCCACCCATGGCGCTGTCTTCGGCCACGGCCACGCGCGCACCGGCATTGGCGGAAAAGCGCGCCGCCCGGACACCACCGGAGCCAGCACCAATGACAAACAGGTCGTAATCATATTCAGCCACGGGGCACCTCTTTCAACTATGATCGTTGCCGAACCTCGGGTTCGGGCATATCTGGTAGGCATGTACTTAGCGCGCGGCCCGGGAAAAGCAAACGTTCGGAACGGAACATGACCTTGCAGGACGCGTCACGATTCTCGGTATTTCTGGCCGGCGTTTTGCTGCTGGCAAGCACCGGTCCCAGCGCACAGGCCCAGACGGATTCCTCTCCGCTGTTGAGCGGGCCGGTTGAAAACATGAGCGCGCGCCGCAAGATCCAGCCCCTGCCCGACGCCCAGATCAATCCCGAAACCGCATCACCGGACGCAACCCCGGCTGAACGACCGATGCGCCCCTTCAGCGGCTGGGTCGGCCCCGGCGGCTGCAAGTTCGTCTATGACGGACAGATGTGGGGACGGGTCCAGGATGGCCGGATCAGCGGCATGGCCGCCGAAGGCCATAATTTCGACTGGGTTCTCGCCCCCGATGAAAGCTTCTCCGGCCAGCTGCGCCTCAAGGCGCATCCCGATACCGGCGCGATGATCATGCAGTTCATCGAGGGCCGCGTCGATGGCGACCGGGTGGTCATGGATATTCGGTTCGGGGTGCCCGGTGATGCCGAGACGAATTGTCAGGCAGAAGATGTGACCCTCGCGCTCGGCGGTACGGGCGACCCTGCCACGCGCTGAGTGCGCTTGCCGGTTCGGCGGAACCGTCGGCATTCTGCCCTCGAATATGGGGGACCGATCCTTTGATCGACATTATCATCATCTATCTCGCCGCGGGCGTGTTCTCGGGCTTCGTCTCCGGCTTGTTCGGTGTGGGCGGTGCATTCGCGCTGGCACCTGCGCTTGTGATCACCTTGACGCTGCAGGGGGTGGGCGACACCCATCTGATGCACCTCACCATCGCCACGTCACTTGCCACGCAACTGATCACCTCGATCCTGACCAGCGTGCTGCGCTATCGCTCCGGCGACCTTCGGATTCCGGTCCTGTTGCGTATCGCGCCTTTTGTGGGGCTGGGGGCGATCATCGGCGCGACCATCGGCGACATCCTGCCGGGTATTGTCCTGAAAATCGTTTTCATCTCCTTCATCGCGATCTCGATTGTGCGAAGTCTGGTGGTTCGCCGGGTTCGTGCGGCAGGTGCGGACAATGACATCACACAGCTTCGCGGGCCGGTCTTCTGGTTTCTGAGCGTCATCTCGGGCATATCGGGTGGCTTGCTCGGCCCGGGACCGGCGGTTGTTCTGGCACCCTTGCTCCGCAAGCGCGGCTTCTCGATGACCGTGGTCTCGGCCAGTTCGGCAGCGCTGGCCGGACTCGTCAGCATGCTCGCGGCGGGCGGCTATATCGTGGGCGGCTTTGATGAAGTGGGCCTGCCCGACCACACGCTCGGCTATCTCTACCTGCCCGGTTTCGTCTGCCTCGCGCTCGGTGCGCTGGCTGGCTCCCCCCTGGGTATCCGGGTTTCCCACAAGGTCTCGGAAACCCTGCAGGTCCGCCTGTTCGTGGCCTATCTGAGCGTCGTGCTGATCGTCATGGTTTCCCACAGCCTTTAAGGGTGATTGCCAACCGGAATACCACCGGCTAAGGGTCATGCAGGGGAAGACAATTGCTGTACGAAATCGTCCTGATCTATCTGCTGACCGGCGCGCTGGCCGGGTTCGTTTCCGGCCTGTTCGGGGTCGGTGGTGCCTTCACCATGGCGCCGGCACTGATCATCGGCCTGCCGATGCAAGGCGTGCCCGATGAACAGGTGATGCATCTCTCGGTCGGGACGGCCCTGGCGGTCATGGCGACCACATCGGCTTACGTGGCGATCCTGCGCTACCGGGCGGGCGACCTGCAGCTCTCCCTGACCTGGCGCTTTGTGCCCTACATCATCATTGGCGCTGTCGGCGGCTCGTTGTTTGGTGATTTCCTGCCCGGCGATGTGCTGAAGGCCATCTTCATGGGCTTCATCGTCCTGACCATCGCGCGCGGCATCTTCTACAAGGGTCATGAAATCCTTGCCGGCGGTGGCGATCTGGAGAACGTGCGGGGCTTTGGTCTGTGGTTTCACGGGGTGCTGACCGGCATCACCGGCTCCCTTCTCGGCCCGGGACCGGCCATCGTGATCGGGCCCTATCTGCGCAAGCGCCGCTATTCCATGCCGATGGTGGCCGCGACCGCATCCGCCCTGGCAGGGCTGCTCGGATTGTCTGCGGCGGCCGGATATGTCTATGGCGGGTTCAATGAAATCGGCCTGCCCGACTTCTCGCTGGGTTATCTTTACTGGCCGGCCTTCGCCGGTCTGGCGATCGGGGCACTGGCCGGGTCACCAGGCGGCGTGAAGGTTTCGCACCACATCCCCGACGTCCTGCTCCACCGCATGTTCATCGGCTATCTGGGGCTGATCCTGTTCGTCATGGTGGTCTGGGGCCGGTAAGCCCTTCGATCAATCAGGCACAGTCCGGATTACAAGATTTCGAATTTCGGACATGTCTTCCATCGCGAAGACAATCCCCTCGCGTCCTATTCCGGAATCCTTGACGCCCCCATAGGGCATGTTGTCGACGCGATAACTCGGTACGTCACCAAGCACGATGCCGCCCACTTCCATTTCGTCCCAGGCCTGCTGGACCTTGTAGAAATCGCGGGTGAAGATTCCGGCCTGCAGACCAAACTTCGAATCGTTGACCATGGCGATGGCTTCATCCCAGCTGGAGAATTTCGAGAGCACGGCGGCGGGCCCAAAGGCCTCCTCGACGCAGATGTCCTGATCGGCCGGAACATCCTCAAGCAAGGTCGCTTCGAGCATCGCACCATCACGTTCACCACCGCACAAGATCTTCCCGCCGGCTGCCGCGGCCGCCTCAATCCAGCGATGCAGGCGTTCGGCCTCTTTCTCGGAGATCATGGGGCCGATGAAGGTTTCGCGAATCTTGGGATCGCCCGAGATCAGCTTGGACGTTCGCGCGACAAGCTTGTCGCGAAAAACATCGTAGATATCTTCATGAATGAGGATGCGCTGCACGCCGATGCAGGATTGCCCTGACTGATAAAACGCCCCGAAAATAATCCGTTCCACCGCGTCATCGAGATTTCTGGTGTCACTGTCGACGACGACCGCAGCATTGCCGCCAAGTTCAAGAACGATCTTCTTCTTGCCGCACCGCGCCTTCAAATCCCAGCCAACAGCAGGAGACCCGGTAAATGACAACAGCTTCAATCGTTCGTCGACCGTAAACAGGTCAGCCCCATCGCGCGAACAGGGCAGAATCGAGAACGCCCCCTTGGGCAGATCCGTCTCCGCCAGCGCTTCGCCCATGATCAGCGCGCCAAGAGGTGTTCGGGAAGCCGGCTTCATCACGAAGGGGCAGCCAACAGCCAAGGCCGGCGCAATCTTGTGCGCCGCCAGATTGAGGGGAAAGTTGAACGGGGAGATAAACGAACACGGCCCGATCGGGACGCGCTTCCACATGCCCTGGTAACCTTTGGCGCGCGGCGAGATATCAAGCGCCTGCAGCTCACCATGCATACGAACGGATTCTTCTGCGGCGATCTTGAAGGTATCGATCAGCCGCGTGACTTCGCCTTCTGCATCGTTGATCGGCTTACCGGCCTCCACGCACAGCGCCATCGCCAACTCATCATAACGCTCGCGGAACCGCTCAACGCAGTGTTCCAGGATTGCCTTCTTCTCGTAAGACGGCATGCGTGCCATTGCTTCGGTGGCATCGACAGCGCCCGCGATACCTTTGTCGATCGCATCAGCATCGGCGAGCGCGCATACGGCGGCCACCTCTCCGGTGTACTTGTCGGTGACTTTCAAATCTTCATTGGCAAAGACGGGTTCGTTATTCAGATAATACGGATAGGTGTCCATAGCGACGCCAAGCTCCCTCAATCAGATCACAGGGGGGGCGCGGACTGATCTGCCGCGCCCCAATTTTTGTTCAGATAGCGGCGGAGCGCTTCTTGATGTCGACATTCAGAATTTGATCGTTCTCGGCATAGTCGACCGGACAATCGATCAGATGAACGCCGGGTTCGGTCAAGGCCGTCTCGATAATGCCGGGCAGTTCTTCAGCCGACCCAACACGGTGACCGATACCGCCATAGGCCTCGACATATTTCACGAAGTCCGGGTTGCCGTATTCAAGACCCCAGTCCTTCAGGCCCATATTGGCCTGCTTCCAGCGGATCATGCCGTAGGAGCTGTCGTTCAGGATCAGCACCGCGAGGTTCATTTTCTCACGTACCGCTGTTTCCAGTTCCTGGCTGTTCATCATGAAGCCGCCATCGCCGCAGATCGCCATGACCTTGCGATCCGGGTGGACCAAGCGCGCGGCCATGGCCGAGGGAAGACCCGCCCCCATGGTCGCCAACGCGTTGTCGAGAAGCACCGTGTTTGGCTGGTAGGCCGGATAGTTGCGCGCAAACCAGATTTTGTAGACGCCATTGTCGAGACAGATAATCCCGTCCTCGGGCATCGCCTCGCGGACTTTGCCGACCAGATGCTGCGGATAGATCGGGAAGCGCATGTCATCCACGCCTTCGGCAAGCTGTGCGTCGCCATGGATTTTCACGTCCATCATCCGCGAAAAGTCCCAATTGGCTTCTTCTTTCTTCTTCACACCATTTTTAAGCTGCCAGATCGAATTTCCGATGTCGCCGATGACCTCAATCTGCGGGAAGTAGACCGGGTCCACCTCGGCAGAATTGTAGGAGATATGGATAACTTCGGTACCGCCCTGCTCCATGAAAAACGGCGGTTTCTCGATCACGTCATGACCGACATTGATGATCAGGTCGGCCGCGTCGAGTGCACGGTGAACATAGTCGCCAGCCGAAAGTGCCGCACAGCCCATGAACAGCGGGTGTCGTTCATCGACCACGCCCTTGCCGAGCTGGGTTGTGATAAACGGAATGCCGGTCTTCTCGATAAACACCGAGAGCATTTTCGAGGTCATCTTCCGGTTGCCACCCGCGCCGATTACCAGGATCGGTGACTTGGCCGCATGAATTTTCTCAAGCGCCCGGTAGATCGACTTCTCTTCAGCCGTGGGGCGCCGCACGGATGACGCCTTGATCGGCCGCGCATCGGTCTGCTCGTCCGCAATATCCTCGGGAAGTTCAATATGGGTCGCGCCGGGCTTTTCCTCCTCGGCGATGCGGAAGGCTTCGCGCACGCGGCTAGGAATGTTGTCACCCGCGACAATCTGGGTCGCGTATTTGGTGATCGGCTCCATCATGTTGACCACATCGAGGATCTGGAAGCGGCCCTGTTTGGACGTTTTCACGGGCTTCTGACCGGTGATCATCAACATCGGCATACCACCGAGCTGCGCATAGGCCGCAGCCGTTGTGAAATTCGTCGCACCTGGCCCCAGCGTTGACAGGCACACGCCGGTCTTCCCGGTCAGGCGGCCATACACGGAGGCCATGAAACCGGCTGCCTGCTCGTGGCGCGTCAGCACCAGCTTGATCTGTTTCGATCGTGACAGGGAATCCAGAAAGTCCAGATTTTCCTCCCCCGGTATTCCAAAAATATACTCGCAACCTTCTTCTTCCAGACACTCGATGAACAGATCAGATGCTTTGGTCATTTTCCCCTCGCCTTTCGGCGCCCCAAAGCGGTCGGCCCGGTGCGATGAATTACAGGCGCATCGTTTCATGAAAAATTCGTCATGCCCGGACTTGATCCGGGCATCTCGTCGAAACCCCACGGCGGTTGATGTTGAGATACGCGGATCAGGTCCGCGTATGACGGTTCCGGATTGGCACAAGGCCCTACGCCACCCTCACACTCTTGGCGAGGTTTCGCGGTCGGCCAACATCCAGGCCCGAATCCGCTGTCGGACCTGTACAACAAGGCATCGTGAATCCTCACGACCTTTTTCTTTCAATTATCGATTGCCATTTCCGGCATCTCATTCACCGCACCCCCAGAGCGTGCGGTACACATATTTTGGAGCCACACAATGTCACTCTCACTTCAGGTTATCTATCCCGTCGCTGACGGCACGACCTTCGATTACGATTACTACTTCGCCACCCATCTGCCCCTCGTCGGCGAGAACATCGGAGAGCATGTCGAAAGTTCACTGGTCACAAAGGGGATTGCGGGCGGCCCCGGTGTGCCTGCTGGATTCCACCTCATCGCAACTCTGGTGTTTGCAGATCAGGCCGCCATGGATGCGGCCATGTCCAAGATCGGACCGGCTGTCGGCGACATCCCTAATTTCACGAACACCAAACCCGCCATTCTGATTGGCGAAGTCGCCGCCTAGCTACTGCATGGTGATTGTCGCCGAGAGACGACAGACCCGATCAGGCTACTGGTGGTGTTGCCTCGGCAGCACCACCAGAAAGCGGATCCTCGCCGAAGCGATTGGCGCCTTCGTCACCTTTTCGGACTTCCCAAACAATCAATATGATCAAGCCGATAATTGGGACAAAGCTGATAAACATCCACCACGCGGACTTGTCGATGTCGTGCAATCTCCGCGCAAGAACGGACAAATTCGGAAGCACGAAAAGCAGGCTCAGAATAGTAAAGAAAGGCGTGTAGTAATTGTCATTTTCTGGAAAAACTACGCCGTCTAGGAGCGACACACATATTACCGCGATGGCATAGAACAGTATCCAATATCAAAATTCGGACCGGGAAGCCCGGCCATCAAATTTTGCGTATTTGGAAAATCCCGACAAAACTGCCTGCTTAAAATTCATAGTGCCCCCACGCGTTGATTGCCCAAGGTAGAATTTTACGCCACGGTCACACTTTTGGCGAGACTTTGCGGCGGGTCAACACCCGCCTTTTTTTGCCGCCGCCTGGCGATTTGTGCTCGGGGGAATCAGGAGAAGTCGTCCCGGTCCAACCATAATCGTCACGCCCGGACCTGTTCCGGGCATCTTGCCGAAGATACTGAAACCAGCGATGAAGAGATACGCGGATCAAGTCCGCGTATGACGATACAAATTTGTCCGCCTACTCCACCGTCACGCTCTTGGCGAGATTTCGTGGCTGGTCCACATCTGTCCCTTTGACCACCGCTGTGTGATAGGCGAGCAGCTGGATCGGGATCGAGTACAGCAGCGGCGCGACGAAGGGATCGACGTCGGGCATTTCCACTGCGGCGAAGGCCTTGTCGGCCAATCTGGCCACACCGGCCCGATCCGACATGAAGATAACCTTGCCGCCGCGGGCAATTACCTCTTCTACATTCGACAAGGTCTTGTCGAAGAGCGCGTCATTCGGCGCGAGCACGATCACCGGGACATTCTCGTCGATCAGCGCAATCGGGCCATGCTTCATTTCGCCGGCGGCGTATCCCTCGGCGTGGATATAGGAAATTTCCTTGAGCTTGAGCGCGCCTTCCATGGCCAGCGGAAAGGCTGTGCCGCGCCCCAGATAGAGCACGTCGCGGGCCTTGGCGACCTCGCGGGCGATCTCGCGCAACGCCTCGTCATGGTTGAGCACTTCGGTCATGCGTGAGGGCACTTCGGTCAGCGCACCGGCAAGCTCTGCCGCGCGCTTGTCATCGATCGCACCGCGCGCCTTGGCCGCCGCAATGGTCAGACAGGCCAGTACGGCAAGCTGGGTGGTGAAGGCCTTGGTCGAGGCGACCCCGATCTCCGGCCCGGCCAGGGTCGGCAGGACCACATCGGATTCCCGCGCGATCGAGCTTTCGCCCACATTCACCACCGAGACAATGTGCTGTTTCGCGGCCCGGCAATGGCGCAGGGCGGCAAGCGTGTCCGCCGTCTCGCCCGACTGGCTGACGAACAGCGCCACGCCACCTTCGGGCAAGGGTGCTTCACGGTAGCGGAACTCGGAGGCCACATCGATCTCGACGGGCAGGCGCGCGACGGTTTCCAGCCAGTACTTGGCGACCCAGCCCGCATAACAGGCCGTGCCGCAGGCGATCACGGTAACCCGCGGGACCTCGGCAAAATCGAAGGGCAGCTCGGGCAGGCTTATCTCGCGGGTTGCGGCGTTGATGAAGGATTGCAGCGTGTCACCGACAACGGCGGGCTGCTCGAAGATTTCCTTCTGCATGAAGTGGTCGTAATTGCCCTTGCCGATCAGGGCGCCGGACAATTTGGTCTCGCGGATCGCGCGTTCAACGGCGTTGCCGTCTTCGTCAAAGACCTCGGCCCCGCTCCGGGTGATGACCGCCCAGTCACCTTCGTCGAGATAGGAAATCCGCTTGGTCAGCGGCGCAAGCGCCAGCGCGTCCGAGCCGATGAACATCTCCCCCGCGCCATAGCCGATCGCCAGCGGGCTGCCGCGCCGGGCCCCGACCATCAAATCGTGTTCCCCGGCAAAGACGATGGCGAGCGCAAACGCGCCCTGCAGGCGCGGCAGGGTTCGGGCCACCGCTTCGCGGGGCGAGGCCCCGGATTCGAGCTCGTGAGACAGCAGGACCGCAACCGCTTCGGTGTCGGTGTCGCTTTCGAATTTATGGCCTTGGGCGACAAGCTCGGCGCGCAGTTCCTGGAAATTCTCGATGATGCCGTTATGGACGACGGCCACCCGCGCGGTCACATGGGGATGGGCGTTGCTCTCATTCGGCACGCCATGGGTTGCCCAGCGGGTGTGACCAATTCCGACGTCACCTTTGAGCGGGTTTTTCTCGAGCACAGCGGCCAGATTGACGAGCTTGCCCTCGGCGCGGCGGCGGTCAATCGAGCCATTGACGAGTGTCGCGATCCCTGCGGAGTCATAGCCGCGATATTCCAGCCGCTGCAGTCCTTCGAGCAGCCGTGGCGTCGCATCGCCCGCGCCGAGAATTCCGATAATCCCGCACAAAATCCTAGTCCTTCTTCTTCAGCGCGCGGAAGGATCCGGCCCAGCCGGGCTTGTCCACCTGTTTGGCGCGTTCGATGGACAGGCTGTCTTTCTCCACATCACGGGAGATCGTGCTGCCCGCCGCGACAATGGCACCGTCGCCGATGGTCACCGGGGCGACCAGCGCCGAGTTGGAGCCGATGAACGCGCCCGCACCGATCACCGTGCGATACTTGCCGAAGCCGTCATAATTGCAGGTGATGGTGCCTGCCCCGATATTCGATCCGGCACCGACGGTGGCATCCCCGATATAGGTCAGATGGTTGGCCTTGGCGCCGGGGCCGATCTCGGCATTCTTCACTTCGACGAAATTGCCGATATGGGCGTTCTCGCCGATCTGCGCGCCCGGTCGCAGGCGGGCATAGGGTCCGATGATGGCACCGCTGGCAACGGTCGCGCCCTCCAGATGGCTGAAGGCGCGGATATCCACATTGTCCGCCACGGTGACACCGGGCCCGAACACCACATTGGGCTGCACCACCACATCGCGGCCAAGTTTCGTGTCGTGCTGAAACCAGACGGTCGCCGGGTCCACCAGCGTCGCGCCGTTCTCCATCGCCCGGGTGCGGAGTTCATCCTGCACCACGGCTTCGGCGACGGCGAGATCCTCGCGCGAATTCACCCCGAGAAGTTCGTCTTCCTCACCTTCGACCACGGCGGCAGAAAGGCCCGCGGCGCAGGCCAGCCGGACCGTATCGGTCAGGTAGTACTCACCCTTGGAATTGTTGGTGTCGAGCTCGTCGAGCAGGCCAAACAGGTGCCGCCCATCGAACGCCATCACGCCGGAATTGCACAGGTTCACATCGAGCTCTTCGGGGCTGGCATCCCGGGCTTCGACAATTGCGGTCAGCGCCCCGCTGGCATCGGTGATCAGACGGCCATACTGATGGAAGTGCGAGGGCCGGAACCCGAGCACGGACACCGCCGCCCCATCGGCGCAGGCCCCGGCGGCAGCCGCCATGGTTTCGGCGCGGACCAGCGGCGTGTCGCCATAAAGCACCAGAACCGTGCCGGTAAATCCTTCGAGTTCCTTGCGTGCGGCCTTCACCGCGCCGCCCGTGCCGTTGCGGTCGGCCTGCACACAGGTCGGGTGTGGTGCCACGGTCTCGCTGACCAGATCCATATCCGGCCCGACGACAACCACCACCTTCTCCGGGGAAAGGGTCGAGACGGTATCGAGCAGATGCGCGATCATCGGCCGCCCGGCGACGGCGTGCATCACCTTGGGCAAGCCGGACTTCATCCGGGTTCCCTTGCCAGCGGCAAGGATTACGACGGCAATCGGGGTGTCGGTCATCGGTGGCGTTCGTTATGGCTGGGCAGCAGGATGGATCGGAATTTGCCACATCGGGCTGAATCGCACCAAGTCACGAATTGTTCCCGTATGTTGCGGCAGCAACCATGCAGAAAATGTAGGGGCGGGTTTCAAACCCGCCCGGAGAAATCCGTCATCGACGCGATTCAGAAACACCTGCCCGCACACAGTTTCGGTGTCACAAAGACGGGCGGGTTTCAAACCCGCCCCTACTGTTCCTCTTCTCCGAACACCAGAATCCCCTCGGCATCCCGCGCGGCGACCAGATGGGCAAAGCCGGCGCCCCAGGGCGTTTGCATCTCCAGGCGCACCGGCACGCGGCCAGCGGCAACGCCGATCTCGGACAGCCAGATATCAATCTCGAGATCCTGCATCCGCTTCCGGTCCGGGCGGAACCCGGCAATCCGTGTGAAGGTCAGCTTGCAGCCTTCGGCCTGCCCTTCAAACGGCGCAAAGGAACTCCGTTCGAGTATGCGTGGCGGCAGGGCCTGCATGTTCGCGTCATAGCGGCGGCGACCGTCATAGATCGCCGTTTGCGGCCGGCACTGGCCCTCCAGCGCGCTTTTCATGACCAGCGAGGTGACAGCGGTGGTGGGATCCACCACACCCGGGGTGACATGGGGCGCAACCTTGGCCAGGTCTTCCGCGCTATAGGGCGGCTCGGCGCGCACCGCACCCGCGATGCCATCCTTGTAGGAAATCTCGACCTGGCGTTCGTTGCCGCGCCAGACATTGGCGGTGTGATAGCGTGCGGGCACGGCCTCACCATTCTGCCATGCCCCCACGCTGCTGGCATCAAACCGCCAGTTGAACAGAGCACCGACCAGACCCGAGGTTTCCATCCGGATACGGGTGTCGTAGCTGGCCGGCGCGGTGCCGGCCTCGGCCTCGGTCTCGGCATCAAATCCCAGCATCAGATCGAGCCGCAGCGCACGAAACCCGCCTGAATAGACATCATAGGTCAGGGTGAAACCCGAGAGGTTCTTGCCCGCAACAGCCATCGCCTGTTCGCCGGGTTCGGCCTGCGCCGCAGCAGTGGTGGCACCCGAGAGTAGTACTGCCATCAATCCACACGCCAGATTTCTGCGAGAGATGTTCAAATATGTCATGGCGATATCTGGGCGGGAAAAGATGGCGATTTCATGGAGCGCGATCAGCGTGTCCGGGGGGCGTAAAACGTGCCCTCCACCTCAAAGATGTCATCCTGATTGAGGTTCGCGACCTCCAGAATGGTGCGCGGCGGATACGGCCCGCCAGCCCAGAGCGTCTCCTGAACCTTGTTGACGATGGGCCGGTGCCGGTCCATGTCGGTGACATAGACGGTCAGCCGCACCGCATCCTGCAGGCCCGCGCCTTCCGAGGCCGCGATCAGTTCCATGTTCCGGAAGCCCTGCAAGATCCGCGCTTCGTCACCCTCCACCAAAATGTTGGTCTCCGGGTCGATGCCACGCATCCCCGCCACGAACACGTAATCTCCCGCGCGGCTGCCGACGGTCCAGGTTCCCGTCGGCGCAATCGCGCCCTCGGGTGACAGATATTGCACATCGGAATTCGGGTTCGATGCCGGCGCGTTGCTCATGGTGGTCTCCGGGTAAATGCTTTTGCAACCGGGACTCTAGAGGGTGCGGTTTTGCGCTGACAAGCCGGTTCCCCGGCACGGCCATAGGCCAGAGCGCTTGACGAACCCGGATCCCCCGCCTTATAGGTCCGCCATCCCTATGGAGGGGCGCGTAGCTCAGCGGGAGAGCACTGCCTTCACACGGCAGGGGTCACAGGTTCAATCCCTGTCGCGCCCACCATTTTCCTGGCTCGAAAACAGCGACTTAGCTGATCAGTCAGAAGCTCGCAATCTACCGACAATCGATCTGGCACACGTATGGCACAGTGCGGGAGCGATAGTTGTGGCTACATTCAGGAAACGGGGAAACCGCTGGCAAGTTCAGGTGCGGCGAAGAGACCATCCCAGCATCACCAAAACCTTTGCAAACAGATCAGACGCCGAGAGGTGGTCTAGGCGCATTGAGCGTGAACTAGACCTGGGTGAGACAATACAAAGTCCCAGACACGAGTTGAGCCGTATCCGGTTTAAGGATTTGCTCTGCAGATACGCTTCTGAGGTTTCACCGAGCCACAAGGGACATGAAGCGGAAAGATACCGCCTGCAATCGATCTCAAAGCGACCCATCGGACAACTGAGCTTGGCGCAGCTACAGCCAAAACATTTTTCAGACTACAGGGACGAGCGACTCAAGGTCGTAGCGCTCTCAAGCGTGGTCAGAGAATTTCAACTGATGAAGGCAGCTTTTGAGTGGGCAAAGCGTGACCTGGGATTGCTGGTAAGCAGTGAAGCAGTCAGCTCAATCAAACTTCCAAAGGTACGAGATGCTCGGAACAGACGCCCGTCTGATGTCGAACTAACAGCGCTGAGGCTTGCCTGCTCTCACCCGTCGTTGTGGCCCATTATCACTATCGCCATTGAGACAGGCATGAGGCGCAGCGAGATAGTCGCAATGCGGTGGGAGGATATCAATTGGGTAACGAACACGCTTCACATACCGACTGCGAAGAATGGACACCCCAGGACAATCCCGCTGACCCCGAAAGCAACCCGGATTCTCGAGGGACTAAACAAATCGGATGTGCAGGTCTTTCCGATTAGCGGCAATGCCGTTCGGCTTGCATGGGTACGCTTAAAGAAGAGAGCTGGCGTTAACGATCTGCGCTTTCACGACCTACGGCACGAGGCAGTCAGCAGGTTCTTTGAGTTGGGCTTATCAATTGCAGAGGTCGCTCTGATAAGCGGTCATCGTGATGCCCGTATGTTGTTTCGATATACACACTTAAGGGCAGAGACAGTTTCCGAGAGGCTCAGAGAACTTTCATCCGTATAAGATCATCTTAGTGCGCAGAAGTGTACTGATCGCAAATAAGTAGGCCGCAGGCTCGTTGTGTCCGGCGGTCGTTCATACATGGAGCCGCTCTGGAAAAGAGAACAATCAAAGCATTCTGGCTTACAAAAAACGCATGAACATCCGACAATCTTGTGTACTACTGAGCGTAAGCTGGAAACCCATAGTATATAGCTGAACCAATCAGAGCCACTAGCTGCGGCATGTCGAGGCTGGCTCGATATACTATATGTTGAATAATCATGAACGACGCTATGCAATACGACTTTGATTTTGACGGGCCTTTTTCAGCGGGAGATAACCCCGCGCTTTGGTCTCCTCGCGAGATATGGGTAAAGCTCAATCAACGACTGATGGCCCATATTGGTGAGGATCGTCGCATTGACTACAAGCAAACTGCACAAGTCCGAGAAGCGGATCTTGCGACCTTCATGAGCATGTTCTCCAACACACCCGACGGCGGGGTCATTGTTTATGGCGCAGATAGCAAGGGCAACCCAACCGGCTGCAACAATTTAAGCCAATCCCAGCTTAATCAAATTGAACAGTGACATCTCCAATATTGTCCCTTAGCTACACCGGAGTTCAAAAGAATCCCGGTTACCGTTGATGATAGCGAAGACTTTTGTTTGGCCATCTATATCCCCTATGTCGGAAAACTGTCCGTCGTCATATAAATTGGGACAATCAGCGGCCTGATTTAAAGGAGGATCTGGCTCATCTGGTTTAAGATATTAAGCGGCGTATTTGCGGTATTGCAAGCGCCGGGTTTCTATCGTCTTCCG
>Ga0222655_1000320_pt1 | contig 22759 bp, 23 predicted proteins | sample AntAcemetagen423_FD_179857 | JGI IMG/M metagenome (GOLD analysis project Ga0222655, IMG submission 179857) | Saline water microbial communities from Ace Lake, Antarctica - #423 | ecosystem: Environmental > Aquatic > Non-marine Saline and Alkaline > Saline | place: Antarctica: Ace Lake... | reverse complement strand
TGAGTTTGAAGGTTTTGAGTGGTAAACCATTGAATTTTAGTCATTTTCGACACAGCCTTGAATTTTTTGCTTCGTTTTTGGTTCAAGCCAAAAATGAAGGGACTTATGTTTTATTATCCCCATTCAACAAACAGCAAACCTATTGACTACTTGTTCCTTATTTTCTCACCCCTTACAGGAGAGTAATCTTTCTTCAGTTCTCCATTCACCATAATCTCTGCAAAGAAGCTCTTTGCGCCCGTGGCGTTCACCATGTTCTCCACATTCTGTATATGAAAATGAAGGTGCGGCTCAGAAGAGTTTCCTGAGTTTCCAGTGAGCCCTAATAACTCACCTTGCTGCACTTGCTGCCCTTGCTTCACAACAATAGAATGTTGCTTAAAGTGGGCAAAGAAAAGGTATTCGTCATTGGCAGTTTTGATGATTACCGTATTGCCCGGAACGTAAACGGGGTTCAATTGACCTGGGACATTATCTTTCACACCATCAACTACCAATACCACTTCGCCTGCAGCAGGTGCAATAAGAACCTTTCCGAAGACATAATAGTCCTCGTTCGTGCGACCATCGGTTTTGTATGAATTCCCCTTATCATCTCGAATCACAATATCGAAAGCACCCTTTTGTGAGGGAGTGGTTACGTGATAATTCTGCTCTTCAGTATCTCCACCCCAAAACACATCCCATTCTTCCCTAAATGGAAGTATCATGGGGGTTGAATTGCGTTCCAACTCTGGGAATACTTCATCGTGAAATGGAACGACCTGCATGCCGTTGATTTTAGAATCGCCATCGAGCGATAAGTTGAAACCAAAGAGTCCTCGTTCGAAGGTCGTTTTGTACAAAGCAACACTTCCATTTGTATACCTTACAAACTCCTGAAGATCAATTTTGCCAGCTTGTGATTTTAATCCACTAAGAAAATTGTTCAGCGCATCTTGGGGTACTGCCTTCTTCATTTGCGGGTTGAACAAAGCGAAAATTGACTCGTAGCTATCAGTATTATAACCTTCCCTAAACTCCTGAGATATCTTTTTTAGGGCCTCAGATTCTGTTTGTGCAAAAGTGATGTTTGCCGTAAGTATTAATGCGATACTAATTATTAGAATTCTCATTTGTCTTTGATTTGATTTGAGTAATGTGACCTTAATCTTCTTTGTCTAATTGTTGTTCTAACCTGTCAATGTCTTCGATAATGGGTTTTAAATCCCTCTTTACAGCTCGCTTATTTAACAAGACTATAAATATGTTAAAGAGCGCTAAGAAGCCTATTAAACGCATTTTATCCTCCATAGAAATAGGGAGATGTTCTATTAATCCCGATTCCCAGTTTAAGGTAGCGGGGTCACCAATGCCCAATATGAAAACGATGTTAGCAATGAAAGGAGGGAGCACATACCAATACAGCACGCTGTTTAGAAGTCGCGCTTCTTGCTCTAAGTTTTGCCTTTGTTGTTTAAGTTGCTCTTTAAATGGAAGAGTGAGGTCCACGGGATGCTTTAAGCTTCTGTTGTTTCTCAATTTATAGACTAAGTAGATAAACCAACTTATTGTGAGTAGACAGCCTAATCTTGCAATGACAAAAGGAACTTCATACGCAAAGTATAAGAATAGAATGATACCAAGAACAGAAGCGATGATCTCCCTTCTGTCGCGCTTCTTAATGACCTTGTTCAGGTTGGTTGCTTTGGTATTTAGATCTATCAGTAGCCTTGATAAATCAAACTTGATCTTTTCTACTTGAGAAGAATTTCTCCATATATCTTTCAGCTCTTGCTCTATCATCTCAAATTAATTTAGGGGTAATACATTCAAACAATAATTGTCTGATTCTCTTCATTTTAACAGCAATATGATTTTCAGTGAGACCTGTAATGACGGCTATCTCCTTATAGGGTAAATCCTCAAGGTATAGCACCATTAATGATTGATCACTTTCATTCAGTAAGTCAATACATTCTCGAAGCGCTTGATACCTTTCTTCTTGACTATGGTCATCTGTAACAACTGGTGTGAATAGAATGGATTCCAATCGAATGACCTTATCATTCTGCTTTTCTAGTTTCAGTTTAGAGCGCTGTCCAACGTTTAGGGCGATCTTATATACCCACGTGTCAATTCCAGAATTGCCTTTGAAACTTGGTAAAGACTTCCATATCTGGAAGACTACCTCCTGAAACAGGTCTTGAGGTTCAATAGGAGCAACGGCATAGATTTTACAGATTCTATAAACCTTCTCTTTGTTGTTTTCTAGTACGTCCTCGAAGCTTTGCGTTTCCAACGGTTGTTTTTCTGGTTTTCTCACTGTCTACTAATATTAGTGACAGGCCATGCTAAAATATGACAGTAAAAATGAAATTTATTTTTTATATGCATAATGAGGCCTATCAGGGTGTAAATCACTTGGTGTAATTTCTCGTTTCCCACACCTGAATAATTCCTACCTTCCCGATATGTCAACAAAGTATACCGTAGCGGTGGTGCAGGCTGCACCTGTCTTATTCGATTTAGAAGCCACGCTTGACAAAGTTGAAAATCTGGTGAATGAAGCCGAAGCTAAAGGTGCCAAGCTGATGCTTTTCCCAGAAGCATTTATTTCTGCTTATCCTCGTGGGCTAAGTTTCGGGACCGTTGTGGGAAGTAGAAAAGAGGAGGGGAGAAAGCTTTGGCAACGCTATTGGGAATCATCCATCACTGAAGGAGATGCGTCTTGTGATAGACTAGGTGAAATGGCAAAGAAGACTGGAGCGTTCTTAGTGATTGGCGTGAATGAAAAAGACGCTACTTCTGGAACGCTTTATTGCAGCATGTTCTACTTCAGTCCTGAAGGTGAATTTGTAGGCAAACACAGAAAAATTAAGCCTACAGCGCAAGAAAGAGTGATTTGGGGCGAGGATGACGGCAGTACACTGTCCTGTTTTGACACAGTTTTGGGAAGGATAGGCGGACTCATCTGCTGGGAGAACTATATGCCTTTGGCTAGAATGGCCATGTATCAAAAGGGTATTCAAGTGTACTTAGCGCCCACGGCTGACAATAGAGAGGGTTGGCAGCAAACCATGCGACACATCGCCTTAGAAGGAAGATGTTTTGTGTTGGGCTGCAATCAATTCGTCACCAAGGCTATGTATCCAAATGACCTTCCTGGAGGTGTTGATTTAGACGATCAACCAGAAGTTATGGCGAATGGAGGTTCTGTAATTGTTGACCCTTTGGGCAATGTAATCGCAGGGCCATTATGGGGAGAAGAAGGAATTTTGACCGCTGAAATTGATTTGGATCAGGTCATACAAAGTAAGCTGGACTTTGACCCGATAGGTCATTATCATCGTCCTGATATATTTGAATTTAAAGTGAATAATCAACCACCGATTAAAAAGGTTGTTGATCAGAAAAAATAGATTCGTCACTGCGATCCTGATGTTGAATCAGGAGAAGCAGTCTCCCGAAATGATTAGGAGATTGCTTCGTGCCTCGCAATGACGTGCAACTTGCAACTCTTAAGCTATGAAAAACAGACGTCTTTTTACCCTCTTAGGCTTGATTATCAGCTTAGGTACAATCACCGCCCAAAGCGATTATTTCTATCCACCGAACGCTCGTTTTGACGATAAAATACCAACTCCTGAAGAGTATTTGGGTTACCCGATAGGAACACTCCATACCCGTCACGATGCGATTGTTGGTTACATGCGTGAGTTGGCAAGACTTTCGGATAGAGCCGTGCTAGATACAATAGGTGAGACCTATGAGCACAGGCAACTAGTGGTTTTAAAAGTGACTTCCCCAGAAAACCATGGCAACCTTGAGCAGATCAGACAAGAACACCTGAAACTGGTTGATCCTGAACAGTCATTAGATGATTATGATAACATGAAGTCCATTGTGTTGCTAGGCTACAATGTCCATGGTAATGAGCCTTCGAGTTCTGAAGCGGCTTTGTTGACGGCCTACTATTACGTTGCTGGAAGAAATGCTGAGGTGACGGATGCTTTAGATGATGCGGTCCTTTTGATTGATCCGGCTTTTAATCCTGACGGAAGAGACAGACATAGTACTTGGGCCAACAGCTTTAAGGGTGACCCAATGGTTTCTGATCCTGCTGATGCAGAGCACAACGAAATGTGGCCTCGTGGCCGTACGAATCACTACTGGTTCGACTTAAATCGAGATTGGTTGCCTTTAGCGCATGTTGAATCACAAGCAAGAATCAATTTCTATCACAAATGGTATCCGAATGTGGTGACTGACTTTCATGAAATGGGTACCAATTCCACCTACTTCTTCGAACCAACGAAACCTTTTGGTTCTGAAAACCCAGTAGTGCCCCGCGATAACTATGATGGATTGAATAACCTCTTCGCAGGATACTTTAGCGAAGCGCTAGACGAAATCGGGTCGCTTTACTTTACCAAAGAGCAATACGACAACAGTTACCCAGGCTATGGATCTACATACCCAGATATTCACGGGGCTTTGGGTCTTGTGTTTGAGCAGGCCAGTTCAAGAGGGCATTTGCAAGACTCTCGTATGGGGAAAGTGGCGTTCGCGTTTACCATTAAGAACCATTTGACATCGAGTATGGCAACCGTGCGTGCTTCGGTAGGAGAGAAAGAGACTTTGTTGAAGCACATGGAGAACTACTTTAACTCCGCAGTGGAAGAAGGCAAGAAAGCTGGCGGAGGCTGGGTCTTTGGTGATCAGACCGATGAGGGTAGAAATGGTGAGTTCATCGATCTATTGAACAGACACAAAATAGAGATGGTACAACTGAATGAAGATATTAGCCTTGGCGGCAAAAAATTCGCAGCAGGAAATGCCTTCTATGTGCCAAACGAGCAGAAGCAATACAGAATGGTGCGTACCATGTTTGAGCAGGTGACCACCTTCTATGACAGTATCTTTTACGATGCTTCTTCTTGGACAACAGCCTTGACCTATAACATGCCTTACGAGCGATATACAGGCAAAGCAGCTTTAAGAGGCGCACCGATTGATGAGAACTTTAATGGCTCTACTTATGAGCGTGTACCTAAGTCTAATTATGCCTACCTGATCGAGTGGGACGAGTACTATTCGCCAAAGGCATTGAATTACTTATTAGAGAAAGGCTTGTATGTGAATGCAGCCTTTAAGCCGTTTAGCATTGAGACCAATGATGGTGTCAAGGATTTTGGCTACGGTACGCTGATGATCCCTGTGAGCCGTCAGGAAATGAATTCAAACATGGTGCATGGCCTTGTAGAAGAAGCGACAGACCTAGCGGGCATTCGTGCTTACAGTGTCAAGTCAGGCTTTAGTGCCAAAGGCATTGACTTAGGGAGTGGCAGCTTTAGAACCATCCGACAACCGAAAGCCTTAATGCTAATCGGTGGCAATGTGAGTAGCGGAGAAGCAGGCGAAATCTGGCATCTACTAGATAGTAAAGTGGGCATGCCGATCACTAAGGTGATGACTGATAATGTCGGTAGGGTAGACTGGAAGAAGTACAATACCTTGGTGTTGCCTTCAGGAAACTATAGCGGATTAGGCGAAAGCACCATCAACCGCATCAAGCAATGGGTGAGAGAAGGCGGAACCGTGATTACACTGAGAAGCGCGACAAGCTGGGCTGTCAGTTCTAAGTTTGTGAACGAGAAGTTTGCGGAACGTCCCGAAAGAGATACCCCTGAGCGCATGGATTATGTGACCTCTAGAGAATATGGCGGGTCTAATTCCATTGGCGGCTCTATGTATATGACGGATGTGGATATCACACATCCGCTAGCATTTGGCTATACGCAAAGAGATTTGCCCGTCTATAGAAATCATTCCATCTTTTTGGCACCAAGCAGTAGCCCATATGCGACAGTGGTGAAGTATAAAGAGAACCCATTATTGAGTGGTTATATCAACAAGACCAACCTTGAGAAAATAGGAGGGACTGCCTCACTCATTGTAAGTGGTATTGGCCGTGGAAGTGTCATTATGTTTGCGGACAATCCTAACTTCAGAGGGATGTGGTATGGTACTAATAAGCTGTTCTTAAACGCCTTGTTTATCGGGAATATGGCGAGGTAACGCCTAACTAAAATGAGTATGTGCCCCAGTTGCTAGAAGCACTCGAGTTTCTGTTTCGCATTGTCATATACAAATGCTCAGTTCGCATATTCATTTTAGTGTTTGTTATGAGTATTTCAATCTAGTTCAGCCTCATCAATTGAATGTTTTGCTATGAATGTTCTAAACTTTTCAAAGGATGTTAATTCGATCCATTTTTTAATCTTTTTCAACTTGATCAGACGCATAAAACCAATTAGAGAAATGGCAAATGCGAATATCCCAAGTGGTGAGTCATTTGGACTGATTAGAGCATAAATCCCGCTTACTACCAGAAGGAAAAGAACAGTTAGAAATCCATAATAAAGTCGCTTGTTTCTTACGTAACTTGAAACACAGGTTTGTTGCACTATTTTGCATTCTGCAATTAGTGCAGCTCTTTCGTCAAGTTTCTCATGTTCTTCTATTTCGTTCAGTTCTCTTTTAAGTTGGTCTAGCTCTTCTGATTTTCGCTTCAATAGAGATTGTTCTTCCTTGAAATTTTCAAGGTCATTTTCGTCATAAAGGAACTTGACTCTCTCCTCTACATTTTCTGGTACAATTTCTTCAGGTTTAACAACGTTGGTTCTCAAGTTAATGTAGTATTCCTGAACAGATTCTAATGTTCGGGCACCTGATTCAATATCTGCTTCCAGCTTGTTAAATCTTTCTCTGACCGAGGAATTAAGATGGTTTGATAAAAGAGTTTGAGCTTTTGCAACCACATCAAGTGATGTTGGTAATTGGTTATTAAAACCTAAGCCTTTGTTCAGTCGAAACCAAAGACGCTGAGTGACATAATATATATGTGTCGCATATGAAAAATCCCCGTCTTCGATTTTAGCATCCAAATCGCTGCTAACCCTTAGTTTAAGGGAAGATCCTGTCATTATAATATGACCAATGTTCTCAAAGGAATTCTTATTGTTTCCTTTTCTTTGAATGTTTATTGCCGTGAACGACTTCAGAATAGCCGAAATTTGATTCTCATCGTATTCTGATTCGTATTTCTTATATACGGAGGCATCTTCAACGTTTAAATGATGATTATCATAAAGTTCAATTGGTTTTTGCTTAGTAATCCCATGTCCTTTTAGGTCGGTAAAGAATTCACTTTCTTTCCTAATGATATCTGATGGAGTCGAAGTGCCTTTTAAAATTGCATCCATAGCGACTGAGCTGGCTTTTCGACTAGTTTCGCCAGATGCTATCTTTCGTGCTGCATAAAAAAAACTCTTAACCTCCGATTCAGTTTCTTCTAGGTACTTAAACTGAATAGCTTTTTTTCCTGTATTCTTCTGATGTTGCTGATTGATTTGATGGACTAAATCAACTAAGTCCGTAACAAGTTTCTTGAACAATTCTCCATTGTATCCAAGTATGCTAAAAAGGTGCTCGACATCCAGATAGATAGTAAGCTCTTTTCTCCATTGTTGAATCTCGTTAATATCGGGGCTGTACTTTATACCTTTAAGAATAGTTATCCCTTCACGTATTAAGTTTAATTCTTTAGCAAATTCTTGATTTTGAGATTGACGAATTATAAAAGCACTAACCAAATCGGAGTATTGATCCTCGAATGACTCGTCAAATAAATATTCAGAGAAACACTTTAGAAGTTCTGATTTCTTTTGGTCATCCAGTTTTCCCCGTTGTATTTCGACATACTTAATGAGTTCATCGGATATTCTTTGTTGCTCTGTTTCTTTTTGTTCAACTCGTTCAAAAAGAGATTCCCATTTTTTTCGCTCGTCTGCTGATATTGCAAACGAGCCACTTACATTATCGAGAATTTTGTCCTTCTTCAGTTTCTTCAGTATTGTACGCACAACTGCATCTGGAATTTCAAATTCGAAATGAGAGGACAGGGCGTTAACAACTTCGTTGGATGTTTGAGTAAAAGTTGATTCAAGTGAATAGGTGGACAGTACAAACTCTGATAATACCTGCTTAAGACTTACATCCTTGTTTGCCATTTCTGCAAACACTGCAGTTGAGGCTAAAAGCTCTTTATTCACGTGTTCAATAGTCATTAATTAGTTTTTGATCCGTAGTTATGATTACTCATAACGTTGTCTAACGCTCATAAAAGTGAGCGTTAGACCCCATATAATTCATCAAAAATTCCTCATAGCCAACCAATATGGTGTGCTATACGCACATTTTAATTATTTCAGAAAAGCACGGCTAGCGAAAAGTGAGGCTGCGTGTTTATCTCCTATGAAGGAAAGAAATTATTGGGATAGTTACAAGCTTGAAGTTGCAAGCTGTAGGCTTCAAGCTATGAGCTTAGAAGCTGTAAGCCATAAGCTGTAGGGTTCAAGGTGGGAGGGGGTAGTGAATAATGAATAGTGAGTAATGAACAATGAGTAATGAACAATGAGTAATGAATAATGAGTAATGAGTAATGAATAGTGAGTAATGAACAATGGGTAATGAATAATTGGTCAGCACGGACGGGGCTGGTAGTATGTTGAGCGATTGTTATACAGTAAGTTTTATTCTTTTATCAAGTGATAAGTGGTTAATCTTTTATCACCAGATTTGGAGAATAGTCCTTTTTCTAGTCCGATTTTTAAGTCCCTACTCGCTGAAGCACTGCTCAACTGTTTAAAAACTTGCATGTAGTCTTTTCGCGAAAATGAATCCGTGTTAAGCGAGCAGAAATATTCAAGTCTGTCATTTTGAGTCATTTTAACAGCAATAGCACTACTTATTAATTGAGATAAAGCATCGTGAATCACTGAGAGCATGTATTCAATAAATACAGTCGAATTACCTGATTTATCACAAATGGATAACACTCTGTAATAGTCTTCTTGCGTTTGAGAAATCAGCGTTTCAAAAGGTAAATATTGGAAGACCGGATATTTCGACATCAAAATGACTGTTTGCCATAGCCTTCCCATTCTTCCGTTTCCGTCAGAGAACGGATGTATAAACTCCATTTCGTAATGAAATACGCAGCTTTTTATCAAAGTGATTTCGTCCTCATCTTTGAGGTACTTAAAAAGGTCTTTCATTAAGTAAGAGACATTTTCTGCTGGAGGAGCCAAATGTTTAACTTTGGAGCCTTTTACAATTCCAACACCTTCTTTTCTAAAAGCCCTCGGATTTTTAATCAGTCCGTCCATTAAATCCTTATGTGCTTTGAGAAAGGATTTAATTGAATCGAATTTGAAATCGAGAATGCCCTCGTAAACTTTTATGGCATTTTGAACTTCTTTGATATCTTTTGAAGGGCCAATAACTCTTTTATTCTCGAGTATGGCAGTTATTTGTTGTTCAGTTAAGGTATTGCCTTCAATTTGCAAGGAAGAATGAATAGTCTTTATTTGGTTTTGTTTTCTAAGGCTAGAGGTAGATTGGACTAAAAAAGAAGCATTTACCTCACCGATTTTTTCTGAAATACCAGTGATTAAATTTAAAATCTTCGGATTAATCTCATAAGGAGGCTTCATGATAGTATCATTTGATAGTATCAAATATAAGGTTTTGTACTTAATCAATTCCTGTTACTACTTCCATTCACTTTTGTATTGTAAAGGGGTAGGGAGTCGAATTGGTATTGGGTAGGGGGTAATGTGTAAGCACGGATAGGGTTGGCGGGTACTAAGCTTTTCTTAAATACTTTGTTTATCGGGAATATGGCGAGGTAACGTTTGGCATATGGCTTGCGGAGGTTTCGGAGGACTTTCTTGTCCACTAAAACCAGAACGGGCTACGAAGCGAAAATTTTGCTGTTAGCCGTATCCCGCCATAGGCTATATGTGTTGTTATAGGCAGGATTTAACTACCTATGATTTTTCAAATAACTCTTATTCTCTTCTAAAAAACTTGAGTAAGATTCCAATAGAGTTTGCTCACCATCAATCACATTTGCTAACAAATAGGTAAACTTTATTTTGACTTCATCATTTCCTTCGTTAACATTTCCATAGGCAAAATCGGACAATAACTTTATTTTACTTGAGAGCATTTCGCTCTTTAACTCTATATCCAATAATTGCGATATAAGTTGAAATTCTAATAGCTCAGCTTTGTTAGAGATGAAAAATCTGAGACTTATATTTTTGATAGATGCGACTTGAAAGCCTCCTGAACTTGAAATTAGTTCTCCAAGCGTTTGCTCGTCCACACCCATTTCACTTCCAAGTATTTCATAAAGTTTTATATGCCTCCGTAATACAGTGTCTATTTCGGTTTGACTTAATTCGATTTCATTTTCGATAGCCAATAATGTCTTTTCGATATACCTCTCGTTGTTTGCATTTTCTTTATAATTACCTATCGAAACAGCAATTACAACACCGATTACAACAATTGATATCTCCTGTAAAAAGTAAAGGATTCGACTTCTCTTTTTCATTTTTCATTTTGCTTACCTAAAACGTCTTGCTAAACTGCGTTTTAATGCAGTTTAGGTTTTGTTAGCATTAGTTTTTTACACAATAGCTAAATCAAAATCATCAGAACTTAATTTGATTTTCTCTGCTCCAATTACCTGAATAGATTTTTTTATTTGACCTCTTCGTTTATGTGAGATTGTCGTTGGAACTAAATCAGTTAGGTCTATTTTTAAAAGGCGATTGATTATAATTAAATCATTTAATGTGAAAGGAGAAATACCATTCATTAATTCAGACATATGGGCTTTGCTTTTATGTCCTAAAAGAATCATTAAATTTTGTTGGTTTAGGTCGAATTTTTTCAATTGTTTCTTAATCAATTCTTTTCTATGATAAATGAACTGACGTTCTTTTTCTGCTATTAATTCGGCTAAATCGCTTTCTTTCAATTTAACTTCATCAATTTCTGATGAAGACCAGTTTTTGGCTTCATACTTCTCGATTATATCTCTTAATTGCTTACGCACAGGTTTGAGTCTAGAATTCTCTTTGCAGAGAACTCTTAACTTTCTGTCAGCAATCAGCGCTCTTTCATACTCCAATTCGTTTTTAAGCTTTCCAGCCTCCAAAACGTTCTCTATATCAAACTGTGTTTTCATAATCTAGTCTATATACTCATTTGCTCTAAGCCATTTTTTGATAGTGTTTTTATTGCCTTTAAACACGGAATCATATTCTTGATGAGTTCCAGTCCAAACGATAGTTGCTTCACCATCTTCATCAAATTCAATCAAGATCAATGTGCGGTGAACATTAATGTCGAAAAAATAGAAACCGTCATTGTGGACACAATCTGCATCAGGTCTGTCTTTTTTTAGTTCTTCTCCATTTGTCCATTCACTATCTTCAATTTCCTTAATCAAATTATCAATAGCCTTGACTAGTTTGGCGTTTCCCTTGTTCTTATTTTTAAGCTTCATGAGCTTTTTCTTACCAACTAGTCTCATAATAATATACGTAAAGGTAAAAAAAAGTTCGGAAATAATCCGAACTAAGTCCAATTAATGCCAACGTTGTATAACGCTCATAAAAGTGAGCGATATATTTCTAATATTTTACTAAAAGTGAGCGTTAGCCAACACCTTACGGTATGCTATACGCACCTTTTGTTTTAGCAGAAAAGCACAGCTTGTAAAAGTGGGGAGCTGTGTGTGTTTCTATAATGAAGTAAAGAAAATATTGAGATAGTTACAAGGAGAAAAGAGAGTACGAGTTAACTGATTCACAAGAGTTAGTGGTTGTCCACCCCCAACCCCCGCCAGTTCCTGCGCTTCACAACCGCTAAAGCTAATGCGAACGCGGTAAAGCTTCGGCCCCAGTGTAGCGGGGGAGAAATTCGGCTGCAGCATTGTCCTCCCTTGAGGGAGGTGCACGTAGGGCGGAGGGAGACGATCGGTGAAACCCATATCACTGTCTTCATTGATAGACACTGATGGCGTGGAATGATGTTTTGGATATTTTAAACCTTACTAGAGATATCATTATCCTCAAATTTATTGTGGATCAGCAGGATTAAAAACCCAAATAATACAGCTCCTATGATTAAGGCATTGTTTACTATTCCTTCGGTCGAAAAGGAGATTTTAATCAATATGGTAGAGATTATGAATCCAGAGTTTCTAATGATTTTGTGAAACTTATCCGAGTAAAAAAAGGAGGACAATAAGAGTAACACATCAACGATGATGAGAATAGTAAAGAACTCATCGAAAAAGATATTGTTGATGTTTTTAAAGGCCAAGGTTCCGTTGCCATAATCACTTATTGTTGTATTTGCCCAAACAGACAAGGTGTATATCGCCAGAATGATTAAGATGGGAACTAATAATGTGGCAATAATTTTTTTAAGCTTAATGAACGTATGAATGTTGCTTCCCTGCTCTTGTAGTGACTCTTTATCTGAGTATTCCCTTTTGGGAATATTTTGGTAGAAGAAATAGATGATGATAAATAGGGCCAGTGATGTTACCGTATCATAGGTGAATTGTAGGTCGCTCTTTGATTGAAACCACTTTGAGGTGAGTTCTAAATTTGAAATATCCTTGAATACTCGTCTGATGACAATCAGTGTAATGATTTCATACTGTTTCCCTATATAGAATGAAATTGATTTGGGTAGAAAGAAGATGAGCAGATATACCTCGTAGACGAGAATAAATGAAAAAGGAGTATAAATGGCTGCAATAGGGTTTGTAAGTAGCTTCGATTCGATATGAATGATATCATTGTTGGCTAACAGTATTAAGATTAAGTGGGCTAAGTAGCTGATGATTGCGATAGAAAGAATTACTCTCTCACTGCGTTCCTTGACCTTAAGTGAAAGCACTTTGTCAAAAACTCTATTTATCATCAGATCTCTTTTCATTTTCTCGTTGAACCGAACGTTTCTTCTTCTTCACTTTTGTGCGCGCTATACGGCTAGGAGCGAGGAAGAATTATGTCTAAGTAATTGGAAAAACATGCTGTGCACATCTTTTGTTATTTTTTAAAAAACGCATAGCGTTTGCTGTTCTGTCCTCCCTTGAGGTAAACCTAAAGGCCGGCAAAAGCAGGGTGCCGTAGGGCGGAGAGGGACGGGCTGTTGATCTATTAAATCGATCAGAGTGGTATATAAGGAAGTATAGATCGGTCGGATCCGTGCTTATTCAGTTGCTTAGTTTACTTCTTTTCAGTTTTTCGTAAGTTGGCATAACTAAAAAAAGCAGATGCTGACATAATCAACCAGCCAATTCTATAGAGCCATATACTGCCTAATAGTTCACCTGGATCAGCATCTATCATTGCGCTAATAAATACTATGCTTGTTAAAATTCCAGAAATAAGGAAAAGCGTTTTCTTGTTTTTGTGAGTCATAAATGGAATTCAAATTTTAAATTTTTCAAGCAATGCGTGCTAACCCATAGGGTATGCTATAGCACCTTCTGTTTATAAAAGTAAAAACACCAGGTCCGCAATTAAGAGCGCCTGAAGCACAAACACTAAGATGCCGATGTTCTTTTTAAATCGATAAGCCACGAAAATCGATAAGATCATCAGCAATGGAAGCACGAGTCCTGAGATAGTTCTAAGAGAATAGGTAAACCTATTGTCAGATGAAGGCAGACGATACCAGTTTACTTTTTTGAATACTTCAGAAACTGAGTATTCGATTTTGTCGTTATCCTGTACTATTTCAGCGAATTCTTCTGTCACCGAAAATTGATGTTCACTTGTCACTATCTGGTTGGAGAAGTGGGAGTTCCCAGCCGCATTGTAATATTGCTGTTCTTCCTTTTGCACACTGATGATCTTGTCATTGAAAATGTGCCCAGGCAACATAAAATCAACAATGATGACCAATGCAGCCAAAAGAAATATTGTGTTTATGGACAAGCGTATTTTATCGTGAGGTTTATTCATGCGTTACGCAGGGTGGAGGATCCCTAGTTGTTGGGCTAATCCTATTGTTTCCTTATACTCCAGATTTCGTGGATTGGATCTCCCTTACTAGAGAAGCCAGTGTGTGTCCAGTCTCCATCTACCAGCTCAAAATTGAATGATAAACTAAGCCCAGCTTTGTTATTGTCCCTTGAGAAGAACTCAATGTTCTCGGTATACTTGCCGTCTATGGTTGTGTAAGTTCCGCCACCTGTGCCACTGAATTGTTTGGTTTCTGTATTGTAAGCAATCCACTGGAAACGAGTACCCGATAAGATCTTCATTGTTTTTCTAGGCCTGCTTGTATCGCGTGCTTCGGTATTACCATTTCTTACGCGACCAGACATAAGCCAAGCGCCTTGTAAGTTTCCTGGCGTGCCATTGTCCAGTCTTTTTAACTTCATATCACTACCCACAATTTGCATCTCATTGTCCGTAATCTTCACTTGAAAAACTGATTCGGTACCCACTGTTTCAGGGTTAACTGAGTTAAACTCTACGATTTCAGTCATGGTATCTCCCTCCAATTTCCAGGTGCCGCCATTTGTGCCGATAAATTTTCCAGTTGCATCATTATAGATACTCATGGCTTGATAGCCATCCGCGATAATCACCACGCCTCTTAGTTTGTCACCGTTTTCAGTTGTTGTAAAAGTCTCCCATGCGCCAATGATATTTTGTGCACTTAGACCAAACGATAGGAAAGAACAGATGAGTAATAGAATTATCTTTTTCATGGCTTTATACTATAGTGATGAATTAGAGCAGAATTTACGATTTGTTTAGATAGTGGCAAAATCCTTGTTTTTTGATTTCTGAGCAGGAGTCCATAAAGGAGGTTTAACCTTGGCGCAGGATCTTTTCCATCTTTCTGCCTTTGGCCAATTCATCAACGAGTTTGTCGAGGTACCTTCCTTTTCTCGTCAATGGGGTTTCAATGTCTTCTATCCTGTATCCACAAATCATCCCTTTAATGAGATGAGCATTCGGATTCAGCGTGGCTTGGGCAAAGAAGTTTTCGAAAGTCACTCTTTCATCAAGCAGTGCTCGCAGTTTGTTGGCATCAATACCCGTCAGCCATTCTATTACTTGATGTAACTCTTCTTCTGTTCTGCCATTCCTTACAATTCTATCGACATAGTGAGGATATACAGAGGCGAAGATCATGTTCGCTATTCGGGCATCGTGTTCTGGCGTAGTGGTCATAGGAATTCTGTTTCACACATCTTTTAAGCACTGAAAAGTACAGAGCCTTAATGGGTTAGTTTATTTTTTCACCTATGAAGAAAAGAAATTACGGATGTAATGACAAGGTTTAAGTTGCAAGCTGAAAGCTATAAGCTCTAAGGTGGGAGGGAAGGGAGTAATGAGTAACGCGGCTGTAATGTCCTTTCTTGAGCCGGGTGACCTCAGTGCGGAGGGAGACAGGCTGCTACTATTTTAAATGATGCGACCGATCTGTAGTCATTTACAAATCGGTCGGATCGGTGCTTTTACAAGCTTCTAATTTGGGTGTTTGAGTTGCTTTATCTCCTTAATCCACGTTTCGTTCTACGTACTTTACAATCTCTTTGGCGATGTCTTTTTGCGTTGCATTTTCAATGCCCTCAAGACCTGGTGATGAGTTGACTTCTAGTACAAGTGGACCGTTAGAGGATTGTAACATATCTACGCCAGCCACGCCTAACCCCATGGCTCTGGTAGCTTTGATGGCTGTTAATTCTTCCTGATCTGTTAATTCAATGATCGAAGCACTTCCGCCTCTATGCAGATTCGATCTGAATTCTCCTTCTTTTCCTTGTCTTTTCATGGCACCAACAACGACTCCATCAACCACAAATGCCCTGATGTCAGCACCACCAGCTTCTTTAATAAATTGTTGCGCAATTACCCTTGCATTGAGGCCGTCAAAGGCTTCCATTACGGAATTAGCTGCGTTTTTTGTCTCAGCCATTACGACACCAAGACCTTGAGTTCCTTCTAATAATTTGATGATGAGTGGCGCTCCGCCAACACTCTTTACCACATGATCGGCATATTTCGCACTATCAGCAAACGTGGTTTTTGGTAGGCCTACATCAGCTCTTGATAGTATTTGCAAACTTCTCAATTTATCTCTTGACCTAACCAAAGCTTGGGATTCAACGGCAGAAAAAACTTTCATCATTTCAAATTGTCTCACAACAGCGGTTCCATAATAAGTAACTGAGGCACCTATTCTTGGTATTATTGCGTCAATATTCTCAAGGTATTCACCATTGTAGAACATTTTAGGCGCTTTTTTTTCTAATTCGATTATACACTTGAGGTGATCAATGACAACCGATTCATGACCTCTAGCTTCGATTGCTTCTATCAAGCGTCTGGTAGAATACAGTTTAGGGTTTCTTGATAATACAGCGATTCTCATGTTGAATAATTTTTGTTAGAAAGGTGCAATAATAAACATTATTTAAGGCTTCTACTTTTTTTAGCGTAAAACTCTCTAGAGTTTTAGCGCGTGACTCTAAGCTTTATGTAGTAGTCACTGCTTGCGGTTATTACGACCTGAATTTTTATGTTCGGACCTATAACATCAAGGATCGATCCGACCTTCAGGTAGGATTGGAGCAACTGGAGTATGCTATTAGCGCCTAAGACCCCTTATGGGCTTTTCCTCTTCCGTGATGATGATCATAGAAGAGGATTTTTTTGTTAAGGCTAACTCAGTTATTGATTATAAGGAGCAAGGTCCAAGTTCTGCTTATCGAAATAGTCCATTCGATAGGACATGGCCTCTTCTATAAATGTTTTGAGCGTTTCACTAAGTACCTCTGGTCTAAACCGGTAGGCTATGTATAGCACAAAAGTTTCAGCGATATCTTCTCTATTAGGGTTGTCACGGGCGTACTCGCTGATGAATGTGCCATCGGCAGTCTGAGCGTACAACCATTCAGGATCATCTTTAATGTATGAATCAAGAGAAGTATGACATGCTTCATGAATGAGTGTTTCATGCAAGTTACCGCGCGGCTCATAAACGTTGGCAGTTGTCTCCGTATGGATGAGAATGTTATTATTTCCACCTCCAAATAATTCCTCTCCTCGGTGTATCCATAAGGTTTACACATCTCTTTTTAAGTCTTTTGGCATGCGACCTACTTCCGTTCCATATTTTTCAGCTTCGATCAATGCTTCGGCTTGAGTAAATTCAGGATTCACTTGAATTTCAATGGTGAAGCCATCAGAATAGCTAGCGTTGAACAACCTAGCCTCTTCTTGATTAAAACTTTCCGTTCTCCTATCATACATTGTTCGTGTTGCCTGACCATTTGGAGTTAGAGAAACATATGTCGTAGGATCGTCATACGTCATGATGTTAGGATTCAAAAATATCGTACCATCTCTTGAAGGAGGCGGAGGGGCAATGGTTTTATCAAGCGGAATATCATTAACGCTCATTTGAGCAGCATTACCAGCGGTATTAGCAACAGCAGCGCTGACCGTAATGTTACCATCAGTGAGATTACTTAAATCTGTTTGGGTGCTTACCCAGTTACCACCACTTACTTGGCCAGTTGTAGTCACGGTATTTTCTCCATCAGTGAAGCGGATGGTAACGGTTTGTCCATCTTCAACACCCGTTGTTCCATAAACTCTGATAACGCGAGACTCGGCCAATACGATTTTGTCATCTAATGCAATGGGTTGAGTAATGCCCACAACTACATCATTTTGATCGAGTGTGATTTCCTTTTGTGCTGATTCAGCTTCATTCCCCGCAGCGTCAGATACTTCTGCAGTAATTATAATTGGGCCATCGATCAACGCACTAATATCGACCCCGTCACTCGTCCATGCACCATTTTGTACGGTAGCTGAAGCAGTAACTGTGGTCACATAATCCGATAAAGTTAGACTAACGGTTTGGCTATTTTCGGCATCCGAGGTACCAGCGATAACTAATGAAGCGGACTCTGTATCACTTACAATATTATCTCCTGCTATACTACTTGCGATGGATATGGTTGGAGGTGTCGTATCCTGAGGCGCTGGGGCAGGTGCTGGATCGTCTCCATCTGCTCCGCATGCTACGACTATTAGAAGTGAAAAAGAGAAGACTATGCTTAGGTATTTTTTCATTATTCTGGTTTAGCTGTGTGCGAAAGTATGTCATTCAACTTATAAATGAGCATGCCCATGAATAATTTGAGAGAGTATTTTTTGAGACGTTTGAAAATCAATTTTGAATTGATTGGCTATGAGGAAGTTATTATATCAAAGCCTCTAATAGGGGGACTACAAAATTATCGATCCGACCGATGTGTAGTCAGGGCTCTCTTAGTCTTGACTTCAATCTCTTATTAAGCGACTAGTCCTAGGTATGGCTTAATCGAGCATAATCCTTTTAATAATCTCTTTATTCTCAATACTGATAACTTTTTCCTTTATGACCTCTAAATCGTTTTTGTCGCCTGATGTAAGAAGCTGTTTTTGTTTATGAACAAAGGGAGTGATGTCTTCAATTGATATTATCGCCTCTGTACTATAGCGCTGCAAAACTGAGCCCTTTAAACCTATTTGAACTGCTTTTCGGCTATGTTTTTCTCCATTAGGCTTGTGGTCAGGGTCCCACTGCAACCTCACTTCAGACATTTTAAGTTGAGCCTCCCAATTTTCTTTTGTCCCATAAATTTCTTCTATAAAAGAGGAGTGAACGGCTTCCGAAAGAATCTCTAGGAAGAATTTTTTGGGTATTGTTATGGCTAAAATCTTTTGCTGATGTTCTTTTGATGCCCAATTAGAACGATACATCATCCAAAGAAAATTGGGTTTAATCCATGACATTCTCGAAAACCGGTAATGACTACCTCCAAACCTTTGATGGGTCAGGGCATATGCCGAGATATCAAGGTTAAAGGCTTGATAGACAATGATATTTTCACCTATTTCTTGACCCAGTATGTGTTTACCCCCCTGTGGGAGTCCATCTTCGTAGTCAGCGTATTTAATGGTTTCAAGCATGCGCCTTATTTTCTATAACCATTGGCCCTATACAATTGAGTCTCCTCATCAAGTTCGGTAGCCTCATAGTCATAAGCGGATGTCCAATAAAGTTTTACTACAGAAAAACCCGTGTAAGCTTCATAAGGAATACAGTCATAGGCTTTTAGAAAAATCAGTAATCGATCCATCCCACCATATGGGAAGGAGAGGGCTGAATAGTCTAGTCTAACGTTAGTCTCATCCACTTGAATTAGCCCCTCCAAATCAACTTCTAATCCGAATTCTAGATAGTTAATTGTATCCGTGAAACTCGCTGGTATTAGAATGCTCAATGCCTTTTCTTCCTCGTAATACCCACCAAGGAAATCCTTGGCGTAGTTCGGAATCATTTCTTGCCAGAATTCTATCGGCTTACTTTCTTCCTTCGGTTTGATTTCTAAGAGTACATTGTATACTCTTTTAAGTGCCTCAAAACTTGTTAGATCGTTGATTTTAAACTGGATGTATAGCATCAGTTTTCTAATTGAAGTTCATTTCTTCAATAATAAGCAATTGCTAGGTTTGATGCGGCCCGATTGTCAAAATGTAGCAGGGATTGGTGTTAATATCCCCTGCTACGATGGTGCTATTTATCTCCACCAGTTCCCTTCTTCGCTTCCTTTTCATTCTTTCCATAGAATGAGTATTCTTCTTCTAGAAAACTCATGTAGGACTGACCAGTCGCGTAGTCGATATTGTCACCATACAATACTAGGATTCCTTCTAGTGGCTCATCATATGGGTTAAAGATGACATGCTTCATATAGGGCGCAACAAAAACACTCATGCCTGGCTTTAATTCAATCTCTTCATCTCCTATGAGTCCTTTTCCTCTTCCCTTAGTAATGATGAATAGATTGGGCACTTGACTTTTATCCAAGCCACGGTCTGCGTTGGCAGCTTCTTCTGGACCTATGCTAAACCACGCGATTCGTTTGTCCTTCATGGTATAAAGTGATACTATTTCAGCACCATGGCTTGGCAGAGAACCACTTCGGCTAAACTGGGTGACTTCTACAGCATCCTTTTTCCAGAAATGTTCTAAGGCCATATAGGCTATGGCAGTAGCTTCTTGGTCTGACGTAAAGCCTTCCATGTCTTCAATATCCATGGCTACCACATCTGCCGGAGTAGATTTAGCTGACGCTGTACTTGCTGTCCAAATCTTCTCATTGACCTTGTCTAAAGTTTCTCGGTCTGCAAGTCTAAAGTACCAAGTGGGCTGAGCTGGCTTTCCCTTAGTTATAGTAACCTCATTCGGACCATAATTGTGAAAGGTATATTGCTTTTGCTTGCCCATCGCATAGCCTTCTTCTTTACGGACAACAGTGACTGCCCACCATTCTTCCGCTACTTTGATACCGAAGTTTGAATTCATTGCCATTGGGTCTGCCTTGTAGCTCTCTGCAAAACTTACCAGTATATCCTGTGTTGATTTTTGAGCAAGACCGGATTGACTCTGAAAGAAAAGTCCGAAAGTAAGAGCTGCTAATAGCGCTCTAGAATAAAAGTGATTTTTCATGATTTGAATTTTTGTTTGAAATGGTTTTGCTCCTTTGACGGACAGGAGGAGCAAAAGGGAACATGAAATGGTGAGCTTGTGGCGAAATGAGCTCATTTGTGGTGAATGAGATACTTAGGTAAAGCTTTTGGTCTGCTTCAACATATTCAACAAGTCAGATTTAAAAGAAGCCGAGACCGGAATGGGCTGTGAAATATGATTCAAGTGGAGCTTGGTTTGACTACCACCTTTTATAGACCTGACATTGAATAAATTGATCATATAAGATCGGTGACAACGAGCAATCCACTTGGAATTTACTCCAGCTAAAACCGTACTCATGGTTGCTCTTACTAGGGCCTTCTGAATAGATTGATTGGCCACATAAAATAGTTCCACATAATTGTCCTGAGATTTCGCGTACAGGAAGTCTTCCAAAGCAATAGAGATGTGTTCGTTGTTACCTTGACCTTGGAAAAAGAGAAGTGCCTTGTGATCTACAGCTGTATCTCTGTTAATCAGTACTTGTTCGAATTGAAACTTTAGTGAGGTGTAGCGAAAGTAGAAAAACAGTCCAGTGATGGGAAAGATGAGTACGCTTCCCATATTCAGAACGAAATCCAGTGCACTAGTCCATGAGAAGTCATGCCATTCGCCTAAATAATTGTATAAGAAGTAGTTGGTTAATCCTAAGACGAATATTAGCCATACTGACCATGCTATGATGTTTATTGTGCTCAGGCTCTTTACTAAGAGTGGTTTTAGAAAGAATTCATTGAGTCCTGCAACGATACTTGTTGCGACCATAAACGAAGACAGCATACCAAGAAACTCTAAAGTGTAGGTATGATTGGGGTTATAATTAGAAACACCAAAAGGAAGGAAAACTGCAATGAACAAATATAAAAAGACACCCAGAGTTGTGGTGTTAGCCCATTTGTACTTGCGCGTATTAAAAAATGAAAAGGTAGTTTGAGTCTGTTCCAATACCTCAAATTACTTTGTTGCGCTTACAATTCAAATTGAATAGTTAGGCAATAAAAAAGCCCCAACTCTCGTCAGGGCTTTACTTTCAATATTTTATACGCAATACTAGGTACTCCTTAAGCTTTCGCTGCGATGGCTTCATCTAGTTTGCCAGTCAATACGTTCTTTGGCACTGCACCAATTACGCTATCAACTACTTCACCATTTTTGAAATATAGCAATGCTGGGATAGATCTGATTCCGTATTTCACAGAGATATCTTGGTTTGCATCAACGTCAACTTTTCCAACAACGGCTGTTTCGCTATACTCACCAGCTATTTCTTCTACTACAGGACCTACCATTCTACATGGTCCACACCAAGCTGCCCAAAAGTCAACTAATACTGGTTTGTCAGAGTTCAACACTAATTCTTCGAAGTTGCTCTCGTTAATTTCTAATGCATTTGCCATTATCTCAATTATTTATGCTTTGATTTTATTTTATTTTTAATTCTCTCAATGACATCAAAAGTAATTAAAAAGTTCCGAACAGATGTTGGAACAAATTACACTTTTCCTCTAGGCTGTAATTAAACGAGCGCCATCGGTATACTGCTTCAGCCCTTCGATCAATTTATTGTTTGGCTCAACTTTCACCTTCCTTGCAAATAGCTCAACGGTCAGGTTTTCAGCACGATCCACTAGCTCTACTTTTAAGTCTGTATTGCCTTGATTAGACTCAGTTAACTTTAAGATGTTTTCAATCAATTCTTGATCGACCAGCTTAGCGTCTAGTTTAATATGAATTCCTTTTCCACGCTTCTCTCTTAATTCACTTAAAAGTGACATTGTAAACGTTTGAAGCTCCCAATCTTCTGGTGTAGGGTTAATGCTCGGGTTTTCACGAATCTCTTTCTGCTTACGCCAATTGATTTCTACTCTACCGTTGATGAATAGGAACTCGCCGGGTCTTAAATATTGTGCATGGTTGATATACTTCTCACCCATTAAAAACAGTTCTACCGCACCGTTATAGTCTTCTACGCTTACTACGGCATAAGGCTTGCCATTCTTAGTTTGCCCATTTCTAACGCTATTGACAATGCCGCCAATAGAGATGTCTTGATTTGGAAACTTGTTAATGTCGTTGATTGGCTTGCAGAAGCTGTCGAGCTCTATTTCGAATTGATCTAGAGGGTGCCCTGAGATGTAAAAGCCAACGATTTCTTTCTCTCGTTTAAGCTTCTCCATTTGGCTGAAAGGCTCCATGTCTGCTACGCTTGGCAAAGGAGTCGCTACGTTACTATCTCCACCAAAAAGAGATACTTGCGCAGCATCTTTCTCTGCTTGCTTTGCATTCG